>ENA-UERG01000065-UERG01000065.1-human-gut-metagenome-genome-assembly--contig:-NODE-65-length-88402-cov-31.936485_pt1 | contig 88402 bp, 77 predicted proteins | sample MGYA00242954_ERZ507954 | MGnify/ENA primary metagenome ERZ507954 (study PRJEB26167, sample SAMN06115478) | human gut metagenome | host: Homo sapiens | place: China:Sichuan | collected 2015-01-21...
CGATAACAATTCTCGCCCGAGTTTTTCCAGATCCATTTTTTCGAGTTCATCTATTCCTATACAACCCTTACTGCTTAAAACTTTGTTATATCCTATATTTTTCAAATTCGATACGTCTCGTATAAGCGTATAACAAGTTTGATTAAACGTTAAATTTATCAGGTCTTTCGTTGAGATGTAATCGCCCGCTTCTACTGCCGCAAAAAAACTAAATAGTTCTTTTTGATCGAAACCGTCCATTCTTTTTGCAAGGTAATTTATCTCGTCCAAATTCACGAACGTGTCTTTTTTTAATGCTAATGCTTTCGGCTCAACCACATCCCTCACAAAAGCATAATTGTCTTTCAATTCCAACTCTCTGCAGACCGTCTGATATTCCGATTCGGAGCAAGGAAATTTAACGTTTATATTCATACCTTTATTCTGCAATAATAGTTCAATCTGTATCATTCGCCATCCTCCTGTTATTCTTGCGTTGCAAGAAGTCCGCAACGCCGAAGTTGCATCGCTTGACACAGAACTTTATATACTTTCTGCGTTATAAGGGTTCTGTCGGTTAAATCGCCGAGCGCCAGATATTTTGTTCCGTATTTGATATCTTTCGCCGCGCCGAGAAAAACGTACCCGTCTTCGGATATATTCGTCAATCTGATACTATTCAGTATGATGATTCTGTTGCCTGCCGATTGTTTCGCTCTGCGCCATAAGCACTGATCCGCCGATAAAAGATAAATAATACACATCGTTTCTTTATCTTTCTTATTAGCCTTTTTGATTCCGGTTTCGAATGCCTGCTTATGCTTTTCATTCTTGAAATACATTTCCTTTCTGCCTCCTGATTTTTGGCATAAAAAAAGACGTATAGTTTTTACGCTATACGTCTAAATTTTTATGTAATTTCAAAATACGGGCGTTCAATTCCGCGCAGAATTAAAAAGCATCTATGAAAAACGCTCTAAAATTTTCGTGTTTTCGGTAGCAAAAAAGCCCGATAAAATCGGACTTTTTCGCGCAGGGATCTTTTTTGTTCACCTGATATGGTGGAGGTGAGGAGAGTCAAACTCCTGTGTTGCATAAAAACAAAACGACCTTCTACATACTTAGTATCCGTTTAATCTCTTTTATCCGCTGCCCGGATACGGGCTACAGGATAACGTCGGTTCAAAAAAGCCCCCGAAACGGTAGAACCGCGCCGTTTAGGGCGTTCCCCGTCTGAAATTATGCCGCTATCGCTTCCGACGGGAAAAAGCGTAGCGACACCGCCGCGTTAATTAAGCAGCGAAAGCAAGATTATTGTTATATCTTACCGTGTTGTTTTCATTTTTAGCATTTGAATTTGCCCGCGTTTTAACGCAGCCGCGGCCCTGCGATATGCTTATATCGTTCCTTTTTTACACAGTCGAATTCGGTGCACCCCCGTTTTTACGTTAAATTTTATAGTTTTTGATTTCACGCTTTGCGGATCTGTCGAGATCCCGTTCTTTTATAGTCTGTTTTTTGTCGTAAGTATGTTTACCCTTACAAAGACCTATTTCGACCTTTATCAGAGATTGATTGAAATAGAGTTTCAGCGGAACTATCGTATACCCTTTTTCGTTTACTTTTCCGATAAGCCTGTGTATTTCGGACTTATGCATCAAAAGTTTTCTGTCTCTTCGGCTGTCCTTTACGTTATACGCGCCGCCTTTATCGTAAACGGCGACGTGCATGCCTTTAATAAAAAGTTCGCCCTTAGCAGAAACCGAGCAATACGCGTCTTTGAGCGAAACGTTACCCGCTCTTATAGACTTAACTTCTCCGCCGTCGAGCGAAATTCCCGCTTCTGCGGTTTCTTCGACGAAATACTCGAATCTCGCTTCTCTGTTATCGACTATAGTCTTCATACGCATATTCTACCATATTTTACGTTCGTTTTCAAGTTTTAGCCGACCGTTTACAATCTTTTTTTGAAAGTATTATAAAATCAACCTTTTTCGTAGCGACGTTTGCGTCAAGAACGCCGATCCTGACTTCTTCGCCGAGCGAATACGATCGTTTACCCGAGCGAAGAGAATACGTCTTTTCGTCGTAAACGTAATTTCCGCGGGGTAAATCTCCGATACGAGTGAAACCTTCTACGCCGTTTTCGAGTTCGCAGAATACGCCCGAAGAGTTGACGCCGCTTATTACCGCGTCGTATTCCATACCGACGCGCCCGCTCATATACGCCGCTTTATAAATATCGTCTACCGCTCTTTCCGCCTCGTCCGCTTTTCTTTCGTTTACGGAAGACCGCATAGCGGCCTCGGCAACGAAAGTAGAATAATTTTCTACGAGCGGCGTCAAATCTCCGTCGAGCGAAGCCTTTACTATCCTATGCACTATAAGGTCGGGATATCGCCTTATAGGGGAAGTAAAATGACAATAACACTTACTTGAAATGCCGAAATGCCCGAGGTTTTGCTCGCTGTACTTCGCCTTTTGCATCGAACGAAGCATTACTTTATTGACGACGGGATAAATCGGTTCGCCGTCTACTTTTTTAAGTACAGCCGAAAAATCCGACGGACGACAATCTTCGGGTTTCCACTTTACCGCTATGCCGAGAGTATTCAGAAACGCGATAAAATCGCTTGCTTTTTCTGTAGAAGGTGTTTCGTGTACGCGGTATATGCAAGGCAATTCGAGATAATAAAGATACTCCGCGATTTCTTCGTTGCAAAGAACCATAAATTCCTCGATAATCTTATACGCGTCAAGGTTCTTTTGCTGTTCGACGTCGATTGTTTCGTCCTTTATCGTTATATGGCTATCTCTTACGTCGAGGTCGATACTTCCCCGCTCAGAGCGTTTTTTGGTTAATACGAGTTGAAGAGAACGCATATTTTTAATCATCGGAACGATTTCGCGATATTTTCGTACGATCTCTTCGTTACCGTCCAGGATAGCCTGAACGTCGGTATAAGTCATGCGTTTTTTAGATTTTATTACGCTTTTATAGATTTCTCTGCCGACGATTTCGCCGCTTTTGTCTATTTCGATAATACACGAAAGCGTAAGCCTTACTTCGTTCTCGTTAAGCGAACAAATTCCGTTTGAAAGTTCTTTCGGAAGCATAGGTATAACCCTATCGGGGAAATACACGCTGGTAGTTCTTTCGTACGCTTCCTTATCCGTTTCCGAACGGGGCTTTACGTACTCGGAAACGTCTGCGATATGCACGCCCAAAAGATAGTTCCCGTTTTTCAGCATCTCGACTTCGACGGCGTCGTCATAATCTCTGCTGTCTTCCCCGTCTATCGTGATAATCAGACGGTCGGTATAATTTTTTCTGCCGATAATCGCGCTGTCAGGTACTTTCTGAGAGATTTTTTCGACCTCACCTTTTACGCTTTCGGGGAACTTTTCGGTGTAACCGAAAGACGTTATTACGGAATTTTCTTCAACGAACAAATCGCCGCTTTTGCCTAAAATCTCTCTGATTTTTCCTTCGGGAGCGTCGTTTTCGGGAAAAGAAACTATATCGACGATAACTTTATCGCCCGTTTTCGCTTTACCTGCAAGCGAAAACGGAACGCGTATATCGTTGTAATAATTTTTGTCATCCGGTCGAACGAAACCGAAAGTCTTCTCTTTATAATACGTTCCGCCCGTAGATAAAATACCCCTCGAAACGATTTTAACGACTTCCGCTTCGTCCGTCGAACCGCGATCGCTTTCAACTTTACGTATAAAAACTTCGTCTTTATGGCACGCGCCGTTAAGCCGTTTATGCGGAATGAAATAATCGTTACCGTCTTCACCCGTAACGAATGCGAAGCCGCGCTCGTTTCCGCGAATTACTCCCTTTATAAAACCGCAGTCTTCGGGACGTAAAAATTTGCCGTTCTCGTAAACGATCACGCCGTCTTTTTCCATACGGCGCAATACGTCTTCTATCGCTCGCCTTTCAAAGGTCGATTTCGTACCGAACTCGGCGAATATTCTCTTTTTACCGTAGCCTATCCATTCGCCGGAAGCGAATTTATCGGCTATAAAACCATATACGTTCATAAAAAAATAAGCGGACGCCTCAACGACGCCCGCAAAGAAACGATGATTATCAGTCCGTAATACGGAAAACGATAACGCAAAACGCAATCATAACGGCAGCCAGAACGGTCACCGCGATTACCGTAAGTCTTCTCAACTTATGCTCCATTGTTTTGCCTTTATTTTTACCGTAAAAAGTTTCTTGCTGACCGCCGAGCGCGCTGATACCGTTTGAATTACTCGACTGCATCATTACGACGACTATAACGAAAATCGCGCAGATAATCGCAACGATGAGAAGCGGAATACATATCGCGGACGCAGTTTCGAATTTTATAAGTAAATTTTCCAACATTTTTATTCTCTCCCATAACAGGATTTAATCAAAGCGTTATTATTTTAGCATACTCTTTATGCAAAAGCAAGCGTTTAGACCACGAAAATGCGAAATTATTTAACGATTAACGATTTTCCCGTCATTTCCGCCGGCGCGGTTTCGCCCATAACCTCCAAAAGCGTAGGAGCGATGTCCGCCAGAATACCTCCGTCGCGAAGCGTCACGTTTTTCATGTCTTCGCTTACGAGAATAAACGGAACTCTGTTGGTTGTGTGAGCGGTAAACGGCGACCCGTCTTCGGCGATCATCTTATCCGCGTTACCGTGGTCTGCGGTTATAAGACAACTTCCGCCTTTTTTAAGCACGGCTTCGGTTATTTTGCCTACGCAATCTTCAACCGTTTTGACGGCCTTGACCGCCGCTTCAAGAACTCCCGTATGCCCGACCATATCGCAGTTGGCGTAGTTGAGTATAATTACGTCAAACTTATCGGAGTCGATTTCTTCAAGCACTTTATCGGTTACGAGATACGCGCTCATTTCGGGCTGCAAATCGTAGGTTGCGACCTTCGGCGAAGGAATTAAATCTCTGTATTCGTTCTTTTCGGGTTCTTCTACGCCGCCGTTGAAGAAAAACGTTACGTGCGCGTATTTTTCGGTTTCGGCAATACGAAGTTGCGTATAACCGTTATCGGCGAGATATTTGCCGAGCGTGTTATGAAGTTCCTGTTTTCTGAACGCGATTTTTACGTGTCTGAACGTTTCGTCGTACTTTGTAAAACCGACGTAGTTAAGTCCTAACAGTCCCGTTTTTCTTTCAAAACCGTTGAATTCTTCTTCGGTAAACGCTCTCGAAAGTTCTCTCGCTCTGTCGGGGCGGAAGTTGAAGAATATAACGCTGTCGCCCTTTTCGATCAGACCTACGGGTTTACCGTTTTCGAAAATATTAGTCGGAACGATAAATTCGTCGGTAACGCCCGCTTTATAACTTTCTTCAACCGCGGTCTTCGCGTCGGTTGCCTTTACGCCGTTGCCGACAGTCATCGCTTCGTACGCTTTGACTACCCTTTCCCAACGGTTATCTCTGTCCATAGCGTAGTACCTGCCGCTTATCGTTGCTATTCTGCCTACGCCGATTTTTTTCATTTCGTCTTCGAGTTCGGCAATAAATTCCGCGCCGCTCGTAGGAGAAACGTCTCTGCCGTCCATAAAGCAATGAACGAAAACGTCTTTTACTCCGCGTTTTTTTGCCATTTCGAGCAGCGCGAACAGATGCGTTATATGACTGTGAACGCCGCCGGACGACAACAATCCGTACAGATGAAGTTTTTTGCCCGAATTCTTCGCGCCGTCCATAGCGGAAACGAGTTCTTCGTTTTCAAAGAAATCGCCGTCCTGAATAGCCTTGGTGATACGGGTTAAATCCTGATATACGATTCTGCCCGCGCCCATATTGAGGTGTCCGACTTCGCTGTTGCCCATTTGTCCGTCGGGAAGACCTACCGAAAGTCCGCTCGCGCCGAGATTGGTCGACGGATATTTCTTCATAAGATTTTCTATAACGCCCTTGTGAGCGATCTCTATCGCGTTTCCGTATTTATCCTTGTTAAGTCCGTATCCGTCCATAATGAACAGACATACGGGTCTGGTTTTCATTTTTACCATAATAGTTCCTTTTATAAAGGCGGCGTATAAACGCCGCCCCCGATTTATTTATTATTTGTCGTAGTTTACGATGCAGGAGAAGTCTTGAGCCTTTAAGGACGCGCCGCCGATAAGTCCGCCGTCGATTTCCTCTTTAGCCATAAGTTCTTTGCAATTCTTTACGTTCATAGAACCGCCGTATTGGATTCTCGTCTTTTCGGCAATGGATCTATGGAATTTTTTAGCGAGAACTTTACGGATAAAGCCGATGGTTTCGTTAGCGTCTTCCGCGGTAGCGGTCTTACCCGTACCGATAGCCCAAACGGGTTCGTAGGCAATGACGATCTTATCGAAATCTTTGCTTTTGAAACCTTTAAGCCCTTCGACGATTTGTCTTTCGAGAACTTTTTCGGTCAATCTGCAAACTCTTTCCGCTTCGGTTTCGCCGACGCATACGATAGGTCTTAACTTTGCGTTAAGCGCAGCCTGAACCCTCTTGTTTACGGTTTCGTCGGTTTCGCCGAAATATTGTCTTCTTTCGCTGTGTCCGATGATAACGTAATCTACTTTTAATTCTTTGAGCATTTCGGCGGAAATTTCGCCCGTGAACGCTCCTTTTTCCGCCCAATGAACGTTTTCCGCGCCGATCTTGATGTTAGTTCCTCTCGCCGCTCTTTTCGCCGTCTGAATATCGGTGAAAGGAACGCAAAGTACGACGTCGCAAGTCGCGTCTTTTACGAGCGGAGCGAGTTCGGTTATCATGGCTTTGGTTTCAGCCATGGTTTTATTCATTTTCCAGTTGCCTGCAATAATCGCTTTTCTCATAGTAAAAACTCCTGAATTACTTTTTATCGTTAAGACATTCGATGCCGGGAAGTTTCTTCCCTTCGAAAAGTTCGAGCGAAGCGCCGCCTCCGGTCGAAATATGAGTCATTTTATCGGCAAAACCGAGTTGGGCAACCGCCGCCGCAGAATCTCCGCCGCCGATGATTGTCGTAGCGTCTTTGCAGTCGGCCATAGCCTTCGCTATCGCTATAGTGCCCGCTGCCAAGGTCGTATTTTCGAAAACGCCCATAGGTCCGTTCCAGATAATCGTCTTCGCCCCTACGAGAGCGTCGGCGTAAAGTTTACGGGTTTCGGGTCCTATATCGGCAGACTCCATATCCGCATCGAATTCGCCGACTTTTCTCACGACGGTTTCGATCGGCGCGTCGATCGGATCGGGGAAATCTTTGATTTCTACTCCGTCTACGGGAAGAAGAAGTTTCTTACCTTCTTTTTCGGCTTTAGCCATCATTTCTTTACAGTAATCGATTTTAGTATCGTCGACCAACGACTTACCTACTTCGTATCCCTGCGCTTTAAGGAACGTGTACGCCATTCCGCCGCCTATGATAAGCGTATCGCATTTTTCGAGGAGGTTGGAAATAACGTTAAGTTTATCAGCGACTTTCGCTCCGCCCAGGATTGCGACGAACGGTCTTACGGGGTGTTCGAGCGCTTCCGCCATGACGGAAAGTTCCTTTTCGATAAGGAAGCCGCATACCGCAGTCTTTACGAAACCGTATTCGACGATAGCAGCGGTGGAAGCGTGCGAACGATGAGCCGTTCCGAACGCGTCGTTGACGTATATATCGCAGAACGATGCGAGTTTACGGCAGAATTCTTCATCTCTGCCCTCTTCGCCCGCGTCGAAACGAAGGTTTTCGAGGAGTACGCACTCTCCTTCCTTCAAAGCGGCGACTTTAGCCTGCGCGTCGGCGCCTACTATATCGGTTGCGAACGCAACTTTGCCGCCTAAAAGTTCGTTGAGTCTTGCGGCGACGGGGGCAAGCGTGAATTTTTTCAAATCGCCTTTTTTCGCCTTTTCGAGATAAGCCGATTTGGCGGCCGCTCTCTCTTCTTCGGGAAGAGCCTCTACCGCTTTCTTCTCTTTCTTGTTAAGACCGAAGCCTTCGGTGAATATATTGTGGGGTTTACCCATGTGCGAACAAAGAATAACCTTTGCGCCGTGTTCCATAAGGTATTTTATGGTGGGAAGCGCTCCGTTGATTCTGTTTTCGTCGGATATAACGCCGTCTTTCATGGGTACGTTAAAATCGCATCTGACTAAACATCTTTTACCTTTGACGTCTACGTCTTTTACGGACATTTTGTTCATAACAGTAAAACTCCTTTCGGTTTTTTAATTTCCTTACATATTTTAATATATATCGACTCGATTGTCAATAAATATAAGCGTTTTTAATCAAAACTTTTATTCAGAGTCGCTTTGCCGAGGATTTCGGGCGAAAGGCAGACCGGTTTCACCCCCGCCTTTTCGAGTTCTTTCGTGAAATTCTCTGCGTGCCCGAGCGTAAGTTTGCCGACGCGAATATTTTTCGCTCTGTCGGCGGCAACTCTTCCGGCGGTTCTGCCGAATACGATTATATCGGCAAGCGAGTTACCCATAAGTCTGTTTCTGCCGTGAATACCGCCCGCCGCCTCGCCGCACGCGAAAAGATTTTTAACGCCGACCGCTTCGCAATTTTCGTCTATTTCTATTCCGCCGTTCTGATAATGCAGCGTGGGGTAAACCGCAATCGGCTCTTTTCTTACGTCTATACCCGCTCTTTCAAACGTTCTGAACGTAGACGGAAGTCTTTTTTCGATCGTTCCGTCGCCGTTTATCTTTTCTATCATAGGCGTATCGAGCCACACTCCGAAACCGTTTGCGGTCTTTATTCCGTTTCCGATTTTACATTCGCGGATGATAGCCGCCGCGGTCACGTCGCGGGTTTCAAGCGGGTTGACAAACGCCGCGCCGTCTTTGTTTACGAGTTGCGCGCCTAACGAACGGGCTTTTTCGGTAACGAGATTGCCGTAAAGCGCAGACGGTTCCGCCACGCCCGTGGGGTGATATTGAAGCGTGTCGGCGCAGATAAGTTTCGCGCCCGATCTGTACGCTATCACCAGACCGTCGGCAGTCGCCCCGTAATGATTACTCGTCGGAAAACCCTGACAATGAAGTCTGCCCGCGCCGCCCGTCGCTATAATTACCGTTTTTGCCTTGGCGAGGGAAAATCCGCCAGTTTCGGTATTCATAAGCACGGCGCCCGCGGCGTTGCCGTTTTCGTCTTTTATTATTTCGACCGCCGACGAATATTCCGCGACGGGAATACCCCTGCACGAAACCTCGCTTTTCAGCGTCCGCATTATTTCGAGTCCCGTAAAATCCCTGCACGCGTGCATACGTTTTTTAGAGGTTCCGCCGCCGTGCGAGGTTACGGGTTCGCCGTCGGCGTTTTTATCGAACACAACGCCTAAACCGGTAAGCCACGCTATCGCTTCGGGCGCTTCGAGAACGAGTTTTTTCAGAAGTTGCGGTTTTGCGGCGTATCCGCCGCCCCCGAACGCGTCGATATAATGAATCGCCGGACTATCGTTCGGACCGTCGGCGGCTTGTATGCCGCCCTCCGCCATAACGGTATTGGAATCGCCCATACGGAGTTTCGTTACGATAAGCACGTCGGCGCCTCGTTCTTTCGCGGTTATCGCCGCAGCGGCGCCAGCGCCTCCGCCGCCGATTACCAGAACGTCCGTTTCGTAATCGGGATTATCAAGGTTTATTACTTTGTCTGATATTATCGGCTTGCCGTACAAAAGCGAAGCAAACTCTTTTATTACCTTATCGCCTTTGTTTACTCCGAGTCGCAGAGTTTCACAAGCCGATTCGACGTAATCGGGATGATATTCTTCCAAAACCGTCCGTTTTTCGGATTTGTTCATTCTCGGATAAGATTTATAAAGCCTTTCTTCTCTCGTCTGCTCTACTTTTCGTAAAGAAGCGATTCGTTCTTCGATATACGAATACATTTCGATCGCCTCCTACTTTTCGAAAATTCTGTTTTCATACAGAATTTTCATTTCAGCCGTCGATTTTCGGGTAAGTTCTTCCAATTCTTCGTCGAAATTGCCGTCGCGGATTTCCGCCACGCGCTTTTCCGTATTTTTACTTTCGGGCGAACGGTATCTGCCGTAAATTCTTCTTGCAAGTTCGAAAATTTGCGGCTGAGGAATTTTTACGGGGCAGAGCGAAAAGCATAACCCGCACGAAACGCACGAAAAACTCTCGTCTGCGATTTTTTCGTAGTCGCCGGTAACTGCGTACCCGACGCATTCCATAACGTTTATTCCGTTGGGGCAACTTTTCGAGCAAACGCCGCAACCGAGGCAATCGGTGATTTCTGGATAAATTTTTCCTATCGTCTGCTCGTCTATATTCAGTTTATTTATATCGTACTTTCTTTCGTTGAGTCCGACAGGCGAAAATCCGGAAACGATCATGCCGTTTTCTACTTGCTTTTGACATGCAAGACACGTTTTTACGCCGCTTTTGCCGTCGATTTTATAAGTCGTAGCGCACGCGCCGCAAAATCCGCTGCGACAACCGCAACCCTTGACGAGTTTATAGCCGACGTATTCCATAGCCTGCATTACGGTAAGATCGGACGGAACGTCATATTTTCGTCCGAAAAAATATACGGTTACGCAATTATCCTTCGGCATGATTACAAATTTACGTCGGCGGAAAGGACGGCAAGCGCCGCCGCCATATTTTCGTTTTTGATTTTAACACCGTTTTCCGCTTTAAGTCTTACGGGGGCAAAATTCCATATCGCTTTCACACCGCAATCGATTAAAAGCGCTAGCGTTTCTTCGGCAGCCCTTTCGGGAACGGCGATAACGCCGATTTTAACGGCGTGAGTTTTACAAAAATTTTTAATCTCGGGTAAGGGATATACGGGTTTACCGTGCGTTACTCCCGTTTTACCGTCGTCGGAATCGAACGCAGCCATAACGTCGAGCCCGAATTCTTCGAATCCGTCGTAACAAAGCAACGCCTTTCCGAGTTTGCCCGCCCCGACTATGATAACGCCGGTAACGCAGTTACTGCCAAGCGCGTTTTCAATATGCGAAGCAAGTTCGCCGACAAAATAGCCGATTTTCGGCCTGCCCGAGCCGCTGACCATTGCAAGGTCTTTTCTGACTTGCACCTCGCCCAACCCCTGCGCCGCCGCTATCGCCGCCGAAGAAATCGTCGGCACTCCGTCGGCTTCGAGAGATTTGAGATAATGAAGATAGATAGGGAGTCTTGCTTTGACCGATTTCGGCATTTTTTTATCGCACGTCATGATTGCACACCTTATATTTTCAACCGTTATATCTTTATCGATACGATTATATCATTATATAAAAAATTATGCAAACGTATTTTACTGCGATTTGCATAATCAGATAACGATTCTATCGTATTTTCAATCTTTCGGTCTGACAGACGAAAGGTCTTTAAGCCACAAGGCGACGCTTGCGTCGCTCGGCATACGCCAGTCTCCGCGCGGCGAAAGCGACACGCTTCCTACTTTTACGCCGTCGGGCAGACACGAACGTTTGAATTGTTGAGCGAAAAATCTCTTTATAAAAATTTCAAGCCATTTATATATCGTCTTTTCGTCGTACGCGCCTTTAAAAGTACGCTTCGCCGCTTCGAAAATCTTCGACGGTGCAAAACCCGCCCTTAAAAAGTAGTAAAGATAAAAATCGTGGAGTTCGTAGGGGCCGACGATGTCTTCGGTTTTCTGGCTTATTTCGCCGTCGACGGCGGGGATAAGTTCGGGGCTTACGGGCGTTGCCAGAATATCTTTCAATACTCTGCCCGTTTCACCGCCGACCTCGTCGGCTACGCTCCCTACGATAAACCTTACGAGCGTTTTCGGCACGGACGCGTTTACGCCGTACATGGACATGTGATCTCCGTTATAAGTCGCCCATCCGAGCGCAAGTTCGCTCAGATCACCCGTACCTATAACTATTCCGCCCGTTTTGTTCGCAACGTCCATTAAAACCTGCGTACGCTCTCTTGCCTGCGAGTTTTCGTAGGTAACGTCGGTTACGCTTTCGTCCTGTCCGATGTCTTTGAAATGACTTCTTACGCTGTCGGTTATGTTTATCTCTTTAAGAGTAACGCCGAGCGATTCGGCAAGCAAAACGGAATTGTTCTTAGTTCTGCTCGTCGTTCCGAAGCAAGGCATGGTAACGGCTATTATATCTTTTCTCGAACGCTTCAACGCGTCTATCGCCCTGACCGCGACGAGAATCGCAAGCGTACTGTCAAGCCCGCCCGAAAGCCCCACGACGAGCGTTTTGCAGTTGATTTTTTCGACCCTCGTTTTAAGCCCCTGCGACTGAATACCGAGTATAAGATCGATACGGTTTTTAAGTTCGGTTTTTTCCTGCGGGACGAAAGGCGTTCTGCCGTATTTACGATTGAAATCTTCGCCGACGAAACCGCCCTTGAATTTTATGGTCTGATATTTACCGATTTCGGGAGTTATATAGTTGAAAAGTCTTTGCCGTTCGTAAGATATATACCCTATATCGACGTCGGCGTATATTAGTTCGTTTTGAAACAATCTGCTCTCTTTAAGAATTTTACCGTTTTCGGCTATTACGTTATGCCCTGCGAAAACCATATCCGTAGACGACTCTCCGTCGCCCGCGGCGCAATAAACGTACGCCGAAACCGTTTTCGCGCTCTGCATGGAAACGAGCGAACGACGGTATTCGGCTTTGCCTATAAGTTCGTCGCTTGCCGACAAATTCAATATCAAAGTCGCTCCGTTTACCGCGTGTGCGTTCGACGGAGAATTAACCGCCCATAAATCTTCGCAGATTTCAGCGGCGATTTTTTCGTCTTTGAAGTTTTCGTTTTCAAAAATCAGATTTTTGCCGAAAGGTATTTCTTTGCCCGATAAAATAACGGCGGAATTTTCGTCCGGAGCGGGCGAAAACTGTCTGCGTTCGTAAAATTCGTTATAATTGGGGATAAACGACTTTGGAACGACGCCCAAAATTTCGCCGCCGAAAAACACGACCGCGCAATTATAAATTTTTCCGTCTTTTCTTATCGGAGCGCCGACGACGAATAACGTTTCCGAGGTTTCGGAAAAATATCGCAACTCGTCTATCGCGTTTTCTACCCGGTCAAGCAAAATCGGCTGGTAGAACAAATCGGAAATCGTATACCCCGTAAGGAACAATTCGGGGAAAACGAGAACGTTTACGCCCTTTTCTTCGGCTTTTTTAACAGCCGAAATAACCGCATCGGCGTTTTTGTCCACGTCGGACAAAGTAACCCGCGGTGTAACCGCGCCAACCCGCAGATAGCCGTAGTTTTTATTTACGGGATTTTCCGTCTTCGGTTGGTTATCCGGCACTAAATCGGTTATTTTAACGCCGAGAGCCTTCGATAAGGCAAGTAATTTTTTGGTATCTACGCCGTTGGTTTTACCCGACAAAATACGGTTGAGAGTGGGGACGGATATTCCGCTTTTCCCGGAGAGTTCTTTAACCGTCACACCGCTTTTTTCTTTTATTTTTCTGATATTCGCAGATAATTCGTTCACAATCGCACCTGATTATTAGTTTTGATAAAATTTTATCATTTTTGATATATGCAGTCAAGTATTTTGCGAAAAATTTTGCGACAAGACCTGAAAATCTTGCCGCAAACGCGTTGAATGATAAAAAATTAACTTATTAATGAAAAAGGCGGCGGGGTTAAAAACAACTCCGCCGCCTGAATTATACCGTTTCGGCAAATCCGAGACTGATTTTCAACGCAACGTCGACCCGACGCATTAAAGCGGGGTCGAGCGCTCCTATCCGCTCTTTAAGCCTGCGCTTGTCGAGCGTTCTTATTTGTTCAAGCAATATAACCGAATCTTTCGTAAGACCGTAGTCCTCCGCGCACAGTTCTATATGCGTAGGAAGTCTTGCTTTGTTGAGTTTACTCGTTACCGCCGCCGCTATGACGGTGGGGCTATATTTGTTTCCCACGTCGTTCTGCACGACGAGAATCGGTCTTACGCCGCCCTGCTCGCTACCGACGACGGGCGAAAGATCGGCGTAGTATAACTCGCCTCTTCTTATCATATCGATCCTCCGCAGCCCCTACTATCATTTTATGTAATCTGAAGTAAAAGGGGTTATTTCGAATCGATTATCGACGGCTATTTCTTTTTTATACGAACAAATCTATAAGTTTTCTCTTTATGAGCGAACAATTTTCCGACAAAATATCCCTGTTTTTTGCAGGCGAAGTAAATTCGTAATCGAAAATCGCTCCGCTTTCGCCGATAAAGAAAATCTTATCGGCAAGCGATAACGCTTCGTCTATATCGTGCGTAACGTAAATTACGGTTTTAGGGCTTTTATCGAGCATATCGAGCAGCAAATCAATCGTCTTTAACCTGAGCCCGTAATCGAGCGAGTTGAGCGGTTCGTCGGTTAAAAGTATCGGCGCGTCGGACAGAAACGCCCGCGCGAGCGACACTCTCTTTTTTTGCCCGCCCGAAAGTTCTTTCGGTAAAGACCCGATTTTATCTCCGAGCCCGACGGATTTTACCGTGTCGAATATCAATCGTTTTCTTACTTCACCGGGGACGGATTTATCGAGCGTGAAATCGAGATTTTCGTAAACGCTCATAAACGGAACGAGCCTGTCTTCCTGAAAGACGTACGCCGTTTTATCCGCGTTTTTAATTTCGCCCTGAAAGGTCGTAAGCCCCGCGATACAATTAAGAAGCGTGGTCTTACCCGCGCCAGACCTGCCCATAACAACGGATATTTTATTCTCGGGAAACGTTACGCCGAAATTATCGAAAATCGTCTTATCACCGTATTTTTTAGTTAAATTTTCTATTACGATATCCATAGCGTACCCTCTCCCCGATTTTATATAAGGCTTTCAGAATCAATTCGACAGCAAATCCGAGAAGCACCGATACAATAGTCCAGGCAAGTAAGTTGGCGGTATTGAAATTGCCGTTGGCGAGTTTCATCTGAACGCCGATACTGCCCGCCGTATAAGCGAGCGCTTCGCCCGAAATCGTAAGTTTGATATTGAATGAAAGCGTAGTTACGAGTTGCGAAAAAGCAAGTATAAATACGCTCGGAATATAATATTTTACCAAAGCCTTAAACTTCGGAACGCGATATACCCGTATCACGTCTTTCATATCGTCGTTTACCGATTTTATCGCGCTTAAAAGCAACGAATAAAGCATAGGGAAAACTATTACTACCGACACGGCAACCGGCGTTTTATCCGCTTTAAGCCATATAAGGCAAAGTAAAATAATCGACATGGTCGGTATCGCTCTCGAAATAAGCGTAAGCGGATACAGCAATTTTTCTATTGTTTCGCCGGCGCCGGCGATAACGGCGAATATCGTCGCTATAAAAAGAGAAATCATAAAGCCGTACACCGCCCGCCACAGAGTAGAAAATACGGTTTTGACGAACGTTTTTTCGGCTATTATTTTACCCGTTTCTTTCACAATCAGATCTATTTGCGGAGCGGCTATTTTACTGTCCAATCTGAGCGACAGCAGGTAATAACCGAACGCAAACAGCGCAACCGAAAGAAGCGGATAAATTATTTTAAGTAACGATTTCATTACAGACAATAGAAAGACCCGCCCGGAAGTCCAACGTTATTGGCTGCCAAAAACGCTTCGATATTTGCTCTCATCGAAGTCGCCGTCTTGCAATCCGAACTACACCTGTCAAGAATAGTTTCGTTATAGGTAAGTTTTGAAATCGGACCGGTACTGCCCATCGACGTCAACTTCGCGGGGATTTTATCGGTATTCGCGTATAAATACGCTTTATTGCCTTTAAGGTGTCCGACGAGAGCCTCAACGTATTTTTTATTTACTTTATTTACGTTTACGACTAATCCCGCCTGAGTAAACGTCGAGTTCGCCCCATGGAATTTTTGCCATTCTTTTTTGAAATCGAGAACGACGGAAGCCCCGGTTTTTCCGCTTACCTGCGTAACCGCAGGTTCGCCGAGAACCGCAAATTTCGTTGCTCCGCCTTTAAGACCCTGAATAACCTCCTTACCGCCGGCAACCGGATATATATAAACTTTGTCTTTGTCCGTCGCGTTGTCACCGACTTCGTATGAAATACCGTTCTTTTCGAGAAGGTGTTTAAGAACAAGTCCGGGCGTTCCCCCGAAACCGACGCAATAAACCACTTCGCCTTTAAGGTTGTTCATATTTTCGGCTATATCTTCTTTGCCGATCATATAAAGCACTCCGAAAACGTTGACGGTGGCAAGACGAAATTCGTGTTTGCCGCTATTGTCGTAAATCTCGGCGGCGTTGTTTATCGGCAAAATCGCCATATCGTAAGTTCCGTTTATAAGATTTGCAACGACGGCCGTAGCGTCGGCGGCTACGGTGACGTCGGTAGTAACGCTTTTGTCGTTATCGGTATAAGTAAATCCGCCGTCCGCCACGTTTACGAGCGATAAAGTCGGAGCACCCTCGACTGCGCCGATCGTGTAGGACGATTTCAAAGACGTCTTAGCCCAATCGATTTCGGAATTGTTCTTTTTGCCACACGCCGCAAGCGTGAGGACCGTTACGATACTTATAAGTAACGCTACGAATTTTTTCATAAATATACTCCTTAAATTTTTTCTTTTTTTTATTTGTAAGATACACTCCGCGGTAAACTGCCCTTCCGGGAGTATGCTCTCCCGTTGAAACGGGAGAGGTGGCGCGCATAGCGTGCCGAAGAGGGGGCGACCTGCTTAGGGGGCTTCGCCAAAGGCTCAGAATGACACACTGCAATTACACTTCGACGGTGGTAACGGCGGATTTGACCGTTACGTTTTCGATTCTGCCAAGTTTGCCCGTTATAGCCGATACGATTTCGTTAGTCGCCTTAACGATTACGCTTATGACGAAAACGTGATTTTCTTTATCGGGTACGCCCATTCTTCCGACGATATAGTCGCCGTATTCGGATAAGATTTTATTTACCCGTTCCGCCGCGCTTCGGTCTTTTTCGACCACTATGCCTATTACCGCTATTCTCATAATAAATGCACTCCCGTATGAAATTAAACAAAAAACAAACGCATACCCGAAAAGAGTATGCGTAAAATTTTTATCGACGATATGCCGTTTGCAAAAATAGTATTCCCGCAAAAGGGTATCTTGTTATTTTACGCTTTCTCTCCGGACGAATCATCGATTCAGCGAGCTTATTATAACTAAAAATAAATAAAATGTCAAGCGAATTTATTTGCGGTTTTATATAAAATGATGTATAATGTGTACGATAAAATTTTTGGAGGTCAAATATGCCTTTAGTCAATTCTGAAAAGATATTCAAAGCGGCTTATAAGGGCGGTTACGCCATAGGCGCGTTCAACGTCAATAATATGGAAATCGTTCAAGGGATTACCGAAGCGTGCAAAGAAGAAAACGCGCCCGTTATTCTTCAGGTAAGTAAGGGGGCGAGAGCCTACGCCAACCACACCTACCTCGTAAAACTCGTAGAGGCTGCGGTTAAAGAATGTCCGAACGTTCCTATCGTTCTTCACCTCGACCACGGTCCCGACTTCGACACCTGCAAAGCCTGCATAGACGGAGGCTTCACATCGGTTATGATAGACGGTTCCTCGCTTCCTTACGAAAAGAATATCGAGGTTACGAGAAAAGTCGTAGAATACGCCCATAAGTACAACGTTACGGTCGAAGGCGAACTCGGTACTTTGGCGGGCATCGAAGACGAAGTAAGCCATGCGGAAGGTTCTTATACTCGTCCCGAAGAAGTTCAGGATTTCGTAAACCACACCGGCGTTGACAGTCTTGCCATCGCAATCGGAACGTCGCACGGCGCGTACAAGTTCAAACCCGATCAATGCACGAGGAACGAAAAAGGCATACTTTGCCCGCCTCCGCTTCGTTTCGATATACTCGAAGAGGTTTCGAAACGTTTACCCGACTTCCCGATAGTTCTTCACGGCGCGTCATCCGTTCCGCAGGAATACGTTGCGATGATCAACGAATTCGGCGGCAAAATGCCCGACGCGGTAGGCGTACCCGAAGATCAACTTCGCGAAGCCGCCAAACTTGCCGTATGCAAAATCAATATCGACTCTGATATACGCCTTGCGATGACGGGCTCTATCAGAAAGTTCTTCGTCGAACATCCCGACAAGTTCGACCCGAGAGAATATCTGAAAGTCGCGAGAGCAAACGTAAAAGAACTCGTTCGCCACAAACTCAAAGACGTACTCGGTTGCGCAGGCAAAGCCGACGAATGTTTATAATCGATAATCAAAGACTTTAACTTAAAAGCCGAAATGCAGGAAAAATCCTGCGTTTCGGCTTTTTTATTTTATGTATAAATTCCGCGGGGAACAACCATTCCGGGAGTACAATCTCCGGTTGAAGCGGGAGAGGCGGCTCGCATAGCGAGCCGAAGAAGGTGCGACCTGCCTAGGGGGCTTCGCCACGCTTGGAATGACGTATTTTAATTTATTCTTTTCCGGTTGAAAGGTATTCGGCGATAGATGCCGCCGCCCGCTTACCCGCCTGCATGGCAAGTATAACGGTCGCCGCGCCCGTAACCGCGTCGCCGCCGGCAAACACGCCCTTTTTAGTCGTAACGCCGTTTTCGTCGGCAATAATCCGCTTTCTTTTATCCGTTTCAAGCCCGTCGGTCGTCATAGAAATAAGCGGATTGGGGGAAGTTCCGAGAGCCATAATAACCGAATCGCACTCTACGTCGTATTCGCAGCCCGATATTTCGACGGGGCTTCTTCTGCCCGACGCGTCGGGTTCGCCGAGTTGCATTTTTATAAGTCTTACTCCCTTTACGCTACCGTCGTCGCCGACCAAAATCTCCGTTGGGTTAGCGAGCAGATCGAAAACGACGCCTTCTTCTTTGGCGTGTCCGACCTCTTCTCTTCTCGCAGGCAATTCGCTTTCGCTCCGGCGGTAAACCACGTGGGTTTCCGCTCCGCTTCTTATTGCGGTTCTCGCCGCGTCCATAGCGACGTTACCGCCGCCGACGACTACGACTTTTTTACCGAGTTTTATCGGCGTGTCGTAATTTTCGTCGTAGGCTTTCATAAGGTTATTACGGGTTAAAATTTCGTTGGCGGAAAATACCCCGTTGGCGGTTTCGCCCGCTATACCCATAAAACGCGGCAACCCCGCGCCCGACCCAATATAAACGGCGTCGTAGCCTTCGGCAAAAAGTTCGTCGATCGTAACCGATTTTCCGACGATAACGTTCGTTTCGAATTTTACGCCCGCTTTTTTCAGTCTTTCGATTTCGGGTTTTACGACCTTTTCTTTCGGAAGACGAAATTCGGGTATGCCGTAAACGAGAACGCCGCCGAGTTCGTGCAACGCTTCGAATACCGTAACGCCGTAACCGAGCGAAATAAGGTCGCCCGCGCAGGAAAGCCCCGACGGACCCGACCCGATTATTGCTACGTTCTTGCCGTTGTATTTTTGCGGTTTTGCCGTCTGATAGTCGTTTTCGCGGGCGGTATCGGCAACGAATCTTTCGAGTTTGCCTATACACACCGCGTCGCCCTTTATACCTCGGACGCAACTGCCCTCGCATTGAGTTTCCTGCGGGCAGACTCTGCCGCAAACGGCAGGCAACGCAGAACTTGAGGATATAATTTCGTAGGCTTTTTTAACGTCGCCGTTTTTGACTTCGGCAATAAATGCGGGAATATTTATATTGACGGGGCAAGCCGCCACGCAACGCGGATTTTTACAGTTAAGACACCTTTTCGCTTCTTCGGTCGCTTCTTCGGCGTTATAGCCGTAAGAAACTTCTTCGTAATTGGTAGCGCGTATCTTTCCGTCCTGTTCGCGGACGGGTATTCTCTTTTCGTTCGCCATCAGTCTTCCCCTCCGCACAAACCGCAACCGCCGTGATGAGTATCTCCCTCTTTCGCCTTTAAGTAGGCTCTGCCCTCTTCGGTTTTATAAATTCTCTGTCGAATCATCGCTTCGTCGTAGTCGACGAGATGCCCGTCGAATTCGGGACCGTCTACGCACGCGAATTTTACTTTTCCGTCGACTATCACCCTGCACGCGCCGCACATTCCGGTACCGTCCACCATAATGGGATTCATACTTACTACGGTTTTAATACCGAGTTTTTTAGTGAGTTTTGCAATGAATTTCATCATGATAACGGGACCGATAGCGATACAAAGGTCGTATTTTTTGCCGCTTTCGACCAACTTTTCGAGTTTATCGGTTACGAGCCCTTTATCGCCCGCAGAGCCGTCGTCAGTCGTAACGTAGACGTCAGCCGCAACTTTTTCGAGTTCGCTTTGCAATATAAGCAAGTCTTTGGTTTTTGCGCCGACGATGACGTCTGCCTTTACGCCGCGTTCGGACAAATATTTTACCTGAGGATAAACGGGGGCTGCACCCACGCCGCCCGCGACAAACACTATTTTTTTATTCTTTAATTCTTCTTCCGGCATAGCGGTGAGTTCGGAAGCGTTGCCGAGCGGACCTGCGAAGTCTGCTATAAAATCGCCTTCGCGAAGTTTGCCGAGTTTATAAGTGGACGCGCCTATTTCCTGCGTGACGATCGTTACGGTGGATTTTTCGCGATCGAAATCGCAGACGGTAAGCGGAATCCGTTCCCCGTTTTCGTCTGCGCGAAGTATGATAAACTGCCCCGCAAGGCACTTTTTAGCCACGCGCGGAGCGTAAACGTCCATAAGAAAAATATTACAGGTAAGTCTTTTATATTTTTTGATTTCGTACATACTGCACCTTTCGTTTATTATACAACGAGCATCGACGAATGTCAATTTTATAGACGAAAAAACAGCCGAAATAATCGACTGTTTTTCGTTTTTATAATTATCTGTCTTCTCTGAAATAGTTCAGACCGAGCGAAGCCGGCGGCTGAATTTCTTTATTTCCTACGATGCTCGTTATTATAAGAACAACTATCGTAATAACATACGGCGACATTTCAATTATGTTTTTGACCGCACCCAGCCCCGGAATATACGTTCCCATAGTCGATAACAAACTGAAAACAAATGCGCCGAGTATACTCAACGTCGGTTTCCACATGGTAAATATGACGAGAGCGATAGACAGCCAACCGCTTGCATCTACTGCCGCATTTGCCGAATCCACGCTAAAATTGCTGGAATAAAATATATAAGCGATACCGCCGAGTCCTGCGATCACGCTACCTATAATCGTCGCAAGATAACGATAAGTCGTTACGTTGATACCCGCAGCGTCCGCCGTTGCGGGGTTTTCGCCTACCGCGCGAAGAAACAAACCTGTTCGCGTCTTGTTCAAAATCAAGCCGGTAGCAACGGCAACAATTATCGCAATATAGAATAATGCGCCGTGTGAGAAAAAGATATCACCAAAGCCGCCGAGAGAAGTATAAAACGGAAAAGCGTGTTGAAAAGCGTCGCTATAAGCACTTAATTTAATACAGTTTATAATTCCGCTTTGCAACGAGAATTTATAACATCCCGCGCCGAACGTAGAAATCGCAAGTCCTGTTATGTTCTGGTTGGAACGAAGCGAAACGGTCAAAAAACTGTATACCGCGCCTATTATCGCCGAAAACAATATTGCGAAGATTATCGCAATAAGAACGATAGCAAACGAATTGTTACCGCCGCAGTTGGCGTAAATATTAAGCCCTACGCAACCGCCAAGCGCACCGAAAAACATTACGCCCGGAATACCGAGATTCAAATGTCCCGCTTTTTCGGTTATAATTTCGCCCGTAGTACCGAAGAGTAAAACTGTCGCTTGTTTCACAATACTCGTAAAAAATAACATTACGCTTTTACCTCCTCGGTTTTCTTTTGCTTTTTCTTAAAATCGATACGATATCTTATAAAAAATTCGCAACCGATAATAAAGAAGAAAAGAAGTCCCGTTATTATGTCGGGGAATGCTTGCGAGCCGCTTACAATTCCGCCGCGAGTCATTATTTCCGACATTCCCTGTCCGGAAAATATAATTAAAAACGAAGTCAAAATCATATATACGGGGTTGAATTTAGCAAGCCACGCGACTATGATTGCGGTGAAACCCATACCACCGACCATACTTGCATCGAGTACGCATTCGATATTTACCAGGATGAAACCCGCTATTCCGCAAATAATACCGGATATAACAAGAGTCCTGATTACCACCTTTTTAACGTTAATACCCGAATATTTTGCGGTATTGACGCTTTCGCCGACAACTGAAATTTCATACCCCTGTTTACTGTATTTCAAGTATATAAACATCACCGCCGTTACGGCTGCAATTATTATTATCGGAAGTAAATATTTATTGGACGCTTCGGGTAATAATCCATAATTAAAATCCCAAGAAGAACCCGTACTGCCCTTTTTCATCCAAGATTCAAGGAAAAACTTTACGAATAACGTTGCAATATAATTCATCATCAACGTAAATAAAGTTTCGTTTGTATTCCATATTGCCTTGAATATAGCGGGAATTACCGCCCATATAACGCTTGCAAGAATACTCGCAACGAACATCATTACAAGGAGCAATGCATCCGGAACTTTTCCGCCAAGATATTGAGAGAATATCGCACAAGCCAGAATACCCATTAAGGTCTGACCGTCCGCTCCGATATTCCAGAATTTCATTTTGAACGCAGGAGCAACAGCGAGCGATATAAGCAACAATATCGCAATGTTATAAATAGTATCCCATACCATCCCGAAGCCGAAGTTTCCGCTGAACATATAACCTATAGCGGAAAACGGCGAAAGTTTGGTAAAAGCGCACGTCAATATTATACAAAACAATGAAACTATCAATATGGCGGAAAGTCTTATAAGCCAGGATTTCCACCATTTAATTTCGCCTCTTTTGCTTATATGAAACAACGGCTCATGAACAGTCTTCTCTTTTTTATTCATTTGCATTCTTGTTCTCCGTTTGTTCTTTTTGGACTTCCGCCCATTCCTCTTCGGTTAAGTTACTGTCTTTTGCTATACCGATATTTTTTTCTTTTTTCGTTTCGGTGATATTCAGCGAACCCGTCATCATAAGTCCGAGTTCTTCTTTCGTAACTTTATCCGCGTGAACGATACCCATGTTTTTGCCGTGGCAAAGCACCATTATCTTATCGCAGAGCGCAAGCATTACGTCCAAATCTTCGCCGATAAATAAAATTCCGACGCCTTTTTCTTTCTGCTCGTTTAATATGTTGTATATAAGATAGGACGAGTTGATATCGAGTCCTCTCACGGGGTAAGCGGTGATTATCACGTTAGGCGAGGATTCGATCTCTCTGCCGACCAAAACTTTCTGAACGTTACCGCCCGATAAAAGTCTTACCGGGGTTTCACTCGAAGGAGTTACTATATCTAATTTTTCGATAAGCGCTTCCGCTTTCGTCCTTGCAGCCTTTCTGTTTACGAACGGACTTATCCCTTCGTTATAAGTTTTCAATATCATGTTATCGGTTATCGAAAAAGAAGGTACGAGTCCCATTCCGAGTCTGTCTTCGGGAATAAAACTCATCGCTATACCTTTTTCGATAATCTCTTTAGAAGATAATCCGACGATACTCTCGCCCTTGTGCATGATATATCCGTTCTCAATCTTACGAAGCCCGGCAATCGCTTCGCAAAGTTCTTTTTGCCCGCAACCGGCTATGCCAGCGACTCCGAGAATTTCACCGCCGCGAATATAAAAACTTGCGGAATCGATAGCAACGCTGCCGTCATCTTTTTTTACGGTCAAATCACGAATTTCAAGCAACGGTTTTTCGATCTCGGTTTTGGTACGGTCAATATGCAAATCGACCTTTTTGCCTACCATCATTTCGGTAAGTTCTTTTTCGTTGGTTTCGCAAGTGTTTACCGTACCGATATATTCACCTTTACGCAGAATCGCGACTTTATCCGATATCGACATTACCTCGTTGAGTTTATGCGTAATGATTATTATCGACTTGCCGTCTTCTTTCATTTTACGAAGTACGGCGAAAAGTTTATCGATTTCCTGCGGGGTTAAAACCGCGGTAGGCTCGTCGAGGATAAGTATATCCGCGCCGCGGTACAAAACCTTTATTATTTCAACGGTTTGCTTTTCCGAAACGGACATATTATACACTTTTTTGTCCGGATCGAGTGTGAAGCCGTATTTCATTGCGATTTCATACGCTTTCGCGCTGATATCTTTAAGTTTATATTTTTCGTGTAAACCAAGCACTATATTCTGCGCAGCCGAAAAAACGTCTACGAGTTTGAAGTGCTGATGAATCATTCCTATTTTATATCTGAAAGCGTCTTCGGGCGAACGAATTACTACTTCTTCGCCGTTTATAAATATCTGTCCTTCGTCGGGGTAATATATCCCCGATATCATATTCATAAGTGTCGTTTTACCGCTTCCGTTTTCTCCGAGTAAAGCAAGAATCTCCCCTTTATTTAAGGAGAGGTTTACGTTTTTATTTGCTTGAATTTTACCGAAACTCTTGCAAATATTTTTAAGTTCTATCGCAACGGTATTGCTCACGCGCCGTTACCTCCGTATATTAAAATCGCAGTCAGACGGAGTTTTCGCTCCGTCTGACCGATTTCGAATTATAATTGATCTATGTTATTTGCTTACGCTTTCGGAAGAGTTATTCCGTCGATATCTATATCGAAGTAAGGAGCAGCACGGAATTCGCTTTCGGCAAAATAAGTGATGCCGTTCGAAGTTTTAATGACCTGCGTTTCGGGTTTATAATCGCCCTTATCGTCAACGTCGGCAAGATATTCCGTAATATTCTTACCGCTTACGGTAAACTTACTGCAATCGAATACTTTGAGCGTTCCTGCAACAAGTTGCGCTTTGACTTCATCCAATTTTTCCTTCGTACCTGCTGCGGCGACTTTTTCGTTAAGTTCAAGAAGTTCAACGCTTCCCGTTGCGAAAGTACCCGTCCAATCGTAATCGATTTCTTCTCCGTTTTTAACGCAATTGATCATATATCTGAAGTAAGGAGCCCAGTTGATTTTAGAAGCAATAATGTAAGAATTGCTGACTTTCGCATCTTCCGTCATAGTTCTGCTGTCTACGTTGTAGCAAACGTTCGGAACACCGGCAGCGGCACACGCATCGGGAGCACCCATGGAGTCGGCATGTTGAGAGATAAGAACGCAACCGCTTTGAATCAATGCTTCGGCAGCCGATTTCTCTTCGTCATAATCATACCAACTGCTGGTAAACTTAACATCCATCGTAGCGGTAGGAACGATAGAACGTAAGCCAAGGAACCAGGAAGTGTAACCCGATTTAACTTCGGCGTAGGGGAATGCGCCGACATAACCAACCTTCGGAACTACGTTAGAACCGGCATCCATCATTGCCTTAAGTTTCATACCTGCAGCAACACCGGCAAGGTATCTGCCTTCGTAAATGGAAGCGAAAGCGTTATGGAAGTTACCGCGTTTTTCGGTATGAGCCTTCGTACCGGTAGCGTGGCAGAATTGAGTATCGGGATATTCGTTTGCCGCTTTAAGAATGTACTTTTCATGACCGAACGAATCGGCAAATACTATATTGAATTTTCTTTCGGCATACTTTTTGGCTGCAGTGTAGCAAGCATTTTTTTCGGGAATGTTGGTCGTTATTTCGTATTGAACACCAAGTTCCTTGCATACCGCTTCTGCGGCGTCGATGAAGTTCTTGTCGTAAGTCGAACTCGAATCGTGAAGGGTGATAAAGCCGACTTTTATGTCTGCATAATTTTCAACCTTCTTGATACCTTTGTAAGAGGTATCTTTCTTCTTACAACCGGTCATTCCGAAGCAACATGCAACGGCGGTAACTACGGTTACAACAAGTGCTAAAAGTTTCTTCATTTACTTTTCTCCTTCGCCCTTTTAGGGCTGAAAAATTTTATATGTAATAAAAATTACACCCGAAAAAATAAAAAATTCCGCAAGCCGTAAACCGATTACGCCCGGAATTTTATGCCCGACGGAGTCATTTCGTCGATAATCGCAAGCGATTCGACCTTATAACCCGCCTTTCTTAAATTGTCGCCCCCGTGCTGGAAGCCCTTTTCGATAGCGATAGCGCAACCCGCAACTTTCGCGCCCGATTCTTTAACGATACTTATAAGACCGTTCAAAGCCGCGCCGTTAGCGAGAAAATCGTCGGCTATAAGAATATTTTCGCCTTTTTGAAGATATTCTTTGCCAACGACAACGATATTGCTCTTTTTATGCGTAAAACTGTAAATTTCGGCAGAATATACGTCGCCCGTAACGTTCAGCGCTCCGCCTTTTTTGGCGTAAACCGCAGGAACGCCGAGTTTATACGCGACGCATACCGCAAACGGTATACCGGACGCTTCTACGGTGAGTACCTTATCGATCTTTTCGCCTTCGAAAAGACGAGCGACTTCGTCGCCCATGCTCATAAGAAACGTAACGTCTAAACGCTGATTAAGGAAACTTCCGACTTTAAGTACGTTACCGTCTGAAAGTTTTCCTTCTTTAAGTATCTTTTCTTCGAGCGTCTTCATAAGTTCTCCGTAAAAAGTATCGGTTCGTGTAATCGAAAAACAAAAAAACAGGTTAAGATAACCTGCTTGCCAATAAAAACGGAAACCCGCGCAAAATCGCTTTTGCGTTTTCCCCCAATAGTCGCAACTTTTACGGCGTGCGGTAGAAACGTTTGTACCTTCATATTCAAACCTATATTGGCAATCGCTATTCAATTTACGCCGACATTATAACCCACTCTTATACCTTTTGTCAACCGTTTTTATAGGGTAAACCACAAAATATTTTTTTATTTTTTTTGCCAACCGCAATATATAGTCGGCGGTTGACTTTATCGCGACGGCGTGCTACTATTATATAGTAATGATAGCAATAATAGCCGAAAAGCCGAGCCTTGCGAGAAATATAGTCGAAGGCATCGGAAAAATGAATAAAAGAAACGGTTACTACGAAAATGCGGAGTATATAGTAACTTACGCATTCGGACACCTGTTTTCGCTTTGCGATATAGAGGACTACATGCCCGAAAAACCGATTTCGCCGATACGCTGGAAAATGGAAGGTCTGCCCTGCTTCCCCGAAAAATTCAGGTTCAAACTCAAAAACGGCGACGACGGAAAACCAGACGAGGGAGTTAAAAAACAGTTCGAAACCATTTCGGCTTTAATTAACCGCAACGACGTTACAGAAATAGTAAACGCGGGCGACTCGGACAGAGAAGGCGAAATTATAATACGGCTTTGCGTAGAAAACGCGCTTAAAACCCCTAAAAAATTATCCCGTTTATGGCTTCCCGATCAGACACCGCAGACGGTAAAAAAAGCGCTTTCGGAAATGAAAGACGAAAAGCATTACGACAATCTTGCGAACGAGGGTTTTTCGCGCACCTATATAGACTGGCTTTACGGCGTAAACCTTACCCGCTACGCAACCTTAAAATCCGGATCTCTTCTCCGCGTAGGCAGAGTTATAGTGCCTATCGTAAAAGCCGTTTACGATCGCGACCGCGAAATAGAAAATTTTACGCCCGAAATTTATTACGCGCTCGTCTCGAAAGCCGAAACCGACGGCGAAGTGATAGAACTCGTATCGAAATACAAATTCGGTAAAGACGAAAAGGCGAAAGCCGAGCGTTGTTGCGAGCGTATGAACGCTCTCAAAGCGACGGTTACCGACAAAAAGGCGAAAAAAGACGTTCTCGCGGCGGGCAAACTGTATTCTTTGACGAAATTACAGAACTACCTAGGCAAAAAATACAAAATGACTATGGAAACGTCGCTCGCAACCGCGCAAAAACTATACGAAAGAGGATTTATAAGTTACCCGCGTACAAACTCGGAATACCTCGCGACAAACGAAAAAGAAAAATTCAAGAGCATAATCGCGTCGATTAAAAAACTCGGTTACGACGTGGTTTTCAAAGATAAAAAGACCATTTTCGACGATTCTAAAATAGAAGCCCACTCCGCCCTCACCCCGACGTATAAAATTCCGGACAAGGGCGACTTAAGCGACGCCGAAAGCAAAGTTTACACGGCGATAATGCGGCGGTTTGCCGCGGTCTTCTGCGCGGAAGACTGCCTGATAGAAAAATCGGAACTCACGATTTCGCTCGGCGGCAAAGAGGACTATTCGATAAAAGGTTCGATCATCCTTCAACCCGGCTGGACGAAGTACGACGGCGGCGAGAGAAAGGATAAAATTTTACCCAAACTCGAAAAAGGCGACGAGGTAAACGTGGATTTTCACCCCGAAGAAAAACAGACCGCTCCGCCGAAACACTACACGATAGAAACTCTGAACAACTATCTCAAAAACCCCTTCCGCGACGAGAAAGCAAGTTCCGACGAAAACGACGAAGAGGACTATAAGGCGATTTTCAAGGGTTTGGAACTCGGAACGGAAGCAACCCGGACTGGCATTATCGACAACGCGAAAAAAAGCAATTATATTTCGCTTAAAAAAGACGTATATTACATAGAAAACGCGGGACGGTTTTTGATTGAACAACTCGTCGACATGAAAATTTCTATGGACAAGTACAAGACGAGTCAACTCGGTCAGGCTCTTAAAAAAGTATATCGCGGCGAAATAACCGTGGACGACTGCGTTAAGGAGGCCGAAGACGAGATAAGCGAGATATTTTCGCACGCGAACGACGAAAGCGGAACGGGCTTTTACGGCGAAGTTTTAGGCAAATGCCCGAAATGCGGCAAAGATTTTATCCGCGACAGATATTTTTACCGTTGCAGCGACAGAGAAAATTGCGATTTCAGAATAAATTTCAATATTTTAGGCTGCGTTATCGGCAAAAATCAGGTAAGCAAAATACTTACCGACAAAATCAGCGACAAACTCACGTTTACGTCTAAAAAAGGCAAAAAATTCGATGCAAAACTGAAACTGTCGCCGGAATACAAACTCGATTTTAATTTTCAATAGGTTTAACACGCAAGCCGCCCCGCAATTTTTTGCGGGGCGGCTGTTTTCATTTTCGTTTATTGTTTTTTATAATTTCGATATAAGGTTCGTAACCTGCGGGAGTATCGAGTAAATACTCGTCGTTTTTATTCGTATCGACCGATATTTGCGAATCATCATTTCCGTGCGTAAACGATAATTTAATCGTCCCTTGTAAATCGGTTCGATAAATCGTTATTCCCGCCAAATTTTGAAGCGCGCCTTTCGACGGATGCCCGTATTCGTTATTAAGTCCGCACGAGATAATCGCCCTGTCCGGTTTGACGGCATCGATAAACGCGGCAGAAGTCGAAGTTTCGCTGCCGTGATGAGCAACTTTAAGCGTTCCGCAAGATAATTTAAGAATATCGCTTTTATACGCTTCGACTATTTCCGATTCTTTCTCGTTATCTATATCCCCCGTAAGCAAAACGCTTTCACCGAAGCACGTAATTTTTATAACCGCCGAAAAGTCGTTCGCGTCCGCGAATTTTCGTTCGTCTTTATAATCCTCGTGATCTTTCGCATAAGGCAATAAAAATTCTACCGAATATTTGTACTCGTCACAGCCGTGATTTACGGTATTCGTAAAATCGCTTCCGTCATCGAAAAATTCCCAATAGGACTTTTCGTTATAAACGGCAGTAAGATAATCGGTATATGCGTCGGCCGTATCGTCCTCGAATTTACGACCGACGTTGAAGCCGCCCGTTAATTTATCGGTGTTCGCCCTGATATACGGTCTGAAACTGTTAAGAACTTTATATTTTTTATAGACGTAATCGAGCGAACCGACGTGATCGGCGTCCGAATGGGTCGCAACGCAATAATCAATCGTAAGTTTTTTGCCGTTTTCGGCAAGATATTCGTCGAGTTTTTCTTCCGTCGCTTTACCGTTACCTCCGCCGTCTACGAGCATGTTTTTGCCGTCGGGGAATTTTATAAAAGTAGCGTCGCCCTGCCCTACGTCTATAAAATATACTTCAAAATCACCCAAAGTTTCAACGACGGCGGTCGAATTTTTCGTGGACGACGGCGCATATTGCCGCTTGCCCGAATCTTTGTTTATATAAATACCGACGACGAAAGAAGCCGTAGCGACAGCCGCGACGCCGGCGTAAAAAAATCTGTTCCGCCCGATTTTATAAAATAAATTTCTTATCGGACTATGTAATTTTTTTCTTTTGTTATCCGACATATCGTTTTTTCCGTTACAAAACCTTTATAACGGCGACCTTTAAGTACAGACTTTCGTCGTAGCCGATACACACGGCGTGATCTTTGCCCTGCGTGCGGAGTTCCACGAGTTTTGCCCTTACTCCGCTTTCGAAAACGCTCTCTTTAATCATCTGTAAAAACAGCGGTAAAGTAAGGTGTTGCGAACAACTGCAAGTTACGAGATAACCGCCTTTTTCGACGAGTTTCAGAGCGTTTGCGTTGATGTCTTTATATCCTTTGTACCCCGCTTTTACGGTATCTGCGGTTTTAGTGAAAGCGGGCGGATCGAGTACGATTACTCCAAACTTTTCGCCCGATTTTCTGTATTCCCTTAACGCTTCGAAAACGTCCGCGACGCGGGTATTGATTTCGAGAGCGTTGAGTCGCGCGTTTTTCTCGACTAACTCGATTGCCGTCTTGCTTATATCTATCGCGGTAACTTCTTTGGCGCCGTATTTTTTTGCGCAAAGCGAAAATCCGCCCTCGTTACAGAAACAGTCTAAAACGGTCTTATCCTTAACGTAAAATTTAAGATCGTCGCGGTTTTCTTTCTGATCGAGAAAATATCCCGTCTTCTGTCCGTTTTCGAGGTCTACTATAAGTTTAAGTCCGTTCTCTACGATAATCGATTGAGTTTCGTTTTTGCCGTAAATAACGCCTTTTTTAAGGGGTAAACCCTCCTTCTCTCTTATGGCGACGTCGCTACGCTCGTAAATAGCAGACGGAGCGAACCTTTTAACGAGAATATCTATTACGTCGTTTTTTACGACTTCCATGCCGAGCGAGAGAAACTGAACGGAAAGTTTATCGCCGTATTTATCGACGATAAGCCCGGGCAGATTATCCGATTCGCCGAATACGACGCGGTAATTATCGTTATAGCCGAGTTCACGCCTGCCTTCGTCAGCAATTTTTATTCTTTCTTCGAAAAAGTCTTTATTTATCTCTTCTCTTTTCGTCGTAAGCATTCTTACGATGATCTTCGAGTGGTGATTTATAAAGCCTTTACCGACGTATCGCCCGTCGAACGCTTTGACTTCGGCAACGCTGCCCTGCTTGTCTTTGCCTTCGATTTTCTGAACTTCGTTGGCGAAAATCCACGGGTAGCCGTTCAATACTTTTTTTTCTTCGTTTCTTTTAAGAGTAACAGTATACATCAGTCTTTTTTACCGTAAATTTTGGCAAGTCCGCCCGCGGCGGTTTCTCTGTAACCCCTGCCGAGGTCTTTGCCCGTTTCGTACATAGTTGAAACGGCGGTGTCGAAAGTGATTTTGCGAGTGTCGGCAAGAAAGGACGCGAGCGTTACTTCGTTAAGTGCCCGAAGCGCCGCGACGGCGTTACGCTCTATGCAAGGAATCTGCACGAGCCCGCAAATCGGGTCGCACGTCAAGCCGAGATGGTGTTCGATGGCGACTTCTGCGGCGTACTCGATCTGATCGAGATTCATGTTTTTAAGTTCGCCTACCCCCGCCGAAGCCATGGCGCACGCCACTCCCACCTCCGCCTGACAACCGCACTGCGCTCCGCTTATAGAAGCGTTACTTTTGACTATATTGCCGATTATGCCTGCCGTTGCCAACGCCCTGACGATTATTTTATCGGGAATATCGTTTTTTTGTTGCAGATAGCAAAATACGGCGGGAAGAACCCCGCACGAACCGCAAGTCGGCGCGGTAACTACCCTGCCGCCGTCGGCGTTTTCTTCCGAAGCGGCGAAAGCGTAGGCGCAGACGAGTCTGTTTTCGCGGGTTTCCTCATCCTCGTTCAGAACGTACTGTTCATAGAGAATTTTCGCTTTTCTTCTCGTGCCGAGCCCACCCGACAATATGCCGTCGGCTTTGAGCCCTCTTGCGACGCAGGCTTTCATTTCTTCCCATACCGAACCGATATAATCCAGAATCTCTCCGCCCTCGAAAACTTCGGCGTATTGCCAGAGTTTAAGGTCGTTTTCAAGGCAAAATTCCTTGATTTCGGCGAAATTTTTATGAGGATATACTTCTCTGCTTTCCTGCGGTTTTTCGCCGTCGAATACGATTTCGCCGCCGCCGACGCTGTAAACCGTGGCTTTATCGATTTCTTTCCCGCCGCTGTAAGCGGTTAAAATCATGGTGTTGGGGTGAACGAGATTTTCTTCGTTCGTATCGCCGAATATAACTTCGGTTCTTATCGGCGAAAGAGTTTCCTCTATGATTTTATCGGTAAGATGCCCTTTACCCGTAGCGGAAAGCGAGCCGAAGAGAGTGACCTTAAACTCTTCGGCTTCGATATTTTTCGCCTTGAATATGCGACACGCCTTTTCGGGCCCCATGGTGTGGGAACTCGACGGTCCGCGTCCGATTTTATAAAGTTCTTTAAGCGATTTCATTCTCGTATTCCGAGTTCTTCCGCAAGAACGTCCGCCGCGATTTTACAGAGTTCGGCGCACGGGCGTTTCCTGACGTATTCCGCCGTTCTGACCGACGGATCGTCGCTCGACAATTTAACGGTACCCGCAAGCAATTCTCTGCAGATAATCGAGCCGTTTATTTCTTTGTTTTTAGCCGCAAGGCGTTGAATAAGCGCGTAATGTTCGGCTTTGCTTACGCCGTTGTTATCGTCGTAACCTTTCAAAAGCCCGGCGACCATGCAACTGCCCGTAAACGCTCCGCACGCCTCGCGAAGTCTGCCTATGCCGCCGCCGAACGACGAGGCGAGTCTTAAATAGGCTTCGGTATCGCCGCCGATTAAATCGGAATAAGCCAAAATAACCGCCTGCGCGCAGTTATAGCCTTGTTTGAAATATTGTTCGGCTTTTTCGCCTCTCGTCATACGTAATTACCCGCCTTTATCCGCCGAAAAGCCCCGTTTTATTGAGGCTTTGCGGCGTTCTTCGCCGCTTCGCGGATTTGTTCTTCGATTTCTTTTTCGATTTCGGGATTATTGGTAAGATAATCTTTAGCCTTATCTCTTCCCTGCGCGATTTTTTCGCCTTTATACGAGAACCAGGAACCGCTCTTTTCGAGTATTCCGAACTCTACGCCGAGGTCGACTATACAACCGGTCTGCGAAATGCCTTCGCCGTAAATAATATCGAATTCCGCAGTTTTGAATGGCGGAGCGAGTTTATTTTTGACGATTTTCGCTTTCGTTCTGTTACCGAACATTCCGTTACTGTCTTTAAGCGTATCGGTTTTTCTGACGTCTATACGGACGGAAGCGTAGAATTTAAGCGCCTTGCCGCCCGGGGTAACTTCGGGATTGCCGAACATTACGCCGACCTTTTCGCGAAGTTGGTTGATAAAGATAACGCAGGTTTTCGATTTATTGGTAATACCCGTAAGTTTACGAAGAGCCTGCGACATAAGTCTTGCCTGTAAGCCGACGTGAGAATCGCCCATATCGCCTTCGATTTCGGCCTTCGGAGTAAGCGCGGCTACCGAGTCGACCACGATAAGGTCAACCGCTCCGCTTCTTACGAGATTATCGGTAATGTCGAGAGCCTGTTCGCCCGTATCGGGTTGAGATACGTACAGATTTTCGAGGTCTACGCCGAGTTTAGCCGCATAAACCGGGTCAAGCGCGTGTTCTGCGTCGATAAACGCCGCTATACCGCCCATTTTTTGAGTTTCGGCTATAACGTGCAACGCGACGGTCGTTTTACCCGAAGATTCCGGTCCGTAAATTTCGATTATTCTTCCGCGAGGAACGCCGCCTATACCGAGCGCGAGATCGAGCGTAAGGCAGCCCGTAGGGATAACGTCTATCGTCTGATCCGCCGCGCCTTGTCCGAGTTTCATTATCGCGCCTTTTCCGTATTGCTTCTCGATCTCTTTAAGTACGAGGTCGAGCGCTTTTTGTTTTTCTTCCAACATATATTTATACCTCTCGATATTTTTTCTTTATTATCTGACGACTTCGCGCGTTATGAATTTCAACGCCCTGAATATCGCGGCGTTGACGCCTTTTCTTATTACGTCGTTCCTGTCGCCCGAAAACATGTATTTATAAGTCTGCGTTTCGCCCATATAACTTACGCCTATAAAACACAAGCCGATAGGCGAACCGGAACCGTCGCTTTTCGGTCCCGCTATGCCGGTAGTCGAAATAGCCAGATCCGCTTTTCTTTCTCTTAAAAGTCCCTGCGCCATTTCGGCGGCGACTTCTTTCGAAACGGGATGAAAGTATTCGAGCGTTTCTCTTTTAACGCCGAGTCTTTCCGCTTTCGCTTCTTCGTTATAGGCGACGATCCCTTCGTAAAATACTTTGCTTGCGCCGGGGAACGCGGTAATCGCCGCAGACAAGGCTCCGCCCGTAAAAGATTCGGCGACGGAAACCTTAATTCCGTTGAGTTTGAGAACGTCGATGAACTGTTCTTTAAGCCCTATATCTCTTAACGCGTAAATTTCGTTTTTGAATTCCGCCGCAAATCGGCTTTCGATAAGTCCGTAAGTGGCGGATTCGAACTTTTGATAAGAGAATTCGACTTTGAGCTCGTCGGACATTACCTTTAACTTATAACAATCGCCGAAGCCTATCTTTCCGAGCCTGCGTTCGAATTCGTCTTTGGATATGCCGAACAGGCGGAAATAATCTCTTCTTAAACCGTCGTCGTTCATTCGGCAAATACCTCTTTGTTTTTAACGAGATAACTTACCCCCGATATAATCGTAAGGAGTACGGATATTGCAAACCCGACCAGCGATACTATCGCTATGATTCTCGCCGCTTCCGTCGTTGCGGAAAATTCGTAAAGCCCGGACGCGAGAAGCACGACGACGAGCGTTACGTCGGTAAAGAAAGTTTTTATTTTACCTATTTTTTCGGCAGCCAGAACTTTTCCCTGTTTTGCCGCCATCATACGGAGCGACGAAACGACCAACTCCCTTGCGATTATGATAACGACGCCTATACCTCCCAAAATCAGACCGAGGTTATATTCGCCGAGTATAGTCGTAAAAACGTTGTTATTAGGATCGGCTACCATAATGACGAGCGCGGAAGTTACCAGAACTTTATCCGCGATAGGGTCTAAAAACTTACCCAAATCGGTAATAAGGTTATATTTTCTCGCTATGTTACCGTCTAAAAAATCGGTAAACGAAGCGATTGCGAATATAGCGAGAGCGACGAAATAATGCCCCGTGAACGGAGCGTAAAACGCCGCTATGAAAAACGGAATCAATATTATTCTGCTTAAAGTGAGTTTGTTGGGTAAATTCATCTTATCACCTCTCCGAACAAGTCGTAAGAATTGCTTCTTTTGATTAAAACGTTATATTTTTCGCCCTGATTTACGTCGTAATCGGAAGTAAAATAAACTTTTCCGTCGATGTCGGGGGCTGAAAAATAAGCGCGGCCGAAAAACCTTTCTTTATCGTAATCTATGCCGTCGGCGGTAACTTCTATAGTTTTACCGACGTATGATTTAAGTATCCCAGCAGAAATCTTTTTCTGAACGGCGTAAAGTTTTTTTACCCGTTCGTTTTTGGTCTTTTCGGAAAGTTGCCCTTCAAGTTTATATGCGGGCGTGCCTTCTTCTCTCGAATACGCGAAAAACCCCGCGTTATTGAGTTTCGCTTCTTCTAAAAATTCGACGAGATTTCCGAATTGTTCTTCGGTTTCGCCGGGGAAGCCCGCGATAAACGTAGAACGAATCGCTATGCCTTTAACTTTTTCTCTCAACTTGGCAATCAAAGCAAGATAACTTTCGCCCGAGCCTTTACGATTCATTCGTTTAAGCACGGTATCGTCGGCATGTTGAAGGGGAATATCGAGATATTTTACGACTTTATCGTTATTCGCGATTTCGTCGATAAGATCGTCGGTTAAACAGTCGGGATAGGCGTACAAAAGCCTTATCGAGCCGATATTTTCGAGTTTTGACAACTCTCTTATAAGCCTTACGAGAGATTTTTCGCCGTAAAGATCTTCGCCGTACCGCGTTACGTCCTGCGCGACGAGAATAAGTTCGGTAAGTTCGCCTAAATTTTCGGCTTCAGTAACGAGGTCTTCTATTTTTTCGGAGCGGTATCTTCCGCGTATCGCGGGGATAAGGCAATAAGTGCAGTGATTGTTGCAGCCGTCCGCGATTTTAAGATACGCGTAATGAAGCGGCGTGGTAACTACCCTTTTTTGCGTTTCGAAAGTCTTTTTAGCCCCGACTAAATTAACCCTTTCGCCGTTATACGCCCTTTCGATCGCTTCGGGAAGAAGTTCGTAGTCGTTTATACCCAAAAACACGTCTACTTCGGTAAAATCGTCGAAGAGTTCGCCTATAAACTTTTGCGGCAGACAACCCGTAAGCACGATCTTTTCCAATACGCCGTTTTCGCGGTATTCGTTACATTCGAGTACCGTGTCTATCGCTTCTTTTCGCGAACTTTCCAGAAACGCGCATGAATTTATTATTATAATCTGCGCTTCGGTAATATCCTGCGTTATATTTTCGTGTCCTAACAGCGTAAGCATTTTCTCGGTATCGACCCTGTTTTTATCGCAACCGAGCGAAATTACGCCTATTTTCTTTCGTTTGAATATCATACGTCTCCGAATTTTTCGATAAACTCGTCCATAGACAGAGTTACTTGTTTTTGTTTGCCCATCTGACTTGCGACTACGTAGCCCTCGTCGGTCATCCAGTCGACTATCTTAGCCGCTTTCGGGTAGCCGAACGAAAGTTTTCGTTGCAGAAGCGAAATCGAAACCGTCCCTAAACTTACCGCGACTTTAAGCGCGTGTATATAATCTTCCGGTACGGCGTCCGACGAGCCGCTTTCTTTGCCGTTTATGCTTTCGACCTGCGGCGCGCTGTCTTTTGAAATAACTTTAAGAGCGGCGTCGTTGAAGTAGCATTTATTATGGTCTTTGATATATTTGACCACGTTCTTGATTTCGTCGGTGCCGATAAACGCGCCCTGCGCTCTTTCGACGTTGGTCATCGTACTCGTTTTATAGAGCAAATCGCCCGCGCCGAGCAATTTTTCCGCGCCCGCTTCGCCTAAAATGGTGGTAGAGTCTATTGCGTTTGACATCTTGAACGCCATACGAGAAGTGAAGTTGGTCTTTATCGAACCTTCGATAATCTTAACGTCGGGTCGTTGCGTTGCGAGTATGAGATAAATGCCCGCCGCCCTTGCTTTCTGCGCGATTCTCGCGATTTTGTCTTCGATATTCTTCTTCTCGACGCTCATAAGGTCGGCGAACTCGTCGACGATTATCACGAGCCTCGGCATTCTTCTCTCTCTTCTCGGATCGATCTGGTCGTTGTATTCGTCGATATTTCTGACCAGCGCGCCTTTGAGTTTGGTGTACCTGTCTTCCATTTCTTTAACCGCCCAGTTGAGCATGGCTACGGTCTTGGGAGCGTCGCAGAGTATTTCGTTGAAAAGCATATGCGGAATGCCTTCGAAAATCGTAAACTCGACCTGTTTTGGGTCGACGATTATAAAACGCAGATCCGCGGGACTGTATTTGTACATTAAACTTACGAGCAAAGAGTTCAAGCCTACGCTCTTACCAGTACCGGTAGAACCCGCAATCAGAAGGTGCGGCATTTTGGTTATATCCGCAACGACGGGGTCGCCGACTATGTTTTTACCTATAGCGAACGTCAAAGACGACGGCTTTGCCTTTACGAATACTTCGCTTTCGAGTACGTCGCGCAGCCCTACCATAGACTTCGTGTCGTTAGCGACTTCTACCCCGATAAACGGCGTTTTGGGTATCGTTGCGAAACGGATTTCGCTTGCCGTTTTCAGCCTTAATTTAAGGTCGTCGCCGTACTTCATAATGTTCTTTATGGATACGTCGTCGGGTATTTCGAGATCGAAACGGGTTATGGTCGGCCCGTGAACGATATTTACTATCTTGACGTTTACGCCGCCGAGAACTTTAAGCGTGTTCATTATGGTCGTAGCCTTTTCCTGCTTAAAGTACTCTATCGCGCCGTAATCTTCGACGCTCTTATAAGTTTTGAACAATTCGAGCGGCGGCTGATTGTACCTGAAGTCGAGCGGCATCTGATCGTAAGGATTGATTTCTTCCTGCTCTTCTTCGGGGTTTTGTTGCTTGGGAGCGGCAGGCTTTTCGCCTGCAGGTTTTATCGGTTCGGGTCTTCTCGCCGCGGGTCTTTCGGGTTTTATATCTCTTGCCCCGCGATCGGACGATTTACCGTTGCCTCCCCTGACGGGATTGTCGTGTTCGGAAAAATCGACTATTTCGTCGTCGGTCGCCGAATTGTTGGCGTCGCTCATAATTTCCGATTCTATCGCCTTTTCTATATCTTCGTCCTGATAGTCGCTTTCGTCGTTTGCGTATTTATCCGTGGGATAATCCGACTTTTTAACCGCTTCTTTATAATTTTCCGGAATATAAATATTGCTCTTTTCGATAGGCTCTTCGTCCGCGTAATCGTCGTAGTCTTCGAATTTGCTTCTGTCCGAAGCGGAACCGTAGCCCGCCTTTTCGTAATCGCCGATTTTACCGTCCGGATTTATGCGGCGCGGAGTTTTTGCGAAATCGTCGTCTTCGACGCGGCTTTTACCGTATTCTTCGCTGTAAGTGCCGTAATCGCTTTTTGCGGAATAGTCGGTATCGTTTACGCCGTAACTTCCGTAAGACGAAGCATTTGCGTTCCCGTACGATTGTCCGCCGCCCGGTTCCGAATTTTTATATCCGCCCTGCGAATAACTTCCGTAAGCGTTTCCGCCGACGGCGTTACCGCTCTGATAACCGTTATTCTGAGCATACTTACCGTAATCCGACCGACCGCCGAACGCCGAGCCTATAATCTGTTCGCTTCTTCTGCGCGCTTCCTGCGCCGAATAATCGCTTGCGCTTTTGAGTTCGAAATTATCGTTACCGAGCGACAATCTCCTGCGGTTGGGGTTTACCGACGCAGGTTGCCCGTCCGTTGAAGTTTCGGCCTGATTTTCGCCGTTCCCGGGCGTTGCCGCTTCGTCGATCGCCGGCTTTTTGAATATCAGATCTTTGAATACGACGAAAAGGCTTACCAAAGCGATAAGCGAAAGCAAAATATACGCCCCGTATACCGAAAGCGATTTACCCAATCCCCAGGCAATCATCCCGAAGAGCGCGCCGCCCGCCGTGGACGAACTTACCCCGTAATATCCTTTATTGTAACATTCGGGAACGTATTTATAAAAATCCTGCCCGATGTCGGTCGTTGCAAGTTGAATAATAGTGAACAACGAGCATAAGAAAACCGTCAAAGCGATCGCTTTGACGATTCCGCTTCCGCGGACTATCTTTTTGCCGATAATCATCATTATTCCGTCGAGCAGACAAAACACCAGAAGCGGATAGCCGAAATAACCCGTAAGACCCAAAAGACAGGACTGCACCGCCCCGCCGAATTTGTAAAATACGAGATCCCCCGTTATCATACAGAAAAGAAGAATAATGGAAAACAGGGTCAACACCATGCCCCACAATTCTTTACTTAAAAAATCGCTTTTTGCTCTTTTGCCCACTTTATCGCTCCCATCCTGTAACGCCGCGTTTCGCGGCAAGTCTCCAGTATGTTACGATTATACCACAACGAACGATATTTTTCAAGTTAATATATAAAATATATTAAAAAAAATTGCGACTGAACCCGAACGAAGTCGATTAAGCCGCAATTATGCGTTTTTTGTTATACGTCGCTGAAAATACCGAGCAAAACTATACCTATAAAAGTGATAATTATAGTCAGGTAATGCTTCCATGACAAGCGCTCTTTTAAGAATATGGCACTCCATACAACAGACAACGCGCAATATGCAGAAATGATTACCATACCCGCAGCCGACCCCTTAACGCCGGAATTTACCATAAACATTACTGCCATATAGAAAATTTGCCCGATCGTTTCAAAAAAGCCGGCAATATACATTCCTTTGTTGTTGAATAAGTTTTTCGTATCCTTTTTCCTGAATTTCAGAACTAAAAAAGCAATAACACCCAAAATAAGGAAGGTAAACTCGAAAGACGAATTAGCAGCGTATTCCGATATTTCCGGGATGAACGCGTCTTCACCGGAACTGAACGCGCCTATCAAGTAATCTCCGACACCGCCCAACGCGTCGATGATTAAATATATTACGGGAATCAACAACGCAAGAAAACTCTTTGCGTATTTTTTATTTGATTTTTCTTGCCTTTTAAGCCTTAATTCTTCGTCTTCGAAATTTTCAACGAAACCCAACGATATGATACCCACTGCAACGAGAACAACGCCTATAATGCTCTCCCAACCCATTTCGATGGGATTTTCTCTAAAACCGCTATACGGCAATTTCGAAATCGCAAAGCATAAAATAAGCGCAAGCGAACCCGACGAATTGCATATAGGAGACGATATAGATAATTCTATATACCTTAACCCGATGTACCCGAAAAACATAGCCAATATATATACAAACGCCACGGGTAAATATATCAAAAACTTATCGAACGTGAAGTCGGTATAAAATAAACTCGCAACAAACTTCGGTACGCTTTCGGGGTCTTTAATTATAGCCCCGCCTATCAAAGTTACGATAAAATGTAACCCCATCATAAGTCCGACGGCAAAAATCATTTTCCAATGACTGTTTTTATCGTCCTGCTTAGTTCCTATTTTTGAAAACAAATCCGAACCGCTCCAACAAACGAGAGCGATTATCGAGTATAAAAACCACATAAAAATTCCTTTGTAAAATTATAACGTTACGAGTCCCGCGTTGAGCATTTCCTGCAAGGACATTAAAATTCCGACTTTTGCGTGAGCCCAGGTCAAGCCGCCCTGGAAAAATACCGCGTAAGGCTCTCTTATCGGTCCGTCGGCGGAAAGTTCTATCGACGAGCCCTGTACGAACGCGCCCGCAGCCATTATTACCTGACTTTCGTACCCCGGCATATCGCCCGGTACGGGGGTTACGTAACTGTCTACGGGAGCGGCTTCCTGTATGCCTTTGCAGAAAGCAAGCATGCCCTTTTCGCTTTTGAGTTCGACCGCCTGTATTATATCGTGGCGGTCTTCCGTGGCGTTCGGAACGACCTTAAAACCGAGTTTTTCGTAGATGTTAGCGGCGAAAATCGCGCCTTTTACCGCGCCGGCGACGACCGTCGGAGCAAGGAAAAATCCTTGATAAAAACTCGTCAGAACGCCTAAACTCGCGCCGACTTCCTGTCCGAGCCCCGGAGCGGAAAGACGATAAGAGCACCTTTCTACGCACTCTTTCGTACCGCATATATACCCGCCTATCGGAGCAAGTCCGCCGCCGGGGTTTTTGATAAGCGAACCTACGACCATATCCGCGCCGTAATCGGACGGCTCTTCGGTTTCGACGAATTCGCCGTAACAGTTATCTACCATTACTTTAACCGACGGCTTTACTTTTTTGACGAATGCGATAAGTTCGGCAATCTGTTTAACCGAAAAAGTCGGTCTCGTCTGATAGCCTTTGCTTCTCTGAATGGTTATAAGCGCGGTCTTTTCGTTTATCGCCTTGGCGATATTGTCGTAATCGAAAGTTCCGTCGGGCAAAAGTTCGACCTGACGATAGGTTACGCCGTATTCTTTAAGCGAACATTTCGATTCCCTTATACCGATAACCTCTTCGAGCGTATCGTAAGGTTTGCCGACGGGAGATAAGAGTTCGTCGCCGGGGAGCAGATTTGCCGACAACGCGACCGTAAGCGCGTGCGTGCCGCATACGATCTGCGGGCGGACGAGCGCGGCTTCGGTATGGAAAGTATCGGCGTAAACGCGTTCGATTTTATCCCTGCCGAGGTCGTTGTACCCGTACCCCGTGGAAGCGGCGAAACACGCCACGTCTACTCTGTTTTTCTTCATAGCCGAAAGAACTTTACATTGATTGTATTCGGCGATTTTGTCTATTTTATCGAATCTGTCCTTTAGTCCGCCGATTATTTTTTCGCCGAACTCGTAGACTTCTTTTGAAATTCCTAAATTTTTATAAGCCTCGTAAAACATATTATTTTCTCGCTTTTTCTATTATTTTGCCTGCGGCGTCGTCTAAAGCGTCGAGGCGGGTGATGATTATTCCGCACGTTTTATCGCACAAAACCAGGAGATTATCGCCCGCTTTTATATCGAACAAATCTCTCGCTTCTTTCGGAATGACTATCTGACCCTTTTCGCCGACTTTCGCCGTGCCGTATATTCGTTTTTCGTTTACCGTACCGAGTACGTGTTTACCAAGCGGCATGTGATTCTCCTACGTTACGCAATTCATATCGTTGCCGCGCAATGCGGTTATATAAGTTATACTTTTCATACCGTAAGAGTATATCACTTAGCGAATGAGAAAGCAAATAAAAATACGCCGTTTTCCCGAAATTACCGAGAAAACGGCGTAATATTTTATCTTTTATATATCTCTATTCAGAACGCGGTATAAAAACTCCTGCGTACGAGGGTTTTTAGGCGAATTAAATATGACTTCGGGCGTATCGTCTTCGGCGACCACTCCGCCGTCCATAAACACCACGCGCGAAGATACGTCTTTGGCGAACTGCATTTCGTGAGTTACGACTATCATAGTAAGCCCGCTTTCGGCAAGGCGTTTCATGACTAGCAGAACTTCGCCGACCATTTCGGGGTCCAACGCCGAAGTAGGCTCGTCGAATAAAAGAACTTCGGGTTCCATTGCGAGCGCGCGGGCGATCGCCACCCTTTGTTTCTGCCCGCCCGAAAGTTGCGACGGACGAGCGTTGACGAACGCGCTCATACCTACTTTTTCGAGATATTTAAGCGCGATTTCTTCGGCTTCTTTTTTATCGCGTTTAAGCACTTTTATCTGACCTATCGTACAGTTTTTGAGTACGTTCATATTTTCGAACAGATTGAACGACTGAAAAACCATTCCGACTTTGGTGCGAATAAGATTTACGTTTACGGAAGGATCCGACAAATCCTGCCCCCTGTAATAAACTTTTCCCGCAGTGGGTTCTTCAAATAGATTTATCGTGCGAAGTAAGGTTGATTTTCCCGACCCCGACGCGCCTATTATCGACACGACTTCACCTTCGTTGACCGAAAAATGTACGTCTTTCAAAACTTCGTGATCGCCGAATTTTTTTACGAGATGTTCTATTCTGATAATTTCGCTCATTTTATTTCTCCTCGTTTATAACTTTACTCCCGGCAAGCGAGTAATTGACTTTACCCGAAATTCTTTTTTCGATAAGTTTGATTATTCTCGTTATAACGAAAGTCAGAACGAAATAAATCACGCAACAAATAAAGTACACCGGGAAATTTTTATACGTTTGTTTCACGATAACGTTGGTAAAGAAATATAATTCCGTTACGCCGATTACGTTCAATACCGAAGTGTCTTTTATATTGACGACGAACTCGTTTGAAACTGCCGGCAAAATAGATTTCATGACTTGCGGCAAAACTATGTATCTCATGGTTTTAACGTGTCCCATACCGATTGCGCGCGCGCCCTCGAATTGTCCTTTGTCTATACCGGTAATTCCGCCCCTGACGATCTCGGCTATATACGCGCCCGTATTTATGGAAACTATGAATATTGCCGAAACCATAAGATTAAGCGTTCTTCCGCCGGTAGCGAAAGCGTAACCCCAATAGATAACCATCGCCTGCACCATCATAGGCGTTCCGCGGAAAATTTCAATGTACGCAGACAACAAAAAATCTATTACTCGCTGCAACCATAACAACCATTTCTTTTTTGATTTCGGAATAGTTCTTACAACGCCTATCAAAAGACCGATAACCAACCCCGCCAGAGTAGACACGAGAGATATTAAAAGAGTAAAGCCGATACCTTTAAGAAAATCTCGCCAATAAGTTTTAAGTATATTGCCTACCGACCTGAAGAAGCCTTCGTTGCTGTCGTTTTTCTGTCCGCAAACGTTCATCGCAGTCGGTTCTTCGGCAACGTATCCGTCAATCGTACCGGCATTAAGAGCCATAAGCATATCGGAAAACGTAGCAAGACTGTCGATAACCGTTACTTTCGACGTCTGCGTCTTTAACGCGTCAAGATGAAACGTGCCGGGCTGCCCCGCAATTTTCACTCCGGAAATATCGGCGTCTTTAAGCGTAGTCTTGCCGAATATTTTAGAATCTTTTCGCGTTACTATAACGAGATTCGAATTGTAATAAGGCGTTGAAAACGCGATTTCTTTTTTACGTTCTTCCGTAGGACTCATACCCGCGACTATCGCGTCGAGCGCGCCCGATTGTACCGCGGGAACGAGCCCTTCCCATAAATAAGAATATATTTCGAGTTTCATACCGAGATTTTCGGCAATAAGAAAGGCAATCTGAACGTCGTAACCGTTTGCGTATTTACCCGGTTGATTCGAAATAGGGTATCCGCCGTTCGCATTAGTATTCTGCGTCCAGTTATACGGCGCGTAATCGCATTCCATACCTACTTTGAAAGTTTTTGCCGACGATGAAACCGCACTGTTTTGTCTTTTGAAACTCGCCTTTTCGTCAACGTTGAGATTGACCATACTCTGCATTAACGACTTTTTATCTTCGTCCGTAAGAGTCGATAAATAATCGTTGACGGCAAACAACGTATCGTTGCTTTTATTCATACCGACGGCAACGGCGGTATCTGCCTCGGTAGTCGTAAAGCCCGTGTCGTTGTTTTTCAAATCGACGTAAGTAAGTTCAACCGCTTTTCTGCTGCCGCAACCCGCAAAACAGGTTATAAAAACCGCGAATAGAGCGATTAGCGCAATAAATCTTTTTTTCATCTCTTGCTCCTTCAACTTCGGAAGCGCGACGATTGCCCGCCGCGGACGCAAAAAAAACGACCGCAACGAAAGCCATAAAGCAATATTGCGGTCGGTAAAAACCAAAATATCACGATAGCCCTCCGTTTGCAAACAAACGACAGTCGACGAAATATTGTTCCGTCGCCCAACGAATCGCGATTCTCGAAAACCGCGCCGTTTCGGCAAACCACCCTTTCGCAATCCGCGCCGTACGAGCGGCGTAAAGCAAACTGCTACTTATGAGGTCTGCGCCTCTATCCGAAATTATTCAATTGATAGCGTTATTCTATATCTATTTTTACTTAAAGTCAAGCGTTTTAACGCCGATTTACGCTTTTTTGCGACATTTTTCGCAGACGTGGTATAACGTGAGCATATATCCGCTTATGCGAAGGTCTTTACGAGAACGAATAAGCGCGTCTAACCCGTCTATTTCGATATCGTCCACCCTGCCGCAAACCGTGCAGGCTATATGTTCGTGCGGAGTTATATTGCCGTCGTAACGGCACGCTTCGCCCGTAACTTCGATCTTGACTATTTCTCCGCTCGCAACCAAAATTCCCAAATTGCGGTAAACCGTACCGAGAGCAATATCCGGCATGATAAGCCTGGCTTTTTCGTATACCTCTTCCGCCGTCAGATGAGCGTGAGCGTCGCAAAGCACTTTTTTAACGGTAAGTCTTTGTCTGGTCATTTACTTATTTCCTTTAATAACGGCTGTTACACTATCGAGTTTAGACAGAATTTCTTCTTTACCCGCCTTGGTTTCGGAAGAAATTCCGTACACGTCGTTTTCTGTAAGAGCGAAGCGGTTGGCTATGGATTTCAGCCTTTGCTTTACCTGCATACGCGAAACTTTATCCGTTTTGGTCGCTATTACGGTAAACGCTATTGCGGACGAATGAAGAAAGTTGATCATCGTTATATCGTCCGCCGTCGGGTCGTGACGAATATCCACGAGCGACAAAACGTAATCGCAAGCGGTTTTATCGGCGAAAAACTTTTCCATAGTATCCGCCCACTTATCCTTTTCGGCTTTGGAAACTTTCGCGTAGCCGTACCCGGGCAAGTCCGCCAGGATAAACTCGCCGAAATCGAAATAGTTGACGAGTCGGGTTCTGCCCGGCGTATCGGAAGTTCTCGCGAGTTTTTTCATACCCGCGAGCGCATTGATGAACGAACTTTTTCCGACGTTGGATTTGCCCACTACGGCGATTATCGGTTTTTCGCTTTTTATAAACTGCGACGGACTTGCCGCAGACGTTATGAATTTTGCGTTATTTATCTGCATTTTTAATCGCTACGTCGCAAACTTCTTTCATAGTTTCGACGGGGTAAAATTTAATTTCTTTGCGTATGTTTTCGGGTATTTCTTCCAGATCTTTTACGTTACCTTTGGGGATAACTATATTTTTTATACCGAGTCTGAACGCGGCGAGAGATTTTTCTTTCAGACCCCCTATCGGCAACACTTTGCCGCGGAGAGTGATTTCACCCGTCATGGCTACGTCGCCGCGCACTTTTCTGCCGGTAAACGCCGATATAACGGCGGTGGTTATCGTTATGCCCGCGCTCGGTCCGTCTTTCGGAGTCGCCCCTTCGGGAACGTGGATATGAACGTCGGTATTTTCAAATACCGTCGGATCGATTCCGAGTTCTTCGGTGTGAAGCCTTACGAACGAATACGCTATTTTCGCGCTTTCCTGCATGACGTCGCCGAGTTTACCCGTTAGCGAGAGATTGCCCTTGCCTTTCATCAGCGCGACTTCTATCGTAAGAGTAACGCCGCCGACGGACGTCCAGGCAAGCCCCGTACACGCGCCGACTTCGTCGCTGCGGAGTTCGTCGGTATAAGAAAACCTTTCCGCGCCGAGCAATTTTTTAACTTCGTCCGCGTTGATTGCGAATTTCTTCTTTCGTTTGTTTTCGGCGCAAATCGTAGCGATTTTTCTGCATATGCTGCCGATTTCGCGTTCGAGATTTCTTACGCCCGCTTCGCGCGTATAGCCGTCGATAAGTTTGTAAATTCCGTCGTCGGAAAATTTTACGTCGAAATTCGCTATCCCGTTCTTTTCTTTCTGTTTGGGAACGAGATAACGCTTTGCGATTTCGAATTTTTCGTTACGGGTATAGCCGTTGAGTTCGACGACTTCCATACGGTCGAGCAGCGGCGCGGGAACGGTATCGAGAGAGTTCGCCGTAGTGATAAACAATACCTTGGAAAGGTCGTAAGGCGCTTCGATATACCGATCTCTGAAACCCGAATTCTGTTCGGGGTCGAGAACTTCCAGAAGCGCGCTTGCGGGGTCGCCGCGAAGGTCGTTTGAAAGTTTGTCGATTTCGTCGAGCAAAATAACGGGGTTTGCCGTACCAGCCTCTTTCATGGCGTAAATTATTCTGCCCGGCATCGCGCCGATATAAGTCTTTCTGTGCCCTCTGATTTCGGCTTCGTCTTTGACTCCTCCGAGGCTTATACGCACGAATTTTCTGCCGAGCGCCCTTGCGACCGACTTGGCGATAGAAGTTTTACCTACGCCCGGAGGTCCGAACAGGCAGAGTATCGATCCGCCCGTTTTACCGGTGAGTTTCAATACGGCAAGATATTCCGTAATTCTTCGTTTAACCTTTTCAAGCCCGTAATGGTCTTCGTCAAGCACCCTTTCGGCAGTTTTTATATCTGCCGTATCTACGGTTTGTTCGTTATACGGCAAATCGAGAAGCCAGTCGAGATAAGCGCCGAGAACGGTATAATCGGGCGAGGACGGATTCATCTTGCCCATACGGAAAAGTTCTTTCAAAGCCTTTTCTTCGACCTCTTTGGGCATTTTTTTGTCTTTGATCCGTTTTTCGTAATTCGCCCTTTCGTCCTCGTCGTCGCCGAGTTCTTCGTGTATGGCTTTCAATTGTTCGCGAAGATAGTATTCGCGTTGATTTTTTTCGATACTCGTCTTGACTTTATCGCCGATCGTCTTCTGAATCTTTTTAATTTCGATTTCTTTGACGAGAAGTTCGTAAAAAATACGAAGTTTATCCTTTACAGCGTAACATTCGAGAACGCGTTGTTTGTCGGCTTCTTTGAAGTTGAAATAGTAAGCGGCGGCGTTACAAAATGCGTTGGCGTCCTCGTTGGCGAGTATCGCGGGGAAAGGTTCTTTTACGTTTTTAGAGCCTATCGAGAGAAAATAATTACGCGTTTCGTCTTTGACGAAGCGGCAATACGCCTCGGTTTCGGCGGCTTCGCCGTAGTCGGGGAAAACCTCGTCTACCGCTACCGAAAAGTATTCGTCGACCGAATATACCTGCGATATTCTCGCCGCGTAAAGCGCGTCTACGTTTACCCTTAAATTATCGCCCGGCATACGCGAGCAGCGTTTGATGCGACATACTACGCCCACTTCGTACACGTCTGCAATCGAAGGATTTTCGACTGCTGCGTCGACCTGCGCGGCGACGAACAGAAGAGCGTCGTCTTCGTGAGCGAGCGCGGCGTCGAGCGCGCGGAGAGATTTTTCTCTGCCCACGTCGAAAGTGGTCGTTACGGAGGGAAGAATGACTTTTCCGCGAAGCGCGACCATAGGCATGGAGTTCGGGTTAGTTGCCGTAGTTAAATTGTCCGAATTTACTTCGGTTAAAAGCGTGTTATTATCCATTATGGCGGTATTATACAATATTAGTCTGATTTTGGCAAGTGTTTTTTAATAATAGGAATAATTCGCAGTTTTGAACGCGTTGAATTTAACGTAAATTCCCCTCGACCGTTACGCCGAAGGGAATTTAGGAGAAATAATATATAATAAGAGTGAGCAAATTAAAATCTTAACCGAATACGCCGAAAATCCACATGGCAAGCAGACTTATAACGAGCAGGACGAGCAGACAAACGGGTACGATCGTCGTAAGAGCCGCTATTATCATCGCTTTAAGGTCGCCTTTTTCAAGTCCGCCCGCTCTGTCTATATCGCTTTTAAGTTTATTCTCGTCCGTTTCGTCTAAATTTTTAAGTCTTTTTCGCCAGAACATGCTTATACCTCGTTATTTTTCTTCTTCGCTCGGCAGATCGGCGAGTTTGGAAGATTTCTTTTCCATTTTCGGGAGTTCAAACAGATAATTTCCGTTTTCGTCGAGTTTTCTGTCAAGGAAATGACACGCGACGAAATGCCCGGGTTCCACTTCTGTCAGCGGCGGCGGCACGCGTTTACATTTGTCGCACGCCATAAAGCAACGGGTATGGAATTTACAGCCTTCGGGAGGACGTATAGGGCTCGGAATGTTGCCTTCGAGAATAATACGCTCCTTATTAAGGTCGTCGGGATCGGTAGTCGGAATAGAACTCAATAACGCGACCGTATACGGGTGGCGCGGATCTTTGAAGATCGTTTCGCTGTCCGCAAGTTCGACGAGGTTGCCGAGATACATAACGCCTATACGGTCGGAAATGTATCTTACGACGGACAAATCGTGCGAAATGAAGAGGTACGTAAGGTTTTCACGCTCTTTGAGTTCCTGCAAAAGGTTGATTATCTGCGACTGAATGGACACGTCGAGAGCGGAAACGCACTCGTCGCAAACGACGAATTTAGGCTTGACCGCCAAGGCGCGGGCAATACACACTCTCTGCCTCTGCCCGCCCGAAAACTGGTGCGGATAACGGTGTAACATATAGTCCTGCAAGCCGCAGTCGTTCATGACTTTAAGGATGTACTCCTTCATTTTTTTCGAGCCGTGCTTATAGTACTTATGCGTAACCAGACCTTCTTCTATCGTCTGACCTATCGTCATACGGGGGTCGAGCGAAGAATACGGGTCCTGAAAGACTATCTGAATATCTTTGCGAAGTCGTCTGATTTCGTTGTATTTGAGCCTTGCGAGGTCGATACCGCCGTCGAACATGGCTTCGTACTTCCGAAATTCTTCTTCGTCTTTATGAGCCGAACGGATAGCGTCGATTTCCGCCTGTCTTTCCGCTTCGATTACGCGCAACGCCTCGATTTGTTTTTTATAATCTCGGCATTTTTGTTTAAGACGTTCTATCGACGCGTTTATCGCGGCAATTTTCTTTTCGTCATTTTCGGACTTCTCTTCAGCAGGCTCGGTTTCGCCGGCGGAAAGTTTATTCAACTTCAAATCTATGCTGTTTTCGACCGACTTGATTGTTGCGTTGATTTTTTCGATTTTGACTAAAACGTAATGCTGACGAAGAAGAATGTTCGCCCCTTCTTTCATTTCGGCAGGCGGAAGCGAAATAAGTCCGCCGAGAATTTTGGCGACGTTCATCAAAGCCGATTTCGCCGCAGCCTGCGCCAGATTATTCTCCTGAATCTGATAAAAAGTAGCGTTATCGCCCAATTCTTCGATCAAAGCGGCGGTTTTATCGGCTTTCGCCTGCGCTTCGCGATAGATTTTAAGATATTTTTCGGGGTTTTTGAAGGTCTTTTTAACGTACGCGGGAGCGACTTCAGCCCTCGAACGACCGTAATAAAGCGTACTGCCTGCAGTCTGTTCGTAAAGTTGCAGAATTACCCTGCCGAGCGTGGACTTACCGCAACCCGATTCGCCGACGAGCCCGAACGTTTCGCCCTCGTAGATATCTATCGAAATATCTTCGTTGGCGCGAACGTAAAGGCGTTCCTTTTGGAACAAGGAGGATTTCGCTATCGGAAAATACTTTTTAAGATTCGTGATAGACAACAATTTTTTCTTTGTGTTCTGCACTTCTTCTGTCCTCCTTTTTAGGGTAAAAACATCTGATCATCTGACCGCTGACGTTTTCTCTGAGTTCGGGTTCGTTATCGATACATTTCTGCGTACAATATTTGCATCTCGGAGCGAATTTACAACCTTTGGGAAGGGCGAGCGGATGAGGCACCGCGCCGGGTATAGGTTCCAATTTCGCGTCCGGAGCGTCCAGACGCGGTATCGAATACATAAGTCCTTCGGTATACGGGTGCGAATATTCGCAATCGGTGAAAATAGTTCTTGCCGAAGACTTTTCTACGACCTGACCGCAATACATTACTACCACGTCGTCTGCCATCTCGTTTATGACGCCTAAATCGTGAGTTATGAATATAATCGAAGTGCCGTTTTCGCGTTGCAAATCGTTCATAAGCCGCAATATCTGCGCCTGAATGGTAACGTCGAGCGCAGTCGTAGGTTCGTCCGCAATAAGAATTTTAGGTCTGCACGCCAAAGCCATCGCTATCATGACTCTTTGGCGCATACCGCCCGAAAGTTGGTGCGGGTATTGCCGCGCCACCGCTTCGGGGTTGGGTATCTGCACCGCTTCGAGCATTTTGATAACTTCTGCGTTTGCCTGTTTTTTCTTCATTCCTCTATGAATGATAAACGGCTCGGCAAGTTGCTTTTTGACGGTGAATACGGGGTTCAGCGAAGTCATAGGCTCCTGAAAGATAACCGAGATTTTATCGCCCCTGATTTTATAAAGTTCGTCGATTTTGAGTTTGGTAAGGTCTTTGCCCTCGAACAGAATTTCGCCCGAGTCAATATAACCGTTACCGTCGAGAAGACGGAGTATGCTCATCGCGGAAACGCTCTTGCCCGACCCCGACTCGCCGACTATACCGACCGTCCTGCCGAGTTCGAGTTCGTAAGATACGTCGTTTACCGCTTTGACTATGCCCTTACGCGTTTTGAAATAAGTATGAAGGTGTTTTACTTCCAATAATGCCATAATTCTGCCTCCTTACCTTTCTTGCGCTTTCGGATCCATAACGTCGCGGAGCGCGTCGCCGATTATATTGATCGCTATAGTCGTAATCAATAAGAACAACGCGGGGAACAACCATCTCCACCACAAAGTACCTATTACGAGTTCGTTGTTACAGCCGTCAAGCATATTACCCCAGGTAGGACGCGGCAATTTTACGCCGAAACCGAGGTAGGAAAGCGAAGATTCCGTAAGCATACAACCTGCGAAGTCGAGCGTTACGCTTACGAGTATAATCGAAATTACGTTCGGCAAAATATGCTTGAAGGCTATCTTGCCTTCCTTTACGCCCATTGCTTTTGCGGCGGTAACGAATTCTTTTTCTCTTTCGGCAAGAACCTGACCGCGAATCATTCTGGCAAGTCCCGTCCAGGAAAGCAAACCGAGAATTACCATTATCATAAAAATTCTTGTATTTTCGGTAACGTTGCTTCCCGCCAAAACGGCAGAAAGGATAAGCGCAAACGGTAAAAACGGTATTGCCGAAAAAATTTCGGTTATGCGCATAAGTATCATATCGACCCAACCGCCGAAATAGCCGGAAAGACATCCTATTATTATAGCGATAATAGTAGATATGATAACCGCCACCGCGCCTATCGTCATCGTCATTTTACCGCCGTGCATTATGCGGCTGAATATCGACCTTCCGAATTCGTCGGTACCGAATAAATATCCCTTGCAACCCCATTTGGTTTTTAATTTCCCCGACGCCGAAGTTACGTAGTTCTGGAAAGATCCGACGAACAACTTATCGCTTGCGGAATAATTACCCTTTGCGACCTTACATTGATTCAGATAATTCTGACCGAATGAATAGATTTTGCCTTTATCGGTTAACATAGTGAAATGCTTGCTTCCGCCCGCAATATCCACGATCTTTTCATCGGAAGAAAGTTTCGGTTGCTTTACAAACTTGTTTTTGCTGGGGGTAAAAGTACCCGCAACAAAATAATTTCCGTCGTCGAATACCATTGCAAGAGCAGTATTCGTCGTTGCGATGTCGGTTACTTTACGCGTACCTATATAATCCGTCAAAGAAACTATAATTTCGTTTCCGTCGGCATCCGTCGTTTCCACCGTGTCGAAAGAGTCGCTCGCTTTACCGAACCACAAAGTTCCGTCCTTTAACAACGCGACTGCCGCGCTGTTCGTGAACTGAATTTCACGCACGTTGTTCAACGAGTTTAACGCTCTGAGATTTTTAGCGCCCGCATAATTACCCCAGGCGTATACCTTGCCGCTTTTCATAACTATCGCAGATACCTGATAGCCGCAAACGAGTTGGGCTACGTCTTCTGCGTTTATCGTGCCGTTCATAATAACGGAGGGCATCTTGTAAACAACCGACGCGCTGTTCGCAAGCGATCCTTTATCACCGTATTGCCCGCAGTCGTATTCGCCCCAGCCGACGACTTTGCCTTCGGTCGTGATTGCTATCGCGTGGTCGTACCCTGCGGCGGCAAAAGCCACCTTTTTTCCTTTTAAGTCCGACGGTAATTCGGACATATCGGATTTACTTGCCGCAGTCGGCATTTTCGTACTGCCCCATACGTAGAGATTATTATCGTTATCCGTGCCTACCGAGAAAAACGAGTAAGACGAAATACTCCTGACGTTATTTTTCAAATTTTTCGGCACGCTCATAAACTTAAAGCCCGGGGCAATGTTTTCGTGCATATTTTCTTTATAACTTAAATCGATAGGACTGATAATCGGACCTATGATAACGAACAAAAACATACACGCCACTATTACCAGAGAAACGACCGCCAAAGGTTTTCTGAAAAAATTTCTTACGATCTGTTTGGTCGGGCTGACTATTTTTTCGACTTCTAAATTTTTGTTTTGTCGTTCGTCTTTCTTTTCGGCTTTTTTATCTTTCTTTTTACCGTCCTCTGCAAGTTCTTTACTTGCGCCGCAGAAAGTGCGTTTCGTCCAACGCCAGACGGTTTTACCGATTTTAACGAAAAACGCGCCGATTTTTTCAAAAACGTTGCAGATTTTCTTTTTGAAAGACTTCTTTTCTTTTACCTCGGCAGAGGCATTTTTGTCAACGACTTCTTCGTTTATTTTCTTTTCAAAATCGTCCATATTTGCCTCCTTTTAAGCCGATACGCGAATTCTCGGATCTATAAATCCGTATAAAATATCTATAAGCAAATTACCGGCAAGACTTATCAACACGTAAAACATTTGCAAAGTCAATACCACGTCGAAATTGTTTTCTGACAGCGCGTTTATATATACCTTGCCCATGCCCGTAAGCCCGAAAATATTTTCGATCATTACGGATCCGGAGAATATACCCAAAAACCAACCGACAACCAGCGTTACGATAGGTATCAGCGCGTTTCTGAAAGCATGACTGTAAATAACCGTTTTTTCTTTTACGCCCTTCGCCCTTGCCGTGCGGATGCAGTCCATAGACAGCGATTCTATCATGGACGCCCTGACGTATCTCGTCATTCCGCCTAACGAACAGAAGGTCATTACTATAAGCGGCAACGCCATATAATACAGCCTGTCAACAAACGCTCTCATTCCGGTATAATTGCTACCCGGGGTTTTCTGACCCGATACGGGGAATATTTTTAATTTCATCGAAAATAAAAATATAAATAATATCGCGATAATAAATACGGGCATGCTATAGCCGATAATGCTGCCGATTTGCACAGCCGTATCGCGCTTACTTCCCTTTTTTACGGCGCAGAATATTCCTAACGGAATAGTTATTCCGAGAGCGAGAATCGTAGCGAAAATATTGATGAAAATCGTATTTTTCATCGGGTCTTTTAATACGTCCATGACCGGTTTACGGGTGCCGTTCGAATAACTCGTACCGAAATTACCCTGTAAAAGACCGTTATATTGACCGTTGAGTTTAGTTACGCCGAGCCAGTTCAACCAGCGGCGAACGATATTTATTTTATTACCCGCCGCATCCGTATATCCGAGTTGAACGTGATAGGCTTTTCTTAACGCAGCCCATCCTTCGGGATCTTTTTTATATTGACTTTCTACTTGATCGGCGAGCCAATCTGCCCTGTTAAAGGGAATCATATTATAAATCAGGTACATAAGAAAGGATAATATTACAAATACGACAAATATATATAATATCCTTTTCAATAGGTATTTCGTCATAATATCTCCTGATGTGTTACTTATTTATGACAATAAGTCGGGAAGAAATTTCTTCCCGACCGCATGTCGTGTCGTTAATTACTTTTATTGAGCGGAAGAATCGCCGCAGTAAAGTAATGCGTCCGCAGGGCCGAAGAACGGCGTAGTTTTGAAGTTAAGGAATTTCGCGTTGTAGCAGTCGTAGTAAACGTTGCCGTAAAGCGGAATATCGGGTAACAATTCGTTCCAACGAACCATATAAGCGGCAAACCACTTGTTGTATTCGGCAGTGTCGCCGGGTTCTACGCTATAAACCATTGCGAACGAGATGTAGTTCATACCGAGTTTTCCGTTACTTGCCTTAACAGCCTGATCGTACGTAAGACCCTGATTAGCGGTAGTCCACCACGAGAATTCGGCATCGTAAGGATCGGAAAGTTTGTTGACGCTGTATTTGAAGAACTGCTTGTACATCGCTTCGTTAGAATCGTCTATCCAGTTGTACGAATAGTCGTAATCCGCGACGTTCCAACCGGTAGCAAGATTGTACATGCCGTAAGTGGGTTTACCGCCGTAACCGTCACCGCTACGTTTTAATTGCTGCTGTAAAACCGTAAAGTTTCCCGTCGTAAGCGTTAAGCCGACGCCGCATTCATACAAACCCGGATCTTCGACGAGCATAGTGGTCAAAAGTTCCGTAACGGGGTTGCCGGAAGAACCGAACCAGTTGATTACGCAAGGCATATAGTAATCGTCACCTACTTTTTCGGTCTTATACCCGCCGGGAGCAACATTCTTAAAGTTAGACTCGCTGTTAGAAACCGAAGCGTAAGAAGTGTTCGCGGGGTTCGCCGCTTCTTTAGCCGTCAATTTTTTATAACGAATACCCGAAGTATAAGCGGTACCGTCGGCATTGTATTTCCATCCTGCGGCTTCAAGCGCCTGTTTTGCCTTTGCCGTACTTACCGAGTAAGATTTAAGAGTGTTTTCAAGGTAATCGGCATTCGCAGTGTAACCGTCAAAGTAAACGCTGTACGGTCCGTTAACGACCGTTCCGTAACCGCCGCAGAACGTTTTGGCAAATTCATCTCTGTCGAGGTTGTAAGCCACGGCTTGACGAACGGCGGCATCTGCGGTAGGACCGAAGTCGCAATCGAATTGGACTTTTCCGTAACCGGCGCGATCGTAATTAACGTTCTTGAATCCGCCTTTCTTTTCAAGCGCCAAAGCGGCGTCTACCGAAGTTTTACCCGTAAGACCGTTAATTACGTCTATTTCGCCGTTTTCAAGTTGTCCGAATTGAGTATCTTCTTCGACTAATCTGTAAATTACTTTTTTAATATGAGGTTTCTGACCTTCGTAGTTACCCTGATAGTTGGGGTTGATTTCAAGAGTCGCCTCACTGTTCACGCTATCCCATTTCTTCACGACGTACGCGCCGCTGTACGCATAGGTCGAAATATCGGTTTTGGCGGCAGTTAAATGCGCTATTTTAGAATATTTGTCATTCGACTTTGCATACCAGGCGTCGGAAAGATACGCGCCTTCGCCGTCGTCTTTGATTTCTACGCCGTCGCCGAGTACAAGTTTGGTATCATAGCAACCTATGGCGCCGAGATTGCCGGCGTAATAATACGGATAGTTTTCGGAATTTACTTCAACCGAAAACTTATAAGTTCCGAGTTTTCTGATTCCCGCAAACGCCTTGGAAACACCTTCGGTCGCATCGTTCATACCGTCGTATTTGTTAAATTCTGCATAGCCGACGTAAGAATAACCTGCTCTGTCATAGTCGACGGCGGCGCTCGACACGGGCGTACTCATCGCAAGCATATAGGCAAGATAGTTATCTGCGGTAACTTCCGTTCCGTCGCTTAATTTAAGCCCCGGCTTGATTTCAATCGTAATAGTATAAGTTTCGCCGTCATCGCCGTGATCGTTCGCCGTAGCGGTGTGAGATTTAACGGAAGTCTTGTTCCAAACGTATGCGCCGTATTTATCAAGTTCCATAGTATCGTAACCTCTTGAAAGTTTCGATATGTCCTGATCCGAAGCATTTGCGGAATCCTGACCTAAACCGGGCCAACGGAATTCACCCGACAATTGAGTGGCGCTGCCCAAAATTGCCTGACCGCCGACTTTGAAGTCGTTATATACTCTACCGTCGGTAGGATAGCCCGATTTGGGATCAGTAGTCTTACTCTTACAGCCGGTGGCGGTTGCGGTAAGAACCATACCTGCGGCGAGAACTGCCGAGAAAAGTTTGAGTTTTTTCATTTTTTTACCTCCTGAAATTTTCAACGCGCACGCGTTATTACCTATAAAAATTTAACTTCTTAACTCCGTTTAAGGGAGTTTCCGTTCGGAGAACGGAAACGGGGTACCCCGTAAAACCCTGATATTCGATAAATTTTATTTTATGCAATACCTTTTCGTTAAATCTGTGGTGATTTTACCATATAAATTTTGATTTGTCTACTGATTTCACGCTGTTTTCATATCAGAAATTCTTATAGTACACATAAATAAATCTCATTTTAATAATGTTTGCATTAAATTTGTAGAATATTACGCTAAATTGTCGATTTTATGCAATTATTTGAGATTTTAGTCGTATTTTTGTATAAATATTCATATTATCGGAAACTACCCTTCCGGGAGTATGCTCTCCCGTTGAAGCGGGAGAGGTGGCACGCGAAGCGTGCCGGAGAGGGGGCGACCTGCCGAGGGGGTTTCGCTAACGCTCGACGTGACGCGCATATAAACGTATCGGTAATAAAAAAAGCGGGCATTAAATGCTCGCTTTTGAAATTTTTAATTGTAAGCCGTTCAGCCTTTTATTGCGGGAATTGCCGAGGTTGCCACGCTCTTCCATCAATGACGGACTTCATTTTGTCGTGGCGACGGCTGATTATCTTTTGTAGACGAGATTGCCGCCGACTACGGTGTAAAGTACGTTATAGTCTTTATCGAGTACCGTGATATCGGCGCGCTTGCCGACTTCGATACTTCCGCGTTCGTTATAAAGCCCTAAATTTTTCGCGGGGTTGGCGGAGGCAAAATCCACCGCTTCAGTCAAACTTACCCCGACCTTTTCGACGAGGTTTTTAACGGCGACGTTCATTCTGAGAACGCTGCCCGCCAAAGTTCCGTCGGCAAGTCTTGCTTCGCCGTTTTTGACGAAAACCTGCTGTCCTCCGAGTTCGGATAATCCGTCGGGCATACCCTTCGCCCTCATAGCGTCGGTTATCAGCGTAAATTTGTCGCGCGGTTTATTCTTGACGAAAATTTTAATGGCGGGAACGCTTACGTGAATGGTATCGCAAATCATTTCGCAATTGAGTTCGTCGAAAAGCATTGCCGCGCCGACTACGCCGGCTTCTCTGTGGTGAAGACCGGTCTGCGCGTTGTAAGTGTGGGTAACGTTGCTCGCACCGGCATTGACGGCGTTTTCAACGTCGCGATATTTTGCGCCGGTATGACCTATGGAAGCGACGACGCCGATATTTTTAAGGTGTTTTATCAAATCGAGTCCGCCGTCAACTTCGGGCGCAAGCGTAACTATCCTGATGCTTCCGCCCGAAAGAGCGTTATATTCGTCGAAAGTTTTCGCATCGGGTTTAGCAACGTATTCGAGCGGCTGCGCTCCTACGTGTTCGGGCGAGATAAACGGACCTTCGAGATGAACCCCCAAAACTTCCGCGCCTTTATATTCGCCTTTCTTTCTGACGTCTCCGACGTTTCTGAGAGCCTTGGATATATTCTCCTTGCTCTGCGTCATAGTCGTAGCCAAAAAACCCGTAGTACCTTCTCTCGAAACGTACTCAGAAATAGTTTGCAGGGCTTCTTCGGTCGCGTCCATTGCGTCGGCGCCGCCCGCGCCGTGAATATGTTCGTCGATAAACCCCGGCAATACCACTCCGTCGGTTTCAAAAAGGCTTTCGATATTTTTATCGTCGTCGCCGATATAGGCGATTTTGCCGTTTTCGAAGCCGATATTCGTCTTAATTATTCCTTTACCCGCAATATATGCGGAAACGTTTTTAAGTCCTTTCATTTTGTTTTGTTCTCCGTTAAAAATTTGCATCCGTAAAATACCACCCTTCCGGAACTCATCCGACACGCTACGCGTGCCACCACCTTGGGCAGTGTCGCCCCCCTTTTGTCGCTTTGCGACATTTTCCCCGTTTCATCGGGGACATTTACCCTGCAAGGGAAGGCAAGTGGCTAGCATTCGTCCTCCTATCTTCGGGATTGCCGCGCTTCGCTCGCAATGACGGATTTGATATTATCATAACATATACACTCCGCGGGGAATTACCCTTCCGGGAAATTCTTCGCATCGTGCAGAATGACAATATAATAAATAAAATTACAGTAAAGATGCGGCTGCTTCGTCGCAGACGAGCGTGCAGTCGGGGTGAAGTTGAAGTACGCTTGCGGGTACGTTTTCGGATACTTCGCCTTTAACGAGTCCGTATACGGCCTTAGCCTTATTCGCGCCGTTGGCAAGTATAAGTATTTTCTTTGCGTTCATGATATTCTTCAAACCCATGGTAAACGCCTGACGCGGAACTTCGTCGATGGAAGCGAACATTCTGGAATTGTCTTTTATGGTGCTTTCGGCAAGGTTTACGATATGGGTAACGCTTCCGAAAGGAGTACCCGGTTCGTTGAACGCGATATGTCCGTTGGAACCGATGCCGAGAACCTGAATATCCTGCTGCATACCTTCGAGCAACTTGTTATATCTTTCGCATTCCGCCTGTCTGTCGGCTGCCTTGCCGTTTTCGATATTCGTATTTTTAAGATCGACGTCGATATGATCGAAAAGGTTGTTACGCATGAAATAAACGTAACTCTGATCGCTCGAATAGTCCAGACCTGCGTATTCGTCGAGATTTACCGTTTTAATCTTTTTATAACTCGTTCCGTTTTCGTTATGGTCTTTAATCATATTCTTATACAGACCGATAGGAGTAGACCCCGTAGCAAGCCCCAAAATCGCTTCGGGGTTGCCCTTTACAACCTTTTCCATTACTTCAAACGCCTTTGCGCTCATTTCATCGTAATCTTTAGCAACGATAACTTTCATTTTTTATACTCCTTTTTATAGTTTTTTTGCGGGCGTCCGCCCGTACGGCGGACGCCCGCAAGTCGCGTTTTATTTTCTCGAAGCCGCCAGAGAAGCCGCGGCAATACTCTGACCGACTCTTCTGTTCTTTTCGTCGGGCATTTCGAGTTCGAATTTAAGTTCGGGGAATTCGGCGGCAAGAACTTCTTTAGCCTTTTCTATAACGATATTACCGCCCTCGCCGCTCGTAACTCTGCCGAGAAGCAATACGTGCTTTATATCGTAGAACATGGCGTAATACGGAAGCGTATAGCCGAGGTATATACCGATATCTTCGTAAATAGTCTTTGCAAGCGGATCTCCGTTTGCCATAAGTTTCTGAATTACTTTGAGTTTTTCGGCGGGGCTTAAACCGTCTGCGAACTTAAACCCGCCGTTTTCGGCAAGTTTTATAACGCTGTCCTGCGAGAAGTATTTAACGCCGCAACCGTAGTCGCCGCTCCATTCGTCGACCATGGAGTTTTCGTTATAATCCACGGGAACGAACGCAAGTTCGGAAAGCCAGCCGTTAAGACCGCCGTCTTTATTGATGTAGCCTACCGCTTCGCTCGTACCCATGGCGATACCGAGAACTTCGTTATCGTTAAGATCTATAGCGCCAGCAAGAGCGGTTACGTCGCCGTCGTTTGCGACTTCAAGCGGAACGTCGCCCATTTCTTTGGCAATATCTATATACATGGTCTTTACGTGTTTTTCGAAATCTTCGTCGTTTACTTTAAGGAAAAGCGACGCAACCATGATTTTATTGTTCACGTACACGCCCGCGCTGGAAACGCCGATAGCGTCTACGCGAGGCATCTTGCTTGCCGCCGTTTTCATGGCGGTTAAAATTTCGTTATAATGATACGTCGGATCGGGGTTTATTTTCGGGAACCATACGACTTCTTCGCTGTACACGACTTTTCCGTCGACTACCGCGCTGACTTTACGGTCGCTGCCGCCCGCGTCGAAACCGATTCTGCAACCGTCGAGATGACCGCCGACTTTAAGAGAACATTTCTTTTCTTCGGGGAAAGTCTTTTCGTCGGTCTTCACAACCTCGAACTTACTCTCGTACACCCTTTCCATAAAGCCTTTATCGAAAGCGCGAAGCCCGTTATCGGTATACGCGTTTTTAATATAATCGAAGACACCGTCGTCGCCGCAGATATAGATTTTATAGCCGCCGACTACCCACAAAATGGTCTTGATAATTCTTTCCGCCATGCGGTTGTTTCTGTCCGCTTTATCCGCGGAAGCGAAAATATCGTAAGAGTAAACGTATTTATATCCGTCGTTTCTCTCGACGCAGATTTTCAAAGGCTTATTCGCGGCTTCCGCAACTTCTTTTTTGTATTCCGCGAATTCGAGATACATAGGTCTGAATTGCTTGTCCAGCGTAGGTACGAACTTCATAAAACATCTCCTGTGTAATCGTTTTTCGTCTGCCCGTCGGTTAGCGTTTACTTTCCGGAAGATTCTCCGGCAAAGCCTCGGAACGACGGAATACCGACAGAACGGAAAAACGAGTTTCTTTAATTATAATTATAAACTTTTACGGAAAAAATGGGTAGTGATAATCTTTAATTCTTTTTATACTTTATTACAATATGCTGTTTTTGTACTCCCGCGGGGTCATAGTCGTTATCCGTTTGAACGTTTTGGTGTAATGCGGAAGCGAATCGAAACACAAGGCGGACGAAATTTCGGAAAAACTTTTATTTTCGCGTATGAGTTTTTTACTCTCTTCGATTTTGAGTTCGAGATAGTAACTTATTATTGTCTTGCCGGTGCGTTTTTTGAAAGTCTTGCAAATCGTCGTTTTGCCGTAATGGAGCGCGTCGGAGATGGCGTCGAGAGTTACGTTGCCGTAAACGTTATTTTCAAGAATTTTGATTATTTCGTCTTCCAATGCGTCGGAATCTTCGATTTTCGAGATAAAAACCTCCTGCGAGGTCGGTTTTGCCGTTTCGACGCGGATCAGTTTTATCAACAGTTCTTCGAGATTATTTTTAATTACCTGCCCTCCGCCTATGCCCGGCTCGCTTTTCAGGACGAGTTTATCGAGATTAGGGTTGAAATCGGGCAGCACGAAAGTATTTTTCGCTTCGCTCATGATCGAAGCGAGTAAAAACCTCAGGTCTTCGGGAACGCAGAAGCATTTATCTGTAAAATACGCCATGGTTTTCGATTTACACTCGAAACTCACTATGAAAATATTAGGGTCTTTAGCCCCGTCGCATTCGACGGCGTGCACACGATTAGGCGCGATAAATATGATTTCACCCCTTTTAAGAAGCCTCTTATCGTCTTCGATCGTAACAAATATCGAGTTTTTATCGCAATAGATTATCTCCCAAAAGTCGTGTTTTTCTTTGGGGAACGAATAGGTCTTGACGAGTTTCTGATAGTGTACCGTAACTATCTTCGAAATATTGAGAAGATTAGAAATTTTGTACATATAAAAGGTCTTTTCTTCCATTCGTCTGCTCTCCTTTTGTATTTTCGTGTATATTATATCATCGGGCGAAAGATATTGCAATAGTTTGCAGAAAATTTTTCATGAAAATTTATAATATATTGCGACGCCGTATTTTATTAAAACGGGCGAGCCGGATTTCCGGCTCGCCCGTTTTAATCTATTCAATTAAGCGTGATATTTATCGTACTGTTATAGGTTTCACCTGCGCCCAGAGAACCGATATTTCTTTTATCGGTGAGTTTTTCGACCTTGCCGTCGACGGACGGAAGATTTTCCCACGGCTCTATACAGACGTACGGCGCGTCGGTTTTAACCGCGTGCCAGAAACCGACGAAAGGCATATTCGGAAATTTTACGGTAATCGATTTCTCGGTTTTATCGCTTTTAAGCGTTACCTCGTTGCCGGCGCCTTCGAGTATCACGGCGTCGTTATCGAACATATCGTGGCGAAATCGCATTATTCTGCCGTCTTCGAGAGGATAATCGACAAAATTGCCGCTCATGAGATAATTTTCGCTTAAAGTAAGCCGTTTCGGCATAACTTTCGTTGCCGTTTCGACGTAATAGTCTTCGAATTTACCGCCGTCGAAAGGAACGTTGAATCCCGGGTGTCCGCCCAAGCCGAAATACATCGTATCTTTGCCGACGTTTTTGACCGAATAAACGACGGAAAGCGTATTTTTGCAGAGCAAATATTCGACGGTGAAAATAAACTTAAACGGATAATGGGCGAAAGTATCGTCGTTTGCCGAGTACGCAAACGTCATTTTTTTGCACGTCTTGTCGACGAGCGCGAATTTCGACTTTCGCAACAGTCCGTGCGGGTTCATTTCGTATTCTTTGCCGTTAAACGAATATCTGCCTTCGAACAACCTTCCGACTATGGGGAAAAGTATCGGACTTCTGCTCGTCCAGTACTTTTCGTCGCCCTGCCAGAGGTGTTCGATATTTCCGTCTTTTCTCAGAACGCTTTTAAGTTCCGCTCCGATAACGTCGACGGAAACTTTCATATATTCGTTTTCTATCTCGTAAATCATCGGTTTTCTTCCTTTTCGTCGTCTTCGACTACCATTTTTTTGAAAAATTTGTTGCCGAGCATAAATCTGTTGACTTCTTCGCAGTCTGCGTCGATTATTTTGTTGATAAGATCTCCGAAAGCGTCGTTCATGGAAGCGACGGGCGCCCTGTCGGAAAATTTTTCCGCCAACACCGCAAGCGACTGATAAAGGGGTACCGCTTTTTCGTCGGTCATCTCTGCCGCGTCGAGCGTATCGTACAGGTCAAGCGTAGCGTTGAACGCCCTGACCGCTTCTTTTGAACCGAGCCACACGCGCAGCATTACGTAGCCGCCTATTGCGAGAGCAAGCCCGACGACAGATATCCACACCGTTTCCTGCGCGAGGGCAAGTATTACGAGAGCGACGCCCGCCGCAATGAAGAGCGGAAAGAAAACGAGCAACCAAATCAAAGTTTTTTCCGTCGCCATATACGCGGGAATAGAACTCTTCAACGATTTTTCTACCCTTTGTTTTACGTCTTTACGGGTTTCTTCGACGTATTTTTCCATTTCTTCGTCGGAGAACTTACGTTTTTCGTAGTAATTCTTGTATTGCGCTTTTATGTCGGCGCGTTCGTCTTTATCGGCAACCGAAATAGCCTTATTGAGATACTCGGTGTGAGTTTCGTCTTTAAGATCGGTAAAATTTTTGGTCTTTACCGCTACCATAGCCATATAGGCGCGGTAGTCGGTTTCGGTTAAGGAAAGAGCCTCGTTTGCCTTTTCTTCGGCTTCGTCGTAGCGTTCGGCTTTGAGAAGCCCGTAACACTCGTCGATTAAAAGCCTGACCTTATGGTAGTCTTCGCCGTGCGCTTCTTTGGCGGTTTCGCCCGATTCGGTAACCGATTCGTAATATTTAGTTGCCTGCAACGCGCGTATCGTCCGTCCGCAATGGGGGCAAGTGATTTCGCCGACGGTGGTCGCAGCGTTAAAATCTTCGCCGCACAGAGGGCAACGGGCGTTAAGGGTATCGTTTTCGCTCATAATTTTATTCCCATTCGATAGTTGCCGGGGGCTTGGAAGTGATATCGTAGACAATTCTGTTTACGTCCTGTACTTCGTTTACGATACGCGTCGAGATTTTTTCGAGTACGTCGTAAGGAATACGCGCCCAATCGGCAGTCATGCCGTCTACGCTGGTTACGGCGCGGAGCGCGAGCGTATAAGAGTACGTTCTGCTGTCGCCCATAACGCCGACCGAACGGCAGTTGGTAAGCACTGCGAAATATTGCCAGATTTCTCTGTTCAAGCCCGCTTTTGCGATTTCTTCTCTATAAATATAATCGGCTTCCTGCAAAGTCTTAATCTTTTCGCGGGTGATATCGCCTATAATTCTTATGGCAAGCCCCGGACCGGGGAATGGTTGGCGCATGACGATTTCTTCGGGAAGTCCGAGTTCGAAACCGACTTTTCTCACTTCGTCTTTGAAAAGGTCGCGGAGCGGTTCGATAATCTCTTTGAAATCGACTACGCTCGGAAGTCCGCCGACGTTGTGGTGCGATTTGATGACCGCGCTCTTGCCCTTGCCGCTTTCGATTACGTCGGGATAAATAGTTCCCTGTACGAGATAATCCACTTTACCTATCTTTTTCGCTTCGTCTTCGAATACCTTTATAAACTCTCCGCCGATAATCTTACGTTTGGTTTCGGGATCGGATACGCCCGCGAGTTTATCCAGGAATCTGTCCGCGGCGTCGGCTTTGATAAGATTCATTCCCCGTTCGATTTTGAAGGTTCTGTATACGTCTTCGGCTTCGTTTTTACGCAAAAGACCGTGATCGACGAAAATACAGGTAAGATTGTCGCCCACCGCCTTATGGATAAGCGTTGCCGCAACCGCGCTGTCTACTCCGCCGCTCATCGCGCAAAGCACCTTTTTGTCGCCGCACTTTTCTTTTATTTTCGCAACTTGTTCTTTAACGAAATTCGCCATAGTCCAGTCGCCCGAAACCTTGCACACGTTATAGAGGAAATTCCTTAAAATATCCGTGCCCTGTCTGGTATGCATCACTTCGGGGTGAAACTGCACGCCGTAAAAGCCCTTTTCGCTGTTTTCCATAGCCGCGACGGGACAGGTTTCGGTTTTACCTACCACCATGAACCCCGCGGGGGGAACGGAAATATAGTCGGTGTGGCTCATCCAGCATACGTTTTCTTCTTTTACGCCCTTTAAAATCGCCGAAGAAGTATCGTATTTTATATCGCTCTTGCCGTATTCGCGGGTTTCGGCGTGTTCGACTTTGCCGCCGAGCGTGTACGCCATAAGTTGCGCGCCGTAGCATATCCCGAGTACGGGAATACCGAGATTGAATATTTCGCGATCGATATGCGGAGAATTTTCGTCGTAAACGCTGTTAGGTCCGCCCGTGAAAATGATTCCTTTGGGATTAAACGCTTTGATTTTATCAAGCGTCATATCGCAAGGGAGCAATTCGCAGTAAACGCTTTGTTCTCTTACCCTTCTGGCGATCAATTGATTATATTGACCGCCGAAATCAAGTACCAATACTTTTTCGTGTTGCATAAATCGTCCTTCTATCGTAAAATTTTATTTATCGTTTTCGTATTTTTCTATCAGAGAAAGATAAGACGAGTCGCCGGAATATTTCGCCTTGGCGTAGTTGAGCGTCGTTTCGCCGACCGTAACGGCGAACTTCGCCGAACCGTCTTTATCACCCGTTTCGTATTTCGCCTCGACCACGGTCATGGCGCATAGCGTAAACTTACGTCCGTCGAGTTTCCCCTCGAATTCAAGTAAATCGTCGCCCATGGCGGACAAATCTTTATATCGGTCGGTTTCCCGAAGTTTAGTAAAATAATTCTCGAAATTTCCGGCGGTTTTATCCCGCTCGTAAGCGACTTTATAATAGCGGACGGCGACGGAATCCATACCGAGTCGGTCGCAGGTCTTTGCCGCAGCCGACGGCAAACAAAGCGGAAAAAGCAGCAAAAACAACGCCGACAGAGCGATTAAAGCGGCGAACGTTATCAGCGTGGTTCTTACGATTATACTTTCCGCGGAAGCGGTTTTTTTTGCTTTTTTCTCGTTTGACATACCTTACCTATTATAACGATTACGATTATACCATATAAAATATAAAAAATCAACTTCTTGAAGTGAAACGTAAGACATAAAATTAAGTATGAGAAAAATAGTTTTATCGGTAGTAACGGCAATATCGTCGGTTTTGATTTCTCCGTTCGCGGGTTGTAAAAAAAACGAGCCGACCGCCCCGAACGTAAGTCAGATCCGGTACGACGTTTTTTACGCCGAAGACGTTCGTTTCAAAATTTCGGTATTCGCGGAAAAACGCGAATCCCCGTTTATCGCCGACGGCAATCCCGCTCCTTTATCGCCGTTCGTTTTAGTAAAATTAACGCCGAAAACGGAAGAAAACGCGGAAAACGCCGACATAACGGCAAAAATACAAACAAACGAAAAAACATACTCGGCCGCATTCGATTTCAAACCGGTTTCCACTGCGCGTGAATGTCGGCTGTACCCCGAAAAGCCGCTAAGCGGCGGGTTTGCTTTAACGCTGACCGTAAACGGAGAAAAATTCGTATACGAGCCGAAATCGCTGAAAAACAAGGCGATAATAACCTACTCCGCCGCGATATTCGACGTAAAAAAATACGCGAAAGGTCGGCTTGACCGATATTTCAGCGAAGACACGGGCGAAATAAGGGTAAAACTCGTCGAAAACGACGGCTTTAATTATTGGTTGGTCGAATTCATCGACGAAACGGCGACGGTTTCGTTCCTCGTAGACGCCCGAACCGGTGAAGTGATCAACGAATTACGGTAAATTTATCGAAAAAGCGTATAATCGGTCGAAATCGGTCGATACTATTTGCAGAAGGAGGAAAAAACGGGACTAACGAATTTTAACCGTCTTTCACGTTCGCCGTAAGCGAACGGCGATTACAGCGTTTGCCGAATAAAAAATCGCGGACGAAAAATTCAATACGTTCCGCGAAAAGTTTTATGAGAAAAGTAACTGAAAACCGTAAATCCGCCAAGAAAGGCGTAACGAAAAATTGTTCTCGCACTAAAAATTGCAAATAATGAGTAAAAAGAAAAAGAAGACGAAAAATCTTCAGATACCCGTCGTACCGGTTTCGCCGTTCGATCCTTTGGGAAGTTATACGGGAAATTACCTTATAGAACCGCTCGAAGAACCGACGCAGGACGTGGACGACCTGTAAAAAAAACTTAATATAATTTGCCGCGCGGCGAAACTCGCCGCGCGGCATTTTTTTTACTTCGTTTTCAGCCCTTACGGCAACCGCGGCAATCGCCGCAATCGCCTTTTTGAGGGCAATCACCGCCGCCGCAACAGCCGCGCGTAGCGACGATATCGCCTAAGTCTTCGTCATCGTCTTCCAGTTCTTTCATAAACGCCTCGTAGACTTCGGTCTGCAAAGTTTCGTCTTCGACGGGAACGAGATCTTCGCCCTTACCCTCGCCTTCTATTTCGTATATCAGAAGTTCGTCGGGGTCGACCCCTTCGAGTTCGTTTACGGGTTTGAAAAAAGCGTACCATCCGCTTTTATACTGAATAGTGCCGATATGATAAAATCGTATTACTTCGCCCGAATCGTCGGTTAAGGCTACGACTCCGTCGTTTTCTTCGCCCGCTTCGGTTTCGCGATATTTTTCGCCCATACGTTCTCTTCCTCTTTATTTTTATTTATTATCTTGCCGTTTCAGATAATCTTCGAGTATATATGAAGCGGCGATGCTGTCGATCACTTCTTTTCGTTTTTCCCTGTGCATATCCGCTTCGATCAGAACTCTTCTGGCCATAAGCGTAGTGAACCTTTCGTCGGCGGTAACTACGGGAATATCCGTGTGCGTTTTAAGCCCTTCGATAAATTCGCGGGTTTTCGTCGTCTGTTCGCTTTCCGACCCGTCGAAATTCAGCGGAAGCCCGCAGACTATCTTCTCGGCGCAGTTCGCCTTCGCCAACTCGCACAGAGCGGCAAGGTCTTTTTCGTATCCTTTCCGCCAATACGTTTTTTGAGGCAGCGCCATTATCCCGAGCGGGTCGCTCATCGCGACGCCTACCCTTTTATCGCCTATATCGAATGCTATTATTCTTCCCATACGATTATTGTATCACTTTTTTTATTTTTTTACAAGCGTATATTAAGGCGATTTTTTCACATACTGTAATCAGGCAAACGCAGGAGGAAAGTATGGAAAAAGGCTTTATTTGCGGTATGATCGCAGGCGTACTCGCCGGCGCGGTTATAGTCGCAAATTCTTATAAGGCGAGAAAACTCGTAAAAGACGGTCAGGAATGCGTCAGACAAAAAGTAAGCGAAATGACCGAAAAAACGGACGGGAAAAAGTCCGACAACTACGAAGAACTCGACTGATAACCCTGATAATTGCTCGGATTAACGCCCTATAAACTCTCTTATAAGCGAGTTTTCGGGCGTTTTTTCTTTATCGAGAGCGCAGACGCAACTTAAAAATCCGGTTAAAATCTTTTTTGCGTTTTCGTCTTTTTCATCCGCCGCGACGTTTATTATATCACGTTCGATTATGCTCTTGTACACGCCTGCTTCGTAACCTAAAAACGTATCGATCTGAAAATCGGCAAATCGCTTGAAGGGTTTTACGAAGTTATTTTCGCCTCTCGTTACGCTTTCCAGATAACTTAACGTAACGGCGGCGGTTCTTCCGCGATAGAGTTTATCCCTCGCTATCCTTCGAAGAAGTCTTACGTATTCGGGTCGCAGAACTTCGTTGCCGTAAGAAACGCGGGTACGCACGCTGACGTAGATTTTCGCGGTAAATTCTCCCGGCGCGGTTATTACCGACGGATTAAGAGCGTGTATGCCCTCGAAAATTATAAGTTCGCCGTCGCTACGTTTTAACTTGATCGTTTCGTCGCTTCTTCGCATGTTCGGGAAGTCGAAAACGGGAATTTCAATCTCTTCGCCACGAGCGATTTTCGCAATGTGTTCGCTTAAAAGTTCGCCGTCTACGCGTGAAGGCGATTCGAAATCTATCGTGGAACGTTCTTCTTCGGTTACCGTGCGAAAATAGTTATCGAGCGAAATGGTATGAGTTTCCGCCCCCGCTTTATCGAGCGCCGCTTCGAGATTATGCGCGGTGGTCGTTTTACCCGACCCCGACGGACCCGCGATAAGTATTACGGGCGCGGTGGCGGCGTTTTTGATAACCGCCTCTTTGATTTCGTCTATTTTTTGAAAATATTCCGCGTCGGCTTCGGTAAAATCGGCGCGGGTTTTATATTTTTCGTTAAGTTCGTTTATATCGACTATTTTCATTTATCGAAATTACCCGTGGCGACCAGATTTACGCCGTCCGCAATATTTTCGACGATTACGTCGCCGATTTTTATCGGAAGCGTACACGTCGCACGGTTTATCCTTTTCATTATATCGAAGATTTCCGATTTTTTTATCGGCTTATCCGTTTTGACGCACACCATAGTGCCGTCGGTCGCCCTTACGGATGAAGTAAGCACGCGAACGGGGCAGACGACTTCGCTTTCGGCGTAAGCCTTACCCCTCGGACACGAGTTGCCGCGTACCGCAGCCACTTTATTATCGTATTCGAGATCGACCTCGATATGACACCCCAAAGGGCATTCTATACACGTTAATTCTTTGGTTATCACGCTTCGGCCTCCAAAGATACGATTACTTTATCTTTCAGTTCTTTTATTTTCGCATTCGGCAGTACGAGTTTTTCCATTTCGCCCGGCGCGACCACTCGTTTTTTAAGCCGCATAATCTCGGTTTCGCCGTCTTTGACGACGACCGAACAATTTTTATATTCGCCGTTCACTCTGAAAAAGAGTCTGACCGCTTCGTCGCGGTTTTTATCGATTTTCTGGGGCAGAACGTAGGTAATTTTATCTCCGTTCGCCGTTTCTACGGCGTCTTTTTGCCTTTCGCCGTTTAAGACGTATTCCGCCGCCGATTTGCCGGCTATTTCCGCCTCGTCGGAAACGAAATCTACCAGGTCGTGTACCTGCAAAGCGTTGCCGCAGGCGAAAACGCCCGGAAGGCTCGTTTCGCGATTCTGATATACGACCGCCCCTTTGGTACGCGGCGAAAGTTCGATTTCGGCGTCTTCGGCAAGTTCGTTTTCCGGAATAAGACCGACGGAAAACAATATCGTATCGCAGTCAAAGTGTTCTTCGCTGCCCGCAATCGGCTTTTTGTTTTCGTCAACCCTTGCGACGGTAACTCCGCTCACCCTGTCTTTCCCCTCGATTCCCACTATCGTACGGCTTAAATAAAGGGGAATTCCGAAATCGTCGAGGCATTGCGCGATATTGCGTTTAAGTCCGCTCGAATACGGCATGAGTTCGAATACCGCCTGCACTTTCGCCCCTTCGAGCGTCATTCGACGAGCCATAATAAGCCCTATGTCGCCCGAACCGAGTATTACCACGTTTTTGCCGACGAGATAACCTTTGATATTCGCGTATTTCTGCGCGGTACCCGCCGAATAAATGCCTGCGGGGCGACTGCCCGCTATATTGAGCGCGCCGCGACTGCGTTCTCTGCAACCCGTAGCGAGAACGACTGCTTTCGGCTTTACCGTAAATACTCCTTCCTTCGGACTGATTGCCGTAACGGATTTATCTTTGCCGAGCGATAATACGGTGGTTTCGGTAAAAACGGCTATATCGCGCTCGTTGACTTCCGTCTGAAATCTCGCGGCGTATTCTGGGCCTGACAAACTCTCTTTGAATCGAGTAAGACCGAATCCGTTATGAATACATTGATTGAGTATTCCGCCCGTCTTGTTTTCGCGTTCGAATATCGCCACGCTTTTAACGCCCGTGTCGTAAGCGGCGACGGCTGCCGCAAGCCCGGCGGGACCTCCGCCGATAATCACCATATCGTAATTTTTCATTTCGTTACCCCCGAAAGGATCTCCGAACCTTTGCCGTTTTTGGTGATTTCATCAATGGAAATCCCCGTTTCTCTCGCGATTATCTCCGCCACCGACGGCTGACAGAAGCCGCCCTGACACCTGCCCATGCCCGCCCTCGTTCTTCTCTTGACCGAATCGACGGTGGTCGCTTTGGGGTTTTCTTTTATAGCCCTTATTATTTCGCCCTCGGTGATTCGTTCGCAGCGGCACACGATCCGCCCGTACGACGGGTCTTTTGCGATCAGTTCGTTCTGCTCTTCCACCGAAAGATTTTTGAAGAAATAATCCGGTTCTCTCGTCGGGTTATAGTTGTAACTCCGTCTGAGTTTTATTCTCTTCGATACGAGTTCTTCGACGACGTATTTGCCTATCGCGGGCGCGGAAGTAAGCCCCGGCGATTCGATGCCCGCAAGATGGAACACACCTTTACAATTCCTGCTCTCTTCAATCACGAAATCGTGGCGGTTACTGTACGCCCTTACCCCCGCAAAAGACGTAATAGAGTCGCCGAACGGAACTTTTTTACACATTTCGTTCGCCTTTACGATTATCTTATCAAGTCCGTCGCGAGTAGTCGAAGTATCGCCGTCGGGTATTTCTTCCGCGGTCGGTCCGAGCAATATATTTCCGTCTACGGTAGGCGAAACGAGTATGCCCTTACCTTTTTCCGTGGGAGTGAAGAAAAGCGTATGCTTTACGAAACCGCAGTCTTTTTTATCAAGCAGAATATATTCGCCGCGTCTGCCGTGTACCGGCAGATCGTCGCCCGTCAAAGCGGCGATTTTTCCGCTTTGAAGCCCCGCGCAGTTGACTACGACTTTCGCCTTGATTTCGTTGCCCTCTCGGGAGTAGATTTCATAGCAGTTTTCTTCGTCGTTTTTATAAATTTTTATGACTTCGAAATTTCTTACGAGTTTCGCGCCGTTATCCATAGCGTTGCCTATGGCGGCTATCGTGAGTTCGTAAGGACAGATTATGCCGCCCCCTTTGGCGTAAAGGGCGCCTTTGGCGTTATCCGAAACGTTGGGTTCTGCTTTTTTGAGTTCTTCGGCGGAAATGATTTCAAGGCGATCGACGCCGTTCTTTTCGCCGCGTTTTTTAAGAGATTCGAGAGTCTTCAGATCTTCGTCCGAAAACGCAACGACGAGCGAGCCGTCGTTTTTATATTTAACGCCGAGTTCGCTGGCAACCGCCGGCATCATAGCCGCGCCTTCCACGTTGAATTTTGCTTTAAGCGTCCCCTCTTTCGCGTCGAAACCCGCATGCACTATTCCGCTGTTGGCTTTGCTTTGCCCCATACAGACGTCGCTTTCTTTTTCGAGCATTACGGCGTCGACTTTATATCTTGCGAGATTGCGAAGTACGAACGCGCCTATCACTCCTCCGCCGATTACGGCTACGTCGAAAATTGCCATATTAAATATAGTTCCCCTTATAAATAAGATGTGATTTTATTCAAATCTTCCAAAATAAATTCGGGTTTCTTATCCGCTTTCTTTTCGTCTTGCAAAGTACTCTCTCCGCTAAGCACTAAAAGCGAGTGAAAACCGCAATTGACACCGAACGCAATATCGGTATACAATCTGTCCCCGACCATTAAAAAATCATCGTTAATAGCATTATACCGTGATTTTAATTCTACCCCCATACCCGTTTCGGGTTTACCTACGACTATACTCGGTTCCCGTCCGACGGCAGTACGGATCATAGAGATAAACGAGCCCGCGTCGGGCAAAAAATACGGCGAAGCGGGGCATACGGTATCGGGGTGCGTTGCTATATACTCCGCGCCGCCGAAAAGTCCGTCCGTAAACGAACATAGTTTTTTGTACGTAAGTTCGGTATCGTACGCCAGCACGCAGATTTCGGGATTTTTATCGGTTAAAACTATGCCTTTTTTCTCAAAATCCGCTTTGAGAGTATCTACCCCCAACAGATTGACGGTTTTACCCTTTCTCTCTCTGGCAAGAAATTCCGCCGCCGCCATACCCGACGTATACACTTCGTCTTCCTCGCGGAAAAGATTAAGTCGTCTGAGTTTTTCGACGTACTCTTCCGCGCTTTTAGACGAATTATTCGTAAGATAAATTATTTTTTTGCCCGCGCTTCTGACGACGTCGAGAGTCTTATCCGTATCGCCGATAAGTTTATCGCCGAGATAAACCGTTCCATCCATATCGAGCAGAAAATATTTTACGTTTTTTAAGGTTGAAGATAAACTTTCGTTCATTGTTTTTAATGGTCAATAGTAGTCCGCTGTAAACCACCCTTCCGGGAGATGTTTCGCTTACGCTCAACATGACAGTAAACAAATTGTCATCCTGAGCAAACCTGCGAAGGATCGCCTGGAAAGGCAAAACCGTCGGATTTGATATTTCTTGTAATATACTCCGCGGAAAGCCACCCTTCCGGGAGATTCTTCGGCTACGCTTATGAATGAGGACGTACTTCCCCTTCGTTATTACAAAGATTTTAATAGGGCGAGAATAGCCGAATAATCTGCGGGATATTTGCCGATCGTACGCAAGGCGGACGAAAATAGCGTGAATAACTCTTCGGTTTTTGCGGCGACTTCGTTCAGAAGGTCGCCTCCGAATTTTTTATCCGCGACTGCCAGAAGTTTTACGCTGACGGGTACTCCGTCGCCGGCGACGACGCCGCCAAAAAGGTTCACGGCGAACTCTTCGGCTTTTTCTTCGCCGTTCGATATTGCAGACAAACCTTTACGCAAAAATGCGTTATAGTCCGCGACGAATATCGACGAAGAATTACCGACGTTCGTAACCTTCGATACGTTTAAGTATGCTTCCGAAACCGACTCGCCGATCTCGTTTACGATTTTTTCGCATTCCGTCTTTATTTTCTCAAACGGGTCTGCCGGTTTTTCTTCTTTCCGTTTTACCGCTGCGGTTTTCGGTTGTTCGCCGTATGCGTTTGCCGGAGCGGCGAAAACCGAAGCGTTACTTTTTGTCGTTGAGGCGAAAGGAACACACCCCTTTCGCGGCGAATATACCGAGCGCCGCGACGGGTTTGCCTTTGGTCGTTCTGCTTTCTATCGCAAACTGCGAAGAATCGGCGTAAAGGGTATTGCCGTCGGTATCTTCGATAAGAAGATATATCTTTTCGCCTTTGAGTACGGGTTCGCCGAGAAGAAGTCTGTCTTCGCCGACGTCGGCTATCTTCACGCCCTTTCTGTTTCTCGGAAGTTTATTGACCGTGGAAAGGTATACTCGCTTGAACGTGCCGAGCCCCGTCGCAACTACGAGGTCGTAATCTTTGTCTTTATCTATCTGCGTTACCTGAACGACTTCATCGTCGTCGTAGAGGTCCATACCCTGTATGCCGCCCGACATACGTTTATATTCGCTGAACGTATCGGAACAATTAAGCCCCATACCCGTTTTGGTTACGAACATAAAGTCTGCGTCCGGAATTTCCTGCTGAACGTCTAAAACGGCGTCGCCGTCTTTGAGTTTCATAGCGACGAAAGAACTCTTCGCAACCGCGTATTCCGCCCACGGAGTGAGTTTTACCACGCCTTGCTTCGTGAAGAAGTAAAGTCTGCCCTGCGGAACGTCCGTACCGCGAACGGCGAACATCGCCACGGGAACTTCTTTCGCGAGAATATCTTTGGCAAGCGTATCAAATTTTACGCCGCCCGAAGATCCGCCGCCGTCGGGAATACTCTCGGCGTCGATGCGGTAGCAATTACCCTTATCGGTAAAGGTATAAATAAGCGTATCGTCGTCTGCTTCGACCTTAAAGCGCATGAGTTCGGATTTTTTCGGCGTTAAACTTGCAGCCGAACGTTTATACGACGACATTTTGACTTTTCTTACCGCGCCGTTGTAATTTACGCCTACGATATATGTTTCATTATTCTTGCTTGCGGCTTTGGCTGTGAAAGATATATCATCTTCGACCGAAACGATTTCGGTTTTACGCTCGTCGCGATACTTCTTTTTGATAACGAGAATTTCTTTTTTAACGATAGACTTCTGCAATTTTTTGCTGTCTACTATCGCCTGCAATTCCGCGATGAGTTTATGAAGCGCGTCGAGTTCGTCTTTTAAGTTGAAAACTTCGAGTTTGGTGATTCTCGCAAGTCTTAAATCGAGAATAGCCTGCGCCTGTTTATCCGAAAGCGAAAATGCGTTTTTAAGGTTTTGCTTGGCGGTAGGCGTATCGGGAGAAGTTTTGATTATTCTTATAACTTCGTCGATATTGTTTACCGCAATTATCAAACCCTCTAAAATATGGGCGCGTTCTTTTGCTTTGTTAAGGTCGTATTTCGTTCTGCGAAGCACGACTTTGATCTGATAGTCCACGTAATAGCCGATCATTTCAAGCAAGCCCATAAGTTTGGGTTTGCCGTCGGCAATAGCGACCATGTTAATACCGAAAGAACACTGCAATTGCGTGTATTTAAGCAAGAATTTGATAATCGGAGCGGGGTCTGCGTCTTTTTTTAGTTTTATGACGGCGCGCATACCCGATCTGTCCGATTCGTCCGCGATAGCGGCTATTCCGCCGAGCGCGTCTTTGTTTTCTTCCTGCAAATCGGCTATCTTACGCAGAAGTTGAGCCTTATTTACCTGATAGGGTATTTCGGTTATTACTATATTTTTTTTGCCGTTGTCGGCATCTTCCACGTTGATTCTTGCGCGGAGTTGAATTTTCCCCTTACCCGTGGCGTAGGCGTTTCTGAGTTCTTCGCCCGCAACTATGTATCCGCCCGTCGGAAAATCGGGTCCGGGAATAATCTTCATCATTTCGTCGAGCGTGATCTTCGGATTGTCAAGATAAGCGACTACGCCGTCGATCGTTTCGGCTAAGTTATGAGTGGGTATATTCGTCGCAAGACCGACCGCTATACCCGTCGCCCCGTTTACGAGCAGGTTCGGGAAACGCCCCGGAAGAGTGTCGGGTTCTTTCAACGAGTCGTCGAAGTTAAGCGACCAGTCTACCGTATCTTTGTCGATACCGTCCAAAAGTTCGAGAGCGAGAGGTTGAAGTTTTACTTCCGTGTACCTCATTGCCGCCGCGCTGTCGCCGTCGACCGAGCCGAAGTTACCGTGTCCGTCGACGAGAGTCATACGCATATTGAAAGGCTGCGCGAGCCTTACCATTGCGTCGTAAACCGAAGTGTCGCCGTGCGGGTGGTATTTCGCCAGACAGTCGCCGACTACCCTTGCGGACTTTTTGTATCCCTTGTCCGGGAACATCGCCTGCTCGTACATTGAATAAAGTATACGTCTTTGTACGGGTTTTAATCCGTCTTCCACTCTCGGAAGCGCCCTGTCCAGAATAACGTACTCGGCGTACGGTATCATCGAATTGTGTAATACGTCCTCCAACGGGCTTGTGATTATATTGTTTTTATCTTCCATTTTCTCTGCCCTCCGTTATACGTTTACCCTGTCGATGAAGGTGTCTTCTTTATTGAAATCGGCGTGTTCGGATATATACGCCTTACGGCTGTCGATGTCGTCGCCCATGAGCGTGGTTATAAGTTTTTCGGCTTCGGCGGCGTCTTCTATGGTAACCTGCATCAGCATACGCTTTTTAGGATCCATAGTGGTGTCCCAAAGTTGTTCCGGATTCATTTCGCCCAGACCTTTATAACGCTGTAATTGATAGCCTCTGCCGACTTTGTCGATTGCTTTCTGAAGTTCGTTATCGTCGTAAGCGTATTCGATAACGTCTTTTTTATAAACTTTATAAAGCGGCGGCATACCGATATAAACGTGTCCTTCCTGTACCAACTCTTTCATATAGCGGAAGAAGAAAGTCAGAAGTATCGCCCTTATATGCGCGCCGTCCTGATCGGCGTCGGAAAGAATAATTACTTTATCGTAATTGAGATTCGCGATATTGAAGTCCGCGCCTATGCCCGTGCCGAGCGCGCTTATTATGGTACGGATTTCTTCGTTTTTCAAAACTTCTTCTATACGCTTTTTTTCGGCGTTGAGCGGTTTTCCGCGAAGCGGAAGTATCGCCTGATGCTGACGGTCGCGCCCCTGTTTCGCGCTGCCGCCCGCCGAATCGCCCTCGACTATGAACACTTCGTTGAGTTCGGCTTTACGCGACGTACAATCGGAGAGTTTACCGATGAGTTTGGCGGAATCCGCGCCTTTCGTAGCCCTAGCGAGTTCTTTGGCGTGTTTGGCGGCGGTTCTCGCTTTGAGCGCGCCGAGAGCCTTTTTCATCATTGCGTCGAAAATCGCTTTGTTCTTCTTGTTTTTAACGAGAATATCCAACTGCTCGGTAACGGCGGCTTCGACTGCCGATTTCGCTTCGGGGTTGCCGAGTTTAGTCTTGGTCTGACCTTCGAATTCGACGTTTTTCATCTTTATCGAGAGCAATGCGGTAAGACCTTCGCGGAAGTCTTCGCCGATTAACGGAGCGTCTTTTTCTTTCACGTAGTTATTCGATTTGGCGAAGTCGTTAAGGACTTTCGTCAACGCCGTCTTGAAACCTATTTCGTGCGTGCCGCCCTCGGGGGTCGGAATATTGTTTACGAACGAAAATACGCTTTCGACGTAACTGTCGGTATGCTGCATTGCGAATTCTACGACTATTCCGTCTTTTTCGGCTTTGCCGTAAACGGGCAGATCGTAGAGTTTAGTCTTGCTTTCGTTGAGATACAGGACGTAATCTATAATGCCGCCGTCGTATTTGAACGTCTTGGAATAGAATTTGTCGTCGTCGCGAAGATCGGTAAGTTTTATCGTAAGTCCGCGATTGAGAAACGCGAGTTCGCGAAGACGTTTCGCGATGGTTTCGAGATTGAATTCGACCGTTTCGAATACCCTTTTATCGGGTTTGAATCGAACGAGAGTTCCCGTTTTCGCAGTTTTTACGCCCGTATTTTTAAGCGGAGCGACGGGGTCGCCCGAAATAATCTTTTTCTTTGACGGGTCGTAGTGGCTGGTAAACTCCATAGAATAGACGGTCTTATTATAAACTTCTACTTTGAGCCATTCGGAAAGAGCGTTCGTTACCGACGCCCCTACGCCGTGCAGACCGCCCGAAAAACTGTAATTTTCGTTATTGAATTTACCGCCCGCATGTAATTGCGTGAATACGACTTGCACGCCCGAAACGCCGGCTTGTTTATGAATATCTACCGGTATACCGCGTCCGTTATCTTCGACGGAAACGCTTCCGTCTTTATAAAGTACGACTTCTATCGTATCCGCAAAGCCGTTTGCCGCTTCGTCTACGGCGTTGTCGACTATTTCCCATAAAATATGATGCAAACCTCTCGAACCCGTCGACCCGATATACATACCGGGACGAACTCTTACGGCTTCGAGCCCTTCAAGAATTTTAATGTCCTGCGAATTATAGTCTTTCGACATTATTCTCCTCCATAGTTTGTATAGTTACTTGAATATTGTACCATATATTGTGATTTTTTACAAGTATTTATAGTGATTTTCGCATAAAAAAACCTTCCCGAAGGAAGGTTTGATTATTTCGTGATTTTTCAGATTTGCGAAAGAAGGATTTCTTTTGCGAAGGAAATTGCTTTTTTTACCGAGCCGGGTTTGAAAGGATCGGAAAGATTCGCGTACGCGAGGGTTTCGAGATAACTCTTGCTTCCGCCCACTTTACAGAGATTCATATAGTCGTTCCACGCCGAAGTTTTATCTTCGTGCATTTTCTTTTTGAATTCCATCGCGCCCATGGTAGTAAGCGTATAGTTGATATAATAGAACGGATAGAGGAAAATGTGTATCTTATGATACCACCAACCGCCTCTGCCGAAAAATTCCATACCGTCGTAATCTCTCCACGGCATATATTTCGCTTCGAGTTTTTTCCATTCCGCCGTTCTCTCTTTCGGGGTGAGTTCGGGGTGAGCGTAGACGATATGCTGATACTCGTCGACGGCAACGCCGAACGGAACGAAAGTGATTGCTTCCTGCAAGTGCTGGAAGCGGAATTTATCCGCTTTGTCGCCGAAGAATTTTTCGGCGTAAGGATATGCGAATTGCTCCATGCTCATGGAGTGAATTTCGGCTATGTCGGTGGACTCGGAATAATAGTCGGCGATCGGCTGATTACGCATGGCTTCGTAACCCGCGAAAGCGTGTCCGAGTTCGTGCGTAAGCACCTGAATATCTCCGATCGTTCCGTTAAAGCACGAGAACACGAACGGGGCTTTGTATTTAAGAATAGAGGTCATATAGCCCGTAGAAGCCTTACCCGGCTTATTCTTTAAGTCGAGCAATTCATGGTCTATCATAAAGTCGATGAATTCGCCCGTTTCTTTGCTCATGTCTTTATACATTTCGCGGGCGATTTCCACGAGTTCGTCGTCGTTGCCGATAGGCGTGGCGTTGCCGTCCGCAAATACGCAATTTTCGTCGTATACGCGGACTTTATCGAGATTTAATCTCTTCGCCTGAGCCTCGTAAAGTTTACTGCAAAGCGGCACGAGTTCTTCTTTTACCTGCTCTCTGAAAGAGGCGACGTCGGCGGCGTTATAATCCGTTCTGCCCTGCTGCATATAACCCAGAGGTATAAAATTTTCGAAGCCTAAATTTCTACCCTGTTCGTTTCTTACTTTTATGAGTTCGTCCCAGATTTCTTCGAAGCGTTTTTCGTGGCTCGCGAAAAATTCTTCGTACTTTTTCCACGCCACTTTTCTTACTTCTCTGTCTTCGTCTTCGAAGTACTTCATAACGCCGTAAAGATTACGCTTTTCGCCGTCGAAATCGATTTCGGCGGAAGCGATGATCTTCTCGTATTCGTTACAGAGTTTCGCTTCTTTCTGTTGAAGCGGAATATTTTTTTCGGAAAAAGACTTACGTTCGAGTTCTATCATCGAAAGAAGTTGCTTTCCGAATTCTTTTTCGAAATCGGCTTTGAATTTGCCGTCGTACAAGGCGTTTGAAAACGCGACGGTATAGGGCGAAAGTTCGGGGAACGCTTCCGACAAAAATTCGTTTTCGTCGTCGTAGAATTTATCTCTCGTATCGACTGTATGACGAATGGAAACTATCGTGTACGCGTCGCGAAGGTCGCTCATAGTCGCTTCGAAGTTAAAATAGGCGACTTTTGCATCGTCGTAAGAAACGGCGTTTTTCATTTTTTCGGTAATCGCGGCGAGTTCGGTTTTGACTTTGGCGAAATCGGGGCGGACGTAAGGCAAATCTTTGAATCTGAAGTTTTCGTTCATGCTTCTCTCCTTTTTATGCAAACTTTATATAAACGCAAAGCGAGCGTATCCGACGCCCGCCTTTAAGTTAAAATTTTAACAAGTTAAGATATTTGCTCTTGTCGATTGCGGAAAGGAAAAGATATAATCTCGGCCCTTTATCCGTACCGAACAAAAGATTGTAAAATACCGCAAAAAATCTCTGTTGACGAACGGTGTTTTCTTTTTTAGTGAGTTCGGGTTTGTTGATAATCGAGTAAAGGTATTGCTGTACCTCCTGCTCGCCTATCCCGTCTTTTGCTTCTACGAAATCCGCAAGAGCCTTGATCGCCGTCTTTTCTTCGTCGGACAAAGTCGCGTAGTACTCGTCGTTTCTGTCGGAAAGAAGTTTATACATTTTCGACGGCTGGTGTTTGGTTATCCAGTTCTTTACGCGAAGCAATCTTTCTTCGTCGCGTTTTTCAAAGTTTACTCCTACTTTCGCGAGTATTTCTTTGACGGACTGCGGGTTGAAATCTACTATCGTAGCGACCGAAGCAAGCACACCGAACGGAACTTTTGCGGGAGTGTCGAGCCCGTTTAACATGCTGAGTTTATAAACCGCGGTGGTATATTCGTCGGCGGTTCCGTTTTTGGCGGATTCCAGCCCTTTATCGAATTCGCTGTAATGTCTTATTATCGTATCGTCGAAATTGAACGCGAAGCCGTCGGTCGGCGCGTACTTCGCGAAAAGCCACCTTACCATATCGGGTTCGTATACTTCGAGTACCGTGGCGGGGGTTATGTTATTGCCCGTGGACGAGTGCATATCGCCCAGCCCCGCAATGGAAAGCCAGCCGTAGGGTTGGAATTTAGGCGCTTTGACGTTGAATATCTTGTCGGCGATTTCTTTTGCGACGACGAAAGATCCGCTTGCAGCCGCGTGGTCTATGCCGCCCGGTTCGAAGTCTACGCCTTCGACGCCCCAGCGCATGGGCCAGTCGATTTTCCACATGAGTTTTACGAGATGATAGTCGCGGAGATTGACCGTTTCGGTCTTACCGCAGACTTTACATCTGTAAGTTATATCTTCGGTTTCTTCGTTATAAGACAATATTTCGGTAAAATCTTTTACGCAGTCGCTGCAATAAACGCTCAGAGGATAGTAATTTTCTCTTTCGCCCTCGTCGCTGTCCTGCGTTTTGTACTTCATTAAGATGTCGTAAATTTCCTTACGGGAGTGCATAGCCTTTATTATGCCGTCTACGTATCTGCCCGAACGGTATTCTTTGCCCTGATAGCGGTATTCGATATCTATACCGAGTTCTTCCAACGATTTTTCGTATTCTTTTTCGTAGTAGTCGGCGAAAGATTCGCGTTTGCCGTTCGGATCGGGTATCATCGAATAAGGCATACCGAGATATTTATCGAATCCGGGATCTATCGCCGCGATGTTTTTGGGAACTTTGCGAAGACGATCGAAATCGTCCCACGAAAGCATAAGTCTTGCCTTTTTGCCCCTCGCCCTCAACGCTTTGACGACGAAAAAGGGCGTGGCTACGTCCCTGAAATTGCCTATGTGTACCGAGCCCGACGGACTGGTGCCCGCCGCGCACAAAAATTCTTCTTTACCCGGATTCTCCGCTATAAGTTCGTCCGCTATTCTCTCTGCCCAATGCATACCGTATTCCTCTCGATTATTTTTTGAGATAAGCCTGCGCTATCGCTTCGGCTACTTCTTCGGGGGTCTTGTCCGTCGTATCGACGACCAAGTCGTAATTGTCCATATCCGTTATATCGACGCCGTAAAAGTCGTAATAACGCTTTTTTTCGCGTTCGCGGCGCAAAGTCAACTTGTCCGCCGCTTCCTGCTCCGAATTATAAGATTCGTCTTTTCTCGCCGCAGCCGCGACTCTTTTAGCCGCTTCCGTCGGGTCGCATTTAAGGTAAACGCTGAACGCGCTCGGCGTAAAGTGCCACGCCATACGGGAATCGAAAATAAAATTTCCGTCCGTCTTTTCATACTCGGCAAGTTTGCCGTCGAGGACTTTGTCGAATTCCGGGTGGGTTTCCTGATAACGATTGAACTCGCAGGTGTCCATACCCATATCCGCCGCCATCTGACGTTGAATTTTACCGATAGAAATGATTTCGGCGCGGAAACGATCTTTTAGTATCGCCCCGACCGTGCTTTTGCCGCTGCCTAAATCGCCGGCAAGCGATATTCTGAATTCTTGCATAAAAACCCGAAAAAGTTTATTTTGTTTATTATATAATATAACCTTTCGGTTTGTCAACGCCGTGGCAGCGTTTTATAAGCGATTTTCGCACTTTTTTTATTTTTTCATAACGAGAGCGGCAGCGCCGAGCATGCCGGCGTCGTTGCCGAGTTTTGCTATGATGACGGGACACTTCGGTCCGTGAATCGTGCCGAATATCTGTTCGTCCACGATTTTTTGCACGGGTTTTATGAGATTGTCGCCCTGCGCGCATACTCCGCCGCCGAGCATTACCGCGTGCGGACGGAAAATATTCGCGATGTTCGCTATACCGCATGCGAGTTTTTCGATATAATTATCGACTACCTCGCGGGCGTATTTATCCGTATCTTTATAGTCGAAAGCCGTCTTGCCGTCGACGTTCTCTATATCGCCGATTTCCCACATCTTGCTGTCTTTATGGGCGAGCATGGCGCGCTTCGTATCTCTTATCAGAGCGGTTGCCGAGCAGTACGCTTCGAAACACCCTTTTCTGCCGCACGTACATTGTTCGCCGCCGTCGCATATGACCATATGACCGAGTTCCGCGCCCGCGGACTTGTTACCTTCGACTATGCGATTGCTTAAAACTATGCCGCCGCCGACGCCCGTGCCGAGCGTAAGCAATATACTGTCTTCGTAATCTCTGCCGACTCCGTAAGTCGCCTCGCCGAGCGCAGCCGCGTTAGCGTCGTTGGTAATGGTAAAATCCAGCCCCGTGCGCTCTTTCATACCCTTGACCATTTCGACGTGAAGCCAGTTCAGGTTATTACTTATAACGACTATGCCGTCTTTGCCGTTTATCATACCCGGAACGCCCATTCCGACTCCGCTGACGTTACTCTTTTCGAGATTTGCTTCTTTAAGAAGTTTATCGACGAGCAAAGCGACGTTATCCATCACGCCTTCCGCGCCCTTTTCTTTTTCGGTCGGAACTTTTTCTTTGGCGATTATTTTCCCGTCTTCGTCAACGACGCCGCCTTTGATGAAAGTTCCGCCTAAATCTATGCCCAAATAATATTTCATATTATCACCTTTTCGTGAAATTTATATTTCGCTTCAATTATACTTTTTTATATCCGATTTGTCAATGCCAAACGGTTGATTATATTTATACTTTATGATACAATTCGGGTATGTTATACGATACTTTATTATTCGACGCGGACGACACTTTATTCGATTTTTACGCTTCGGGCAAAAAATGCTTTACCGAAACGGCAACGGAATTCGGTTTTCCGCAAGAGAAAATCGACTACGACGTTTACTCCGAAATCAATCAGAAATTATGGGATAAATATTCCCGCGGGGAACTCGACAAACGCTCGGTTTTAATCGGCAGATACGTAGAATACAATCGGGTTATGAACACTACCGCCGACCCCGAAAAATTTCAGGAAGTTTACGAGAAAAAACTCGAAAACACCTGCATTTTATACCCCGAAACGAAAACCGTTTTAGAAAGGCTGAAACGCCTCGGTTACCGCTCGTATATTATCACTAACGGCGTTAAATCGGTGCAGAACAACCGACTCGATTTGTCTATGCTCCGCCCGTTTTTAAGCGGAGTGTTTATATCCGACGAGATAGGTTACGCCAAGCCGAGCGACGAATTTTTTAATGCGGTAAAAAACGGGATTCCCGATTTTACGAGGGAAAAAACGTTGATAATAGGCGATTCGCTCGTTTCGGATATTCCGTTAGGGTTAAAAAACGGAATAAAAACCTGTCGGGCAAACTATCGCAAAGACGCAAACCCCGAAAACGTAAAATACGATTACGAAATTTTTAATCTGGGCGAAATTTTCGCCGTTTTGGGAGAAGAAAATGATTAAACACGTAGTAACCTGGAAATTCAGGGACGGAACGGAAGACGAAGCGAAAAAATTTTTGGACGGGCTTAACTCGCTCGTCGGACAAATCGAGGTTTTACGCTCGGTAGAAACGGGACTTAATATAAACCCGAACGCCGACCAGAGCGCGGTTTTAATAGCGACTTTCGACAATTTCGCCGACCTTGAAAAATATAAAAACGACCCCCGTCATTTGGCCGTAGCCGCAATTTGCAAAAATATAAGAACGGAACGTCACGCCGTAGATTTTGAGTTTTAATCCGATAGTTAAAGAGCCGAAATGCAAGATTTTTTCTTGCATTTCGGCTCTTTGTTTTGTGTATCGACCCCGCGGAAAACCACCCTTCCGGGAGTATGCTCTCCCGTTGAAGCGGGAGAGGTGGCACGCGTAGCGTGGCGGAGAGGGGGCGATCTGCTTAGGGGGCTTCGGCTTCGTCTCAGAATGACGGTATATTTTTGCCCATACTCCAATCTTCGGGATTGCCACGGTCGCGTTGCTCCTTCGCGATGACGGTCTTGTCATGTTGAGAGTAAACGAAACATCGCCCGGAAAGGCAAAACCTGCGGACTTTTTGACCTATTCCGTCAACTTCGTTGCCACCTTTCCCTATCGGGGAAGGCAAGAAAAAACACGTCATTGTCAGAGTGTCAGAAATTCCACGCCTTTAAGCATAATCTCGTTGATTATTTCGTTTTTGATCGAATAATATATAATCTTTCCGTCGCGCTCCGAGCGGACTACGCCTAAATTTCTCAATAATCTTAATTGATGACTTACCGTCGTCTGATTTATTCCGAGTACGCCCGAAAGATCCGTAACGCAGGTGCGCGACATCGCCAGGGCGCACACTATTCTTAATCGCGTTTTATCCGAAAACACCGAAAAAAGATCGGTTAAGTCGTCTAAAAGTTCGCCTTCCGGCACGTAATCGGTTATCAGATTTCTCATTCGTGAATCGAGTTTGATTGCAGTCGATTCCATACGTTCACCTCACGCGTATATTATACACCCGAATTGAATTATATGTCAACGTATACATACGAGCAAGTTTTGTCGCATAAAGTATATTAAAAGAGAATTTTGTTGAAAAACGGAGGTTTTTATGAACAACGCTAATATCGTCTTTTTCGGACTGCTCTTTTTACTCTATTCGCAGGGAGCGATTTCTATAACGCAATTGTTTTTGCTGCTGGCTCTTATGTCGACGGAATGTTGCGGTTGCAACGACGCCGCAACGAGCCGTACGACCACGACTACAACTACGACGACGAGATAAAAAAAGCGGCGGTTCGTTTCGGTCTGAAACCCGAACGAACCGCCGCTATATAGTTACGTTATTTATTATACGGTTTATCTCCGTAAAGAGATTGAATCGCGTCGTCGTACTTCTTCATCTTATCGTATTGTTTCAATTCGATATCGCTGTCGAAGTCGAGAAGTCTTTGTTTTTGCGCCCTTGAAAGTTTGGACGGAACTTCCACGGTTACGGTAACGTACAGGTTGCCGACGCCGAATTTGGAATTTATGCCTTTGCCCCTTACGGAAAAGACTTTTCCGTTCTGCGTGCCTTCCGGAATATCGAGATCCACCGTCTTATCTATCGTCGGAACTTTAACCGTTCCGCCGAGCGCGGCGGTCTTGAAATCTATCGGTAAATCGACGTACAGGTCGTAATCTTTACGCTTGAATATCTTATGAGGGGCAACTTTGAAAACGAGTATCAGATCGCCCGGTTCGCCGCCGTAAAGCGACGCTTCGCCGTATCCTCTCTTTTTCATATAACTGCCCGTATCAGCCCCTGCGGGAACGTCGATACGAACGGTGGTCTGTTTTCTCTGATAGCCTTTGCCGCCGCAGGTAGGACACTTATCCGTTACGATTCTGCCCGTGCCGCCGCAAGCATCGCACACCCTGTTTGAAATAGTACGGAAAATGCTGTTGCCCGAAGTGTACTGAATCGTACCTTTGCCGTGACACTTATCGCACGTTTTATACGCTGTGCCGCCTTTCGCGCCCGTCGAACGGCAGTCCGCGCAAGGTTCTTTTCTCGTATAAGTAACTTCCTTTTTACAACCCTTTGCCGCGTCGAGGAAGGAAAGTTCGACTTCTATCGTTATATCTTCGCCAGACTTATCCTGCGGCTCGCTTCTTCCGCCGCCCGTAAACGATCCGAATATATCGCCGAAAATATCCGAGAAACCGCCAGAAAAACCTCCGCCGCCGAAGCCCGAAAATCCGCCCGCTCCGCCGAAACCGCCGTTTGCAGCCTCGGGGTGTTCGAGCGTAAAATCGTATTGTTTACGTTTTTCCGCGTCGGAAAGCGTTTCGTTCGCCTCGTTTATCTCTTTGAATTTTTTGGCGCATTCTTCGTCGTTCGGATGAAGATCGGGGTGATATTGACGAGCGAGTTTTCGGTAAGCCGATTTGATTTCGTCCTGCGTAGCCGTCTTCGATACGCCGAGAATTTCATAATAATTTTTTGCCATTTGCTGCCTCGCCTGTTATAAACTGCGAGTAAGACAGTCTTAAAACTGTCTTACTCACAAATCAGTGTTAATAAGTGTGATTCCGATTAGTTTTGGTGGAATTCGGTGTCGTCGTCGCTTCCGCCCTGCGCGCCTTCGTTAGCGTTAGCCGCTCCCTGCGCCTGCTGATACAGTTTTGCAAAAACGCCCTGAACGTCGTTGGAAAGTTTTTCGGTAGCCTTTACGATACGGTCGTTATCGTCGGAAGCAAGTTCGTCTTTGGCTTCTTTTACGGCAGCCTCGACGGTCGCCTTGTCTTCTTCGGAAAGTTTGTCGCCGCTGTCTTTCAAAGTCTTTTCGACGGTGAAGATAAGCGAGTCGAGTTTGTTCTTGTTTTCGACGACTTCTTTTCTCTTCTTATCTTCTTCTTCGTACTGTTGCGCTTCTTTAACGGCTTTGTCTATATCCGCTTCGGAAAGGTTGGAAGACGAAGTAATCGTTATATCTGCGGCTTTCTGCGTGCCGAGATCTTTCGCGGTTACGTGTACGATACCGTTGGAGTCGATATCGAAAGTAACTTCGATCTGGGGGATTCCTCTCGGAGCGGGCGCGATACCCGAAAGATTGAATTGTCCGAGCGTCTTATTATCTTTCGCGAACTGTCTTTCGCCCTGAAGAACGTGAATGGTAACTTCGCTCTGGTTATCCGCCGCGGTAGAGAATACCTGCGATTTCTTTACGGGGATAGTGGTGTTTCTCTCGATAAGTTTGGTGCATACGCCGCCGAGAGTTTCGATGCCCAAAGACAACGGAGTTACGTCGAGCAAAAGCACGTCTTTTACTTCGCCCGTCAAAACGCCGCCCTGAATAGCCGCGCCGATAGCGACGCATTCGTCGGGGTTGATACCCTTGAAAGGATCTTTGCCCGTTTCTTTTTTAACCGCTTCTACGACGGCGGGGATTCTGGTCGAGCCGCCGACGAGAATAACTTTGGCTATATCCGCGTACGTAAGACCCGCGTCTTTCATAGCCTTTCTCATAGGCTCTTTGGTTGCTTCTACGAGATCGGCGGTCATAGCGTCGAATTTATCTTTGGTAAGCGTTACGTCGAGGTGTTTGGGGCCCGTGGCGTCCGCAGTGATGAACGGAAGGTTAATGTTGGTCGAACTCATGCTGGAAAGTTCGATTTTAGCCTTTTCCGCCGCTTCTTTGATTCTCTGCATAGCCATTTTATCTTTGGAAAGATCTATGCCCTCTTTGTTTTTGAAGTCTTCGACGACCCAGTCCATTATTCTCTTATCGAAATCGTCGCCGCCGAGCATACAGTTACCGTTGGTCGCGAGAACTTCGAATACGCCGTCGCCGATATCGAGAATGGATACATCGAACGTACCGCCGCCGAGGTCGTAAATCAT
>ENA-UERG01000071-UERG01000071.1-human-gut-metagenome-genome-assembly--contig:-NODE-71-length-85984-cov-15.655313_pt1 | contig 85984 bp, 80 predicted proteins | sample MGYA00242954_ERZ507954 | MGnify/ENA primary metagenome ERZ507954 (study PRJEB26167, sample SAMN06115478) | human gut metagenome | host: Homo sapiens | place: China:Sichuan | collected 2015-01-21...
GATCTTGCGCAGCTTACCGCTGCCGAAGGTCTCGGCAAAGCCCAGCGGCAGCACTGCCAGATGCTCCGACACTGCCAGCCGCAGATTCGTCGCCACCCGGAACGCCGACAGATGGGAGCACATCAGCGCCGCAACGTAAATAAGGTAAGACAGCACCGCGAATAACACTGCCATCCAGCCGTAATGGGGGATGTTCACCGCCTGCGCATAGTTTGGCGCCGCGTTCAGCACATCCCGCAGGATTTTCCAGATATAGAGGAACGGCACCAGCGCCGTCAGCGCGCTGATGGCGGAAAGCACCCAGGAGGCATAGGTAAAAACCCGATACCTGCCCGCATAGCCCATCAGGCGGGAAAAGTCAGATTGTTTTTTCAATAAAATCACATCCTTACCGATAAGCTCCCCTGCGCACCCGCCTGAATCAAGCGGGTGCGCAGGCGCCGTTTATTCTGCCGCAGACAAATTTTCCGTGGTGAAAAGTTCAATGACATGCTTCATGGTTGCCTGATCATAATCTTCCGCAATCGCCGCCGCGTTCCAGTAGGCGTAATTGCCCTCGAACCAGCTTTGCAGATCACTTAGATCCTCTGCATAACGGAATTCCAGATGATAGGTGGTTTCCATGGTGTCAGGTGAAAACGCAAAATAGGTAAACTCACCGGAATTTTCATCCTCGCTCTGATAGAAGATAAAGCCGTTTTCGTTTTCCTCGTCCAGCAGCTTGTAGGTGTGGGAGAAAACCTCCTGTCCCTGCGCATCCAGACCGCTAATCGTGTGACCGTCCATCACGAATTTGTCAACGCCGCCCAGGAAATAGCAGTTAAAGGCCATGCTGTCCGGATCTGCCTCGTATTTTTCCGCAGCTTCCGGACCGTAAGGCTCCGCCATGCACATCCCCAGCAGCAGATCCGTGGTGGCCTCCGCGTTCTCCGCGCCTACCAGCGGCGCGGTGGCATCGATCCAGATATTCCGATACTCGGACTTTGACAGCTCCGGAAACAGCTCCACATAAGTGCCGCCGATGCCGGTCAGATAATCGTCGGTCGTCGTGCTCTGGTCAGCCGCCGGCGGCGTCTGTTCATCTGTTTTCGTCTGGCCGCAGCCGGCAGCCGACAGCAGGCAGATCACGCAAAGCACAAAAGCAGCAAATTTCTTTTTCATACAGTACCTCCTGAAACTTCTTAGTTAGTGTCCTCTAACCACCGCGTATTCTAACATGATTCGCGTTTTCAAACTACTCCGTTTTGGTTTCTATGCTCCGTTTTACTGCATCCTTTTTATCGGCACGATAGCGGGACGGCGTTTTTCCGTACCGCTTTTTGAAGCTCTCCGAAAATTTACTGGCGTTGTCATACCCGGCGTGCTGCGCGATTTCTGTGATGGGTTTCCCGCTCCGAACCAGTTCTACCGCCGCCTGTTCCAGACGATATTCCTTGATATAGCGATAGACCGGCACACCATAGACCTGCTTGAACAGCTTTTGCAGATGGGACACCGACATCTCATGCTCTGCTGCCAATTGGGCAAGAGATACATACCCCTCCCGGTTGGTCAGCAGATGATCCCGCAGATGGTGCGCCAACGCGGTCTGTTCCGCAGAGTGATAGGAATTTATCCCCGATTCCTGCGGAATCCGTTCCAGAAGCAGGAGTAATTCCAGAGCTTTCAGCTGTAAAAAGGCATGATCGGCGTAGGGGGCGCTTTCATATAGTTCCCGGAACACATGCTCACAGCGGGAACCTGCGGAGCCTACCATGTACCATTTGCTGTCAAGAAGATCCTCCTTCAGCGCAGAGAAATCAACGCGGAACGCCGGAGCGTTCTGTGTGATCCAGCTGCTGGCCGCCTCCGGGTCTACCTCCAGACAGATCCCCTCGTAGTATCCCAGAGGAAAACAGGATTCCGATCTGCTGCCGTGAAAGCCATCGTAGCAGCTGACCGCCATGTCTCCCGGCTTCAGCAGGACACGGTCGCGCATGGAAAAGCTGGTTTCAAAACGGCCATTGATACAGAAATTGATTTCCAGCACACCGGCCTGTGTACGGATTTCTGTATACGACTCCATTTCCAGCCGCAGCAGCATGATGCCCACGCCGTCAAAAAGCCGGTAATAGTGGATCTCTCCGTCACCGTCCGTATTTTCAAAGCCGCCCATCTGTCCGGGGAGGCAGGGTGCAATACCCGTTTCGTCATGAAAAATGATGTCAATCATGTCGTTTTTTTAATGGAACCTCCACAATCTGCATGTTTATCATTCGGTCGCTAACTTTGGTAAGGCAGAGGAAAAAAACGCTGACAGCCAGGTTTTGAGATCGGTATCGCCCAGCATATCGCTCCATCTGAATACACCTGTACCCAGCTATCTCATCTGCCCATAAAGTGCAATTATGAAAACTTTCCTCTAATAAATTGTATCAGATGGATAGCCGGTTTTCAATGAAAAAGCCATTGACCCCGAATACTTCTAAGTCAATGACTTTTCACGATACTTAAACGGTGATTTGCTGTGTTGCTTTTGTGTGTGGAAACCTGCATCGCCCTTCAACTTTTTATTTTATGTTTGTGTACTCGTCAACTCGCTCACACTGGGAGCAACAAGGGTCACACTGATCTTCTCAACGACATCGTTGAAAAACTCTGTAAAGAAATCAAGAGGAATATAGGTAGCCCAATATAGCTAATTGCGTATGGACTCAGTTACCGTTCTCTTGCGGTCGCTTTGCGCTTAATATGCTCCAACACTTCCGGCGGGACCTTCTCTAACAGCTTCTCCGCCCGCTTGCATCGCTGCGTCAAAGCAGAGATCTTCACATTCTGCTCGAAATTTCGATCACGCTCCTTGTTCGGCTCTTTCCTAAGTGCGGTATTCTCCTGCTGCTGGGAGCGATGTTCCATCCGGGAGGATGCGATCATGTCCTGCAAACGGCGTGTTTCCGCTTCAAAGGACTCCACCTCCGGTAGAAGCTGCCGAAGGGCCTCCATGGCTTCCTCCCGCTTCTTTCCGGCATTCAGGAGATTGATGCCGCTGAGGATCTCCTCCACCTTGTCCAGCTTGGCGTCCATCGCCGTGACCTTCTTGTACCACTGGGGTGTCAGGTGCCTGCGCTTGGTCTCCACGGCGGGCGTACCACGCTCCAGCTCCGGCCACCGTTCCGCCATACAGGCGTAGAAATCGTCCTGCCAGCGGATCATGCTTTTCTTGTTGCCGAGGATTTCCTTTGCGGACAGCCGCTTGTCCCTGGTCAGCGGGACAAAGCAGAGGTGCATGTGCGGCGTGGTTTCGTCCATGTGTACCACGGCGGAGAAAATATTTTCCTCGCCTACACGCTCCTTCAGAAAGTCAAAGGCCCGCCGGAAATACTCCGGCATTTCCGCTTCGTGGGCCTTGGCAAACTCCGGGCTGACCGTTACCAGTGTATCCACGAATTTCACGCTGTCCTTCCGCACCCGGCAGCCTGCCGTCTGGATGCGGTGCTTGATCTCCTGCTCATAGCTCCACCGGGGCGTCACCAGATGGAAGTTCTGCGCCGTGCGGCTGAGATCAATGTCCGGGTTGCTGGCGTAGCTGTCCTTTGTCCGCTCGTGGTGGGCACTCAGCGCCTTGGACGCGCCGCCCTTGTGCTTTGCAAATCGTAAAATGGCGTATGCCATGTGGAACCTCCCTTGTTATAGCCTGGGAGACCGGGGAGCGGGGAATCCCCATCACGGCTTCTGAAACCGTGCGCTGCGGCGGGTGTCGATACCGACACCCGCCTTCACTTCGTTTTCGGCCCGGTCACAAACGCGGCTGGCCACCGCCAGCCTGCGTTTGTTTCCGTCCCCCGCCGTAATGGGTATAACACACTATACTTTGTACCAAAGTCCGTGTGCCAGCCGTTCCCTCTGGACTCCCTGAAACGGGCGAAATGCCCTGTCGGTGCGACAGGTCATTCAGCCCTCTGGTGTACGGTATGTCCGATATGTCCGGTATTTTCGGGGGATACCCCACTCCCGTTTTTACCGTACATACCGTACATTACCGTACACCTTCCCACCGCAGAAGGATGACCTTTCCATCCTTCGTGCGCCGGGAACCGTAGCGGATGCCGTACTTTCGCAGCAGGTCATCCTGCCGCACGTTCAGCGTCCGCACGATCCAGTTGGGTGAAATAACCTGTGCGCTGTCCATCTTCGAAAGACACTGCGCCAGCTCCGTTGCCGTGCCGCTCCACAGTGGATTTTCTTCATTTACCAGCCGGGAAAGAAATTCCAACAGCGGGTTCGGCGGCTCCTTGAACAGCTCCGTTTCCACCTCTGTCACCTGCCAAAGACTATGAGTAGGGTCAAAACACAGGCGGAGCCGCATCTGCGGCTGGTCACGTCCCACCACATCGAGGATGGCATCCCCGCTCGTGCGCTTGTCCTTATGCAAGACCAGGGCTCCATCTGCCGCCCCCAAGATGCCGTTGGTGCCGGAGATGGTGTCGAACACATCCTCCGCCCCCTCCTTGCGGGTGTGGTGAACGAGCAGCAGGGCGATGCCGCGTTGGTCTGAGAACACCTTCAGCTTGGCGATGGTATCGTAATCCGCGGCGTAGCTGCCGTTGTCCGGCGTCCGTCCCCGGATGCGTTGGAGCGTATCAATGATGACCAGCACCGTTTCCGGGTACTCAAACAGAAAGTTTTCCAGATGCTCCAGCAGATCTTCTTCCAGCGTGTCCGCCAGAACGGACAGCACCAGATCAGGACTGTCCCGTTCTGTCATCTGCGCCAAACGCTCCTGTAATCGCTCGCAGGTGTCCTCCAGAGCAAGGTACAAAACCGTGCCCTGCCGGGAGGGAAAGCCTAAAAACGGCTCTCCTGCGCTCACCCGATAGGCCATTTGCAGGACGAGGAAGGATTTGCCGATTTTGGGAGCGCCAGCGAGGAGGTATGTCCCCGCTGGCAGCAAGTTTTCAATGATACATGGCCGGGATGGGAAATGGGTGTCCATCAGCTCCGGCATGGAAAAGATACGCATTTTGCCGAATTGCTTGTTTGTTTCCTTAAAAGTTGCTATACTGTCTGTGCGTGCAAGCGCAGACGGCTGCTCCCCATCTGGTGCAACAGATGGATCTGGGGCAGTCGTTTCTTTATCCTCCCACATGGCCGCCTCCTGTGTTCTGTTCGATCCATTTCACCAGCTTGTCTCTCGGCACCAGCAGCCGCTTGCCGATCCGCAGGGTGGGAAAGCTTTCTGTGTTCAGCAGCTGGTAGGCTCCGGCACGGGAGATGCCCAGTGCTGTGGCCAGCTGATTGGCATTCAGCACCGCGGGCAGGTTTTCGTAGTTGTTGTTCATGTGTGACCTCCTTTGAAAATTATAGTTGACATTATGGACTATCAAGGATATAATACACAATGTAACTATTATGGCATGATTGTATAATGTAAATACGCAAAAGTCAATAGATAATTTTTTGCATCCATCTTGATATATCTAACAGGAGGAAACTATGATCTTTCCTGAACACATGGAATTCCGGTATTACATCACCCCGGAACGTAAGGAGTGCTATGAACTATATAGCATGACACTGGGGTGCCGCAGAACCTTATTGGAAAAAACGCAGGACTTGGGCCAGTGCCTGGTTGACCTCTATGATACCGACTTTTATGACACATACTGTGTACTGTCTGAAATCAATAAACTATTGCGTCCCCTGACTCCCGAACACAAGAATGAAACTGCATGGAGAAAGCTGTTGGAACTGGCGATGCCGCTTTGTAAAGTGCATCCATTTTTTGGGCTATTGATCAAGAAACTGAGTGATTTAGAAGAAAATCACGCATATGGCAAGAATGATACCAAGGATATACTGCTTCGGTTTGACCGAGATTTTGAAAATATCGTTAGTGATGCAAAGGCATTAATTGAAGTGTGCCTGGATGATCGCTATCAGCCAAACTACTCCACGGCAGAGAGATACCGCGAGGCTCATTATGACGCTCGACTTTGCTTTGATGATATGCGCTATGGTGAGCTTGCCACAGAGGAAGTTATGTTGGAGCGTCCCGCATATGACAGCGCCTACAACTACAGCGTTGAAAAGCTGCGGGAGCAGGGCATCAAGACGGCGCTGCGCGAAGTGCTCTATCCCAACACCGTACGAGACCTCTACAACTATCTAAAGGGCTATTGTCTCCGTCTGCCGCTCCCAATCCACAAGTGCAAAAACTGCGGCAGATACTTTGTTGTGACTGGCAACATCACGCAGGACTACTGCACACGGTTGATGGAAGGCTCGGAAAAGACCTGCCGCCAAATGGGAGCCGTGGTGCAGTATCAGAGCCGGCAAATGAAGAATCCTGCCACAAAGGAGTTTACACGATCCTACAAGGCCCACAACGCCCGTGTGCGATATGGAACGATGACCAAGGCGGAGTTTACCGCATGGTCGAAGGAGGCGCGCGCAAAGCGCGCAGACTGCATTGCTGGTAAACTGCCACTGGAGGAATTTGTGGCATGGTTAGACAGCGACAGGCAGCGATAAGGTAAACAACGGACTGACTGGCCGTTTTATAATTTCAGAGGAAAGAGAGGTACATGTGAAAAGCAATACCAAGAACGCAAAGGGCAGCGGCACCATCCGCAAGCGCTCCGACGGGCGCTGGGAGGCCCGCTATACCACCGGCATTGACCCGAAGACGGGCAAACAGACCCAAAAGTCCGTCTATGGCAAGACACAAAAAGAAGTCCGTCAGAAGCTGACGGAGGTCACAGCGGAGATCGACAGCGGGACGTATTTGGAGCAGACGAAGGATACGGTGGGGGAGTGGCTGGACGCCTGGCTGAAAACCTACGCGCTGTATTCCGTGAAAAGCTACACCTATGATGCCTATGAGCGCAGCTGCAACATCCATATCAAGCCTGCGCTGGGGCGGATACGGCTGTCCGCACTGACAGCACCGCAGATCCAGCAGTTTTATAACAGTCTGATCACAGAGAAGGAGTTGTCACCCAAGACGGTGAAGAACATCCACGGTGTGCTGCACCGGGCGTTGGGACAGGCTGTAAAGCTGGGAATGCTCCGTTCCAATCCGACGAATGTTTGTGATCTGCCAAAGGCACACCGAAAAGAGATCAAGCCAATGGAGCAGGCGGAGATTACAAAGTTTCTGCAAGCGATCCAAGGGACGAAGTATGGGCTGGTGTACCAAATCACCCTGTTTACCGGGCTGCGGGAGGGCGAAGTACTGGGGCTGACATGGGACTGCATTGATTTTCAGCACAATGCGATCTACATCAACAAGCAGCTTCAGAAAACGAAAAAGGTGGGCGGTACTTACTGCCTGGCCCCGACAAAGAACAGCCGTAACCGCACGATCCTGACCGCACCATCCGTCATGGCTCTGCTGCGAAAGCAAAAAAGCCAGCAGGCGCAGATGCGCCTACTGGCAGGGGAAGCGTGGAACAATTCGTGGAATTTGGTGTTTACCAATGAGCTGGGTGGTCATTTGTGCCATTGTACAGTCTATAAAAAGTTTAAGGCGATTGTAAGCGAGATTGGTATGCCGGAGGAACGGTTCCATGACTTACGGCACAGCTTTGCTGTGGCTTCCATTGAGAGCGGCGATGACATCAAGACAGTGCAATCCAATCTGGGCCATGCCACCGCCAGCTTTACCTTGGATGTGTATGGTCATGTATCGCAAAAAATGCGGCAGCAATCCGCTGACCGCATGGAGGAATTTATTCAGAAAGTCTCCGGTTGAAACGATTGCCGCAAATGCTCTTTGAAATCTATAAAGGGTCAAAATAAGGGTCAAAGGGCATGAAAAAACCCTGTAACCGTTGAGATTACAGGGTTTTGTGTGGCGGAGAAGGAGGGATTCGAACCCTCGAGACCCTTTAGGAGCCTACATGATTTCCAATCATGCGCCCTCGACCAACTAGGCGACTTCTCCATAGCTGTGTCCAGCGCTTTTCCGCTATGCACTTGTTGTCTTGAACAGACAGCGATATTATTATAACAGAGACTTTAAAAAAGTCAAGCCCTTTTCTGTATTTCTCTTGAGAAATTTGCGCTTTTTGCCGGAACTCTTGCGGCGAGCGGCTTTGCGCCTGCCAAGAAAGCGACAGATTTTCCACAGCGGTGAGGAAGCGTGTGCGCGGCCACCCCAAAAAGGGTGCTGCGCTATTGAAATCAAAAAGCTTCAGAACAGTTGTAAAGCTCTGAAAATAGACTCAGCAGAGAGAAAAGACTTTTTCTACACGCTGAAGCGGCATGGCAGAACGCCATGCCGCTTCATGATGCTTGAAAACTTACTTGTGGTCAACAGCGGACATGTGACGGATCAGCTCCACCATCTTGTTGGAGTAGCCGCACTCGTTGTCGTACCAGGAAACAACCTTCACAAAGGTGTCGGTCAGAGCGATACCGGCCTTCTTGTCGAAGATGGAGGTGCGGGAATCGCCCAGGAAGTCAGAGGAAACAACTTCCTCATCGGTGTAACCCAAAACGCCCTTCAGCTCGCCCTCGGAAGCGTCCTTCATGGCCTTGCAGATATCCTCATAGGTGGCGGGCTTAGCCAGCTTGACGGTCAGGTCCACAACGGAAACGTCCAGAGTGGGAACACGCATGGACATACCGGTGAGCTTGCCGTTCAGCTCGGGGATGACCTTGCCGACAGCCTTGGCAGCGCCGGTGGAGGAGGGGATGATGTTGCCGGTAGCAGCACGGCCGCCGCGCCAATCCTTCAGGGAAGCGCCGTCCAGCAGCTTCTGAGTGGGAGTGACAGAGTGAACGGTGGTCATCAGGCCTTCCACGATGCCGAACTTGTCATTCAGGACCTTGGCAATGGGAGCCAGGCAGTTGGTGGTGCAGGAAGCGTTGGAGACGAAGGTCATGTCGCTGGTATACTTATCCAGGTTGACGCCGCAGACGAACATGGGGGTGTCATCCTTGGAGGGAGCGCCCATGATGACGTGCTTGGCGCCGGCGTCGATGTGGCCCTGGCAGAGCTCCTTGGTCAGGTGTTTGCCGGTGCACTCGCAGATGTACTCAGCACCCACGGAAGCCCAGGGAATGTCCTTGACCTCCATAGAGGTGAAGACGGGGTACTTCTTGCCGTTGACGATCAGACCGCCGTCATAAGCCTCGACAGTGCCGGGGAACTTGCCGTGAACAGAGTCATACTTGAGCATGTAAGCCATGTACTCGGGGTTCATGAAGGGATCGTTCAGAGCGACAACCTCAACATCGTCATGAGTCAGGGCAGCGCGGAAAGTGAGACGGCCGATGCGGCCAAAGCCATTGATACCAATCTTCGTGAGCATGGGAAAACTCCTTTCAATATTGAAAAAACTTTAAAAGATTAAAGAATCGTTTGCGCAAACGATTATTTCTTTGCTTTTACTATCTTATCATGGACGATAAAAAATGGCAATCAGCATTTTGCATAACATTCTGAGAGCATATTGGGCAAAATGGCGAGGATTTGGTTGGAATTTGATAAAAAAGCGAAAAAGTAGAAGAAAGGAGCCAAAAAAGACTTGACGTTATATGAAGCGGGGGCGTATACTGTAAAATGCAAATGATTACGCAAACGCAGAAAAATTGCGTAAAGAGGTGAACGATCATGAAGGTGACCATCAGCGATGTGGCAAGGTTGGCAGGTGTTTCCACCGCCACGGTTTCCCACACCATCAACTCAACCCGCTACGTCTCCGGCGAGACCAAGGAGAAGGTCTACCGGGCTATCGCGGAGCTGGGCTACACGCCGGACGCCTCGGCCAGAAGCTTCCGGACCGGAAAGAAAAAAACCATTGGATTTATCGTTCCGGATATTTCCAATAAGTTTTTCGCAACAATGATCGAATCCGTGGAGAATTATCTCTCCGCCCACGGATACCATCTGATCATTGCCAATACAAAGGAGAATCCAGAGCGGGAGGAGACCAATATCCGCCTGCTTTCCGCGGGACTGGTGGACGGGCTGCTCATCGCCAGCACCATGGAGGATTTCAGCCGGTTCGAGTCCCTGATCCCCGCCGGATTTCCGGTGGTGCTGGTGGACCGGACCTTTGACACAAAGCGGTTCCCGTCGGTGAGCGTGTCCAATTTCCAACCGATCTACCGCAGCGTCTGCCGTCTGGCGGGCAAGGGCGACAAGCGGATCGGCATGATCGGCGGCCTGCCCCGGCTGTCCTCGACCAAGGAGCGGATCGCTGCCTATCAGGAGGCAGTGGCGGACTGCGGCCTGCCTCAGGATGACCTGCTGATCCGCTACGGCAACTCTATGGAAAACAGTGCCCAGTCCTGTCTGGATGAACTGCTGGAGCAGAAGTGTGACGCGCTGGTGGTGGCCCAGGGCCTGATGGCCTCGGAGACGGTGATCTACCTCCACAAGAAGGGCCTCAAGCTGGGAGAGGACATCGATCTGGTCACCTTCGTGGATTACGATTCGGATATCAACTATCTGTATTCAAAGCAGATGGACTGCATCATCCAGCCGGTGGAAAAGCTGGGCGAGACTGCCGGCGAACTGATCCTCCGGCGGATCGAGACGCCGGATGCCCCTGCCTTTGAACAGGTGCTGACTTCTACCTATCAGCCCTGCAGCATGTAATAAGAAAAATGTTTATGCCCCGTCCCGGATCATTCCGGGGCGGAGCTTTGTCTTGACAGGACCATACGGGTATGTTATGGTTGGAACGTCTCCGGAAAGTGTTTCTGACCGGCGACACCATGCCCGCATACCGTTCTGCCGGTGAGGATGCTCCGAACCGAAAGATGAGGAAGGACAAGATCGCTGTACATTTGTCATCCCCTCTGCTGAACGGCAGGGGGGATGTATTACTTTATGAGAAGGAGAGACCGCTGTGGAAGCTGTGGAAACGCGGGTGGCCGTCATTGCCATCATCGTCCGGGATGGCACGCAGGTCGCGGCGCTGAATGACCTGCTGCACCAGTACGGGCCGTATATCGTGGGGCGCATGGGTGTACCCTACCGGGAGAAGGGCGTGAATATCATCAGCGTGGCCATGGATGCCCCCGGTGACGTCATCTCCGCCCTGTCTGGAAAGCTGGGCCGCTTGGAGGGCGTTACCGCCAAGACCGTCTATGCCCCGGCAGGGAGCGTATGAAAGGAAGAAAAGCCATGAACTGGAAGAAAAAACTGTTGGCGCTGGGCCTGTCTCTGACCCTGACCCTGTCCCTGACTGCCTGCGGCCAGAAAACCTCCGAACCGGAGCAGCCAGAGGAGCCTACCCAAACGGAAGAACCGGCGGACAAAACGCAGGATGGTACAGAGGCGGCTACTGCCCATTTCAGAATTGCTGCACTGAAAGGCCCCACCGCCATGGGCCTGGTGGAACTGATGAGTCTGAGCGACACGGCCAATGAGATGATGGAGGGCAAGGAGAATGTGGTATCCACCGGCAATACCTACGAATTCACCCTGGCCGGTTCCGCCGACGAGGTGACCCCCGCCCTCATCAAGGGCGACCTGGACATGGCCTGTGTCCCCGCCAATCTGGCCGCCGTGCTGTACGGCAAGACCGGCGGCGCCGTGGAGGTGCTGGCGGTGAACACCCTTGGGGTGCTGTATATCGTGGAAAACGGAGAAACGGTGCAGTCTATGGCGGACTTGAAGGGCCAGACCATCGTGGCCGCCGGTAAGGGCAGCACCCCGGAATATGCCCTGCGGTATCTGCTGACGGAAAACGGCATTGACCCGGACAAGGATGTGACCATCGACTGGAAGAGCGAGCACAGCGAGTGTGTGGCAGCGCTGGCCTCCGGACAGGCATCGATTGCCCTGCTGCCTCAGCCTTTTGTCACCGTGGCCCAGACCAAGATCGAGGGGCTGCGGATGGCTCTGGATCTGACGGAGGAGTGGAACAAGCTGGATAACGGCTCCGGCCTCATCACCGGCGTCATCGTGGCCCGGCGGGATGTGGTGGAGGCCAATCCCGGCGCGGTGGACAGCTTCCTCCAGGATTACGCCGCCAGCGTGGAGTGGGTGAACGGCAACACTGCTGAGGCTGCCGCCCTTGTCGGCGAGTACGGCATTGTAGATGCCGCTGTGGCGGAAAAGGCTCTGCCCTATTGCAACATCGTCTGTCTCACCGGCGGTGAGATGAAGGACAAGCTCTCCGGCTATCTGAAGGTGCTTTCCGAGGCGGAGCCTTCCTCCGTGGGCGGCACTTTGCCCGGGGATGATTTTTACTACGGCGGATAAAACCGAAAAATCCGCGCAGGCAGAGCTACACTTGGCCTATATCTGAATTTACGATAGAAAGGAGCGCCGCCTATGGACAGGAAAACAGACCTCCGCCTGTGGGCGGTGCTTTTCTGGCTGGTGGTGTGGCAGCTGGCGGCCATGGCCCTGAGGGCGGCATACCCCCATGGAGAGCTGCTGCTGGCGTCTCCGGTGAATGTGCTGCTGCGGCTGGGGCAGCTGGCCGTTACCGCCGCTTTCTGGCGGACGGTGGCCTGGTCCGCCATCCGCATCTTCGGCGGATTTCTGCTCGCCACGGTGTTGGCGGTCGCGCTGGCGGCACTGGCGGCGTGGAAACAGTGGCTCCGGGGGCTGATGGCCCCGCTGGTGGCGGCGGTCAAGACGGTGCCGGTGGCATCCTTCATCATTCTGGCGCTGGTGTGGCTCAACAGCCAGAGCCTGTCCCTGTTCATCTCGGCGCTGATGGTGTTCCCGCCGGTGTACCTGAATGTGCTGGAGGGCATCTGCCGCACGGACCGTCGGCTTCTGGAAATGGCCCGGGTGTTCCGGGTCCCCCTTGGGCGGCGGCTCCGGGGCATCTATCTGCCGCAGGTGATGCCCTATTTCCGCACGGCGGTATCTTTGGGCTTGGGCCTTTGCTGGAAAGCCGGGGCAGCGGCGGAGATCATCGGCTTGCCCGCCGGGTCCATGGGAGAGCGGCTGTACACCGCCAAGGTCTACTTCCAGACGGCAGATCTGTTTGCGTGGACCGTTACCATCGTGGCGGTGTCAGTGGTATTTGAGCGGCTGTTTTTGGCGCTGGTGGACCGATTGATGGGAAAGGCGGGGCTGTGATGGAAGTCAAAAACCTATGCAAAGCCTACGGAGACCTTCCGGTGCTGGAAAACGTGTCTTTTACCGTCGGTGTGGGAGTCACGGCCCTGTGGGGTCCGTCAGGCGTGGGAAAGACCACCCTGCTGCGGATCCTGTTGGGTCTGGAAAAGCCAGACAGCGGCGAACTGATGGGAACGGCCGTCCGTTGGAGCGCCGTTTTTCAGGAGGACCGCCTGTTAGAGGGACTGGACGCCTTGGGAAATCTCCGGTTTGCGCTGGGGACGGACTACGAGGAAGCGAAAGCGGCGGCCATGCTCACGGCGCTGGGCCTGACCTGGGAGACGGGCAAGCCGGTGGGGGCGTGGTCCGGAGGCATGAAGCGCCGCTTGGCTTTGGCCCGGGCGTTGCTGGCAGTATCAGACGCCGTGGCGCTGGACGAGCCGTTCACAGGGCTGGATGAGGAAAATCGCCGGAGAGCAGTGCTGTGCGTCGCTGCGGCGGCGGAAACCAAGCCGGTGATTTTGGTGACCCATGACCGGACGGAGCTGAACCTCCTGCGGGCGAATATTGTAAATCTATAAGTAAGAAACCCGCCGCTGACTTTTGTCAGCGGCGGGTTTTTGCTGGATTCAATTTCCAAAACCGTTTTGCTTGAGGTGGCGGCGCATATCGGCAAGGGCCCACACCAGACTGGCGCCCAGTGCGATCCCAAGGGCATAAAGAGCGGTCTGGCGGGCAAAGTCCGCCGACAGATCCATGTCCTGCTGAACGGCATAGTACATGGCGTAATAGAGGGGCCGCCCCGGCACCAGCGGGATCAGCAGCGCGGGGATCAGAAACAGCGTGGCGGGCGCACCCATAAACCAAGCCAGAAACTCCGCATACAACGCGGCAAAGGCGGCGGCGGTCAGGGTGGGGAGCAGGATACCGGACCAGATCGAGGCGGCCGCCAGATAGACGCCGCAGGTCAGCAGACCCCCCAGAGAAGCGGCGAACATATACCGCCGACGCAGGTGGAACACCAGACAAAAACCCAGCGCCCCGGTAAAAGATGTGAGAAGCTGCACGATCACAGTCCGATCCCTCCCATCAGTAAAAAGGCGCTCATGAAGCCCATAGCCAGTGCCCCGGCCCACAGCAGCGTTTCGATGAGCCGCATGGCGCCGGAGATCGGGGAGCCTACCATGGTGTCCCGGACGGCGTTGGTCATGGCCAGACCGGGGATCAGCAGCATGATGTCACCGATCAGGATTTTGTCGGCGTGGAGCTCCGGCAGGAAAAAGGCGCACAGAGTAATGCTGATGCCAACAGCCAGAGCGGAGAGCAGATTGAATACCAAGCGGTTGGGGCACTGAGGGCCAAAATGCCGCTGGAGGCGACAGATCACCAAGCCAAACAGGGCAGCCACCAGACCATCCGTCATGGAACCGCCGAAAAACAGGGCGCAGCTTCCTGCGGCCAGCGCACTGCCCAGGTAGACCAGCAGTGGCTTGGGGGCTTCTGCCGTGATCTGGGCAACTTCCCGGCGCAGCTCATCCAGCGGAATAGGATCGGCGCAGCACCGGCGGCTCAGATCGTTCAGCGCTTCCAGAACGGTGAAATCCGTGCCGCCGGGAGTCAGGATCCGGCGGGTCTGGGTGATGTCCCGCCCGCTGGGCAGCGTCATGGTTACCACGATGCTGGAGGTGATGACAAAGGCATTCATCCGAACAGCCCCGTAGGCCGTGCCCATACGGGTCAGAGTGTCCTCCACCCGGTTTACCTCTGCCCCTACGGCCAAAAGCGCTTCCGCAATGTCCATGAGACAGTGCAGCAGGACCTCCGGCTGCGCCGGGACAGGGATCTTATCTGCGTTCACGTCACTTAAAAGCCGAAGAGCATAGAGCGATCAATGTCGGCCAGGCTGTGAGCACCGCACATGGCCATGGTGTCCGCAAGCTCTGCCTGAAGCTTGTCCACATAGGCCTGCACGCCTTCCTGAGCGCCGCCGTAGACCGCGGTGACGAAGGGGCGGGCGATGAGCACCGCATCGGCACCCAGAGCCAGAGCCTTGAACACGTCCATGCCGGAGCGGATGCCGCCGTCCACAAAGACCTTCATCTTGCCGCCCACAGCGTCCACAATGGCGGGCAGGACCTCGGCGGTGGCGGGGCACTGATCCAGCACACGGCCGCCGTGGTTGGAGACGATGATACCAGCGGAACCGGCTTCCAGTGCCTTTTCCGCACCCTTCACCGTCATGATGCCCTTGAGGATAAAGGGCTTGCCTGCCATGGCAGCGATCTCCTTCAGCTGATCCATGGTCTTGCTGCCGGCGGGGGGAGTCATCCCCTTCAGGAAGGGCAGACCGGCGGCGTCAATGTCCATGGCGATGGCGCAGGGATCAGCGGCCTTTACCAGGTCCATCTTCTGCCGGACGGTTTCCAGATTCCAGGGCTTCACAGTGGGAACACCGCAGCCGCCGTTGGCTTTCAGGGCATCCGCAGCGCCTTCCATGACGGCGGGATTGGTGCCGTCACCGGTGAAGGCGAGGATACCGGCTTTGGCGCAGCCCTCCACCAGTACATTGTTATAGCGCAGGTCGTCATATTTGTCGCTGTAATGCATAGCCACGGCACCAACGGGGCCGGCCATTACGGGGATCGTCAGCTTGTGGCCGAAGAAATCATAAGAGGTGTCCACATCACCGTTTTCGCAGATGGTGTCCATATTGACGCACAGTTCCTGCCATTTCTGGTAGTTGCGGATGGCGCCGGTGCCCAGACCCTTGGCGCCGGGACCAGGGACCGTGTTTTTGCAGGCGAGGCCGTTGCACACAGGGCAGGCGTGGCATTTGCCCATGCAGGTCCGGGCCTGCTCCAAAACTTCCTGATAAGTCATTGCAGTTTCCTCCTGAATCGTATAGCTTTGTAAAAATCCCGTTAAAGATCAAACATATTCCCGATTGGCCTCATTTTACAGCAGGCGGCAGAAAAATACAAGTCGGTAAAATGTTGAGAGCGGCGGAACTTTTTGGCGGGAATTTCGTCTATATAAGTAGAAGAGCGGCACGACCGCTGAAAAAGGAGGAGGCGCCATGAAAAGAAAGTTATTTGTCTGTTTTCTCGCAATGATTATGCTCCTGAGCCTGACTGCCTGCGGAGCCAGCAGCAAAACTGCGGCTTCCGTTGATTCCAGCGCCAACGACCACCCTGCGGAAAGCCCCGCCGTGACAGAGGAGAAGGGATATTTCGACGCTGACACCAACGGCTATGATGACGAGGGTCGGGACAGCGGCGGAGGTGTTCTGGAAAACCAGAAGATCATCTACACCGGGGACATCAATCTGGAGACCACGGAGTTTGACGAGGCCGTCAAGGCGCTGGCAGCACTGGCGGAGGTCAAGGGCGGCTATCTGGAGAGCAGCACCGTAGGCGGCGGGAGCCGGGGCTACCGATGGGCGGATTATACCGTCCGGGTGCCCTCCGCTCAGTTTCAGAGCTTTCTGGATCAGGCCGGGGAGCTTGCCCATGTGACGTGGCGGAACACCAATTTGGAAAATATCACAGAGACCTATTATGACACGGCGGGCCGCCTGAAGACCCAGCAGATCAAGCTGGAGCGGCTGCAAAAGCTGCTGTCCCAGGCGGAAAACATGGAGGACATCATCACCATTGAGTCCGCCATTTCCGAAACAGAGTGGAATATCGAGGACCTTTCCGGCACCCTGCGGCACTATGACGCGCTGGTGGACTTCGCCACCATCAACGTCCATGTGTCGGAGGTCTATAAGTATTCCGACACGGAGGAACTGCCGGAGAATTTCGGAGATCGCCTGAGCAGCGCTATGAGCCGGGGCTGGCATTCCTTTGTGAACGGCATGGAGGACTTCGCCGTGGCGCTGGCGTACAGCTGGATGTGGCTGATCCTGTGGGCGGTCATCATCGTGACGGCGGTGGTCATCCTGCGGAAGATCCGGCGGCGGAGCGGAATGAAAAAACCGCTGTTCAAGAAGAAAAACGATGTAAAACCGGATGACAAGTCCGGTGATACCTGATAGACTAAAGGCAGCGGGAGACCGCTGCCTTTTCTGATATTTTAGGAGGGATCGTTATGAAGCTGACCTGGCTGGGACACGCCTGTTTTCTTTTGGAGGAGGACGGCTATCGCATTGTACTGGATCCGTATACCGGCGTGGCGGGGTACCCGCCTTTGCACATACAGGCCCACGCCGTTTTTTGCAGCCATGGCCATTTTGATCATCACGCCACAGACTGTGTGGAGCTGCTGCCGGAGCGGGAAAGCCCGTTTACGGTCCGGGAGGTAGAGACCTTTCATGATGACCGGGGCGGCGCGCTGCGGGGGACCAACACGGTCCGGATTTTTACAGCCGGCGGCCTGTCTGTGGCCCATCTGGGCGATCTGGGGCACCAGCTGACGGCGGAGCAGGCGGCGGCCATCGGCCCGGTGGACGCCGTGCTGGTGCCGGTGGGGGGTGTTTACACAGTGGATGCCGCCGGAGCAAAGGCGGTGTGCGATGCGCTGCATCCTCGCTGCGTGGTGCCCATGCACTACCACCACGCGCCCTACGGCCTGACGGAGGTGGACAGCGTGGAGCCGTTTCTGGAGCTGTGGCCCGCGGAGGAGGTCCACCATCTGCAAGGGGCGGCGTTTGAGCTGACCGAGCAGACTGCCGGGGTCATGGTTCCTTCGTTTTGAAGAATAGCTCTTGACAAAACGATGAATACTATGTAATATAGTTTTGAAAACTATATTACACGGCAATGAGGTGATCGTATGGTACAGAACAGACAGGTGACCCTGTTAGGGGATTCCATCTTAAAGGGAATTCAGGTAGATCTGGGTGACCGGCGCTATCGTACTCATAATGAGATCAATGTGGAGGCACTGGAATCGGAATTTCAGCTTTCCATTCATAATGACGCGCACTTTGGAGCCACGGTCCGCAAGGGCAGCCGCTTGCTGGACCGGATGCTGGCCCGGAAGCTGCCCTGCGACATGATGGTGATGGACTTCGGCGGCAATGACTGCGATTTCCGCTGGAAGGAGATCGCGGAGGACCCCACGGGGGACCATCAGCCCAACGTGCCGCTGCCGGAGTTTGTGGAGCTGTACCGGGAGATGATCCGGCGGGTACGGAGCCACGGTATCCGGCCCATCCTTACCAACCTGCCGCCGCTGGACAGCGAGCGCTTTTTCAACTGGTGGTGCGGAGATCTGGACAAAGAGGCTGTGATGCGCTGGCTGGGAGACGTGGGCAACATCTACGTCTGGCAGGAGCGGTATTCCCGTGCGGTGGAGCGTTTGGCCCGGGAGGAAAATGTGCCGCTGGTGGATGTCCGTGGAGCCTTTTTGGACTACGGCCATCTGGAGCAGACTCTCTGCGCCGATGGTACCCACCCCAACACCGTTGGTCAGGGCTTGATCACAAAGGCGTTTCAGGATTTTGGCCGAGGGCTGCGGCTGGCCGGTCAGACCGTCTAACAGAAGGACAAAAATACGGGTCGGTTTTCAAAACCGGCCCGTATTTTTTACAGCTTTTTGAAGATGTGGATGCGGAAGGACGCCTGACAGTCCAGATTTTCCAACGCTTCCATCCGCTCTACGCCCGCCTTGGGGGTTTTCCAGCAGTAAGGCGTCATCCGAAAGAGGGATTGGATATCCGCCTGATTTGCCAGATGGAGGGTGAAATCCACCGGAACGATGGCCTCATAGGTGAAGCCTTCGTAGGGAGTCTCTTTTTCCTCGTTGGGGTAGGGCGCATCGTAGAGGACCCGCTTCAGCTCCCACAGATGGTCGGCGCCGGGTACCACATAGAGAAAATGGCCTCCGGGCTTCAGGACCCGGCGGAATTCGTCAATGGCCAAGGGGGAGAAGCAGTCCAGCAGCAGGTCTGCTGTTTCATCCGCAAAGGGAAGATGATAGCAGGAGGCCACCGCGAACTCCACCTGCTTTTCCCGTTTGGCGGCCAGCCGGAGGATAGATTTGGAGATGTCGATACCGGCTATAGCGGGCGTTTTCCCGGCGGCAGTCAGGGCTGCCCGGATGCCGGCAGTGTAGTACCCCTCTCCGCAGCCGGCATCCAAAATCACCGGATGCTCGCCCACAAGCGGCAAAATCCGGCTACAAAGCGTATTTAAGAGCGGCATATAATACTCTTTGGATAGGAAATCCCGGCGGGCTGCCGACATAGCCTTGTCATCGCCGGGATCGGCGGAGTGCTTCTGATTGGGGGGCAGCAGATAGGTGTAGCCCTCCTTGGCGATGTCATAGCTGTGTCGGTCAGCGCAGCGGTAGACCCGTTCCTCCCGGTCCAGCGGACCGCCGCAGACAGGACAGCGGAACAGAGATTTCATACGATCCCTCCTATGCGTTCAGATCTTGGGTCACGTCATGGATCCACTTGCCGCCGCGGATCCGGTGCAGGCCGAAGGGAACCTTCAAAGCGGATTCCGTGGCCATGATGAAGCAGAAGATGGCGATGGGAGCGTGGAGTACCAGCCCCAGCAGCACCAGCAGCGGCAGGGTGAAGCACCACAGGGGGAGAACGTCGATCAGCATGGCGATCCGCACATCGCCGCCTCCCCGGAGAACGCCCACGATGCCGGTGGTGGCAAAGGCGTGGAGCGGGGCAGAGATGGAGTAGCAGATCATCATGGTCACGCAGAGAGACGCTGAGGCGGCGGTCATGGAGAACAGAGGCAGCACGTGGGGCTTCAGCACGAGCCAGAACAGCAGCTGCTCCGCTATTGCGACACCAAAGCCGGTGCAAAAGGCCACAAAGGTCAGGGCCTGACCAATGGGATAGGCGTTTTTGCCGCCCATGCCAACCTCCTTGCCGACGATCACGGCGGCTGCCGCTGCCACGCCGAAGATGGCTACCGTCACCATCTTGTCGATGTTGCCTGCCACGGTATAGGCGGAGATCAGGTCTGTGCTGCCCGCCATGTGGCCCATGATGACGGTGTAGAGTGAGGTGCCGGTACCCCAGAGAGTCTCGTTCAGCAGCACCGGCGTGGAGAATTTCACAAAGCTGCGGAAGGTGGCCTTGCCGGGCCGGAGAATACAGGCGGGCATCAGGGGCATCTGCTTGCAGCGCAGGGCGTAGACAAGGGAAATGACAAATTCCACCACACGGGAGGAGAAGGTGGCGATGGCGGCGCCGGTGATCCCCAGTGCGGGCAGACCCAGCTTGCCGAAGATCAGAATGTAGTTGCCCGCAGTGTTGCAGACGGTGGAAATGGCGAATACCGTCATGCCGAAGCGGGGATTCTCAATGCTCTGCTGCATACCGATGTAGATGGAGGAGAGGGAGTTGAGAATATAGGAGAAGCCCACGATGCGGATGTAGGAGGTGCCCAACTCCACCAGACGGGCATTGTCGGTAATGAGCATCAGCACCTGTCGGGGGAACAGCCCCATGGTCAGAGCGCAGAGGGTGGAAATGCCTCCTGCCACAAAGAAGCCGATACCCATGACCCGGTTGATGGATTCCCGATCTCCCCGGCCCCAGAACTGGCTGATGAGCACGCGGGAGCCGCTTTGCAGACCGAAAACGATGAGCTGGATGATGTAGATGGGTACATTGGCCACGGTGACGGCGGACATCTGCTCCTGACCGACCAGACCCACCATGAAGGTATCCATGAAGCCAAGAGAGGTGGTGATGAGGTTCTGAAGGACCACTGGCAGAGCCAGTGTAAAGACCCGGCGGTAGAAGCCGGGCTCCCGGCGAAGATAGCTGAAATTCATAAAATGAAATTCCTTATTCAGAATAATAAATGGAATCCATGTTTTGTCAGGGCGTGTACCTGACAAAACATACTTTGCGGTTCACAAGTGTGCGAGCGTAGCGAGCTCTCCAGAGGGGCGTCTCTTGCAGCTTTGCGGCAATTCACCTTCTGCATAGCAGTGAACCGTGTGAGGAATTCTCAAGGGGGCGTCTGCTTCCTTTGATATTTTATAGCTTTATAGCATGGGCATCCGGTGATCGTGATGATTCCGGAGGGCCTCCGCACAGGCGTCGATCTCGGCGAAGGTGGTCTCGGGGCCGAAGCTCAGCCGGATGACACCGGCAGCCACCCGCTTAGGCAGGCCCAGAGCCGACACGACCTGACTGGACTTTCCGTGATGACAGGCGGAGCCTGCGGAGACGCAGATCCCCTGACTGCCAAGATCGTTTACCACATTCTGGCTGGGCCAGCCCGCCATGGAAACGGACAGGACATGGGGGGCCTTGCCGCTACCGATGATCTGGAGGTCCGGAATGGCCGTCAGCTTTTCCACGGCGTAGGCCTTGACCTCTGCCATGTGATGCAGTTTGTCCTCCAAATGGTCCCAACGCAGCTCCACCGCTTTGGCGAAACCCGCGATCTGGGCAGTGGCCTCCGTACCGGAGCGCAGGCCCATTTCCTGACCGCCGCCGGGCAGCAGGGGCCGGGGATTCCGAACCCGGGGGCCGATATAAAGAGCGCCGATGCCCTTGGGGGCGCCGACCTTGTGACCGGAGATGGCGATGAAGTCCGCTCCCAGAGCTTTGGCAGAGAAGGGGACTTTCAAAAAGCCTTGGACCGCGTCGGTGTGGAGCAGGGTTTTTTCGTTGACGGCCTTCAGACCCTTGGCGATGTCTGCAATGGGATAGATGCTGCCCAGCTCGTTGTTCACCATCATCACGGACACCAGCGCCGTGTCCGGCCGCACCGCCGCCAGAACGGATTCGGCGGAAATGTCGCCGTTTTGATCCGGAAGGATGGTCGTGACCTCCCAGCCCTCCTGCTCCAGCTGCTGGCAGCAGTTGAGGACGGCGTGGTGCTCCACGGCGGTGGTGACGATGTGGCGGCCCACATGGCGGTTCTGCCAGCAGGCGGCCCGGATGGCCCAGTTGTCACCCTCGGTGCCGCAGGAGGTAAAGAAAAGCTGGTTTGCTTCGCAGCCTACGGCTTTGGCAATCACAGCCCGCCAATCCTCCACGCTGCGGCGCATTTCCTGTCCGAAGGGATATTGTGCGTTGGGGTTGGCGTACTGTTCTGTCAGCACGGTGTACATGGCGTCAGCCACAGCCTTGGGGACCGGCGTGGTGGCGGCGTGGTCCAGATAGATCATAAAAATCCTCCTCTTGCCCTATTCCGAAAATAAACGTATAATGGGAGGGAAATCACGGGAATCCCCCCGGAAATCTCTTTCAATAGCGTAATTATTCATTATATAAGAACGATTCTGAAAACGCAAGGAGAACCTATGAAAGTTGCCATTTACACCCTTGGCTGCAAGGTAAATCAATATGAGACGCAGGCTATGGAGCAGACCCTCCGGGCAAAAGGACATCAGGTGGTGGAATTTTCCGACGAGGCCGACGCCTATGTGGTGAATACCTGCTCCGTCACTGCCGTCAGCGACCAGAAATCCCGGCAGGTGATCCACCGGGTACAGAAGCAGCATCCGGCGGCGGTGGTGGCAGTGTGCGGCTGCTATCCCCAGACCCATCCGGAGGATGTGCGGAAGCTGGGGGCGGATCTCATCGCCGGTACCGGCGACCGGGAGGGGTTCATTTCCCTGCTTGAGGAGGCTGCCGCCGGAAAGAAAAATCTGGAGGCCATTGACAAGTCCTTTGAGCGGCGGGTGTTTGAGGTGCTGCCTGCCGGCGGCATGGGGGGCCGCACCCGCGCCATGCTGAAAATCGAGGACGGCTGTGTGAACTTCTGCACCTACTGTATCATCCCCTACGCCCGGGGACCGGTGCGCTCCCTTTCGCTGGAACAGGCGGTGGAGCAGACGCGGCAGCTGGCAGCAGAGGGTTACCGGGAGATCGTGCTGACAGGCATCGAAATCTCCTCCTGGGGCCACGACTTCAAAAACGGCCAAAGCCTTATCGACCTGCTGGAGGCCCTGTCCGCCGCGGCGCCGGAGGTGCGCCTGCGGCTGGGCAGTCTGGAGCCCCGCACTGTGACGGGGGACTTCTGCCGCCGGGCAGCGGCGCTGCCGAACCTGTGCCCCCAGTTCCACCTGTCTATGCAGAGCGGGTGCGATGCCACCTTGAAGCGGATGAACCGGAAGTACGATACCGCCCGGTATCTGGAATCCGTGGAGCTGCTGAACCGCTGGTTTGACCGCCCCGCCGTTACCACAGATCTCATCACCGGCTTCCCGGAGGAAACGGAGGAGGAGTTCGCTCAGACCTTAGACTTCATCCGGAAGTGCCGCTTTGCCCAGATGCACATTTTTCCCTACTCCATCCGTCCCGGCACCCCGGCCGCCAAGATGGAACAGGTACCCAAGGCTGTCAAGGAGGAGCGGGCCCGCCGGGCGGCGGCGGTGGCGGAGGAAATGCACAGGAGCTATTTGGAGGGCTGCGTGGGCCGGACGTATCCGGTGCTGTTTGAGCAGCCGAAAAACGGGAAATTCTTCGGCCACGCCCCGAACTATATGGAAGTTTTGGTGGACGGTGCGGAGCTGCATAATGCACTGCGGACCGTGCGGATCACCGATGTGGACGGCGAGGCCCTGTTGGGAGAAATCGTGGAACAGGAGGCAGAAACATGAGGATCGGCAGTCACTTTTTCGCCTATCTCTCCCGGATGCGCTTCATCCAGCGCTGGGCGCTGATGCGGAACACAGCCCCGGAAAACGTGCAGGAGCACAGCCATCAGGTGGCGGTGCTGGCCCACGCCCTGGCGGTGATCCGCAACGAAAAATTCGGCGGCCATGCGGACGCCGGAGCGGTGGCGGTGGCGGCGCTGTATCATGACGCCAGCGAGATTCTGACCGGCGATATGCCTACGCCCATCAAGTATGACAACCCTGCCATCCGCAAAGCCTACAAGGAGGTGGAAGCGGTGGCGGAGGAAAAGCTGCTGCATATGCTGCCGGAGGAATTTCAGCCGGTGTACGCCCCCATCCTCACGGTGACGGACCCGGAGACGGAGCGGCTGGTGAAGGCGGCGGACAAGCTGTCCGCCTACATCAAATGCGTGGAGGAATTGAAGGCCGGGAACAGTGAGTTCCGGGACGCCGCCGTACAGACCCGCGCGGCGCTGGAGGAATACGAGCTGCCGGAGGTGACGTATTTTCTGGAGACCTTCATGCCCAGCTTTTCTCTCACGCTGGACCAGTTGAAATAGCGGGAAAGCTGGCGGAACGGCCCCGTGGAGGCGAATTCTGTGAAGATAACGATCGATTTCGGACATCCGTATTTTGAGGAGAACGTCTTATTGGGGCTCACACCGGATGACCTGAATTGCTTTTACGGGGACGCAAGTGAAGTAGACCGGCTCAACCTGTTCTTCGTTTTGGAGGCGTCACTGCATAGGTTTCAAGGGAAAGAACGCATGAAAACCGCTGCCTACTGTGCGTTTTTGATGGCGTATTATCTTTTTATCGCATTGACGCCGCCCGCGTCTTTTGAGCTTGCAGAGTTCTATATAGACAGGGCGCTGGAGTGGGATGAAACCCCGGAGTATCGCCAGTGGAAAGCGATCATAGATGAGGGAAATTGACGAATCTGAATCGTCAGACGGAACGATGGTGCCCCCTCGTGCACGGTATCCGGCTATGTTCCGCAAAACCGCAAAAAAGCCAAGCCGCATTCGCGGCTTGGCTTTTTTGCCGGTTATATGGAACTGCTTTCTTATTTCTTGGGCGGTTCCCGCCACTTTTCGGCGGGGACGCGCCGCTGCTTCAGCCGATGGACCGTGAGCTGCCGCAGCAGGGCGTACAGTACGCTGCACAGGGGAATAAACACCAGCATTCCCAGAATGCCCATGAGACTGCCGCCCACCGTCACGGCTGCCAGCACCCAGATGGAGGGCAGTCCCACGGAAGAGCCCACCACATGGGGATAGATGAGGTTGCCCTCGATCTGTTGGAGCACCAGAAACAGGACAATGAACCACAGCGCCTGCCAGGGATCGTTCACCAGCATCAAAAGCGCACCCACGGCGCAGCCGATGAACGCCCCTACAATGGGGATCAGGGCGGTCAGTGCGATCAGAACGCCCACCAGCAGCGCGTAGGGGAAATGGAGCAGGGTCATGGATACAAAAAACATGGTGCCAAGGATTACGGCCTCCAGACATTGACCGGAGAGAAAGCTGGAAAAGGTTCGCTCACTGAGCCGCAGAATATTCAGAAGCTGATCCGCGGCGGCTTCCGGCAGAAAGGCGTAGCAAAGCTGACGGCCCTGCCGGGCCAGCTTTTCCTTTTGCAGCAGGATGTACAGAGAAAAGATCAGGCCGATGAAAAAGGTAGTGACGCCGCTGACGATGCCGCTGACCAGTCCACCGCCGGAGATCAGAAGGCCCTTGCCCCAGTTCTGGACCAGCCCCACGGCTTTCTGAGAAAGACCGGCCCAGTCGATAGACAGCCCTTCGATCTGGTTTGCCAGAAGGGGCAGGTATTCCTGAAAGCGGGCGGCGCTTTCCTGCAAGCGCTCAAAGGCTTCCGGTACCTGCGCCGCGATGGAGGTGACAGCGTCCCTCACGCCGGGGACGATCACCATTCCCGCCAGCGCCAGCACTGCGGATACTGCCGCAACGGTGAGCAGCAGCGCCAGCGGGCGGCGGAGCTTATTGGCCTTTTTTGCATGGGGAAACAGGCAGCGCTCCAGCGCCCGCATGGGGACATTGAGAATAAAGGCGATGGCACAGCCCAGCAGCAGCGGGGACAAAATGCCCAGCAGCCACCCGGCGGCGCCTGCCACCACATCCAGATGCAGCAGCGCCGCGGCGAAGGCAATGCCGCCGCAGACAACGCCCAACAGGGCTTTCACGGTCTGCTTGTTGAATTCCATATGTCAGGTTCCTTTCGTTGAATCAGACACCAGCCGGGTTTCCTTCCACTTGCCGCTCCGGAAACGGATCGTAAACAGCGCGCCCCGGAGACATTCGTCGCAGGCCATGGCGATCCAGATGCCCACAAGACCCCAGTTCAGCGCGTGTCCCAGCAGCCAGCTTCCGCCTACGGCCACAATCCACATGCTGAAAATGCCCACGCCCACAGGGTACCAGACATCTCCGGCGGTGGTGAGGCAGCGGGTCATGACGATATTGATGGACCGCCCGATCTCCAGACCGAACTCTACATAAAGGATCTGCCGGCCCAGCGCGTGGATCACAGGATCATCGGTGAAGATGTTGTAAATGGGATCGCAGAAAATGAGAATCAGCAGTGTCAGCAGCTCGGAGGCCGCCAGAGCGATGCGGATGGTGGACCAGACACGGCCGCTGACCTCGTCCAGCTTCCGGCCGCCGATCATGTAGCCCAGAATGATCTGGGTGGCCTGCCCCACGGCGATGGAGTACACATAGGCCACGTTGGCCAGCATACTGCCATAGACCTTGGCGCTGACCACCGCCGCACCCATCAGATTGATGAAGCGGAGGATGAAGGTTTGGGACACGTTGTAGGACAGGGCCTCCGTACCGGAGGGCAGGGCGATGCCCAGCAGGGCGCGGAAGGTCTTTGCGGGGAAGGGGCGCAGATATTGCAGGGAAAAACGGACGGTGCATTTGCGTTTCAGAGTGATGCAGGCCAGCGTCAGGCCCACAGCCTTGGAGATCACGGTGGATACGGCGGCGCCAGCCACGCCCATTTGCGGGAAGCCGAAGAAGCCGTTGATCAGAATGGCGTTGCCTGCCACATTCAGAAGGTTCATGGAAACGGAGAGCGCCACTACCTCTTTCAGCAGGGTGTAGCTCCGCAGAACGGCGCAGAGCTGGATATACAGCCCCTGAAGCAGTACCGTACCGCCTACGATGCGGGTGTAAAGGCAGGCACCGTCAAAGGCGTCCTCCGGCGTCCGCAGGAGCTGAAAGACCAATTCCGGCTCTAAAAGCAAAAACAGGCCCACCAGAAAGCTGAATACGGCGCTGACCGTAACGGCCACGGTGACGATCTCGCTGCATTCCTCACCGACCCGGCCTGCGCCGATGTGCTGGGTCAGGAGAATGGTGGCGGCGGTGCTCATGGTGGTGAGCACGATGATGACCACGTTCATCACCTGATTGCCGTTGCCGATGGCGGCCACGGCGGCGGAGCCGAAGTGGGAGATCATGAATTGGTCCATATTGCCCACCAGAAGCTGTAAGAGAAGCTCTGCGAAGATGGGCAGCGAGAGGTGAAAGACCCGTTTGGTCTGAGGCGAAACCTGCAATGTCATATAAATTGCTCCTTGTTTTGGAAGTAATCGTTTAATATCGGAGCAAGTATATGCGCACGGCGGTTTGGTTGCAAGCGGCAAAGCGCCGAAAGAAGTGTGAAATTCCGGGCTTCTTTCAGCATTTTCCCTATTTTTGGCGCAAATCAGTCCTCGCGGTACCGGTCTGCCTGATGACAGTATTCCCGGGCGGATTCCCGGTTGCTCTCGATCTCGGCCTCCGTCAGGGGACGGACCACCTTGGCGGGGCTGCCCAGGATCATGGAGCCGGCGGGAGCGTCCATTTTGCCGGTGACCAGCGCTCCGGCGCCTACGATGCAGTTATCGCCGATCTTTGCACCGTTGAGAACGGTGGCGCCCATGCCGATGAGCACGTTGTTGCCCACGGTGCAGCCGTGGACAGTGGCCCCGTGGCCGATGGTGCAGCCGGAACCGACCGTGGTCTCCTCGTGCAGCACCGCGCAGTCCTGAATGTTGGTGTTGTCACCCACTTTGATGGCGCCGTCATCTCCGCGGAGGACGGCGTTGTACCACACGTTGACATTCTTTCCCAGAGTGACGTCCCCCACGATGGCGGCACCGGGGCAGACAAAAACGGATTCGTCAAATTTCGGTTTTGTGATCATAAACTTCTCTCTTTCTTGTTAGGCCTGCCGCATCAGATGGCAAAGTTTCCGTTGATAAAGACGGGGATCTCCCGGCCGTCATGGGTGGTGCCCACGATGGAGAGGTCGGCGGTGCCAACCATGAAGTCCACATGGGTCAGCGAATAGTTCAGACCGTGGGCCTGCACCTCCTCCCGGGTCATGGACTCGCCGCCTTCAATGCACTCGGGATATGCCTCGCCGAAGGCCAGATGGCAGGAAGCGTTTTCGTCAAACAGGGTGTTGTAGAACAGGATCTTCTGATTGGAAATGGGGCTGTCATAGGGGACCAGGGCCACTTCTCCGAAGTAGCTGGCGCCTTCGTCCACACTGATGGCGGCTTTCAGGAATTCCTCACCCTTTTCGGCGTGAGCCTCAACAATCTTGCCGTCCCGGATGATGAAGTAGAACTTGTCGATGATGTTGCCGCTGTCCACCAGAGGCATGGCGGAATAGACCACGCCGTTAATGCCGGTTTTCAAAGGGGCGGTGAAAATCTCCTCCGTAGGCATATTGGCCACGAACTCCACCCCGTTTTTCATCACGGAGTTGCCGGCGGCCCAGAGATGGTCCTCCGGCAGCTGGATGGTGAGGTCAGTACCCAGAGAATTGGTGTAGTGGAGATACTTGAAGTGATACTTGTTCAGCAGGTCCTTCCGGCGGCCCAGGGTATCCAGATGCTGACGCCATGCGGAAACGGCGGTGCCGTCTCCCTGAATGCGGACGGAGCGGAGAATGGCATCCCACAGCTTTTCCATGGCCTGATCCTCCGGCAGCTCCGGAAACACGGTGGCGGCCCAGGAGGGGATGGGCACCGAGGCAATGCACCAGGGGAAGCCGTTGCTCATCTGGAGCCGGTCAAAGGTCTTGCGGAGCACGGAACCGGATTTCTGAGACCGGACCAGCCGGTCGGGGTCCACGCCCTTCAGTGTTTCCGGATCGCTGGCGGCAATGGCCAGATAGGCGGCTCCCATTTCCGCATAGCTGGTGAAAAACTTTTCGCGCCACTCCGGCGTGTCATCGAAAACGGAGGCGTCTGCCCGGAGGAACTTCTGTCGGCTGAGGTAGTCATCGCTCCAGTTCATGATGACCTCCCGGCAGCCTGCGTCATAGGCCGCGTCAGCACACAGCCGGGCGAAGGAGGCACACTCCACCGGCGATGAAATGATGAGAGTCTGGCCCTTTTGAACATTCAGGCCTACTTCAATCAGTAATTTTGCATATTCCTGCAATTTTGTATCCATAAAACAGCTTCCTTTCCCGCAGCGAGGCCGCGGCTGAGATTTGACAGACGATTTATGCCTTGGGTACATTGGTGTCCTGCTCCAGACGGTCCTTCCGCATGCTGATGAGCACACCGTTCATCTCCGCACCCAGAATCAATGTGAATGCCGAGAGGTTCAGCCAGATCAGCACCACAATGACGGCGCCGATGGAGCCATAGAGCACAGAGTAGTGGGAGAAGTGGTTGACGTAGTAGGAATAGAGCCAGCTGAACGCCATCCACGCTGCCAGAGAGAACAGAACGCCGGGGTAGATGTTTTTCAGGGGTTGGATGGTATCCTGAGCCAGAGCGTAGAGCAGGAACAGTGCCAGAAAGCTGACGGCCCCGGCTACGGGGAACCGCAGCGTTACCCACAGCTTCGCCAGAAATTCCGGCAGGTGAAAATGCTCCACGGTGTACCACAGCGCCCGCTCTCCGAAGGTCATCAGAGACAAGGTCAGGGCGATGGTGACAATGAGGGTCACGGTATAGAGCAGCACCTTGATCCATTGGGTGATAAAGCCCTTGGGCGGGCCTAAATGGTAGGCTGTCCGCACGGCGGCCATCAGAGAGTTGGTGGCCCGCATGGGGAAGTAGATGGAAAAGACCAGACCGAATACCATGAGTTGGGGGCTGGGATTGTCGGTGACGTAAGTGAAGTACATCCGGAGCAGGTCCACCACTTCCTCCGGCAGAAAATCCGAGAGGACGGACATCATGCCGGTGATGTTCAGATCCAGCAGACCCAGCAGGGCGCTGATGAAAATGAGGAAGGGAAAGATCATGAACAGCAGGTAAAAGGCCAGCGCCGCGCTCTGCATGGCCACGTTGTGCCGCCCGCAGCGATGGGCCATCAGTACACAGAAGCGGAGAAATCGGTTTTTCGGCAGGGTGTTGTCCCACATAGCAGTGTCTCCCTCCGGGAAGATTTTACTCCCATTTGGCCCAGACGTCCGGGCAGTAGCCCACAGTGGCCTCCTTGCCATTGCGGACGATGGGGGTGTTGAACAGCTCCGGATATTCCAGCAGCTTTTCCTCCTGGGCGTCCGGGGTGATATAGGCCATGTAAAGCTCCTCGTACGCCCGGCATTTTGTATTCACCAGTGCCTCAAAGCCAACTTTCTGCTTGACGGATTGGTACTCCCGGGGGGATAATCCCTTTGAGGGAACGTCGATATACTGATACTTGATGCGGCGCTCCTTGAACCAGCGCTCCGCCTTCTTCGTATCGAAGGATTTGGAGGAGCCGAAGATCTGAATGTTCATAGATAACTTCCTTATTATACAGACTGGAGGGGTAGTTTTATGACGGATGCGGTCAGAACATTAAAGGAATGGACCGACGCGGCCCGGAAAATCGTCTTTTTCGGCGGAGCCGGAGTGTCCACGGAGTCCGGGATCCCGGATTTCCGCAGCACCGGCGGCTTGTACCATCAGGAGTGGAAATACCCTCCGGAGACTATTTTAAGCCATACGTTTTATAAAAGCAATCCCGAAGAATTTTTCCGCTTTTACCGGGCGAAGATGCTCTGCCCCGGCGCAAAGCCCAACGCCGCCCACAAAAAGCTGGCGGAATGGGAGCGGGAGGGGAAGCTGCTGGCAGTGGTGACCCAGAACATCGACGGACTTCATCAGGCCGCTGGCAGCAAACAGGTCTATGAGCTGCACGGCAGCGTACACAGGAATTACTGCGAAAAATGTGGAAAATTCTACGATCTGGATCACATCCTCCACACCACAGGGGTTCCCCGGTGCGATTGCGGCGGCGTCATCAAGCCGGACGTGGTGCTCTATGAGGAGGCCCTGAATGACCGGGTCATCGACGGCGCGGTGAACGCTATCGCGCAGGCGGATCTGCTGATCGTGGGCGGCACCTCCCTGAATGTGTGGCCTGCGGCGGGACTTATCAACTATTTCCGTGGGGACCGGCTGGCCCTCATCAACAAATCCCCGGTGGCGCGGGATTTGGCGGCGGGGCTGGTCATTACGGACCCCATCGGCGAGGTTTTGTCCCAGCTTTGAGGCCCTGTTTTCCGGGCGGCTTTGCCGCCCGGAAAATTTTTTTAGAAAAACCGCAAATTCTGGTTGACATTATGGATACGAATGGCTATAATAATCAAGCAGTCTTTTTTAGGCGGTATTTGTTTGCGGCTGTGCTGGAACTGGTAGACAGGCCAGCTTGAGGTGCTGGTGTCGATTCGACGTGTGGGTTCAAGTCCCGTCAGCCGCACCAGTTTTCTCTCCGGAAAGATTGCTTATGCGCGCGAGTGGTGGAATTGGCAGACTCGCTAGATTCAGGTTCTAGTGTCCGTTACGGACGTGCGGGTTCAAGTCCCGCCTCGCGCACCAAACAAGAGCATCACTGTAAAGTGATGCTCTTTTGTTCTTAGGCCGGATAGGAGGCGAAATCATGACAAAGGACGAGCTGCGGGAAAAGGCCAACGATCTGCCCTTACAGCCCGGCGTCTATCTGATGATGGACAAGACCGGGAAGGTCATCTATGTGGGCAAGGCGAAAAAACTGAAAAACCGGGTGAGCCAGTATTTTCAGGACAGCGCGGCCCACAGTGTCAAGACCCGGCAGATGGTCAGTCAGGTAGATCATTTCGATACGATCTTCGTTACCAGTGAATTTGAGGCGCTGGTGCTGGAAAACTCCCTCATCAAGCGGCATATGCCCCGGTACAACATCCTGCTGAAGGATGACAAGGGCTATCCACTGGTGCGCCTCAGCCGGGGGCGGTATCCGAAATTCACTCTGGTGAATCGACCCGCCAATGACGGCGCGAAGTACTTCGGTCCCTTTGGCGGGCGGTACGAGACCCGTCAGGCAGTGGATGCGGTATGTCAGGCTTTGCGCCTGCCCACCTGCCGCCGACAGTTTCCGCGGGACATCGGCGCGGAGCGGCCCTGCCTGAATTTCCACATGGGCCGGTGCGACGGGTTCTGCCGCCCGGAGATGCCGGAGGCGGAATATGACCGCCGGATGGAGCAGGCGGCCCAGTTGTTGGAGGGACGCTCCAAGCAGCTCCTCCGGGACATGACCGCCGAGATGGAAGCGGAGGCGGAGGCCCTGCGGTTTGAGCAGGCGGCCCAGCTGAGAGACCGTATCCAAGCCATCAGCGCCCTGAGCAAAAAGCAGACCGTCATCGCGGGACTGTGCGCCGATACGGACGTGTGGGGCGTGTTCCGGGGAGCGGGCAAGAGCGGCTATGCCGTTCTTCACATGGAAAACGGCGATCTGGTGGGCCGGGAGACGGAACTGCTGACCGCGCCTATGGAGGAATCGGCGGCGGAGCTGCTGGCGGCGGTCACGGCCCAGTATTATCTGCCGCGGGCCATTCTGCCCCATGAGATCTTGCTCTGCGTGGACACGGGGGACTGCGAGGAACTGTCCGAGGCCCTGACCCAGCGGGCGGGGCATAAGGTCTGGGTCCATGTGCCCCAGCGGGGAGAGAAGTCCACACTGGCGGATATGGCGGTCCGCAACGCACAGGAGGAGGTCCGGCGGGCCACCACCGCCGAGGAAAAAACGGCGTATACGCTGGAAGCCCTGCAAAAAATGCTGAACCTGCCCCAGCCGCCCAGACGGATGGAGTCTTTCGATATTTCCAACACCGGCGCCAGCGACATTGTGGCGTCCATGGTGGTCTATCAGGGGGCGAAGCCTTTGAAATCCGCCTATCGCCGGTTTCAGATCAAGGAGCTGACTGGTGGCCATCCCGATGACTACGGCTCCATGCGGGAGGTCCTGCGGCGGCGGCTGCAAAGGGCGGCGGACGGGGACGAAAAGTTCCTGCCCTTGCCGGATGTGTTTTTGATCGACGGCGGCGTGACCCATGCCGACGCCGTCCGGGAGGTGGCGGAGCAATTCGGCTGCACGGTGCCCATCTTCGGCATGGTGAAGGATGACCGCCACCGCACCCGGGCGCTGGTCACCCCGGAGGGGCGGGAGATCGGCATTGTGAACGATCAGGCGGTGTTCTCCCTCGTCGGCCAGATCCAGGAGGAGACCCACCGTTTCGCCATCACCTATCACCACCAGCACCATACCAAGAGCGCCATGCGCTCCGCACTGGACGGCGTTCCCGGTCTGGGCCCCAAGCGGCAGGCGGAGCTGCGGAAGCATTTCGGCACGGTGAAGGCCATCCGGGAGGCGGACGAGACGGCACTGGCGGCGGTGTTGCCGCAAAATGTGGCCCATACCCTTTGGATCAGACTCCATGAAAAGGAATCCACTTAAAAAAACGTCCTGCTGCCCCACGGGGCAGCGGGGCGTTTCCGCCATCGGGCGTATCCACCCCGCCTGTCGCCTGTTTTCGCAAGATTTCAGTAGAAATACCATTGTGTATTTGCCGGTAAACTGATATAATAAAAAAACCTATCGGATGAATTTCATGATTTCTGAGGGACAGGCCAGCCTGCCCCATCGGAGAATGAGGTAAGGAATGAGCAATAAGAAACTCTCCCGCCTGTTGGAGCCGAATTTAAAATTTTATTTCGCCGTTATGTTGCTGTTCGCCGTGGCGGCCATCCCTGTCAACTGGCAGCTGGCCTTGGCTGAGGGAACGCTGACCGTTCTGCTGTACTTCTATTTCCGACAGAGCAATCAGAAGCGGCGGCAGGGCGTTTTGCAGTACATCGACTCTGTCACCGGCAGTGTGGACACCGCCAGTAAGTCCACCCTCATCAACTCCCCTCTGCCCACGCTGGTGTTCCGGCCGGATACGGGGGAGATCATCTGGAGCAACGAGAGCTTTTTGCAGCTGGCCGGCGTCCGGGAGCATCTCTTTGAGATGCGGCTTTCCGAGGCCGTACCGGATTTCCAGGTCCAGTGGCTGCTGAGCGGAAAGCAGGAAAGCCCGGAGCGGGTGGAACTGAACAATCACCGTTTCCGGGTCTACGGCAGTCTGGTGCGCTCCCGGAACCGCACCGGCGTGCAGAGCCTGGTGGCCACCACCTACTGGGTGGAGACTACGGAGGCCGATCATCTGAGAGAGGTCTACGAGGCCAGCCGCCCGGTGGCGGCGATCCTGATGCTGGATAACTACGAGGACCTGATGAAGGCCTGCGAGGATACCCAGCGCAGCGCGGTTCTGGCGCAGATCGACGAAAAATTGCAGACCTGGGCCAACGCAGGCCAGGGCATCCTGCTGAAAACGGACCGGAACCATTACCTGTTCCTGTTTGAAGAACAGTATTTTCAGCATTTTGTAGACGAAAAGTTCTCCATTCTGGACACTGTCCGGGCGATCCGCGTGGCGGAGAATATCCACCCAACCTTGTCCATCGGCATCGGCAAGGATTCTCCCAGTATCCCGGAGCTGTACAAAAACGCCAAGCTCTCGCTGGAAATGGCTTTGAGTCGCGGCGGCGATCAGGCGGTGGTGCGGAATCAGGTGGACTTCGCCTTCTACGGCGGCCGTACCAAGGCCACGGAGAAGCGGACCAAAGTGAAATCCCGCGTGATGGCCAACGCCTTCCGGGAGCTGATCGCAGACGCGGGAGAGGTCTACATCATGGGCCATTCCTTTGCGGATATGGACGCCGTGGGCGCTGCCGCGGGTATCTGCTGCGCCGCCCGGAAGCGGGGAAAGCAGGCACGGATCGTCATTGACCGGGAGCACACCGCGGCCGAGACCCTGGTCGCCCGGCTGGACGCGCTGCCGGAGTACAGCGGCGTGTTCCTTACCCCTGCTGAGGCATTTTTGCAGATGCGGGCCGACACGCTTCTGGTGGTGGTGGATACCAACCGTCCGGACATGGTGGAAAATCCACAGCTTTTGGAATCCTGCAACCGGGTGGCGGTCATTGACCATCACCGCCGGGCGGCGACTTATATCGAAAACGCTGCCTTCAACTTCCACGAGCCTTACGCCTCGTCCGCCAGCGAGCTGGTGACGGAGCTGCTGCAATATCTGGTGGAGCCCACCGATCTTCTGCGGGAGGAAGCGGGGGCGCTGCTGGCAGGTATCGTTCTGGATACCAAGCATTTCACCCAGCGGACCGGCGGCCGCACCTTTGAGGCGGCGGCCTTCCTGCGGCGTTCCGGTGCGGATACGGCTGAGGTCCAGCGGCTGTTCCAAGGCGATTTGAAGGATATGGTCACGAAATACGACATCATCCGCCGCGCGGAGATGTACCGGAGCAACATCGCGGTCTCCGTGGTGGAGGAGCCGGGCGTGGACCGCGTTGCGGCAGCTCAGGCGGCGGACGATCTGCTGACCCTGAAGGGCGTTCAGGCTTCCTTCGTGGTCTACGCCGCCGAGGGAGCGGTGCTGATGTCAGCCCGTTCTTTGGGCGAGATCAATGTGCAGGTGATCCTGGAGGCCCTGGGCGGCGGCGGCAACTCTACCACCGCAGGCGCACGGATCGAGGACACGGACCCGGAGAGCGTCCGTCAGCAGTTGATCGGAGTCCTAGACGCATACTTTGAAAAGTGAGGCGGCCTATGAAGGCATTTTTGAAGGCGTATGCGGTCTGCCTGATCCTGATGGAGGTATTTATCTTCTTTGGTGGGTGGATGCTGTTTGATCTCAGAGGTACCGGCATCTATCGGGCAGGCGCTGTGATCGCACTGATTCTGGCGATTGCTGTCTGCGCGTGGAGCAGCACGGCACAAAAGGTCGAAGCGCTGGAAGCGGAGCTTCAGGAATTGAAAAAGCAAATTTATTCAGAACATTCGGAGGATATATAACATGAAAGTGATTTTACAGCAGGACGTGAAGGGTCAGGGCAAGAAGGGCGAGATGATCGAGGTTTCCGAGGGCTACGGCCGGAACTTCCTTCTGCCCAGAAAGCTGGCGGTGCCTGCCACGGCGGACGCCATCAACACCATGAACCTGAAAGAGAAGGCCCGCAAGGCCGAGGAAGCTCGGCTGAAGGCTGAGGCGCAGGAGATCGCCGGGAAGCTCCAGAACTGCCCCGTGAAGCTCAGCGCCAAGGCCGGCAACGGCGGCAAGCTGTTCGGCGCCGTGACCAACAAGGAGATCTCCGAGGGCCTGAAGGCCCAGTACGGCGTGGATATTCCCAAGCAGAAGATCGTACTGGATGAGCCGATCAAGGCCTACGGCAGCTATCAGGTGAAGGCCAAGCTGGGCTTTGAGGTCAGCGGTACCGTGTACGTCACTGTCTGCGAGGAGAAGTAAGACTAATTCAAGGGGGATCAGGATACACCGTCGCGGCAATACGATTTGCAGTCTCTATGATAAGACTGCAAATCGTGCCGCATCCTCGAAACAGCCTTGCTTATTCCGCCACTGGCGGCGCTGCGACGGTTTCCCCTTGAGTAAACCCCGCACCAGTGAGATCCGCTCACTGGTGAACGCTGCCCAAGGCAGCTGAGTCAATGTGTTTTTGTCAGGTACAGAAGGTGAATTGCCCCGCAGGGGCAAGAGAGGCTCCCCTGGGGGACGCCCTGACAAAAATGATTGTATGTCTGAATGTCTAACTTGCGCTTCCGGAGAAGCGGGAAGGAGAGTTCCATGGCTAACGAAGATCTTCTGCTGCGGCAGATGCCCCATTCGTTGGAGGGCGAGCAGGCCGTTTTAGGCTCCATGCTCATCGACGAGGGCTGCGTCAAGGACGTGATGGATAAGTTGGTGCCCTCGGACTTCTACCTGCGGCAGAACCGGGAGATCTTTGAGACCATCTACACCATGTTCACCTACGCCCGGCCTATTGACGGCATCACCGTCTGCGAGGAAATGCAAAAGGCCGGGACTTATGACGAAAATACCACCCGCTCCTATCTGGCGCAGCTCATGGAGATCACCCCCACCAGCGCCAACGTGATGGAGTATGTGGCCATCGTTCGGGATAAGGCGTTGCTGCGGGGCGTTGCTCAGGCGGCGGGGGAGATCACGGTGCTGGTGCAGGAGGGCATCGGAGAAGCCGCTGCCATTCTGGAAGCTGCCGAGCAGAAGATCTACGCCGTCCGCCGCGGCCAGAGTGCGCAGGATATGGTGCCGCTGCGGATGGTGCTGCCGGATGTGCTGGACCGGCTCAACGAGATGAGCGAGAGCGAAAGCCGACTTCCGGGCCTGTCCACCGGCTTGTCCGCTGTGGACCGGAAGATCAGCGGCCTGAATAAATCGGACCTGATCCTGCTGGCGGCCCGTCCCGGTATGGGCAAAACCTCCTTTGCGCTGAACGTGGCGCTGAATGTGGCGAAGTCTGAGAAAAAGACCGTAGCCATGTTTTCGCTGGAAATGTCCCGGGAGCAGCTGGCGACCCGGCTTCTCAGCTCCGAAGCCTGTGTGGAGAACACCCGGCTTGTTACCGGCTCTCTGCGGGAGACGGACTGGGAGAAGATCGCCGCCGCTGCCGGCGTATTGAATAGAGTGGATATCCGTATTGACGATAACCCCATGCTGAGCGTGGCGGATATGAACGCCAAATGCCGCCGGATCGACAGCTTGGGCCTGGTAGTCATCGACTATCTGCAGTTGATGACCTCCGCATCCGGTGGACGAAGCGGTGAGAACCGTCAGCAGGTGGTCAGCGAAATGTCCCGTATGCTGAAGGTCATGGCCAAGGAACTGAATGTGCCGGTGATCTGCCTGAGCCAGTTGTCCCGTGCTAACGAGAAGCGGGACGATAAACGGCCCATGCTGTCGGACCTCCGTGAATCCGGCGCCATCGAGCAGGATGCCGACATCGTAATGTTCCTGTACCGGGACGATTACTATAACGAGGATTCCGAAAAGCGGAATATTGCCGAGTGTATCGTAGCGAAAAACCGTCACGGCGAGACTGGCAAGGTGGAGCTGCGGTGGATGCCGGAGTACACCACCTTTGCCACGCTGGAAAACCGCTATGATGAGGATGACTGATCCTCTGACGACGGTGGAGCTGCCGGAGGGCGGCGCACTGTGCGCCGTGTCCGGCGGACTGGACTCCATGTGCCTGCTGGAAATGACGGTCCGGCAGGGGCAGAAGCAGGGACGGCGGGTAGCCGCTGCCCATTTCAATCATCAGCTCCGGGGTGCGGAGGCGGACCGGGACGAGGCGTTCGTCCGGGACTGGTGCGCCGCCCGTGAAATTCCTTTTTTCGCGGGCCGGGGCGATGTCCGGGCCTTTGCGGAGGAAACCGGACGCACCGTTGAGGAAGCCGCCCGGCAGCTGCGCTATGAATTTTTGGAGAAGATCCGGCGGCGGGAGGGCTTTGGCTGCATTCTGACCGCCCACCACGCCGATGACAGCGCAGAGACCATGCTGTTAAATCTGCTGCGGGGCACGGGCCTGAAAGGGCTGACTGGTATTCCGGAAAAGCGGGACTGTATCCTGCGTCCGCTGCTGAGTGTGACCCGGGCGGAGCTGGCGGCCTACACCGCAGAACACCGCATCCCCTTTGTGGAGGATTCCACCAATGGGACGGACGATGCGGCCCGGAACATGCTGCGCCATCAGGTGCTCCCGGTTTTGAAGAAGCTGAATCCCAGAGTTGTGGAGAACATGAGCCGCACGGCATCGCTGCTGGCGGCGGATGAAGCGGCTCTGAACGCTGCGTGTCGAAAACTGCTGGCCCAATGCGACGTGACCCCAAACGTTTCCGGGACAGTTCCTCTTGCCATGCTGCAAGATGCGCCGGAGGCCCTGCGGGGACGGCTGGTGCTGGCGGTGCTGGCGGCGGTGGCAGGCCATGAAAAGGATTTGACTGCCGCTCATATCCGGGCGGTTTTGACGTTGGACCGGGGCCAGCTTTCCATGCCCTACGGCGTCACGGTCCTCCGGGAGCCGGCGGCGCTGCGCTTTTTCAAGGCGGCGTCTGCGCCGGCGGTGCAGGCCGTTACCGTGGGAGAGATCATCACATTCGGTCAGTGGCAGGTTAGTCTGGCAGAGTCGGCCGGTGAGGGTGTTCTCATTTCCATCTCGGAGACCGCCGACCTGACTGTGACGGCCTGGGACTCCAAGGACCGACTGAACGGCCGCACTGTCAAGCGCCTGTGCGGAGAGCGGGGGATTTCCCCACAGGAGCGGGACCGGCTTCCGGTCCTGCGGGTGAACGGCATCGCGGCGGCGGTGCCGGGGCTGCCTATCCAGGAAAATTTCGCGCCGGACCGATATGAGCGGGCGGTGCGGGTGATATTTTTAAAAGTGACAGAGGAGAACAACAATGAATAGTGAGATGGAGAAGGATATTCTCAAGGTTCTGGTAACGGAAGAGGAGTTGAAGACCCGGATCGCGGAGCTGGGTGAAGCGCTGTACAAGCGGTATGAGGGGCATCGGCCCCTGTTTCTGGGGGTGCTGAAGGGCTCCTTCATTTTCATGGCGGACCTGATGCGGGCTTCCCAGCTGATGTGCGACGTGGAGTTCATCGCCGTCAGCTCTTACCAGAACGGCACCGTGTCCAGCGGCCGGGTGCAGATCACCCATGATCTCCAGCAGGACATCACGGGCCGGGAGATCGTCATTGTGGAGGATATTCTGGACTCCGGCAATACCCTGGCCTTCCTGAAAAGCTATCTGATGGCAAAGGGTGCCAAGAGCATCTCTATCGTGACGCTGCTGGATAAGCCCTCCCGCCGGGAAAAGGCGGTGGAAGCGGATCTGTCCGGCTTTGTGGTGCCGGACGAATTCGTGGTGGGCTACGGTCTGGATTATGCCCAGCTTTACCGGAATCTGCCTTACATCGGTGTGCTGAAGCCCGCCGTTTACGAAAACACCTGAGCATGACCGGCGATTCCCGGCAGGTGCGGGAACCGTCGCAGCCGCCTGTATGCGGCGATAATACAGAAAGGGGGGATCCCCCGTATGGTAAAAAGAAGACCCGGCGTCAGCATTCTGCCGCTGATGCTGATCGTGATTTTATGTGTCAGCTGGCTGACCCAGCTCAATCAGCGGGATGAGATGACCTATGATGAGATGGTGCAGCTTTTTGAGCAGCAGAAGGTGGAAGCCTTCCGCTTTACGGATTCCAGCACGCTAATGCTGCAGGTCAAGGGCAGCGACCAGCCGGTCCGCTGCCGGATCCATGACTATACCCTCTTTTACAGCGATCTCAACGATCTGGTAAAGGAGCAGAAAGCAGCAGGGATCATCAAATCTTACAGCTATCCCCCTCCGGAGGGGACTGACTGGCTGGGGATCATGCTCCCCTATCTGATGATGGCGCTGATGTTCGGCGGTATGTGGTACCTCATGAGCGTCCGGGCACAGGGAGGCATGGGGCCGGACCGGATGGCAAAGTTTGGCTCCGCACAGATCCGTGGTCTCAGCGAAAAGGATAAGCAGGTCACCTTTGCCGATGTGGCGGGAGCCGACGAGGAAAAGGAGGAGCTCCGGGAGATCGTGGAGTTCCTAAAAAATCCAAAGAAGTATATCGATCTGGGCGCCCGGATCCCCAAGGGCGTGCTGCTGGTGGGCCCTCCGGGCACCGGCAAGACGCTGCTAGCCAAGGCGGTGGCCGGCGAGGCCGGCGTGGGCTTCCTGTCTATTTCCGGTTCCGACTTTGTGGAACTGTATGTGGGCGTAGGCGCCAGCCGTGTCCGGGACCTGTTTGAGCAGGCGAAAAAGCAGTCCCCCGCCATTGTGTTCATTGACGAGATCGACGCCGTGGGCCGCCAGCGCGGCACCGGTCTGGGCGGCGGTCATGACGAACGTGAGCAGACCTTGAACCAGCTTTTGGTAGAGATGGACGGCTTTGCCGCCAACGAGGGCGTGGTGGTCCTGGCCGCCACCAACCGGGCGGACGTGCTGGACCCCGCATTGCTGCGGCCCGGCCGGTTTGACCGTCAGGTGTATGTAGGCCTGCCGGACATCAAGGGCCGGGAGGAGATCCTGAAGGTCCACGCCAAGGGGAAACCCCTTGCGGAGGACGTGAGCCTCCGTAAGCTGGCTCAAGGCACTGCGGGCTTTACCGGCGCGGATCTGGAGAACCTCATCAATGAGGGCGCGCTGCTGGCGGCCCGGAAGGATCAGCATTTCATCACCATGCAGGATCTGAAGGATGCGGAGATCAAGGTCATCGCCGGTCCGGAGAAAAAAAGCCGGGTGATCCCCCAGCACGAGCGGGAGCTCACCGCCTATCACGAGGCAGGCCATGCAGTGGTCATGCACATGCTGCCGGGACAGGACCCGGTGAGCCAGATCACCATTGTCCCCAGAGGTATGGCCGGCGGTATGACCATTTCCCTGCCGGAGGAGGACCGCTCTTACCTTTCCAAGCACTACATGGAGGATCAGATCGTGGGTCTGCTGGGCGGCCGTGTGGCTGAAAAGCTGTGTCTCAACGATATTTCCACCGGCGCCAGCAACGACATCCAGCGTGCCACCGCCATTGCCCGGAAGATGGTGACGGTATATGGCATGAGCGAGCGGCTGGGAACCGTGTCCTTTGACAGCGGCAATGACGAGGTGTTCATTGGCCGTACCATGGGGCACAGCCGGGGCTATTCCGAGGCTGTGGCCGCCCAGATCGATCAGGAGGTCAAGGATCTGGTGGACGGCGCCTACCGCCGCTGCCAGGATATTCTGGAAGCGCAGCGGGATAAGCTGGAGCAGGTGGCCCAGTACCTGCTGGAGCACGAGACCATGGAGCGGGACGCCTTCCTGACGGTGTTCGGGGAGAAAACCCATGAACAGCCGGAGAACGTTCCGGCTGCGGACGCCGAGGATCAAGACTAAAGTACACGCCGGGGGAGCTATGCTCCCCTGGCGTTCAGCGTGGCGAAAATATTTTCGCCACGCTGCTCTTATTTTCAGAACTTTATTAAAGTTCTGAAAATATTTGATTTCAATGGTGCGGGAAACCCTTCTTGGGTTTCCCGCACACACCCTTTACCCGCAAGGGGTATGCAGCATCCGTAAAGCGGCAGAGCCGCTAACGGCTGCCCTACCTTACCGTCACGGAGAATCTACCACTTTATCGATAGTTTCACACGCCGGAGGAGCATAGCTCCCCCGGCGTTGCATTTTAGGCGGACTTCGTGTATACTGGTAGCAATTTCTGAAACCGAGACGGGCTTGGAAAAGCCTTTGCAAAAAGGAGCGTTTATGTACTATGTGATTTTCGGCCTGCTGGGGGCGGCGCTGCTGGGCACCGATCAGTGGGTCAAGGCCTGGGTCGTGGGCCATTTGCAGCTGGGGGAGACCACTTCTTTGTTTCCGGGATTTCTGGAACTGATGCGGGTTCACAACTACGGCGCGGCGTGGTCCAGCTTTGCCGGGCAGAAGTGGCTGCTGCTGGGTGTCACCGGCGTCATTTTGGCGGCGGTACTGTGGGTGCTGGCCCGAAGGATCGTCCGGCACCCGCTGGGGATCTGCGCCTGCTGCCTGATCCTCTCCGGCGGCATTGGCAATATCATCGACCGACTGCGGCTGGGCTATGTGGTGGATATGCTCCACTTCCAGTTCTGGCCCAGCTATCCCACGTTCAACGTGGCGGATGTGTGCATCGTGTCCGGGGCTATTCTGGGCGCGATCTACTATGTGTTACTCTATGAAAAGCATGACAGGAGGAAAACGGATGGAGCCTCTGATCCTGCAAACGGCCAGTGAGGATGCCGGAAAACGGCTGGACGCATGGCTGGCAGAGCAAACGGAGCTGACCCGCTCCGCCGTTCAAAAGCTGATGGAGGAGGGCCGGGTGACGGCGGCGGGAAAACCCCTTGCTAAAAACACCCGGCTGACCGGCGGGGAAACGGTGTCTGTGAAACTGCCGGAGCCGGAGGCGGTGGACATCGTGCCTCAGAATATCCCGCTGGACGTGGTGTACGAGGACGAGGACGTCATCGTGGTGAACAAACCGAAGGGCCTGGTGGTCCACCCTGCACCGGGACACCCGGACGGGACACTGGTGAACGCCCTGCTGTATCACTGCGGGGACAGCCTTTCCGGGATCAACGGGGAGCTGCGGCCCGGCATTGTCCACCGCATTGACCGGGATACCTCCGGTCTCATCATCACCGCAAAAAACGATTTCGCCCATGTGAAGCTGGCGGAGCAGCTTCAGGATCACACGCTGGCCCGGACCTACCGCTGCATCGTCACCGGCAATCTCCGGGAGGATACCGGGACGGTGAACGCTCCCATCGGCCGCTGTCCCGCAGACCGGAAGAAAATGGCTGTGGTGGCCGGCGGACGGAACGCCGTGACCCATTGGACGGTGCTGGAGCGCTATCCCGGTGTGAATTATGTAGAGTGCCGTCTGGAAACGGGCCGCACCCACCAGATCCGGGTGCACATGGCCTACATCGGCCATCCGATTTTGGGAGATACCGTATACGGCAACAAAAAACCGGTCCCCGGTTTGCAGGGACAGTGCCTTCACGCTGTAGGACTGAAATTTATCCATCCCCGCACGGGAGAATTGGTGGAGCTGACCTGCGGTCTGCCGGAGGAATTTGAAAAGCAGCTGAAAAAATACCGGAATATGGCATAAGCAAGGGGCCTCGCTGAAAGCGAGGCCCCTCAGCGTGTCGAAAAAGCCTTTTCTCCCCGCTGAGTAAGTTTTCAGAACTTTTGTAAAGTTCTAAAACTTGGGAGATTTCAATGGCGCAGGACACCCTTCTTGGGTTTCCCGCGCACACCCTTCCTTACCATTGCGGAGAATTTACCACTTAATCGACAGTCTCGGGGGCCTCGCTGAAAGCGAGGCCCCTCTTTTGTTCCGTATGATTTTTCGTGTTGTTTCGCAGATCAGGAATGGACGGCGGCGATCCGGTCTGCGATATAGGGCTGGACCGCCTCGTAGGGAATTTCCAGTGCGGCGGCCAGCTCGCCGAACAGAAGCTGCTCTGCCTGCTTGAGATAGCGCTCGTCCACCATGCCGAGGCGGCGGTTCTGGGATTCTGCCTGACGGCGCTTGGCGTGAATGGACATGGCGAGCTCCACCAGACTGCGGCAGTTATGCTGCCGGAGACTGGCCTGATACTGCTGAGTCAGCGCCTGAGTGGTGGAAGCCCGACAGGCAGCGGGATGCAGAGTGGGAATTTCACTGATAAGATCTTCCGCCTCCTGCCGGGAGATAATGGGCCGCATGGACACCTTGTCATTGTCTACCGGGGTATAGATCAAACCGCCCTGATAGATGGGTTTAAGCTGATAGTAAAGCCGCTCCTGACGGGTGCTGCCCACCCGCTCCTGCCGCCGGTCAATGGAAAGCACCCGACAGACGCCGGTGGTGCCATAGACCAGCAGATCTCCTGCCTGAAACATGGGAAGTGCCTCCTTTCCAAAAACTGCAAAAATCTCAGATTCATAACCATTCTAACATTATTTTGGCAAAAATGTCAGGGAATATACGAAAAAAGTAAAAAATCTCTGTTTTTCTGAAAAGACGGCGCCCTTTTTTGTGGAAAATATAGGGATTTGGCGCATGATATACACATGGACAGGGAAAAAGCGCCCGAAAGTGAGAACTTTCAGACGCTTTTTTATAAATGGGAAACCAAATCACGCACGATCCGGGCGGTCATGCCCCAGATGGCGTGGCCCCCGTAGAGCCACACCGGGACCTCTACCTTGCCGCAGTTCCAAGGGTAATCCCGGGGAATCCCAACCGCTTCATAGGGGAAAGACTCCGGGACACGGGGAATCAGATCATAGGCACATGGCTGGGGCAGGGTGGCCCTGAAAAATTCCACCGGTACAGTGAACACCTCCGCTACCTCAGCGGGGGCGGGACGCAGGGTGGCGAGACCGGCAGGGGATACCAGCCCCGGCAGCGGCCGCAGAAGAAAGCCCCGCTGATTGCAGATAAAGTCCCCTTGGCCCAGAAGCCGGATCTCGGCGCGGGGGATGGATAATTCCTCCTCCGTCTCCCGGAGGGCGCAGTCTGCCGGGGTCTCTCCCGGTTCCATCTGCCCGCCGGGAAAGCAGGTCTCGCCGCTTTGACTGACCCCGGCAGACCGGACCTCAAACAGCAGGTGCAGTCCATTCGGACGCTCTACCAGAGGACACAAAACAGCATATTCGTGCCGGGCTTCCAGCAGCGTGGGAACATGATCGCCGTAAAACCGGCGCAGATTTGTCAGTTCTTCTCTCATAGCAGCATCGTCAAAGCCCGCTGGCAGTTGGTGATGTCCACCGTCGGCTGGCTGGGTTCGTACTCTCCGTCCAGGGACCAGGGCAGATCCTCGTCCGTTTCCACATGAAGGGCCGACACATGGCGGAAGATGAGACCGCCGCTGTTATACTGCTGATTCAGCAAGGCCCAGATCAGATTTTGCAACTCCGCTGCATTTTGGGGATGGGGCACCAGCAGCAGCTCAAAGAGGCCGTCATCCAGAATGACCTCCTCCCGCTCCAGCTTCATCATACCGGCGATGGAGGTGGAGTTGGCAACGGCACCGAACAGGTATTCACCGTCCAGCGTCTCCCCATCAGCGGTGATGCGGACCTTATAGGGGCGCAGCGTATCCAGATCCCGGAGGCTTTCCAGCAGATAGCCGAAGTGGCCCAGAGCATTTTTCACATCCTGAGAGGCGGTGTAGGATGTCCGGGTGAAGGCTCCGAAGGAGGCTACATATACGAAAATACGCTCACCGAAGCGGCCGATGTCAAGTTGACGGCGCTGACCACGGACGATGGCCTCCGCCGCCTGAACGGGATCTGAGGGGATCTCCAGGCTGGCGGCAAAATCATTGGTGCTCCCCTGAGGCAGATAACCCACCGCCGGGGGAGTTTTAAGCGTTTGGATGCCGGAGATGACCTCGTTGAGGGTGCCGTCGCCGCCCACGGCCACCACAGTGTCATAATCTCCGCCCTCTTGGGCGGCAATGCGGGCTGCGTCCCCGGCGGCGGTGGTGCGGCGGATACGGAGCAGATATCCGGCATCGCACAGGGCGGCAGCCGCATCATATAACGGCCCCCGGGGCTTGCTGCGTCCCGCCCGGGGATTGACGATCATCAGGAGCTTCTTTTGGGGTTCCATGTCCATGCCTCCGAAAATGATTATAAATGTTAACAGACGGTTAAAGTAGTATAGCATGGGGAATTGAGGATTGCAATTCCCCCGGGCGGCGTGTAGAATAAAGTTTGTATAAAGGTTTCGGGAGAAGTCTGCCGCAGGCGGGCGGACCCTGTCGGCAGGAGGCGGTTGGATGAAGAAAAAAGACAGCGCGGTGCGGTGGGGACTTGCCCTCTTTTTGACCGTGGGCGCGATCCTGCTTTTTTACGATACCCTGTTTGGCCGCCGGGTACTGCCATCCTTCGGCGGTCAACTGCTGAAAGCACTGCAGCCGGTTCTGATCGGCGCGGTACTGGCGTACCTGCTGGCGCCGGTCATCGACTTTATTGAAAACCTGTTTTTTCCGGAACAGATGAAAAAGGCCCACGCAGAGGGGCGCATGACCTCCCGAAGCGCCCGGGCCGTCAGTCTGGTGGTGACCTGGGCCATCATCGGCCTGCTCTGCTATCTGCTGGGCCATGTGCTGATCCCGCAGCTGTACCGGAGCGTGGTGCAGTTGGTTTCCAGCGTGGAAGGTTACTACAACACCATCAGCGGCTGGGTGGAGCATCTGTTGGAGAGCAACCCCACCGTGGAGGTTTGGGTAGCCGGCCAGATGGATAAGTTCTACGAGTCCGCAACGGAGTGGCTGAAAAATCAGGTCTTTACCCGGACGCAGATGCTGATGATCGCCGTCTCCGGCGGTGTGCTCAGTACGCTGGCGTTCTTGAAGAACCTGCTGGTGGGCATGATCGTCTCTGTGTACTTCATGGCTACCAAGGAGCGCTGTGCCGCTCATGCCCGGAAGCTGGCTTACAGCCTGTTTTCCGAGGAAGCGGTCTACTGGGTCTTTCGGGGCAGCGCCAAGGTCGACCGCATTTTCTCCGGCTTTGTCCGGGGCAAGCTGCTGGATTCCCTCATCATTGGCGTGCTGTGCTTCATCGGCTGCTCGCTGCTGGATATGCCGTATACGCCGCTGGTGTCCGTTTTTGTGGGCGTCACCAACGTCATTCCTTTCTTCGGACCCTTCCTGGGAGCGATCCCCAGCTTCTTCCTGATTCTGCTGGTCGATCCCATTCAGTCTTTGTATTTCCTGCTGTTCGTGCTGGCTCTCCAGCAGCTGGACGGCAACGTGATCGGCCCCAAGATCCTGGGAGAGAGCACGGGCCTTTCCAGCCTGTGGGTCATCATTGCCATCCTGGTGGGCGGCAGCTTTTTCGGTGTGGCGGGTATGTTTTTCGGCGTGCCGGTATGCGCCTGCCTGTACAGCCTGGTGGCGTTCCTGGTGGATCGGCGTCTGGCGGAAAAGGATCTCCCCGTGGAAACGGAGCATTACACCGCTCCGCTGCCGGAGCAGGAAACCGAGCCTGAAAAACCGGAGAAAACGTCGGAAAACTTGTAAAAAAGGCTTGCAATCAGCCGCAGTATCCTGTACAATACAGCCTTGCGGACATATCGTTAGAAAAATAACAAACGATGTGTCCCAGGGCTGTTTTTGCGGATTGGCCACCGCATATTCCCTCATGGATTTTCAGTACCCGTAAGGGACTGGGAATTTGCGGAACGGAGAAAACCGCTCCGCGAATACACTGACTCCCCGGAGCAGTGATATAAAAAGGAGAATTGCATATGAAGAAGAGAATCCTGACGCTTTTGGCGGCGGTCTGCCTCCTGAGCGCCGTACTCAGCGGATGCGGAGACGGCAGCCAGAACGGGATGACCGGAACTACGGACCAGAGCACCGCGAACACCCAGACGGAAGGCCCCGCGGCCCGCGCTGCGGCCGGCGAGCTGAACGTGGGCATCGCCCAGGACCTGGACAGCAGTCTTGACCCTCACAAAACCGTGAAGGCAGGAACTCGTGAGGTCATGTTCAACGTATTTGAAGGACTTTTGAAGCCCGACGCCAGCGGCAACCTGAATCCCGCTGTGGCGGAGAGCTATACCGTTTCCGAGGACCATCTGCTGTATACCTTTAAGCTCCGCGCCGGTGTGAAGTTCCACAACGGTCAGGAAGTGACGCCGGAGGACGTGATCTGGTCCTACCAGCGCTGCGGCGATGCCAATGCCCCGGCAGACATCATCCAGGTGGCGGCTTTTGCCAACGTGGAGATGTATCAGGAGGGGGATGACACCGTCTGCTTCCAGCTGCAGGAGCCCAATAATGAGTTTGCTTCTTACCTGACCACCGCTGTGCTGCCCAAGGACTACACGGAGCAGGATACCGCCCCCGTGGGCACCGGCCCGTTCAAGTTCGTTTCCCGGACGGCTCAGGAGTCCGTGGTGCTGGAGCGGTTTGATGATTACTGGGGCGAGAAGCCCGATCTGACCAAGGTCACCTATAAGATCATTGAGAATGCCGACAGCATCCTTCTCAGCCTCCAGAGCGGCGCTGTGGATGTATTTGCCCATCTGACCACCACCCAGATCCAGCAGCTTGGCGACGGCTTCCATGTGGAGGAAGGCACCATGAATCTGGTGCAGGCCCTGTACCTCAACAACGCCGAGAAGCCCTTTGACGATGTGCGGGTGCGGCAGGCTCTCTGCTACGCCATTGACCGTCAGCAGATCCTGGACCTGGCTTTCAACGGCTACGGCACCCTGCTGGGTTCCAGCATGTACCCCGCTTTCAGCAAGTATTTTGATGATGAGCTGACCAACTACTATACTTACAACACCGAAAAGGCCAAGGAGCTGCTGACGGAGGCCGGTTATCCCAACGGCTTCGACATGACCATCACCGTCCCCAGCAACTACCAGTCTCACATGGATACCGCACAGGTCATCGTGGAGCAGCTGAAGGCTGTGGGCATCAATGCCGCCATTCAGCCCGTCACTTGGGAGAGCTGGGTGCAGGACACCTATTCCAACCGGCAGTTCCAGTCCACTGTGGTGGGCGTGGACGCTTCCAACATGACCGCACGAGCCATGCTGGAGCGGTTCGTCTCTACCGCCAGCCGCGACTTTATCAACTACAACAACGCGGACTATGACGCTCTGTTCGCCCAGGCTCAGGCCTGCTATGACGATGGGGAGCAGACCGCCCTTTACAGAGCAATGGAAAAGAACCTGGCGGAAAATGCTGCCAACGTCTATATTCAGGACATGGCAGACTTCGTGGCAGTGCGGGATGGTCTTGAGGGCCCCTCCTTCTACCCCATCTATGTTCTGGATCTTTCCACTATCCACTATACGAAATAAGTGATGAACAGCGGACGTTTTGACGCCGCTGACCCGGAAGGGAGATGACAGTCATGCGATACACGGCGCGGAAAATTCTGACGCTGCTTGTCACCATGCTCGTCGTCTCCCTTCTGACGTTCGCGGCTTTTGATATGATCTCCGGAGACCCCGCCGCCACCCTGCTGGGGACGCAGGCCACGCCGGAAAAGGTGGAGGCCCTCCGGACGGAAATGGGATTGAACCGCCCCATGCTGGTGCGGTACGGGGAATGGCTGGCCGGTTTCTTCACCGGAAATCTGGGCGTTTCCTTCCAGTACCGCCAGCCGGTGCAGGCGCTGTTAGGCCCGAAAATGCTGGTGACGCTGTGCTTGAGCCTGGTGAGCTTTGTGCTGATCGTCGTGGTATCGCTGCCCTTGGGATTGCTGTCTGCCAACGGAAAACTGGACGGACTCCACACATTCCTGAACCAGTTCTGCATGGCGGTACCGCCGTTCTTTACCGGCATCCTCATTTCCTGGTGCTTCGGCATTTTCCTTCGGGTGTTTGTCCCCGGTGACTTTCCGGGGCTGGACCGGAACCTCGGCAGGTCTCTGGTGTACTTATTCTTTGCCGCCGTGTCCATTGCCATTCCCCGGGTGGCTATGACGGTGCGGATGCTGCGCAGCACGGTCATCAGCGAGATGAACAAGCCCTATGTCCGCACGGCCATTGCCCGCGGCAATGACCGGCGGCAGGTGCTGTGGGGCCATGTGCTGAAAAACTCTCTGGTGCCAACCGTCACGTTTTTGGGACAGACCATGGCGGAAATCGTAGCGGGCAGCATCGTGGTGGAGCAGGTGTTCTCTGTTCCTGGACTGGGGCGGATGCTGGTGACCTCTATTTCCAGTCAGGACTACCCGGTGGTGGAGGCCATCGTGGTGATCCTGGCCTTCTGGGTGGTGCTTTCCGGCACTCTGGCGGATCTGGTCAATCGCTGCATCGACCCCCGGATGGGAGGGATCGGCAAATGAAAAAGAGAAATCCTTACCTGACCGTGGGACTGGTGATGACCGGCATCCTGACGGCTCTGATCGTTCTCGGCTTTTTCTGGACGCCCTATGACCCCAACGCCATGGCAGCGGGGCCGAAGCTGACGGGGCCGTCTCTGGCTCACCTGATGGGAACGGACAGCTTTGGCCGGGATATTTTCAGCCGGGTGCTGAAGGGCGCCGGGACCACCTACGGAATCGCGCTGTGTACTGTGGCCGTGGGCGCGGTGTGCGGCACGGTGCTGGGCGCCGTTACCGGCTATTTCGGCGGCATCGTGGACGATGTGCTGATGCGCCTTGGCGATGTGCTGACGGCATTTCCCAGTATTCTGCTGGCACTGGTGGTCATCAGCCTGCTGGGCCCCGGCAAGACGCGGAATGTGATCCTCGCTCTGGGCCTGGTGTTCATCCCCAGCTTTGCCCGGATGGCCCGTGGTACCTACGCCGGACTGCGGGAGGTCAACTATGTAAAAAGCGCCCGGCTCATGGGAGCTTCCAGCAGCCGCATCCTGTGGAGGCATATCCTGCCTAATACTTGGAGCGTGCTGCTGCCGGCGCTGACCATCGGCTTCAACAACGCTGTGCTGGCGGAGGCATCCATGAGCTATCTCTGCATTGGCGTAACGCCGCCGGACGCCTCTCTTGGCTATATGCTCTCGGAGAGTCAGGGCATGTTCATGAGCGCGCCCTGGTACGCGCTGGGAACGGGCCTGACCCTTGTGTGGATGGTGTTCGGCGTGGGACTGATCGGCGAAGGACTGCAGCGCCGGGGCGGAGGTGAGGTCTGATGCTGGAAATTCAGAATTTGCATGTGAAATTTCATAACCGGGACCGGGAAGCGGTCAGCGGTGTGAGCCTGACCATTCAGGACGGCGAAATTTTGGGTCTGGTGGGTGAATCCGGCTCCGGAAAATCCGTCACCGCCATGAGCGTGGCGGGTCTGCTGCCCCGGAAGCAGTGCGACTATACCGGCCGCATCCTGCTGGACGGGCAGGAACTGCTCCACGCGGACCGGTCCGTTTTGCGGGAGATTCAGGGAGCGGAGATCGGCGTGGTGTTTCAGGAGCCCCAAAGCTGCATGGACCCCCTGATGAAAATTGGGCCTCAGGTGGAGGAGACCCTGCGGATACACACCCAGATGCCGAAAGAGGAGCGCCATCAGCGGGCGCTGGCGGCAATGGCGGCGGCGGAGCTGCCGGACCCGGAGGGGATCTGCGACAAATACCCCCACGAGCTTTCCGGCGGTATGCTCCAGCGGGCTATGATCGCGGCGGCTATCGTGAACCGGCCCAAGCTGCTGCTGCTGGACGAGCCTACCACGGCACTGGATGTGACCATTCAGGCCCAAATTCTGGAAATGCTGAAAAAACTGAACCGGGAGAGCGGCGTGTCCATGCTGTTCATCTCCCATAATCTGAACGTGGTACGGAAGCTGTGCCGCCGGGTGGCGGTGATGCAGCGGGGCGTTCTGGTGGAGGAGGGAGATACCGATCAGGTATTCTACCATCCTCAGCACCCCTACACCCAAAAGCTGATCGACGCCATCCCCACCCGGAATCGAAAGGAGGAGCGGCCATGACGGACGAATTGGTACTCTCCCTTCAACATGTTACCGCCGGGTATCGGGAAGGCGGCGTGCTGGGCCGCAAGTACTTTCACGAGGTGCTCCACGATGTTTCCTTCGATGTGCACCGGGGTGAAATTTTAGGATTAGTAGGCGAGTCCGGCACCGGAAAATCCACGCTGGCCAAGACCATCTTGGGCATGGTGCGGCCGGAGGCCGGACAGGTCATCCATTATACGAAACGGCCTCAGATGATCTTTCAGGACCCGTACAGCTCTCTGAACCCGGCGTATCCGGTGGAGTGGCTGTTAGAGGAGCCGCTGCGGATCTACGGAAAGTATGACGGCCCGGAGCGGAAGCGCCGGGTCCGGGAAATGCTGGAACGGGTGGAGCTGCCGGAGGAAGTGCTGAAAGCGAAGCCATCGGAGCTTTCCGGCGGACAGCGGCAGCGGGTGTCCATCGCCGTGGCCCTAATCCAGCGGCCCCGCTTCCTCATTGCTGACGAGCCGGTCAGCGCACTGGACGTGACCATTCAGGCCCAGATTTTGAAGCTGCTGCGGGAGCTGCGGGACGAGCTGGATCTCAGCTACCTGTTCATCTCCCACGATCTGAACGTGGTCTACCAGCTTTGCGATTCTGCTCTGGTGATGAAGCAGGGGCGCATTGTGGAACAGGGGACGGTGGACGAGCTGTTCGACCATCCCAAGGACCCGTACACAAAGCAGTTGTTGGCGGCGGCGGAATAACCGCATAGCCGAACAACTGGATATAAGGACAGCAGGCGGTTCCGCCTGCTGTTTCCAAATCCTGAGCTTGAAAAATGACAGATGAGGCATTGCTATGAGCTTCTGGAAAAAATATCGAAAACTGCATATCTGGCTGGCTGTCGATCTGGCGGTGTTGGGCCTGTATCTGGCTCTGCGGCAGAACCGGCAGCTGATGAACAGCTTTGCGGATCACGTCACCACACCGCTGAAGGCGGCGTTGGGGCGGCTGTGCGCGCTTACCAGCCTGTCCATCATGGAAATCCTGTATGCTCTGGCGGCGGTGGGGGCTGTGGCATATACCGTCTGGTCAGTGATCGCCGTGGTGAAGGCCAGGGGTCACCGGGGACGGCGGGTATACAGCGCCCTTTTGGGAGCGGCGGACGGTATTTTGACAGTTTACGTCCTGTTCTGTCTCATGTGGGGCGTGAACTACTGGACAGACAGTTTTCAGGACCGTTCCGGCATCACAGCCCAGCCGGTGGCTGCGGAGGATCTGAAAAACGTGACCGCCTATTTCGCGGAACGGCTGTCCGAAACGGCGGACACGGTGCCACGGGACGAAAACGGCGTGTACGCGGTGCCGAAAGAGCAAATTCTTTCAGAGAGCCGGTCGGTCTACGGCGGCGTGACGGAGCTGTTCCCCTTTCTGGAATTTCCGGATACCGGGGTCAAGGCAGTGCGCTGCTCCCGAATTATGAGCGTCATGGGCTTTACCGGGGTGTACTTCGCCTGCGTGGGGGAGTCCAATGTAAATGTGGACAGCCCCGCCTGCCTGCTGCCCTCCACCATCGCCCACGAGCTGGCCCACCAGCGGGGTGTCGCGTGGGAGCAGGAGTGCAACTTTTTGGGCGTGTTGGCCTCTGTTACCAGCGGAATGCCGGATTATGCGTATTCCGGCTGGCTGCTGGGATTCATCCACCTTGGCAACGCCTTGTACGAAACGGACCCGGAGACCTACTGGGCCATCCGGAGCACCCTTCCGGCAGCGGTGGAGGCGGATCTCCGGGACAACAGCGCCTATTGGGATCAGTTCCGGGACAACGTGGTGGAAAAGGTATCCGACACAGTGTATGACGCCGCGCTGAAATCCTACGGTGACGCCAACGGCATGAAGTCTTACAGCATGGTGGTGGAGCTGCTGGTGGCGTATTATAAGGATCTGATATAAAACTTCATGCATGAGCGGCGCACTACGAAAACGTGCAAATGCCAGTGCATGAAGTTTTCGCGCATCATTTCCGGTTGCCCCGCAGGGGCGAGGAAATGGCGCATTTCTTAATTTTGCTATGCTTTTGCATAGCAAAACTTCATGCATGAGCGGCGCACTACGAAAACGCGCAAATGCCAGTGCATGAAGTTTTCGCGCATCATTTCCGGTTGCCCCGCAGGGGCGAGGAAATGGCATATTTCTTATGTTGCCATGCTTTTGTATAACAAAAAGGACTTCCGCAGCAATGCGGAAGTCCTTTTTTGAATCATTGGGGCAGTTCGTTTTCCTTGGGCCAGGGGTGCAGCGAATAAGACTGCTCCGGGGTCATGGCAAAATACTGCTTTGTACCGGTGTTCCCCTGATCCCCCCAGGTGGCGTCGATGTGGACGGTCTCGCCGTCCAGTGTGGCCACGGTCCAGATGTGGGTGGCGTTGGGGAGAGCGTAGCAGTCGATGCCCTCCAGCTTCAAAAGCAGATTGTAAGCGCCGGTATACCCGTCGCAGACGGCCTTGCCGTTATGAAACAGGCTGTAGGGCAGGTGGCTGACGGAGGTGTTGTCCCCGGCGTCATCGTAGGTGCAGTTGGCGGCGATCCACTGGTAATAGGCCCAGGCGATCTCCCGCTGGGTGGAGGCGGGGGTAATGGTCCCCTGCTGCCACAGCGCGTCATGGACGGCAATGGCGGCAGACAGCGTTTCCGACCGGTATTCCTCGGTACGGTCGCCGGCGATGGAGCTGAATTTCAGGATCATGGTCCCGGCGGCGTTATAGGAGCAGGAGGCGTTGTTATAGCCTTGCTCGCAGTACCGCTTGACCGCCAGCAGGGCATTGTTCAGAGCCTCCTGAGCACTGGAAACGGTAAAGCCCTGATCGTATTTCAGGGACAGGGTGTTTTCCCCCTGAGAGAGCATATAGCGGACGGCCTGGTCATAGTCCGCCGCAGTCTCTGGGGCGGCGATGTAGGTTCCCGCCGTGACCAGATCCTCGTAGGCGGCCCCCTCGGCGCTGTAAAGCTCCGGCAGGTGCCAGTCCGGCGTCAGCCGAAGGGAGGGATCCACCATCCGGGTCAGCATGGCTGCGGCGGCCCCTCTGGTGATGGGAGAATCCGGCAGAAAGGAGCCGGTTTCGTCGCTGCCCACGCTGATCCCGCAGCGGTAAAGCTTGAGAATATCATCATAATAAGGCGTGTATTCCGTCACGTCGGTGATCCGGCGGCGGCTGGCGTAGGCCTGAGTGATAAGGGAATCGTTGACCGGGGGCAGTACTGTTTCCGGCAGGAGATTTGCCAGCACATGGGCCATCTGGGCCCGGGTAGCCACATCGGCGAGCTGCTCGTCCAGAGCCTTGTCTAAAACGCCCTCCGCCTGTAAGTACCAGAGATAGGGGGCGTAGACCCGCTGGGCGTCCTTCAATCCAATGGCGGCGGCAGTGAAGGCGGCGGGACCGGCCTCCGGGTCCCCGGTGCGGTACAGGCTGCGGATGCGCCCGGCGAAGATCACCGACTGTCCCACGGTCATAGGTGCCGTCAGGCCGTAAGTGCCGTCGGCCTGACCGACAGACAGACCGTATTCGTACAGGGCGGCTACATTTTCATAGAAGGTATGGTCCTCCGGCAGATCGGAGAACTGGCTGGCGTAGGTTTTGCTGCGGGTGAAGTTGTCCGTGCTGTTCTCCTTGGCCAGAGCGGGAACGCTCATCAGAGACAGTGCCAGCAGCAGGGACAGCGCTTGCTTTTTCATGGAGTGTCACTCCTTTCCGGAAGTCAGGACGGAAGATGCAGATCCTCCGCGGTCCGATCCTCCACATAGGGGTTGAGATAGGTGTTCACCAGAGTCAGAGTTTCGTCCGGGATCAGATAAATATACGGAGATCTCCACTCGTTAGGCAGGGTGGAGAAGTCAATCTTGTCCACGCCCATTTTCAAAACCTCTGTGCCCAGCCAGGCCAGATTGCCTACGGACAGGTCGGTGTCTACATACTGGTTGAAAATTTTGGCGTAATCGTCGATTTTTGTCAGGATATTGCTGGCGGTGAGCATTTTTTTCGCTACAGCCTTCAAAAACTTCTGCTGGGTCTGCATCCGGCCCAAGTCCTCGCTGCCGTAGCCGGTGCCATCGTTGTTGTGGCGGAAGCGGACCACCCGCATGGCGTCGGCGCCGTTGAGGTATTGAACACCTTTTTTAAAATGGATGCTGAGGTTCTGAATGGGATCGTCATAGTCCATGTCGATGGGCACATCGAAATTCACGCCGCCGATGGCCTCCACCAACGCCTCAAAGCCGGTCAGATCCACGGAAACGGTGTAGTCCACCGGGATGCCCAACTGGTCGGACACCACCTCTGCCAGCTTGGTCATGCCGCCCTTGCCGAAGGCGGCGTTGATCTTGTGGGATTTTCCATCCCACACGGCCTTGGAGTCACGGGGAATGCTGACGCCGTAGACGTAGCCGTTCACAGTGTCCACAGCTACCAGAATGTTGGTGTCGCTGTTGCCGTTGCCGTCGTCAGAGCCGGAGACCAGAATGGTGTAGAAGCCGCCCTTGCGCTCCAGATGGGACCGCAGGGCCTCCTGGGCCGCCTGCTCCTCCTCGGATAGCTGGGGATTTCCCGTGGAGGAGGGCTGAGACGGCAGCTCCGCCGCCTTCTGCTCCGGGGCTTTCAGGAAAAATGCCTTCACCGCCACGCAGACGGTGAGCAGGACCAGAACGATGGACAGGAAAACTTGCAGGGTAGTGAGGTGCTTTTTATAGCGGACTGCTCTGGACATGTGAACGGACGCTCCTTTAACGCGCGGCGAAGGCCGCTTCTCTTTTTCGACAGATTTACATAATATTCTATAAGGATACGGCACAAATTACAAGGGGTTCCGGGAAATTTCCAGTTTATTCACAAACAGCCTGTCCGGAAAATGCTGGTCTACGGAAATCGACGTTTCTTAAAGGCTGCGGGGGACCCTCCGAAGGTCCCCCGCAGCCTGCTATTCGCTTCCGGCGCTGTTCGCCAGCCTTTTCAGCAGGCACCGGATCTCGTCCAGCTGCCGGGTCTGCTGAGAAAGGGCGCAACTGATATAATGAAGCTCTGCTGCCAGTCCCTCCGGCGCGGGATGGACCGCTACCGGGTGGGGCCATCGGCGCATGACGGGCTGAACTGCCGGAGCGGCGGGCAGTTCCGGGACAGCGTTTGACTTTTGGGGGCCGCTTTGGCGGCGGCAGCCGCCGGGATCACGTACAGCCATGGGACTTCCTCCTTCTATGTACCCTTGTATTTTTTTCGGGTGGCGATGCCGCCCCGGATGTGCCGCTGGGCCTTGTTCACGTCCAGCACCTCCTTGACCTGCAAGTACAGCGCCCGGTTAAAAAGGGGCAGCCGTTCTGAAATGTCCTTGTGGACCGTGGATTTGCTGATGCCGAATTTGGCAGCGGCGGCGCGGACCGTGGTCCGGTTCTCTATGATGTAAAGAGCAAGGCGCTCCGCCCGCTCCTCCATATTTCCCTTCAAAGCACAACACTCCCCGCCTTTTGTTGCTTTATCCTATGCGGCCCAAAACAGGCTTATGCAAGGGGAAAATTGGCCGCTCCCCACGAAAAAATATTGGAGAATCAAAAAAACCGTGATAGAATAACCATAACGATCTTATTGCAAAAGGAGTGTTGACCATGAATGAGGTTTTAAAGGTTCTGAAAGAGCGCCGCAGCATCCGTGCTTTCCGCCCGGAGCCGCTGAAAAAGGAGGATCTGGACGCCATTGTGGAGGCCGGTCTTTACGCGCCCTCTGCCAAGAATCTCCAGAGCACCAAGCTGGTGGTGGTGCGTGACGCCGCCGTGCTTGCCAGACTGGAACGGCTGAACAGCCGGATTTTAGGCACACCGGAGGGGACACCCTTTTATGGTGCGCCGGAGGCCATTGTGGTGCTGTCCGACAGCGAGTATCCCAACTGGCTTCAGGACGGCTCTCTGGTAATGGGCAACCTGATGAACGCTGCTGCCGCATTGGGCGTCGGCTCCTGCTGGATCAACCGGGCCATGGAGACCTTTGAATTGCCGGAGGGCAAGGCTTTGCTGGCGGAGTGGGGTCTGGGCGAAAACTGGAAGGGTGTCGGCAACTGCATTTTAGGCTATACGGATCAGGCTGTCCTGGGGGACAAGGCCCGGAAAGAGGACCGCGTTCTGTATGTGTGAGGAGGGCAGACTATGAATGAAGCGATCCGGCAGGTGACCCACGTTCAGAACATCCGCTATGACAAGGCCACGGAGCGGCTGTACATCATCGACCAGACGCTGCTGCCCAACGAGGAAAAAGAGATCGAGCTGCGCACCGTGGAGGAGATGATCGAGGCCATCAAAATGCTCCGCATCCGGGGCGCGCCGGCCATCGGTATCTGCGCGGGCTACTGCATGTACGCGCTGGCCAGGGACATTGACGCCAAGGACAACGAGACCTTTTACCGGAAATTGCAGATCGACGGCGAACTGCTGGGGGCAGCCCGGCCCACGGCGGTGAACCTCCGCTGGGCGGTGGGGGAGATGCTGGATACCGCCAAGACCCACTTGAAGGATGACCGGGCGGAATTGCTGGAGGCTCTGTACCGCAAGGCGGTGGACATCCACGAGGATGACATCGCCAAATGCACCGCCATCTCCGAATACGGTCTGAGCCTGCTGAAGGACGGCGACGGCGTTCTGACCCACTGCAATGCCGGTCCGCTGGCCACCTCCCGGTACGGCACCGGACAGGGCCCCTTCCTGCTGGCGGCGGAGCGGGGCATCCACATCCGCGTGTTTGCCGACGAGACCCGCCCCCTTTTGCAAGGGGCGCGGCTCACCAGCTATGAGCTGCAGCGGGCGGGGGTGGACGTGACCCTCATCTGCGACAACATGGCGTCCATGGTGATGAAAAACGGCTGGGTGCAGGCCTGCTTCGTGGGCTGTGACCGCATCGCCGCCAACGGCGACTTCGCCAACAAGATCGGCACCAGCGGCGTGGCCATCCTGGCCAAGCACTACGGCATCCCCGTGTATACGCTGGGGCCCACCTCTACCATCGACATGAACTGTCCCGACGGGGCGCACATCCCCATCGAGCTGCGGGACGGCGACGAGATCAAGAATCTCTGGTACGAAAAGCCCATGGCCCTGCCGGAGGTGAAGTGCTTCAACCCGTCCTTCGATGTGACGGACCATGAGCTGCTCACCGGCATCGTGACGGAGAAGGGCATTTGCTACCCGCCCTTTACCGAGAGCCTTGCGGCGCTGTTCAAGGACAAAGAATAAGGAGGATCTGATATGGCTATTTTAGAATCTCCCTCTGCCTGCATCGCAGCGGAGGAGGGCGTCATCGCCAAGGCGGTACTGATGCCCGGCGACCCTCTGCGGGCGAAATTCGTAGCGGAGCACTATCTGGAAAACCCGGTGTGCTTCAATACCGTGCGGAATATGCTGGGCTATACCGGCACCTATAAGGGTCGGAAACTGTCCGTCATGGGTCACGGCATGGGCGTTCCCTCTGCGGGACTGTACGCCCACGAGCTGTATAACTTCTACGGCGTGGACACCATCATCCGCATCGGCTCCGCCGGGGGCATCGGAGAGGATGTGAAGGTGCGGGACGTGGTGCTGGCTATGGGCGCCTCCACCAATTCCCACTTTGCCGACCAGTACCGGTTCCCCGGCCAGCTTTGCGCCACGGCGGACTACGGCCTTTTGAAGGACGCTGCCGCAGCGGCGGAACGGCTGGGCATCCGGGCGGACGTGGGACAGGTGTTCACCTCCGACCAGTTCTATAATGACAATCCGGAGGCCAACGCCACCTACCGGAAGTTCGGTATTCTGGCGGTGGAGATGGAGACCGCCGGTATTTACTGGACGGCTCAGCGCTTCGGCAAGCGGGCGCTGTCTATCCTTACCATTTCTGACCATATTTTTACCGGCGAAGCCCTGAGCGCTCAGGAGCGGCAGGACTCCTTCCATGAGATGATGGAGATCGCCCTGGAGACCGCGTGGAACGCGGCGGAATAAGAGAGAAAGGCATCATACATGTATCGCACAGTGATTTTTGATCTGGACGGCACGCTGCTGGATACCATCGGGGATCTGGCGGCCGCCGCCAACGCCGTCTGCCGGGAAAACGGCTGGCCGGAGTACACCGTACAGGCCGTCGAGGGCATGGTGGGTCACGGCATCCCCAATCTGGTGAGCCGGTTCTCCCCGGCGGAGGCCCAGGAGCCGCAGACGCTGGAACGGACCCTTGCGCAGTTCAACCGGTACTACGGCGCTCACAATATGGAACTGACCGCACCCTATGCCGGGATGCCGGAGCTGCTGAAAAAGCTGAAAGCCGCCGGAGTGCGGCTGGCGGTCTGCTCCAACAAGGCGGACGAATTCAGTCAGGTGATCGTAGCTCACTACTTCCCCGGTATTTTTGAGGTGATCCGGGGGAATCTCCCCGGCACACCGGTGAAGCCGGACCCCGGCGTGGCCCGCGGGATTCTGGAAAAGCTGAACGCCTGGCCGGAGGAGACGCTGATGGTGGGAGACAGCGATGTGGACATCCGCACCGGACACAACGCGGGCTTGAAGGCCTGCGGCGTGACGTGGGGCTTCCGCAGCCGGGAAAATCTGGTAAACGCGGGAGCGGATTTTCTGGCAGATACCCCGGCGGAACTGGAAAAACTCCTGATGAACTGAAAATCGAGGCGGTCCCGCAAGGGGCCGCCTCAATTTTTTTGCTGTCTGAAAAAGTTGTCAGGGGAGGGCTGAATGCACTCAAAAGTGCATAAAATGAAGCAGCGGAACGATAGAAAAACGGTTAACAGAAAAAGTTTTAATTGCTATCAGGAAAGCGATAACCAATTATAGAAAAAAAGCATTAACAATCCGTTCACAATTATGGTATACTTGACGATAGAGGAGAGAGGCAATCCCACTTTAATTGTGTAAAAACACAATAAGCAGTCCCAAGAACCTATCAACAAGCTTTGGAAGAAAAAAGGAGGAACCCTATATGGGCAATACCCTGAACAACAAGAAAGCGAATGGTTTCGCGCTGCTCCCGTTCCTGGTATTCATCGTTGTCTACATGGGCGCCGGTCTGGTTTACCAGTCCAAGGGCGTCGACATGGCATTCTATCAGTTCCCCTCTGTTACCGCGATGTTCCTGGCCGTTCTGGTGGCCTTCATTATGTTCAAGGGCAGCATCAACGAAAAGTTTGATACCTTCGCCAAGGGCGCTGCCAACGTGGACGTTCTGACCATGCTGATCATCTACATCCTGGCCGGCGCGTTCGCCACCGTGGCCGCTGAGATGGGCGGCCGTGACGCTACCGTCAACCTGGGCCTGAGCCTGGTTCCCGTCCAGTTCCTGGCCGCTGGCCTGTTCGTCATCGCTGCTTTCATGGGCACCGCTACCGGTACTTCCATGGGCACCATCTCCGCCATCACTCCCATCGCTGTCGGCGTTGCGGAAAAGGGCGGCCTGAACATGATGGTCGTTCTGGGCGCAGTTATCGGCGGCGCTATGTTCGGCGATAACCTGTCCATGATCTCCGATACCACCATCGCCGCTACCCGCAGCCAGCACTGCGAGATGCGTGATAAGTTCCGCGTGAACTTCCTCACCGCTCTGCCTGCCGCTCTGGTCACCATCGTGGTGCTGCTGATCGTGGGCCGTCCCGAGACCGTTACCGAGATCGGCGACCTGTCCTACAGCTTCATCAAGGTTATTCCCTATCTGCTGGTTCTGATCCTGGCTCTGGTCGGCATGAACGTGTTCCTGGTGCTGACCATCGGCATCTTCGCTGCCGGTATCGTGGGCATCGCCACCGGCGCTATCGATCTGGCCGGTTTCGCTCAGGCTGTTTACAACGGCTTCTGCGGCATGAACGAGGTCTTCTTCCTGACCCTGCTGTGCGGCGGTATGTCTGAGCTGATCGCCAAGAACGGCGGTATCGAGTGGATCATCCAGAAGCTGGGCAAGGTCATGAAGGGCAACAAGTCCGCTCAGGTGGGCATTGCCGCTATGGTCTCTCTCTGCGACTGCGCTACCGCTAACAACACCGTGGCTATCATCGTGGCTGGCGACATGGCCCGTGAGGTCTCTCACGAGTACAAGGTCGACCCCCGCCGCACCGCTTCTCTGCTGGATATGTTCTCCTGCGTGTTCCAGGGCATCATCCCCTACGGCGCGCAGCTCCTGGTAGCTTCCTCCCTGTGCAACGCTACCGTTACCAACGGCACCACCATCAGCGCCGCCAACATCCTTGGCTCTCTGTGGTATTGCTGGTTCCTGGCTGCTTTCGGCATCCTGTCCATCTTCATCCCCTTCGCCGATGGCATTTGCCGCAAGGATCCCTGGAACTGGGAGTATGACTGCGCTGAGTCCAACGTGGCCGCTAAGAAGGCCCTGCTGGAGAAGGAAGCCGCTGAGGCACAGCAGTAATCAAACATTGGATCTCTCCTACTCTCGCACTCTCCTAATGGAAAACGCCGGCCAATGGCCGGCGTTTTCCTGTTGTCTGCAAGGTTCTGTGTTTCAGGCGAAAAGAACCTGCGCAAAAAATAAACCGGACGAAATCGTCCGGTTCATTTATTTATATGTGCTTATTTGCCGACGATCTGACGATGCAGGGAAGAGGTATATGCAATGGAACGCTGAATAGACTGTTCCAGAAGGCGGACAAATTCTTCGGCGTGAGAGGAGAGCTTGGCGTTCTGCGGATAGATCCAGCCCAGTCGTACCGGATCCTTGTCTGCCAGAGGGATGGTGACCACATTGGCAGGGGAGAGATGCTCTGCAAGAAGGCCGCTGCCAGTGCTGTAAGCGTCCGTATTGGCCAGAACATTCATGGCGGTGGAGCGGTTGTTGACAATGATGGCCTTGGAGGGCTTACGCATGGATACCATGGGAAGCTCTTCAGAAAAGTCCACGGCTACGCCCTGAGCCTGTTCAAAGGAACTGTAAGGATAGCCCTCCAGATCTGCCTCCGACACGTGTTCCAGCTGGGTGAGGGGATGTCCTTTCCGGACGTATACACAGGGAGGCACCGCCGCCAGCTCGTGGAAGGTCAGTTCCCGGCCGTCCAGCAGGCGGCAGACGATCTTTTCCGTTAATTTGGTCAGGAAGATGACGCCGATGTCCGCCCGGTGGTCATACACATCGTCGATCACGCCGTCCATGCTGGTCTCTTTCAATGTATATTGGTAGCGGTTTTCCTGGTTTTGCTGGAGCATTTCCAGGAAAGCGTCCTCAGTAAAGGGATACCGCTGGGTGGAAACGCTGAAATGCACCGGTGCAATGGTGCTGCGGGATTCGCCGTACAGACTTTCGATCCGCTGCTTCTGCTCCAGCAGCGAGACTGCATAGCCCAGAAACTCCTTGCCCTCCGGCGTGAACTCCACGCCCCGGTTGCTGCGGACGAAGAATTTGATACCCAATTCCTCCTCCAGTTCCCGCACGGCGGTGGAAATACCGGATTGGGACAGGAACAGCTTGTGGGCGGCCTTGTTGATGGAACCGCATTTGGAGATTTCTACCACATACGTCAGCTGCTGAAAGGTCATTGGATCGTCTCCTTTTTACAAAATTCATAAAATTTTTCACAGGATGCCGCAGGGGAACACAAGTCCGTCCGCCGGGCTCCCATGGATATAGTTACGCATCGTTTGTTGAACCACATTATACGGAGCCTATCACGAAAAGTCAATCCATTATTAAAATAACTGTGAATGAATTGCGAAAAAGAGATACTAACACCTTTTCGCGGAACGTGATAGTATAATAGGTGAAATCCAATAAAAGTATCCGATGAGACTTTCTGGTTTACGGCAAATGTTTACATAAATTTTGCGTGTAAACACCTCTCTACTCGACTCGCTCTCTCCTTTTGCCAGAAACGTGGAAAGTTCTTACAGATAACTGAAAAACGATAACAACAAAATTTGCCGGTCTCACCGGCCCCGGAACAAGGAAAGGAAGGCATTTATTATGGATTGCAAGAACATGGGCTTCGCTACTCGTCAGATTCACGCTGGTAAGCATGACAACGGTGTCGGCGCACTGTGCACCCCGATTTATCAGACCTCTACCTTCGAGTTTGATACCGTGCAGCAGGGCGGCGCCCGCTTCGCTGGTCAGGAAGAGGGCTACATCTACTCCCGTCTGGGCAACCCCTCTCTGACTCAGGTCGAGGAGAAGCTGGCTGCTCTGGAAGGCGGCGAGGCTGCTCTGGCTACCGCTTCCGGCATGGGCGCTATCTCCTCCGCTCTGTGGAGTTCTGTTGAGGCCGGTGACGAGATCGTTGCCAGCGATACCCTGTACGGCTGCACCTTCGCTCTGCTGAACCACGGCATGAGCAAGTTCGGCGTGGGCGTGAAGTTCGTTGACTTCGCCGATCTCGCTGCCGTGAAAGCCGCTCTGACCGAGAAGACCAAGGTTGTCTATCTGGAGACCCCCTGCAACCCCACTCTGAAGGTGGTTGACATCGCTGAGGTCGCCAAAATCGCTCACGAGTACAACAAGAACATCCGCGTCATCGTGGATAACACCTTCTGCTCTCCTTACATCCAGCAGCCCCTGAGCCTGGGTGCTGACGTGGTTGTCCACAGCGCTACCAAGTACATCAACGGCCACGGCGACGTGATTGCGGGCTTCGTGATTTCTGACGCTGAGTTCATCGGCAAGTGCCGTATGTTCGGCCTGAAGGATATGACCGGCGCCGTTATGAGCCCGTTCAACGCCTTCCTGATCGCCCGCGGCCTCAAGACGCTGGACATCCGTATGGAGCGCCACAGCGCCAACGCCATGAAGGTTGCCGAGTTCCTGCACGATCATCCCGCCATCGACAAGGTCTATTATCCCGGTCTGGAGGACTTCGAGGGTCACGAGATCGCCAAGAAGCAGATGAAGCTGTACGGTGGCATGATGTCCATTGAGCTGAAGGCCGACCGCGATGCCGTTGCCAACGCTCTGAACAAGCTGCAGTTGTGCACCATCGCCGTGTCTCTGGGCGATGCCGAGACGCTGGTCGAGCACGCCGCTTCCATGACTCACTCCACTTACACTCCCGAGGAGCTGAAGGCTTCCGGCATTTCCGAGGGTCTGGTCCGTATCTCCGTCGGTCTGGAAGATCCCGATGACATCATCGCTGATCTGAAGGCTGTCCTGGACACCTTGGTGTAATTTACACAAAAAAAATTGACCCGCCGCTCCTCTTGAAGGAGGGGCGGCGGGTTTTTTGACCGGATCGGCAAGGGTTGACAGAAGCCGGATCCGTGTTTATACTTGAATCGTGGACGATTCAAGGAATTCTGTCTACGGCATGATTTGGAAAATCAGCACGAAACGATTTGGAAAGGAAGTACATCATTATGAATTACACCAACACTCCCGATGCCCCCGCCGCAATCGGCCCCTATTCTCAGGCTATCTCCGCCAACGGCTTCCTGTTTGCTTCCGGCCAGGTCCCCCTGATGCCCGGTACCGGTGAGATCGTCGGCACCACCATCGAGGAGCAGGCTGAGCGCGCCTGCCAGAGCATCAAGGCCATTCTGGCTGCTAACGGCCTGGGCTTCGAGGACGTCATCAAGACCACCTGCTTCCTGGCTAACATGGAAGACTTCGCTGCTTTCAACGGCGTGTACGGCAAGTATTTCACCGGCAAGCCCGCTCGTTCCTGCGTGGCCGTGAAGGAGCTGCCCAAGAAGCTGCTGTGCGAGATTGAGATCATCGCTGTCTGCAAGTAAGACATTTCTGACAACCAAAGAGCACCAAAAAGCAAAGCGTTTGTTTTGAAATGGACAGGCCGCTTTTCCGCTGAACGGCGGAAAAGCGGCCTGTAGTTTTTGAAAATAGTTTAATAGAGGAGAGAGTCCTGGCTGCCGGGAAGAAAAGGTATGTGTGCGGAAAACCCAGGGGACGCGCCATTGAAATCAAACATTTTCAGGACTTTTGTGAAGCTCTGAAAACAGAAGACAGAGTGTGTCGAAAAAAATTCAACACGAAAAAAGAGACGCCCGACCGGGCGTCTCTTTTGCGTGCATATAGAGGTATTACGTGAAAAACGGGGATAGCCGAATGAAACCAGTCGCTATTTTCTGCGCCGTTACATCTGAAACAGGGTGATCATCAGCGGCATCGTGATGATGCAGAGCAGCATGGTCACTGTATTGATCAGACTGGCATAGAGGGCGTCCCGACCGAACATCTGACTGAACTGGGTCACAATGTTGGCGGAGGGCGCGATCACAGAGAGCAGACTGATGATGATCAGCGTTTCTCCGTGAGGGGCCAGCGCGGCCAGACCGCTGTATTTGGCAACGCAGACCAAAATAACCGGCAGTACGATCAGTCGCAGCAGCACAGGCTTCCAGAGCTGGCGATAGGAGCGCAGATGCTGCATATCCATATCCGCCATCAGCATACCGATAATCAGCATGGCAACCGGGCCCATGGTATTTCCGGCCATGGCGAATGCCGACCGAATGACTGCGGGCAGCCGGATCTGAAATGCAAACAGAAACAGACCTATGACAATCGCCAGAATGTTCACATTGCATACCAGATCCCGCAGGGAGATCTCTTTTTTGCCGCTGATGAGGATCCGGGCATGGGTCCATACCAGAATGGTCTGCACGATAGAGTAGCAGGTCACATACATGACCCAATCTTCACCAAAAATTCCGATGACAAGCGGAACCACCATGTTGGTGCAGTTCGAGTACATGACAGAGGCTGTTTCCACTGTATTTAGGCAAAACAGCTTTGCCGACAGTCTTCCCAGCACGAGACTCAGCACGTTCATCATCAGTGCAGATAGAAGCGAAAGCTCCATCATGCGTACGGTATCCGTTGTGCGCTCGATCTGAAAAGCGTTCAGGATCACGCAGGGGATGATGACATACAGCAACAGCATGGACAGTACACGACTGTCCTCTGATTTCAAAATACCGGCCTTTACAATGGCCCAACCCAGAAAGATAATGATAAACAACTGGGCGATCTGCTGTAGCAGGATCAGACTCAGCATTTCTCCTCTACGTCTTTCAGACGGCCCAGATAGGGACTTTCTGTCGTGCTCATGCTGGAAGCGGCATTTTTAAAGCGCTCCACGCTGGCGGTGGATTCCTTGACGGGACGGAGGGTGCCGGCGCCGGCCACGCAGCCGCCGGGACAGCCCATGCCCTCCAGCAGATAGCCGTTGCGCTTGCCGGCCTTAGCCATGGCCAGCATCTTGCGGCATTCCTTCAGACCATCGCCGTACTCAATGAGGATCTCACGATCCGGGTCAATGTGCTTGATGGCTTCCACCACAGCGGCAGCCACGCCACCGCCCACAGCGAAGCCGCGGCCAAAGCCGCTGCCCTCGTCCATGCCGTCGGCAGGATCTGCCTCAAGGGTCTTGAAGTCGATCTCCTTGGCGTCAAACATACCCAGAAGCTCCTCGAAGGTCAGCACGAAATCCACGTCGGAACGGACGGACTTCCGGTTGGCCTCCAGCTTCTTGGCGGCGCAGGGCCCGATAAAGACGATACGGGCGTTGGGATGATCCTTCTTGACCATCCGGGCTGTGATAACCATGGGGGTCAGGGCCATGGAGATGTTGTCCTTGAACTGGGGGAAGAGCGTCTTGGCCATCATGGACCAGGCGGGGCAGCAGCTGGTGCCCATCCAGTCCAGCTTTTCAGGGACTTCCTTCAGAAAGTCATGGGCCTCCTCCACGGTGCACAGGTCAGCGCCGATGGCTACTTCCACCACGTCGGCAAAGCCCAGGGTCCGCATGGCGGTTTTCAGCTTGGCGGGAGTAGCGTCGGGGCCGTACTGTCCCACAAATGCGGGAGCCACGCAGGCGATGACCTCTTCACCACGCTTGATGGCCTGGATCAGCTGGAAGATCTGGCTCTTGTCGGCGATGGCGGCGAAGGGGCAGTTCACCAGGCACATACCGCAGGAGACGCACTTATCATAATTGATCTTAGCCCGGCCCAGCTCATCGGACTCGATGGCGTCCATGCCGCAGGCGGCAGCACAGGGGCGCTCCACCTTGGAGATCGCCCGGTAGGGGCACTGGTTAAAGCACTTGCCGCACTTGATACACTTGCTCTGATCAATGTGGCAGCGCTTGTTTTCATCCAGATAGATGGCGTCCTTGGGGCAGACGTTCATGCAGGGGTGGGAAATGCAGCCCTGGCAGCTGTCGGTGATGCGGACCTGCTTGGGAGGGCAGGCGTTGCAGGCATAGGGGATGATATTGACCAGGGGCTCGTTGAAATATTTCTGATCCGTGGCGGCATCCTGGATATTGGCGCTGATGGGGGCAGAGGGGCCGTTGGGGTCCAGATCCATGCCCAGAGCCAGCTTGAGCCGGGCGGAAACAATGGCCCGCTCCAGGAACACGTCATGGCGATGGTGGGCAACCTCTCCGGGAACGATCTTGTAGGGGATCATGTCCACCTGCTTGTAATCGTCGCTCTCATAGGCCAGTCGGGCCACTTCTGTGAATACGCTGCGGCGGATATCGTCTACCGCGCTGTGTACACCTCTCATGTCTTTCCTCCTGTGTCCGGCAGCAGTCGCATTCTACTCCGGCATCGTTAGTGTCATCTGTTTATGGGCAGATGCAGTCAAGCATATTATAAGCAAACGTTTTTCTCTTTTCAACTGCCCTTTTTCACAGCTTTTTTGCAATTTTTTTCCGATTTTGCACACACTTCTCAATTCATGCCACAGGGCTTCTTGAGAAAATCTGAAAATCCGGCAGCTTTTTAAAGTTTTCCTCGCTTATTGTGTCCGGCTGTGCTATAATATATGGCCGTAATTCCGATGCTTTACATTTTTGAGGAGGTCCGTCCATGGCAAATCGCCGCCGTCCCCGTTCCCGGCTCCACGCAGTCATGCGGTGGGGGCTGCTGGCCCTGTTGGTCCTGTTTGTATATTGGGACAATACGGCGCTGCGGACCGATTCCCTGACCTACACCTCCACCGCGCTGCCGACGGAATTTGACGGGCTGCGGATCGTGCAGCTCAGCGACCTGCACAACCGGGAATTCGGAAAGAACAATCAGCGGCTGTATGCGGCCGTGAAACAGGCAGCACCGGACCTGATCTTCCTTACCGGCGATCTGGTGGACGAGTACGCCGAGGCCCCGATACCGTATGCAAAGGCGGTAGGGAAGGCCCTCAGTGCCATTGCCCCCACCTACTATGTGACCGGCAACCACGAATGGGCGCACGGAAACGCCGCCGTGGAGGAACTGAAAACAGCCCTGCGGGAGTCCGGCGTTACGGTGCTCTCCAACCAGTTCGTTCCTCTGGAGCGAAACGGGCAGACGATCTTCATCGCCGGGATCGACGATCCCAACGGCTACGCAGACCAGACTACTCCGGAGGAGCTGGCGGCGAAGCTGTATGCCCAGCAGGAGGCCCCCTTCTGGCTGCTGCTGGCCCACCGCAACACGCTTTTCAACGGCCGGTACTGCCGTCTGGGAGCGGACCTGACCTTCTGCGGCCACGCCCACGGCGGCATCTGGCGTCTGCCCTTTACCGACGGGCTGGTAGATACCAACCTGAACCTGCTGCCCTCCTTCACCAGCGGTTTTTATCACTGTAACGATGCGGGCTGCGAGGGGGCGGAGGTATTTGTTTCCCGTGGTCTGGGCAACTCCCCTAAATGGGCCGTCCGATTGTTCAATCGACCGCAGATCGCGGTCGTCACCCTGAAAAAAGGATAGAATACAACTATGATGGAAACTTTTTCTGCGGGACAATTTGATATTGCCGTCATCGGCGCCGGTCACGCCGGAATCGAAGCGGCGCTGGCCGCCGCCCGCCTGGGGCTGGAGACCATCGTCTTTACCATCAATCTGGACGCTGTGGGCAACATGCCCTGCAACCCCGCCATCGGCGGCACCGGCAAGGGCCACCTGGTACGGGAACTGGACGCTCTGGGGGGCGAGATGGCAAAGGCTGCTGACGAATGCTGCATCCAGTACCGGCTTTTGAACCTTCGGAAAGGCCCTGCCGTCTGGAGCCTCCGGGCCCAGGCCGACCGCCGGAAATATCAGGAGCGGATGAAGCACACTCTGGAACGTCAGGAACACCTGACAGTACGGCAGGGCCAGGTGGTGGACGTCCGGGCGGAAAACGGTGCCGTCCGGCAGGTGGTGCTGGCCACCGGCGCGGTGTACGATGTCCGGGCGGTAATTCTGGCCACCGGAACCTATCTGAAAGGCCGCACCATCATCGGTACCTGCGTGGAGGACTCCGGCCCCGACGGGATGCACGCCGCCGGGCCCTTGACGGATTCCCTGTTGGAACTGGGGCTGCCCTTACGGCGGTTCAAAACCGGCACCCCGCCCCGGGTCAATGCCCGCACCGTGGATTTTGACGAGATGGAGGTGCAGCCGGGAGACGAGATTCCCGTGCCCTTCTCCTACTCCACGGAGCATCCCCCCTGCAATCAGGCGGTGTGCTGGCTGACATGGACCACGGAGGAAACGAAGCGCATCGTGCAGGAAAATCTGAACCGGGCTCCCATGTACTCCGGACTGATTGAGGGCATCGGCCCCCGCTACTGCCCCAGTTTTGAAACGAAGATCGTCCGCTTTCCGGACAAGCTGCGCCACCAGCTGTTTGTAGAGCCCATGGGACTGAACACCGAGGAGCTTTACATTCAGGGCTTCTCCTCCTCCATGCCGGAGGAGGTGCAGGTGCAGATGCTCCACAGCGTACCGGGACTGCGCCGGGCCGTCATGACCCGGCCTGCCTACGCCATCGAGTACGACTGCATCGACCCCCTGGCCCTGCTGCCCACCCTGGAAACCAAGCAGGTATCCGGCCTTTACGGCGCAGGGCAGTTCAACGGCTCCTCCGGATACGAGGAGGCCGCCGTTCAGGGCTTTGTGGCTGGCGTCAACGCCGCCCGGAAGCTAAAAGGGGAGAGCCCATTCATCCTCTCCCGGGCGGAGAGCTACATCGGCACCCTGATTGACGATCTGGTGACCAAGGGCACCAACGAGCCCTACCGCATCATGACCTCCCGCAGCGAGTACCGGCTGGTGCTGCGGCAGGACAACGCCGACCAGCGGCTGACCCGGCGAGGCTATGAGATCGGTCTCGTGCCGGAGGAACGGCTCCGGGCGGTGGAGGAAAAGTACGCCGCCATCGAAAAGGAGATCAAGCGGCTGGAACACACCGGCGTGGCCCCCTCTCCGGCCCTGACGGCCTTCCTGACAGAGCACGGCACTGCCGACGCCCCGGACGGCTGCTCCCTGCTGTCCCTGTTGAAACGGCCCCAGCTTCACTACGCCGAGCTGGCCCCCTTCGACCCCGGACGGCCCCCCCTGTCTGCCGACATTGCGGAGGAAATTGAGATCTCCGTCAAGTACGAGGGCTACATCAAGCGCCAGCTCCAGCAGGTGGCGGAGTTCAAACGGGTGGAAGGCCACAGGCTGCCCCCGGACACGGATTACAACGCGATTCAGGGTCTGCGGCTGGAGGCAAGAGAAAAGCTTTCCGCCGTGCGGCCCATGGATCTGGGACAGGCGTCCCGGATCTCCGGCGTCAGCCCCGCCGACCTGACGGCGCTGATGATCTGGCTGGAAAATAAACGCTGAAAGAAGGATATTCATGCGAAAGTTTTTAGCAATCGTGGTCTGCAAGCTGGGCCGATTTGTAGGCAAGCTGGTGGGCAAGGGCAGCTCTATGCCCGGCAAGTTCGCCCTGAAGATCTGCCCGGACATTTTGAGACGGGTACAGCTGCCGCCCCACATCATCGCCGTCACCGGCTCCAACGGCAAGACCTCCACGGTGGAGATGATCGCCACGGTGCTGCGGGGGCAGGGGAAGAACGTCATTTACAACGCCGAAGGCTCCAATCAGGTAGAGGGCGTCACCACATTGATCCTGACCCACGCCACCCTGGGGGGGAAGGTCAACGCGGACGTGCTGCTGCTGGAAAGCGACGAGCGGTACGCTGCCCACAGCTTCAAGTATTTCCACCCCACGGAATTTGTCATCACCAACCTGTACCGGGACCAGCTCACCCGGAACGGTCACCCCGAAAGCGTGTTTGACGCGATCCTCCCCGCCATCCACCCCGATACGGAGCTGATCCTGAACGGCGACGATCCCCTGTCCAGCTGCTTTGTCATCGGCCATGAAAAAGTAAAGTGGTTCGGGCTGAATCGCTGTGCCACGGATACGGAGACCCCCACCGGGGTCTATCATGACGGGGCCTACTGCCCAGTGTGCCACGCGCCCATGGAATATGAGTACGTCCACTACAACCACATCGGCGCGTACCGCTGCACCAGCTGCGGCCACGCCCGGCCCGACCCGGACTACGCCGCCACGGAGCTGGACCTGCAAAACGGCAAACTGATCCTGGACGGGCAGTTCACCGTGGCATTGGCCTTCCGCAGCATTTACAATGTGTATAACATTCTGGCGGCCTATGCCGCCTGCCGGGAATGCGGCGTGGAGGGAGCCGCCATTGCGGACACCCTCAGCAGCTACATTCTGAAAAACGGACGGATGCAGACCTTCACCCTTGGTCAACACCACGGCATCCTGCTGACCAGCAAGCATGAAAATTCCATCGCCTATGACACGAACCTCCGCTATATCGCTTCCACCAACGAGGATTGCACGGTGCTCATCATCGTGGACGCTGTGTCCCGGAAGTATTTCACCAGCGAGACAAGCTGGCTGTGGGACATCGACTTTGACCAGCTGAATGTCCCCCATGTGAAGCGGGTCATTCTCTCCGGTATGTACCGGAACGATCTGGCGGAACGGTTCCGGTTCACCGGTGTTCAGAACTGGGAAGTCATTCCCGGCATTCCGGACGCGGCAGCAGCGATCCGGGACAGCGGCAGCGAGGCGTTGTATGTAGTCACCTGCTTCTCTGACCGGGACAAGCTGCTGAATTTGCCGGATGTGAAAAAGGAGGGCTGAGCCATGGAACTGAAGATTCTGCATTTCTATCCGGATCTCATGAGCTTGTATGGCAGCTATGCCAACGTGTCCATTCTGAAGCGGACGTTGGAGGAAATGGGCAATCCCGTCGCCGTGGAGCAGGTGGCCCCCGGTGCGGACGCAGACCCTGCGGCTGCCGATTTCGTCTATATGGGCGCCGGTACGGAGCACGCCCAGAAGGCCGCTCTCATGTATTTTTCCAAGCTGGGGGACCGGGTAAAGGCTGCCGCGGAGAGCGGCGTGCCCATGCTGTTTGCCGGAAACGCCATGGAACTTCTGGGCAAGTCCATCACCGATGACGCCGGAAAGGTGTACGAAGGACTGGGACTGGCGGACTTCACTGTCGTCCAGAACAAAAAGCGGTTCGTGGAGGACGTTTACGGCCACACGGACCTCTATGAGGACGCAGTGGTGGGCTTCGTCAACCGCTGTTCGGTCATTACCGGCGTGGAGACGCCGCTGCTGGCTTCCATGGACATGGGCCACGGCAACGAGGGACCCTGCGGCCCGGAGGGATATCACAAGGGCAGCGTCTTTGCCAGCCAGCTTACCGGGCCGATTCTGGTGAAAAACCCGGCACTGCTGAAGGTCATGGTGCAGGCCATCTATTACCATCGGGGAGAGACCTGCCCAGAGATCCCGGTAGATCAATACATGGCCGAGGGCTGGGCCATCACAGCGGAGCAGCTGAAAGCCCGCTGCCAGAAATAAGCGGAAAAATAAGGAAAAAGCACGGCGTGAGCCGTGCTTTTTTGTATCTTAACAGATCAATTTACCATTCCAAGGACCGGACCCGGATTACGTTGGCTGTGCGGCGCACATCCTCGATCACGTTGTCACCCACCTTGCTGCCAAGGTCCACCATGGTATAGGCGTAATCCCCACGGGACTTGTTGCTCAGATTTTCCACGTTGACGCCGTCCCGGCCAAACAGACTGGTGATGTTTGCCAGCATGCCGGGGACGTTCTTGTGCAGGACGCACAGCCGCTGGACACCGCTGCGGTCCATGGTCATCTCCGGCAGATTCACGCTGGAGCGGATGTTGCCGCTTTCCAGATAGTCCCGCAGTGTATCTACTGCCATGGCGGCGCAATTCTGCTCGCTTTCCGGGGTGGAGGCCCCCAGATGGGGCATGGCGATGACGTGGGGAGCCGTCAGGAGACGGTTGTTGGGGAAGTCGGTGATGTAGGCGGCCACCATACCGGTGTCCAGCGCCGTCAGCATGGCTTCATCGTCTACGATCTCGCCCCGGGCCAGATTGATGACCCGCACGCCCCGCTTCATGGCGGCGATGGCGCTGGCGTCGATCATGTGGGCGGTCTTTTCCGTATAGTGGATGTGCATGGTGATGTAATTCGACCGCTTATAAAGATCGTTGATATCCTTTACCACATGAACGTGGCGGTCCAACCGCAAAGCGGTATCCACGGACAAAAACGGATCGTAGCCGTACACATCCATGCCCAGAGAGATGGCGGTGTTGGCCACGATGGAGCCGATGGCTCCCAGACCGATAATGCCCAAAGTCTTTTTATAAAGCTCCGGGCCGATGAAGGCAGACTTGCCCTTTTCCACCACGGTGGAGACATCCGCCCCGGAGGCTGCCTGTTCCCGGACCCAGCGGATGGCACCGGGAATGTCCCGGGAGCCCATCAGCATGGCGCAGATCACCAGTTCCTTCACGGCGTTGGCGTTGGCGCCGGGGGTGGAAAACACCGGGATACCCGCCGCTGCGCAGCGGTCCAGAGGAATGTTGTTGACCCCTACGCCCGCACGGGCAATGGCCAGCAGACTGGGGTTGAATTCCAAGTCCAGCAGCTTGGCGGAGCGGACTAAAATTCCCTGAGGGTCCTGTACCGCATCCCCGACCTCGTACAGCTCGGAGGGGAACCGGTTCAGACCTACGGGGGAAATTTTGTTCATGGTTTGAATACGATACATGGGGATATCCTCCTTGGCGGCTCCAGTGAGCCGCAATACTCCCGGCGGAACGTGCGGCGCTGGCGTCGCTTCCGTCGAGGTAAATTTCATTATACGGTCCTTTCTTTCGGAATCAATGTCCGAAAACGAAAAAAAGTTTTGCTTTTTGTGGAATTCTTTGTTCAAAAAAGCGTCAGTCCTTCTATGACGCACAGATACAAGAAAAACCTCACGTTTTTGGCGGAAAATGTGAAATTTCCCATTGAAATTAGGGAAACTGTGCATTATAATATGTGACTGTATGTAAAATCTGTAAGGCCATCAGTTGACAAGAATCGACAGACGTTCTTCTCTGATTCGGAGGGCTGTCTGCCGACTGTTGTCAATTGATGGTAAAAAACAAGAAGGGATGTTCCAGATATGCAGAACGAACATTTGAGAAACGTAGCCATCATCGCCCACGTTGACCACGGCAAGACCACCCTGGTGGACGAGATGCTGAAGCAGGGCGGCGCTTACCGGGAAAATCAGGAGGTCGTGGACCGTGTCATGGACTCCGGCGACTTGGAGCGTGAGCGCGGCATTACGATTCTGGCCAAGAACACCGCCGTCCGCTATAAGGACGTGAAGATCAACGTGGTGGACACCCCGGGCCACGCCGACTTCGGCGGCGAGGTGGAGCGTATTTTGAAGATGGTCAACGGCGTTATCCTGCTGGTAGACGCCGCCGAGGGCCCCATGCCCCAGACCCGTTTTGTGCTCTCCAAGGCTCTGGAGCTGGGCCATCGGGTCATCGTGGTGGTCAACAAGATCGACCGCCCCGATCAGCGCATCCACGAGGTCATCGACGAGGTGCTGGAGCTGCTGATGGACCTGAACGCCACCCCCGAGCAGCTGGACTCCCCCATGCTGTTCTGCTCCGGCCGTCAGGGTACCGCTTCCTACTCTCCCGATGTGGTGGGCACCGACCTCAAGCCCCTGTTTGAGACCATTCTGGAGTATATCCCCGCTCCCGAGGCGGATGTGGACCAGCCCTTCCAGATGCTGGTCAGCTCCATCGACTACAATGAGTTCGTGGGCCGCATCGCCGTGGGCCGCATTGAGCGGGGCACCCTGAAGCAGAATCAGGAGATCATGGTGTGCAACTACCACGATCCCGATGCTACCCCCAAGAAGGCCAAGGCCGTTTCCATCTATGAGTTTGAGGGTCTGGCCCGGAAGCAGGTGACGGAGTCCACCGCTGGCAACATCATTGCCATGAGCGGTATTCCCGACATCACCATCGGCGATACCGTCTGCGCCCCCGGCGCCGTGGAGCCGCTGCCCTTCGTGAAGATCAGCGCTCCCACGCTGGAGATGACTTTCTCCGTCAACGATTCCCCCTATGCCGGCCGTGAGGGTAAGTTCGTCACCTCTCGTCAGATCCGGGACCGGTTGTACCGCGAGACCCTGAAGGACGTTTCCCTGAAGGTCTCCGATACCGACCGCGACAGTGCCTTCAACGTGGCGGGCCGCGGCGAAATGTCCCTGTCTATACTCATTGAGACCATGCGCCGGGAAGGCTATGAGTTCCAGGTCTCTCCCCCCCGTGTGCTGTACAAGGAGATCGATGGCAAGAAGTGCGAGCCCATTGAGCGTCTGGTGGTGGACGTACCCGGCGACTGCGTGGGCAGCGTCATCGAGAAGCTGGGCCAGCGCAAGGGCGACCTGGTGGAGATGACTCCCGTGGGCGACCGCATGAAGGTGGAGTTCCTGATCCCCGCCCGCGGTCTCTTCGGCTACCGGAATGACTTCCTCACCGACACCAAGGGCGAGGGCATCATGGCTTCCGTATTTGATTCCTATGCGCCTTACAAGGGCGATATTTCCCGCCGCGGCATGGGCAGCCTGATCTCCACCGAGACCGGCGACTCCATCACCTACGGTCTGTTCAACGCGCAGGAGCGCGGCACCCTGTTCATCGGCGCCGGTGTCCCTGTGTACGAGGGCATGATCATCGGTGTGGCCAACCGGGGCGAGGACATCGTGGTGAACGCCTGCCGTAAGAAGCAGCTGACCAACACCCGTGCTTCCGGCTCTGATGACGCCCTGCGTCTGGTGCCTCCCCGCCAGATGAGCCTGGAGCAGTGCCTGGAGTTTTTGGCGGATGACGAGCTGCTGGAGGTCACGCCCAAGAGCCTGCGGATGCGCAAGGCCATTTTGAACCACGAGCAGCGCATGAAGTCCCTGAAGGGCAAGAAGTAAACACACCTTACAGCCCGCCGGATGACCTTCGGCGGGCTGCGTTTTGAAAAGGAGGACCTTATGAAAAAATTACTGGCTGTCTGCGCGGCCGCCGTGCTGCTGTTGAGCCTGGCCGCCTGCGGCAAAACGGATACGGCGGTTGTCATAACCACCAAAAAGGACCCCACCACAAGCAATGAAGTTCAGGGCGTAGGCACCCACCATGCGGAGATCGACATTCAAGACTACGGCACTATCACCGTGGAGCTGGACGGCGACGCCGCTCCCATGACCGTGCAGAACTTTATGGATCTGGCCAATGATGGGTTTTACGATGGCCTGACCTTCCACCGCATCATCGCCGGTTTCATGATGCAGGGCGGCGACCCCAGCGGCAACGGCACCGGCGGATCTGAGAACACCATCAAGGGCGAGTTTTCTTCCAACGGCGTGGAAAATACGCTGTCCCATACCCGAGGGGCCATTTCCATGGCCCGGAGCCAGAACCCCGACAGCGCCAGCTCTCAGTTTTTTATCTGCCATGCAGACAGCACTTTCCTTGACGGCCAGTACGCCTGCTTCGGCTATGTGACCGACGGCATGGACGTAGTGGACGCTGTGTGCGAGGCCGCCCAGCCTACGGACGGCAACGGCACCATCCCCGCCGACCAGCAGCCGGTCATCACCGCTATCCGGGTCATAGACTGAGTTGAGCGATAAAGGTCCCGCTGAAATTTTCAGCGGGATTTTTGCGGAAGGTGGGAACTTTTTCCGGCTGCCCTCCGTCTATCCAGGCAAACGGAGCATTCTTCCGGAGGCTCCGACCCTGACGAAAGAAAGGAAGATCATCTATGAAATTTTCTGTGAAGCTGATCGCAGCGGCTCTATGCGCCGCCGTGCTTTGTGTCCCTGCACTGGCAGCCGCTAGCGCCACCGGCGCGGGGGCCTACGTCCCGAACCCTCAATATACCGTGATCTCAGGAACCGTTGCCCATCAGAAGGACGGCGGCTTGCTGATGAGCACGTCCACCGGAGAACCAACGGAGGACTATATCCTGTGGACGGAGGGCGTTATGATCCTGGACGCCGTCAGCGGCGAGCCGGTAGATGCAAAGTCCATCAAGGACGGCAGCACCGTCTATGCGTGGCTGGGGGCGCAGACTGCCGTGGCCATGAGCCTGCCCCCGCAGGTCACACCGGAGCTTCTTCTGGTGAATGTCCCGGCGGACTACAAGGTTCCTCAGTACGATGTGATCGTCCGGTCTGACGGCCTTACGGGTTTGGGAATTCCCAACCGGAGCGGTATGTCCGTCACCCTGTCCGACGGGACGGTGTATCAGGTGTGGCAGGACGCGCAGGTGAAACCCTATCTTACCCGCAACCGGGTGACGTATCAGGATCTGCTGCCCGGCACTCGGGTTCTGGTGTGGGCCGATGACAAGGGGCAGGCCAGCAAGATCATTGTATTTCCTTACGAGTACAAGGGAAGCGTTTCTCTGGACGGCTACGGGCGGCTGTATGTCAGCGGCGTTGCCGTGGTGGAGCCCTCCGCTCTGCGGCGGCCCTATAAGGACGAGCGGCTGTATGTGCCCATCCGGGCGGTGGCGGAAGCCGCCGGATACAGCGTCTCCTGGGATAAGGAGTTTGGCGTGACGGTGAAGGACGGCGGCGAGATCGTTTTCCAGATCTGCCCGGACACAGATCTGGCCCACGGTCCCGCCACGGCTGACCGGCAGAGTCTTTCCGGCCCCTGCCTGATCGCCAATGGCATCACCTATCTGGAGGCCGGGGATCTGGCCCACCTGTTAGGAATGTTCTACGGCGGCTGACGGCGATTATTACAAACATGATATGAAAAGCTCCCTGCTGAGAAAACCTCAGCAGGGAGCTTTTTCTGTCTGGACAGGCTGAATCTGGGGAAAACCCGCTTCGGCGGGATCACACATAGTCATACAGTCCCCGGACGGAGACCTCTCCGGAGGTCAGAGTCTCCGTGGAGCCGTCCTCCCAGCGGACGGTCAGACCAAAGTCATCGGAAATACCTGTGGCGGTGCCGATGCGCTCTCCTGCACCGGAGATGACCTTTATCGGATTGCCCACCGTCAGGCAGTCCCGGCGAAAGCACTCCAGATAGGCGGCGTTTTGGGCAGGAAAGTCGTCATATAACGCATTCAGCGACCGGATCACCCGGGCGGCCAGCTCCGTCCGGTCCGGGGCCGTTCCGAGGGCCTGCGCCAGAGAAATGGCGATGGGGGCTACCTCCGGGCCGAAATCGGCTTCATCCTGACTGACGTTGATCCCCGCGCCGATGATGACGCAGGAGAATTCACCGCTCTCTGCCTCCCATTCCAGCTCCGTCAGGATGCCGCAGAGCTTTTTCCGGTTCAGCACCAGATCATTGGGCCACTTGATGCCGGGGCGGACGCCGCAGGCGGCTCCCACCGCGTCGCAAAGCGCTACGGCGGTCCAGGCTGTCAGGGTGCTGATCTCAGAGAGCGGGCACCGGGGGCGGAGGGCCGCCGATAAATACAGTCCCTTCCCGGCGGGGGACACAAAGCTCCGTCCCCGGCGTCCCCGGCCGCCGGTCTGCTGGTCTGCCAGAATCACCGTTCCATCTACGGTGCCGCTGACCGCCCGCCGTTTCAATTCGTTGTTAGTGGAGTCGATGATGTCAAAGCACAGCAGCTCCCGGCCGATCCGACAGTCCCGAAATTGCTCCGCTAATTCTTCAGGGCGGAGCCGCGCTGTCACGCGGGTCAGGCGGTAGCCTCGGTTGGGGACGGATTCAATACCGTAGCCCTCTTGCCTTAACTGCTCCACAGCCTTCCACACCGCCGCCCGGCTGACACCGGCCTGTCGGCTGATAGCCTCGCCGGACAGAAATTCCTCTGTATGCTCCCGCAGGAGTTTTAAAACGATTTGCTTCGTCATGGTACATCCCTCCAACGGTACTATACGGCGTCCATGCCGGATTGTCAACCTGATTTTCACAAATGGTTGACAATTGGGACCGCGTCTGCTACACTTTAGGCGCATCAAACCGAAAAGGAGTTTTTCATTATGAATCATCATGATATGACCCGCAATATGGTCCTCGCCGCCCTGTTTGCCGCCCTGACCGCCATCGGCGCGTTTTTGCAGATCCCCACAGGCACCGTACCCATTACGCTGCAATTTCTGTTTACCGCATTGGCCGGTCTTCTGCTGGGGTGGAAGTGGGGAGCCATTTCTCAACTGCTCTATGTGGGCATCGGCCTGCTGGGCCTGCCGGTCTTTACGCAGGGCGGCGGCATCGGCTATGTGCTTCAGCCCAGCTTCGGCTTTTTGCTGGGGCTGATCCCCGCCGCCGCCGTGATCGGCGCGCTGACGGCCCGCCGCACCGGTTATCTGACCGTCTTGGCGGCGGTTCTGGTGGGAGATCTGATCCTCTACGCCGTGGGCGTCCCCTATATGTATCTCATCCTGCACGTTTATATGCAGTCTGCCAAGACCTTTCCTGCGCTGCTGGCGGCCATGCTGGTGTATGTGCCCGGCGACACGCTGAAGATCATTGTAGTGACAGCGCTGGCGCCGGTCCTCCGCCGGACCTTGGTGAAGGCGGTGCCTAACTTGTAAAAACGAGGTCATCCGCCTGCGAGAACGGCAGAATGACTGGCTGCCCTCTTGCTATCCGAAGCCGGGTATGATAAAATATTTTATCAAATTTTGAGAATTCGGCGGGAGGGCTGTCTATGAATCGCATTAGCAAGGAAAACTATTATCTGGATATTGCCGAGACCGTCTTGGAGCGGGCTACCTGCCTGCGGCGGATCTATGGCGCCATCATCGTGAAAAATGACGAGATCATTTCTACGGGCTACAACGGCGCCCCCCGGGGCCGGGCCAACTGCGTGGACATGGGCTATTGCTCCCGGGAAGCCATGAAGGTACCCCGCGGCGAGCGGTACGAGCTGTGCCGCAGTGTCCACGCCGAGGCCAACGCCATCATCTCTGCCTCCCGGCGGGACATGGCGGGCGGCACTATCTATCTGGTGGGCCGCAACGCTGCCACCGGGGAGCTGCTGAATGACGCTACCTCCTGCCTTATGTGCCGCCGCATGATCATCAATGCGGGTCTGGATCGGGTGGTGATCCGCCGGACGGAAACGGAATTCGAGGTGGTCCCCGTGGAGGCGTGGATCGCGGAGGATGATCTGCTGACCCCGGAAAATGTGGTCATGGACCTGAAATGAGCAGGAGATCTGCGGAAAGGAAGTCGTTTCGTTGAAGGCGGGACTTGTTACCTTCTATCATATCCACCATTACGGCGCTTTGCTTCAGGCGGCGGCCACAGAGCGGGCTGTGGAGCGCTTTGGCTGGGACTGCGAGATCATTGACTACTTCGTCAATCAGGACAACGCCCTGTTCAAGCGGCCCACCGGCTTGGGTTCCGCCGCCCATGACGCTCACACGGCCCTGCACTATCAGGCGCTGTCGGAGCGTTACCGGCGGTTTGAGAAGTTCAGCCGGGACCATCTGCGGATCTCGGATCGCCGCTATGGGCGCTTTGACGAGCTGGCCGGGGGGCCGCTGCCCTATGACCTGATCCTCTCCGGCAGCGACCAGATCTGGAACCCCAAGATCTTCCCGGACGGCCGGTTCGACCCGGTGTTTTTCGGTACGTTTTCTCAGAAGCGCCGCATTGCCTACGCACCATCCTTCGGTGTTCCCACCATCCCGGAGGGGATGCAGGCGGAGCTGAAGGGCTATCTGGACGGTTTTTCCCACCTCTCCGCAAGGGAGACTCAGGGGAGCGCCATCATCCGGGATATCGCCGGGAAGGACGCCCCGGTGGTGCTGGACCCCACCCTGTTGCTGACGGCGGACCAGTGGGCCGCCATGGCCGATCACCCGGCCAATTATCCCAAGGGCGGCTACATTCTCTGCTACTGCATCAGCCGCCCCGGTGCGCTGACGCCCTATCTGGAACGGCTCCATCAGGAGACGGGACTGCCGGTGGTGCAGCTTTGCGGCATCCGCCAGAAGGTCCATCCCAAGGCGAAGCAGATCATGGATGCCGGTCCGGCGGAATTTTTGGGCCTGTTCCAGAATGCCGCCTATGTTGTCACCAATTCCTTCCATGGCACGGTGTTCTCCGTCCAGTTCCACCGGCCCTTTTTCACCACGGTCTCCCCGGCGGAGCTGTCCGCCCCGGAACGGTCCCGGACGGTGAGCATCCTGAGCCGGTTGGGTCTTGCCAACCGGGTCATCGGTAAGGGGGATACGGCGGAGCTGCTGGACCCCGTTGACTGGGAAGCTGCCGAAGCGGCTTTGACTGCCGCCCGGAAGGATTCTCTGAATTATTTGCAGGCAGCGCTGGAAGACCGGCCCTATGCGCCGGAAGCGCCGCTTTCTCCTCAGAGCTTTGCCCCGAAGCTGGCAGAGCGGAGCCGCTGCACCGGCTGTACCGCCTGCGCCGCAGGCTGTCCCCATGACGCCATTACGATGGTCCGGGACAAAACTGGCTTTGATTTCCCGGAAGTGGATCTGGAAAAATGCGTCCATTGCGGACGCTGTACCCGGCTGTGCCCAGTTTTGCAGGAGCGCGGTCCGGCGGCTCATCTGCCCGCTGCCTTCGCCGCCTGGAACCGGGATGACGCCGTCCGGAAGGACTCTACCTCCGGTGGCGCGTTCACTGCCATTGCGGAATATGTGCTGGAGGGCGGCGGCGTGGTATACGGCGCTGCCATGGACGGCCATCAGCATCTGCGGCACATCCCCTGCTTCCGGAAAGAGGACCTGTGGCGGCTGCGGGGAGCCAAGTACGTTCAGAGCGATCTGGACGGCGTGTTCCGGGAGATCCGGGAGGTGCTGAAGACCCGCCCGGTGCTGTTTTCCGGTACACCCTGTCAGGTGGATGGGCTGTACCGCTTTTTAGGGTGCCGCCCGGAAAATCTCACCACCTGCGATCTGGTGTGCCACGGCGTACCATCCCCCGGTGTGTGGGAGGACGAGGCCCGGTTTATCGAAGGAAATAAACGGCGGCGGCTGGCAAATGTCCGCTTCCGCAATAAGGTGGAGGGGTGGAAGAACAGCCACTTTACCGCTGTATATGACGATGGCACTGCGGATTCCGCACCCTTGTTTGCCACAGGCTTTGGCCGGGCCTTTGGCCGGGCGCTGTTTCTGCGCCAGAGCTGCCACGGTTGCCAATATACAAATCTGAACCGTCCCGGCGATTTTACGTTGGGGGATCTGTGGGGCCTGCGGCCGGATGAGTTTCCGGAGCAGCAGCACGCAGGCGTCAGCCTGCTGCTGGTGAACACACCCCACGGCAGCTACCTCTTCGACCAGCTCAAGCTGAACTGCCAGCCCTTCCCGGTGGAGCGGGCCGTGGCGGGAAATCCCCGGCTGGCGCGGCCCATCGGCCCGGCGGCGGACCGGGCATCATTCTTTGCCAGCTATGCGGTAGAGCCTTTTGAGGAGGTCCGCAGACAGTTTTTCCGGCTTCCCAGTCTGCCGGTGCGGGCGGCGGGAAAGTTGCTGTCCCCGGAGGCCAAGGCGAAGCTGAAGGCCAAGCTGCACAGATGATTTTCACACAAAAAAGCACGTTCTCTTTCAAAAAGAGAACGTGCTTTTTTCAGGCCAGCGCCACGATGAGCCAAGCAAGGCCGATGGTCCCGGCGCCGATCAGGGTGTATACGATGGGGTTCAAAGTCCGCCACCGGTTGGAAAAGCGGCTGGTCCCGCTGGACGCATAATTATGGGCCACCCGCCGGGCCTCCTCCACCAGTTCTCGGGAGGTGATGCCCTCTCCCGCCGCATCGTTGCGGACGATGAAGATGGCCTGTTCAAAAAAACGATGCTCCGGCGCGTCTACCACCACGACCCGCCGGGAAATGCCTTTTACCATGAGCCTTGTCCTCCTCAGTTGATCTGTTTCCATTTTCCCGCAAAGGAGGGAAGTCTATACCAACCGGCGGCGGCTTTTTGAAAATTTTCCTCATACCGGCTGCTCCGACTCCGGCAAGCGGTAGAGCACCTGCACGGCGCAGTCGTCCTGCAGCCGCTCCCGGCGGACGCTTTCAGAGAGGATCAGGTTGGCCAGCGTCTGGGGATCGTCCCCGCCCCAGCCTGCCAGCAGGTCTTGGAGCCATTCGTCCCGGCTGGGGTCTGCCACGCCGTCGCTGATCATCACGGCGAAGCTGCCGGGCTCCAGCGTCACGGTGGTTATATCCGGTGCGGCAGGAGTGCCCCGCAGTCCCACCGGCAGGCTGCTGCCGGTGATCCGGCGGACGGCGCCGTTCTTTTTCAGATAGCTGGGGGCAGCGCCGAACTTGTAGAAGGTGGCCTCCGAGCCTTTCAAAACGCACAGATCCACCGTGGTAAAGCTGCCGGTCTCCGCACCCCGGAGGGCCATAGCGGAATTCAGGGTGGTGAGGGCAGCCTCCGGCTGGATATCCGCCTCCAAAAACTGCCGCAGCAGCCGGCAGGTGAGGGAGGACTCCCGCCGGGCGGCGTCCCCGCTGCCCATACCGTCCGCCAGCAGCAGACACCAGAGACCGCTGTCCGTGCGGAAGGCCTCCATGGTGTCGCCGCAGACCATTTCCCCCTCCTTGGGCCGCAAAGCCGCGCCGATAACGCAGGCAGGGATCTCTCCAAAGGCGGGGGCCGCCCCGCTGAGACCGGCGGCCGCCGCCGTCAGCAGGTCCGACATCTGGGCGTATTGCCCCTTGGCGCTGCGGCGCGTTTCTTCCAGTTGGCGGCGGTACTGCTTCCGCAGCAGAAAGGCCGACAACTCCCCATTGATGGCCTGCAGCAATTCTGACAGATGGATGCAGCGGTCGGCGAAGTGAACGGGGAAGTCCTTGGCCTTGGCCTTTCCGCGCTCGAGGAGGTAGGGAGTAGCGTCATTGAGGGCGTTGAAGGTGGCGGTGTAATCCTTTTGCCAGCACAGCTCGCACAGGGCGCACCCCCGGCATACCTTTTCTGCCGCCCGGTCAAAGATGACGGCGGGATTCTCCTCTTGTGGCGGCGGGGTGCGGCTCATGCTGTCATATAGCTCCCGGAGCGCCTCCGCCGCCCGGTTGAGATGGGTTTTCAGGGCCGTGCGCTGGGTGGTGTCCGGGGCCGCTTCCCGCAGAAGCCGCTTTCCACCGAAGATCCGCCGGGGCAGAGCCAGAAACAGCAGGGAACCGGCCACCGTTTCCAGAAGAAGCGTCTGGGCCAACTCCTCCCGGGAGGTCAGCATGGCCGCTGCTGCTCCGGAAAAGAAGGCAAGCGCAGCCATGCTTCGCCGTCTGCATTTCGCGGCGCACAGTCCCGCCACGCCGTAGGCGGCGGTGAACAGCCCGCTGGTTCCGGCAGAGAGGTCCGTGATGAGTCCCAGTCCCAGCCCCGCCGTCACGCCGGTCATGGGACCTTGATCATAGGCGGTGTAGGCCAGCAGGGCGCACAGCAGGACCCGGCCCACGGAGATATTCAAGATGGTCAGGTCTCCTAAAGCCAGCGTCAGGGCCGCCCCTAAAAACAGCAGCCCCTCCGGGGCCAGCCGGTCCTCCTCCGGCTGGAACAGCCGGGTGAAGAAGTGGGCGGAAACGCCTGTCAGGGCCGATGCTGCGGCACAGGGGGCGGCGTGGCTCAGCGGGTCTAAGGATTGCAGCACATAAATACCGCCCACCGCCAGTACCATCCCGGCCGCCAGCACCGGCAGCACCCAGGGCTTTTGCAGAAAGGCAGTGTCCCGGAACGCCGTGGCGGCAGTCAGGATCAAAATGCCTACGGCGGCCAAAGCCAGGACTTGCTGAAAGTCCAGAAACAGCAGTGCCCCCGTCACGCCGCCCAGCAGCGCCGCTGCCCCGTCTGCCCCCGGTCCGGCTGCCGCTATGCAGCCCAAGGCAAAGGGGGCATAGCCGCCGGCGGTCTGGCTGGCGGTGAGGGCCGCCGTCAGGAAAAAGCGGATGCCCCAGTTCAGCCATCGGCCGGACTGGAGTCGTTGGATGCTCATAGAACCGTACTCCATGAAGGATTCCTCCTTTTGTGTAAAGCTGATGATATAGTCTCAGTTTACAGCCTGTCCGGGAAGAAAAGCGTCGCAAACAGGATCAGGGGACGCAATTTCTGTTATCCTTGCATTTTTGCCGAAATTCCGCTAAACTATTAAAATCAATGTGCTGTGGA
>ENA-UERG01000072-UERG01000072.1-human-gut-metagenome-genome-assembly--contig:-NODE-72-length-85866-cov-15.010386_pt1 | contig 85866 bp, 65 predicted proteins | sample MGYA00242954_ERZ507954 | MGnify/ENA primary metagenome ERZ507954 (study PRJEB26167, sample SAMN06115478) | human gut metagenome | host: Homo sapiens | place: China:Sichuan | collected 2015-01-21...
CGGCGGCCGGGGCGCTTCGCCCCCGGACCCCAGACCGGCAGGGTGCCGGTGCCGACGGCGGCTCCGCCGCCTTGACTCTGCGGTCAACTTCTGCGTCGTTCCGCCCGCAGGTTGCTTCCGGCTGCCCCGGTCCCGGTTTTTACGCCCGCACGTCGGCGATATCGGTTGCGCCGCACATGACCATCGTCAGGCGGTCCAACCCCATTGCGCTGCCTGAACTCTCCGGCAAACCGCGTTCGAGCGCAGCGAAAAACTCCACCGGCTCCGGATAGGTGTGCATCCCCGCTGCCGCTCGGAACTTCAGCGCCGCCTGGAAGCGCTCCCGCTGCTCCTTTGCGTCCGTCAGCTCGCCGAACGCATTCGCCAGCTCGATTCCTGCGATGTACAGTTCCCAGCGCTCCGCCACCGACGGATCGTCCGCCCGCAGCCGCGCCAGCGATGCGCGGTTTGCCGGGTAGTCGCACAGAAAGGTAAGCTTCCCGTTTCCCAGCTCCGGTTCGATTTTCGTCACCATCAGCTCGTCGAACCGATCCAGCGCATCCGCCTCGGATGCGGTACAGCCCGCATGGAGACGGAACGCGTCATCCACCGTCACAAACTCATAAGCCGACAGGTCGATCTGTTTTCCACCGTATTCAATCCGGGTGCTTCCAAGCACCCGCTCCGCCGCCTCCGCCACGAAACCGGCGGTGAATTCCGCCAGTTCGCGGTAGCCGGTTCCGCGGCTGTAATACTCGAGCATCGTGAACTCCTCGCGGTGCCGGCGCCCGGATTCATTGGCACGGAAGCACGGACCGATCTGGAAGATCTTCTCCATGCCGTCCGCCAGCAGCACCTTCATGGCGAGCTCCGGACTCGTTCGCAGGAAATCCTTTTCCGCCCGCACCGATTCGATGTACTCTTCAGGAGCCGGGGCATGGATTTTCACGGGAGTTTCGACCTCCAGATAACCGGCCCGGTAAAAACAATCCCGGATCGCCCGGAACAGTTCCGAGCGCAACCGGAGATTGCGCATCTTTCCGTCATCCATATCCATTCTCCCGGAAGGAGCAGGGGAGGGCGAAGCGCCTTTCTTCCGTTCCCTCCCCCGCGGCGCAGTTACTTCTCGTCGTCGATATGGGCGGTGCAGATGTTGCAGTGACGGCAGTCGAGCCCTTTCGGGGGCACGTAGAGTCTGCCTGCTTTGACCGCCTTGCGATAGCTCGCATAATTTTTGAGCGCGAGGATGACGCCGACGAGGATGAAAGCGCCGGGCGCGGCGGAAGGCAGCAGGAAATCCGTGGTCCATGCCGTGATGAGCTTGACTTCGAAAACGGAGCCGGAGCTCAGGAACTCACGCGCCGCGCCGAGCATGGTCAGCGTCAGCGTGAAGCCGAGTCCCATGCCGAGGCCGTCGAGCACGGAGCTGAGCGGTCCGTTTTTCGAGGCGAACGCCTCGGCGCGGCCGAGCACGATGCAGTTGACCACGATGAGCGGAATGAAGATGCCGAGCGCCGTGTACAGGGCGGGCGGCGCGTACGCCTTCATCAGCAGGTCGACGATGGTCACGAAAGTCGCGATGACGACGATGTAGACGGGAATGCGCACCTTTTTCGGCACGATTCCGGCGATGAGCGAAATGACGAGGTTGCTGCCGAGCAGCACTCCGGTCGTCGCCAGCCCCATGCCGAGGCCGTTTGTGGCGCTGCTGGTGACCGCCAGCGTCGGACAGGTGCCGAGCAGCAGAACGAGAACCGGATTTTCCTTCCAGATGCCTTTGGTGAAATCGGTAAGCAGACTCATTATTTGTTCCCTCCCGACGGAGCAAGTTTACGGATGATCTCCTCGCGGTTGGCAAGGTAGCACTGGGCGATCTCGTCGGTCAGGGCGGTGATCGTCCGGCTGGTGACGGTCGCTCCGGTCACATAATCGATGTTGCCGCCGTCCTTCTTCACCTTCCAGGTGACGCCCTTTGCGGCGCTCTTGCCGTCGAACTGGTCGAGGAACGCATTCGGCGCGATTCCTTCCGGCCGCTTCTGGAAGAGATTGAAGATCGTCTTTTTGAATTTGCGTTCGCAGACATTTGCGCCGAGCCCCGGCGTTTCATTCTGTTTGGTAATGAGAACCGCGCGGATTTTTCCGTCGACATCCAGACCGACCAGCGCCTGGACCGGACCGGCGTAGCCTTTGCGCTCCCCGCGGGCGGCGAGGGCGACCAGCCTGCCGTCCTTCACCGCGCCCATGAAGGTGATGGCCGAGCCGCCGGCTTCGATTTCAACCTTGTCCTGCGACGGCTGGTTGTCGAACGGCGGCAGGATCTGTTCGAGCGCCTTGTTCGTGTTGCGCAGCTCGGCGGCGGCGATCGGCTCCCTGACGATGTCCGAAAAGACCGCCAGCAGCACGGCCGAGATCAGCCCGAGCACTGCGAGGAAGAGGCCGAGAACGATAAAATTTTCACTGTTTTTCAGGCTCATTTCCGCTTACCCCCGTTTCGCCACGTAGCCGAACGGCCGCACCGTGCAGTAGCGGTCGATGAGCGGCACCAGCGCGTTCATGAACAGAATCGAGAAGCTGACCCCCTCCGGATAATTGCCCCAGATGCGGATCACGGTAGTGATGACGCCGCAGCCGAAGGCGAAGACGATGCAGCCGGTCGGCGTGATCGGACTGGTGACCATATCCGTCGCCATGAACACGGCGCCGAGGATCAGGCCGCCCGTGAGAAGATGGAACAGCGGCGGCGGCGTGACGCCCGGGAAGAAATAGTGCACGATTCCGGCAAATACCGCGACGGTTCCGATGTAGACCACCGGCACACGCCAGTTGATGAGCTTGAAGAGCACGAGGATGATGCCGCCGATCAGCAGGGCCAGGACGCTGGTTTCCCCGATGCAGCCGCCCTTCTGCCCGAGAAAGTAACGGAACATCAGGTCGTTGTTCGAGACCGCTTCGAAATTCGATTCGGCCTCGAATGAGCGGTCGGTGATCTTTTTGGTCGTGCCGACGACGCCGAGCGGAGTCGCGCAGCTGACCGAGTCGAGCGGCTTGCCGTCCTTCAGCTCCTGAATCGTCGCGGGCGAGTACCAGAGTTCCGCGTCGGCGCTGTCCGGACTCATGCCGCGGGCGGGCTGCCAGGTCGTCATGATCGCCGGCAGCGCAATCAGGAGCCCGACCCGCGCCACGAGCGCCGGGTTGAACGGGTTGTTGCCGATGCCGCCGAACACCTGTTTGCCGAGCCAGATGGCGAGAAACGCGCCGATCAGGCAGACCCAGTACGGCACCTGCGGCGGAAGGTTCAGCGCCAGCAGCAGCCCGGTCAGAGCGGCGCTGCCGTCGGAGATGGTTCCGGTGACCGGCTTCTTGGCGAGGAAGCACCAGAGCGCTTCGGCGCCGACGCAGAAAGCCATGGTCAGCAGCATGACCAGCGCCGCGCGCCAGCCGAAGAAGTAGACGCCGGCGATGCAGGCCGGCAGCAGGGCCAGGATGACCTTGTACATGATGCGGCGCACGCTGTCCGAATCCTTGATGTGGGGCGATGAGCTCAATACGAGCTTGTCGCCGGTCGGCAGCTTGATTTCATTGTTGATTTCGTCAGACATGATATGCTTGATCCCGGTAGGTTACTTTTTGCTCTGTTTGCGGATTTCGGCTTTCGCGCGGCGCATGTGCTGCACGAGCGGCCGGTGGGCCGGGCAGACGTAGGCGCAGGAGCCGCATTCGAGACAGTCCATGACGTGATTCTGGGCCGCGAGCTCGAAGCGTTCGGCCTCGATCGCGTTGCCGAGGAGGCATGGCACGAGGTTCATCGGGCACCCTTCCACGCAGCGGCCGCAGCGGATGCAGCCGGCCGAGCCGTAGGCGATGCTTTCGGATTGCGGCAGCAGCAGCACGCCGGAGCTGTTTTTGCAGATCGTCACGTCGAAGTTCTTCTGGGCGAATCCCATCATCGGGCCGCCCATGATGAGTTTGCCGGGCTCGGCGGTTACGCCCCCGGCGAACCTGATCGCCTCGATGACCGGAGTTCCGAGCTTCAGCAGCCAGTTGCCGGGATTCTTCACGACTTCACCGGTCACGGTCGTGATCCGTTCGACCAGCGGAATGCCGCGGCAGACCGCATCCGCCACCGCGGCGGCGGTTCCGACGTTCTGGACCACGCAGTGCGCGTCCATCGGCAGTCCGCCGGTCGGGACCTCGCGGTCGGTGATCGCTTTGATCAGCTGCTTTTCGGAACCCTGCGGATACTGGACCTTGAGTCCGACCACGCGGACGCCGAAGTCGGCGGCGTTTCTGTTCAGCGCTTCGATCGCATCGACCTTGTTGACTTCGACGCCGATGTAGATATTCTTGACTCCGAGGATCTTCGCGGAGATCGCCGCACCCTCGAGAACCGCACCCGGATTCTCGAGCATGAGCCGGTGGTCGGCGGTCAGGTACGGCTCGCACTCGGCGCCGTTCAGAATCAGCGTATCGACTTCCTTTTCCGGCGGCGGGGAGAGCTTCACATGGGTCGGGAACGCCGCGCCGCCCATGCCGACCACGCCGCAGTCGGTGATCCGCTTGAGCAGATCGGAAACCGGTGCGCAGCGCCAGTCGAGCGCCGGCATCGGTTCGGCGGCCTCGTCTTTGCCGTCCGCCTCGATCTGGATGGCCGGGACCGGCATGCCCATCGCGCCCTGCACGTCGACGATGCCGATGACCTTGCCGCTGGTCGGCGCGTGGAGATTCGCGGAGACAAAACCGTCCGCTTCGGCGATCAGCTGATGCTTCTTCACTTCATCGCCGGCCTTCACGACCGGTTTCGGCGGCTTGCCGACGCTCTCGGAGATGACGACGGTATAACGGTCAAGCAGCGGCGCTTTCCGGACGGGACTGCCCGCGCTGAGGCTCTTGCCGTCGCCGGCGGGGTGGATTCCCCCGTCGAAACTCATGACATTACGGGAATTCTTGCTCATTTTTCAGCGCTCCATTCCGGATCGTGCTTTTCAATATGGAGATGCTCTTCTGCGGTGAGCAGCGCTCCGGTCGGACAACCGGCCGCCTGGACGTCTTCCTGCGTCGGCAGCGGGGCATGCGCATAGTTGACGGCGGCCTTGAATCCCTCGATGACGAATTTCTCGGGTGCGGCCTTCGCGCATTTGCGGCAGCCGATGCAGGCCACCTTGCAGACCTGCCGCTTGGCCGGAGCCTTCAGCGGCGAATTGCAGTAGACGTGGACTTCGGCGTCGGCCGGAACCAGCTTGATCACGTTGCGCGGACAGACCGCCACGCAGCTGCCGCAGCCGACGCAGAGCTCCTTATGGACGACGGCCAGGCCGTTGATCATCTCGATCGCGCCGAACGGGCATTTCCGTGCGCAGGAGCCCATGCCGAGGCAGCCGTAGGCACACCCCTTCGGTCCTCCGGCGACCAGCGAAGCCGAGACGCAGTCGGCGACACCGTTGTAGCCGGCCAGCCGCAGGGTCTGCTCGCGGTCGCCGCCGCAGACCACGACGGCCTTCTGTTTGAACGCTTCGCCGGCTTCGATGCCGAGCGCCTTCGCGATCGCGCTGACCTGTTCGCTCGAGGAGACCGGGCATTTCGACGGCGCGGCTTTGCCGGAGACGACCGCCTTGGCGAAGTCGGAACAGCCCGCCATGCCGCAGCCGCCGCAGTTCGCACCGGGCAGCAGCTCGACCACAAGGTCGATCCGCGGATCGGTTTCGACCCGGAACAGCTTTGCGAAAATACCGATGACGATGCCGAGGACAAGCCCGACCCCGGCCATGATGATGACGGCTAAAATCAGAGTATTCATGTCGCTACCCCGTCAGCAGAGTCCCGAGAAGCCGACGAACGCCATCGCCAGGATTCCGGCTGTGATGAGGGCGATCGGGGTTCCCTGGAACGGTTTCGGAACTTCGGCGAGGTCGAGCCGTTCGCGCAGGCTCGAGAAAAGCAGCAGTGCCAGCGCAAAGCCGATGCCGGAGCAGAGGCCGAACACCGTCGCCTCCGGCACCGTGTAATTGCTGTCGGCGTTGATCGTCGCCGCGCCGAGCACCGCGCAGTTCGTCGTGATGAGCGGCAGGTAGATGCCGAGCGCCTGATAAAGCTTCGGGCTGAGCTTCTGGAGCATGATCTCGATCAGCTGCACCAGCCCGGCGATGACCAGGATGAACAGCAGCACCTGCAGAAACGACAGATCGTACGGCGTGCCGTCGATCTCGAATTTCAGCAGGTAACGGTAGATGAGCGAGGTGATGAACGACGCGATCGTCATGACGAATACGACCGCGCCGGACATCCCCATGGCGGTGCCCAGACGTTTGGAGACCCCGAGAAACGGGCAGATCCCCAGGAACCGGGCCAGCACGAAATTGTAGACCAAAATCGCGCCGATGGTGAGTTCCAGATACTTCATTCCCTTTTGCCTTCCCTAAAGTGCATTTTCAAGAAAACACAACAGCTGTTTAATGTAAACCGGCATGCCGTGTTTGTCAAGACTTTTTTGCATGAAAACGGCATCCGGCGCCTGGATGCGGCGGCATCGCGGGCTTTTTGCGGTCCCGGGCTTGCAGGAACGGCCGGAATGTGGTATAATATAAACAAGACGAGGGTGGGGGAGCAATACGGCGCCGCGAGTTCCGTCCGGGAGGAGGACGGAAGCGGGTTGCGCCGTCCGTCAGGCGTACAGAATCCGGCGGAGCCGGTTCGGCCTTTCTCCGCCGGCATTCAGACACATCGAGGAACGACAGGACGGCGGGAAATGCTTTCCGCAACTCATGGAGGAGGTCGGAGTATGAAACACTGGTTCGGTGCGGCGGCGGCGCTGCTGCTGGTCTTGTCCGGCACGGGCTGCGCGGCGGTTTATTCCCTGAAACCTTATTATACGGAGGCAAATGCCGTCGAACTTCCGCCCGAAGCGCGCGGACTATGGCAGCTCAAAGGCAAGCCGGACGGGGAAATCGAGACGGTCCGTCTCCGAATCCTGCCTGACGGAGAAGTCAACATTCACGAATTTCACAAGTCGAAGGACGGAAAGGAACGGGTGTTTTCGACCACCTGCAAAGTACGGTTTTTCAAGGTGGAAGGAAGTTTGTATGCCGACTGCCTGCCGGAAAAAACAGATTGTGCGGGGGATTCGGCCATCGGAACGGCCATGCTCCTGACCCGGATTCCGGCCCATATGCTGCTGAAGGTCGTCGCGGCGGACGATACGCTCCGCTTCTTCTATCCGGAACTGCTGCCCGATGCGCTGAAGAAGGGACTGCTCCCGGCCGACCTGACCTGGACGACGCTGGAAGAGACGCCGGGAAAAAATTCGCCCGCGCTCGTCTTCACCGCCCCCGGCAGCGTCTGGGAGAAGGTGCTGCGGAAGTCGTCCACCCTGCTCTTCTCCTCCGATCCGGACGACGGAATGCTGTTCGAACGGGTGCTGGTCCAATGACCGCAAGGCACGCTCTTCTCGTGAAACGTTGCAGGAAATATGCCGGGCTGCTCCTGCTTCTCGCCGCTTTTTCCGCCGCGGCGGAGACGGCCGGGGAACGGCGCTGGATCATCACGATGACCTGGCTGCCGCAGGCGCAGTTCGCCGGTGTTTATTATGCGAAAGAGGCCGGGATTTTTGAAAAATACGGCCTCTCCGTCGAAATCCGCCACAAGACCGCCGAGCTGTCGATCATCGATTACCTGACGCAGAAGCGTTCGGAATTCATCGTCGCTCCGCTGGCGACCGCGCTGCTCGCCCGGTCGGAGAAGGTTCCGCTGGTCAATATCGGCCAGGTCAGCCAGAGCGGCGCCGTCATGCTGGTCGCGGCCGGAAAAAACGGCATCCGGAAAGCGGAAGACCTGAAAAAGCCGGATGCGGCCGGAAAACCGCGCCGGTTCGGCATCTGGTCGGTGGATTTCGGCATGGCGCCGCTGGCCTTTCTGCGCAAACAGGGCGTCGCCGGAGAGATCGTGCCGCTGAATACCGACATCGCGCTTTTTCTCTGGGGCGCGGTGGATGTGATTTCCGTCATGGAATACAACGAATATTACCAGATCCTGGCCTCCGGCCGCCAGCCGGCGGAGCTGACCGTATTCCGTCTCCGAGACTACGGCATCGACGTTCCGGAGGACGGCGTCTATACGCTGGAGAGCACCGCCGCGGAGTATCCCGGCGTCTGCCTCGCATTGCGCCGCGCCGTGATGGAGGGGTGGCGCGAGGCCGTGAAACATCCGAAAAAGGCCCTCGAATACGTCTGGAAATACTGCGCGCGGGACAACGGGCGCTTCGACCCCGCCCATCAGTACTGGATGCTGACCGTGTACGGCAAACTGCTCGGGCTCGGCACGCCGCAGGCGGGTGTGCTCTCCCCCGCCGCATACGATGCGGCCGTGAAGCTTTTCCGGCGCAGCGGTCTCATCGCCGGCAGTGTGGATTACCGGCAGTTCTGCCCGAATCTCGCTGAAACGTCAGGAGGCCGGCCATGAAGGCGTTCCGCGACTGGGATCTTGCGTGCAAGATCAATGCGGCCATTCTGCTCTTCCTGCTGGTCGCCGGCGGACTCATCGGCGGCGTGCTGTACTGGAAGACCCGGCAGATCCTGAGCGAGGAGGTCGATACGTCCGCCCGCGCCGCCGTCCGGCTGGCGGCGGAACGGATCAACCGGGATTTTCCGGTTGTCGAGGCGGCGGCGCAGGAGCTGGCGCTCTCCATCGAACTGCTGCGCCCGGATGAAGCGCAGCAGAAAGCCATGATCCGCGCGACGCTCGAACGGCTGCGGAAAAGCGTTCCGGCGCTCTGCGGCATCAGCATCGCCTATATCCCGTACGGCGCCGACCCCGAATCGCGGTATTATATGCTCTACACGCATGTGAACAAGGCCGGAGAGATCGAGGTCGCCCGGATCGGCGGGGAGGAGTACCAGTACTTCAAGTTCGACTGGTTCACGATTCCGCAGCTTCTCGACCGCGCGGTCTGGACCGAGCCGTATCTGGATCTGTATGCCGACATCCTTATGAGCACCCGCTCCCAGCCGATCCGCGATGCGGGCGGGAAGTTCATCGGCATGACCGGTTTCGATCTGTCGCTCGAGGCGATCAACGCCCAGGTTGTCGCTGCCGACGTTTACGGCTACGGACAGGAGTTCCTGATTTCACGGTTCGGCCGGTTCGTCGCTTTCCCGGAGGACCCGGCGCATCCGTACGAGACGAAGGAGCTCCGCGACGAGGCCGCGCATCTGTCCCAGTCCACCATTTTCAGTTATGCCGACCTGCTGCGGGCGAAGATGTTCTCCGGCGACGACGCCTCCGGGCGGCTCCGCCAGATCGGGCAGGAGATGCTCCGGGGCAGGAGCGGCGAAGCGCGCGGCCGCATTTTTAATCGCCGCGCCGGGGTGGAACGGATCTTTTACGCTCCGGTTTCCGCCCCGGGATGGAGTCTCGGTGTCGCTTATCCGGAGTCCCTGCTGATGGCGCCGCTGAATTCCCTGACTTACCGCATCGTGCCGGTCGCGGCCGCGGCGCTGCTTCTCTGCCTGGCCGCAACCGGCATCCTGATCCGCATCCTGACCCGGCCGCTCGGCAGGCTCGCCGACGCCGCCGGATCGATCGGAGCCGGCAACTTCAATACGCCGCTGCCTGTGCCGAAAGGCGGCGACCAGATCGGCAGGCTCGCCGAAGCATTCCGCGCCATGCAGCAGGCGCTCGGCAGCTACACGGAGAAGGTCCGCGAAACGACCGCGGCGCGCGAACGCATCGAGAGCGAGCTTGAAGTCGCCCGACAGATTCAGATGGGCATCCTGCCGCGCATGCTGCCGCCGCTGCCGGACGCCCGGGAATTCTCTCTGTTCGCAACGCTGCGCCCGGCCCGGAAGGTCGGCGGGGACCTCTATGACTTCTTCTATCTCGATGAATTCCACTACTGCTTCATCGTCGGGGATGTTTCCGACAAGGGGATTCCGGCCGCTCTTTTCATGGCGGTGACCCAGACCCTCCAGCGCAGCGAGGCGGAGAAGCTCCGGGAGCCCGGCCCGCTGGTGTCGCGCATCAACGAGCTCCTGAGCCGCAACAACGAAACCATGATGTTCGTCACTTACTTCCTCGGCATTCTCGACGTGCGCACCGGGGAAGTCCGCTACACGAACGCCGGACATAATCCGCCGTGCATCCGCCGCGCCGGCGGCGCGCTCGAGCTGCTGTCGACCCGCCACGGGCCCGCGCTCGGCGTCGTGCCCGGCACGGTTTACGGTTCCGGCAGTGTTCAGCTCGGCGACGGCGATACGTTTGTGCTCTACACCGACGGCGTGACCGAGGCGGAGAATCCGGGGCACGACCCGTTCGGCTCCGGGGCGCTGCTGCGGGTACTTGCGTATTGCCCGGATTCGTCGCCGGCCGGACTCGGGGAGGAGATCCTGCAGGCGGTCGACCGTTTCGCGGGAGAGGCGGAGCAGGCGGACGACATCACCCTCCTGATTCTGAGGTTCAATGCATTTGCAGAGAAAGGGGCGCCATGTTTGAATTCCTGAAAGCTTCCGTTTATGCGCTGATCATTTATCCCGGCATCGCCTGCATTCTCTCGCTGGTGCTGACCCGGCTCTGCATCGGGCTGCTGCCCCGCGCCGGATTCGTCGATATGCCGGATGCGCGGCGCGTTCACCGGAAACCGACGCCGCGCGGCGGCGGCATTGCGATCATCGCCGCGTTTTTTCTGACTTCGGTCCTCTATGTGGAGCGGCATGCGTCGGCGCAGATGGGCGGCTTCGTCGCCGGTTTTGCGCTGCCGGCCTTTGTGATCGTCGTCTGCGGGCTGCTCGACGACCGGTTTTCCCTGGCGAGCCGGACCAAGCTCGTCATTCAGATTCTGGCCGGCGTGCTGGTCTGGGTGGTCGGCGCACGGCTGAAGTTCATCCTCTCCGTCGAGCTGCCGGATTATCTGGCGCTGCCGCTGACCGTGCTCTGGGTCGTGACGATCGTGAACGCCTTCAACCTGATCGACGGAATGGACGGCGTAGCGGCGGGGCTCGGCTTTCTGTCGGCGGTCTGCCTCGGTCTCTGGGGCGGGCTGCAGAACTCTTCCGCCGGGCTGGTGGCGATCGCCTTCATCCTGGCCGGCAGCTGTGCGGGATTCCTGCGCTACAACTTTTCTCCGGCGTCGATTTTCATGGGGGATACCGGCTCCATGTTCCTCGGGCTGTTTTTCGCCTATGCCGGACTGACCTGCTTCGGCAAGCCCGCGACGCTGACTTCTCTGCTGATTCCGGTGCTGGCGGTCGGAGTTCCGCTTTTCGACGTGGCGCTCGCCTTCTGGCGCCGGCTGGTCCGCAAGCTGCTCGACCCAAGCAGCTCCGGCATCATGACGGCGGATATGTTTCATTTGCACCACCGGATTCTGAAGCAGGTCAGCAGCCAACGCAAGGCGGCGATCCGGATCTATCTGCTGGCTTGCCTGCTGGCCGGGATGGGATTCGTCGTGCTGCTTTTCGAGCAGACCATTCCGGCGCTCGGATATATGGCGCTGCTGCTCATTCTGCTGCTCGTCGTGCGCCGGATCGCCGGAGTCGAGCTTTACGATTCCGCCCGGCTGCTGAAGGAGGGCATCTCGCGCCCCCGGAAACTGCTGCTCATCCTGCTGGCGGTTCCGGCCGTCGATCTGCTGGTTCTCTTCGTCGCGGATCTGGCCGCGCGGCGGCTGCTTCACATCGGCTTTCACGAATTCTGGTATGATTTCGTCTGCATTGCCGCGCCGATTCCGCTGCTCTTCCTGATCAGCGGCAGCTACCGGGTGCTCTGGCTCCGGGCCGGGTATGAGGAGTTCCGGCAGGCAGCCGAGCTCACATTGACCGGGCTGATCATCGGCAGCTGCCTGTTCGCCTTTTTCTGCGACAAATTCGACCGCGAGCAGCTGCCGGCGTACCTGGTGCTTTTTTCGCTGCTGGCCGCGTTCGGCATCGGATTCGTGCGGTTCGTGCTCGTCTATCTCGGCATGCGCATGATGTGGCAGCTGCGGCAGACCGGCGTCCCCGGCGTGCGGAATACGCGCGTTTTGCTCTACGGCGGCGGTTTGAATGCAACCTTGTACCTGAACTATGTATCGGGCTGCGCCACCTCGGAAAACATGAGTTTCATCGGCATCGTCGACGACGATCCGGCCCTGGCCGGCATGCGGGTGTTCGGTCTGCCTGTGCTCGGTTTCAGTGCGGATCTCGAACGGATTCTGGCGCGTTATTCCATCGATAAAATCGTCCTGACCGTCCGCCGGACTTCGCCGGAGCGGGAGGCGCACGTTCTGTCGATCGCCGAGCGGGCCGGAGTCTCGCTGTGCCGCTTTCAGGCGGAGGAGCTCCGGATCGGGGATTTCAGGGTGGAATGACGGTTTTCCGGCGATCCGGTGCGAATGACGCATGAAAGATAAATTTTTTTCATTTGTTCTGTTGCAAAATCGGAAAGCGGGAGATATCTTAAAGAAAAATTTATATCATGTCAGGCATACCCGGCTGTACGATTTCGATTGGCTGTTTTGGCACAGGTGGGGCCACAAGCGTGTTTACGGAGATAAAAAATGAAGTATGATTTCACTCAGTACGTGACCAAGGATTCGGTGATGTCGCTCGACGGGCGGAACAAGCTCGAAGTGATGGACCAGCTGATTACCCGTGCCGCGGATCTGACCAAACTCAACCGGGACGTGATTTTCCGGCTCACCTGGAAGCGGGAGCAGATGATGACCACCGGGGTCGGCGGCATGCTCGCGCTGCCGCACATCCGGGTCAACGACATCAATCACCCGTATGTGATCGTCGGCGTCTGCGAGAATCCGATCGAGGATTACCAGAGCCAGGACGACCAGCCGGTCCGGGTCATCGTCTTCACCGTCGCGCCGGATGAGAATCAGGAAGCCTACCTTCAGCTGCTCGGCAGCATCTCCCGCAAGCTGCGCAACACGTCGCTTATCCAGGAACTGGTCGATGCGGCCGGCAATCCGGCCCAGATTCTCGATCTCGTCCACCGGGACGAAGTGAAGTAAGCGCGGAGGAGTTCAGGAAAATGAGCAGACCGGCCAGCCAGCTCGGAGCGAAGGCGCAGATCGATTTTCACTGTTTTTCTCCGGAGTGCGACGGAGTCGTCAAGTTCAATCTGGCGGACATCGCCGGGCGGGATTTTCAGGCGGTCTGCCCGAAATGCCACCGGAGCTATGCGCTGGATTCGGGTTTGAAGGACAAGCTCGGCCGGATGCTCGAGCTGATCATCGCGATCCGCAAGGCCGAGGATATCCTCGGCGACAGCAACGTGTCGGTCAATGTCGCCGGCGGAGAAGTCAAGATACCGTACGCGCTTCTGCTGACGCGCCTCAACACTTTGATTACGCTTGAAGTCGGCGGCCGCAAAGTGGATTTCCACCTCTGGGTCGAACCGGCTTCTCCGGATACGTTCCGCTGAAAACGACTGGTTCGAGAAAAAAAGTGGGGCGGGTCATCCGCCGTGCGCCGGCAGGTCCGGCCGGAGCGGATTCCGGCGGAGAAAGAGCCGGCGTTTGTTTTTTTACAGTGCCGCCGCACGGAGAAGAGGGCGGTTTTATCGTTACGGTTGTCAGGATTTAACATAAACAGGAGAAAAGGTTCACCATGACGGAACAGGAAATCATCAAAATTCTGGAAGATTCCGGTGCGCTTCTGACCGGTCATTTTCAGCTTCGCAGCGGACTGCACAGCAGCCGCTTCTTTCAGGCCGCTCTGCTTCTGCAGTACCCGGACAAGGCCGAAACGGTCTGCCGGTTCCTCGCCGATCAGTTCCGGGGGCAGGGGATTGAGACGGTGATCTCTCCGGCGGTCGGCGGCCTGATCGTCGGCCAGGAGGTCGCCCGTGCGCTCGGAGTCCGCGCGATTTTCGCGGACAAGGAGGACGGCCGGCTGGTCCTGAAGCGCGGTTTTGCGATCAAGCCGGGGGAGAAGGTCCTCGTCGCCGAGGACGTGGTCACCAAGGGCGGCCGGGTCCAGCAGACGGTCGATCTCGTCCGCGGCATGGGCGGGGAAGTGGTCGGCATTGCGGTGATCGTCGACCGTTCCGGCGGCGATGCGAAGTTCGATGTTCCGTTCAGAAGCGCCCTCAAGCTTTCGCTGCCGACCTACGAGCCGGCCGAATGTCCGCTCTGCAAACAAAATATGCCGATCGATCGGCCGGGGTCGAAATAAGATGCTGACTTCCATTCTCAAAGCCGTATTCGGCACGAAATCGAAACGCGACCTCAAGAAGATGGCGCCGCTCGTCCGGAAAATCAACGCCATCGAAGAGGAGTACCAGAAGCTCACCGATGACGAGCTGCGCGCCAAGACCGATGAATTCAAGGCGCGTCTCGCCAAGGGCGAAACGCTCGATGACATCATGTGCGAAGCGTTCGCCGCCGTCAAGAACGCCTGCCGCCGCCTGGTCGGCCGGGAGATCGAGGTCTGCGGGCAGCCGATGGTCTGGGACATGGTTCCGTTCGACGTCCAGATTCTCGGCGGCATTGCGCTGCATCGCGGCAACATCGCGGAGATGGCCACCGGCGAAGGCAAAACCCTCGTCGCGACCATGCCGCTCTATCTGAACGCCCTCACCGGCAAGAACTGCCAGCTCGTCACGGTCAACGACTACCTTGCGCTGCGCGACTCGAACTGGATGGGCAACATCTACAACTTTCTCGGCCTGACCTGCGGTTGCCTGCAGAACCAGCAGCCGCCGCACGAGCGCCGCGCCCAGTACGCCTGCGACATCACGTACGGCACGAACAGCGAATTCGGTTTCGACTACCTGCGCGACATGGGTATGGCCAATGATGCCTCCCAGCTGGTCCAGCGCGATTATTACTACGCCATCGTCGACGAGATCGACAGCATCCTGATCGACGAAGCGCGTACGCCGCTGATCATTTCGGGTCCGGTGCCGATGTCGACCCACCAGTTCGGCGAACTGCAGCCGCTGGTCGCCGATCTCCACAACAAGCAGAATATGCTCTGCTCCCGTCTGGTCCGCGAGGCGCGCGCCACGCTCTCCAGGGAGGATATTTCCGAGGATGACCGCGAAGTCGCGCTTCTGAAACTGCTTCAGGTCAAATTCGGCATGCCGACGCACAAGCAGCTGCTGCATGTGCTTGAGGACGGCGCGATCCTGAAGGCGCTTGAGAAGCTCGAGACCCGCGTGCGCAGCGACTCGAACCGCGGCATGCTGCAGGAGGTTCAGGCGGAACTCTACTTTGCAATGGATGAAAAGACGCATGAGGCGGACCTGACCGATCGCGGGCGCGCGGCGATTTCGCCGAACGACCCGAATGCGTTCATCGTGCCGGATCTGCTGAGCGAGCTTGCGGCGATCGATCAGGATGAATCCCTCTCGGAGACGGAGAAAACCGCGAAGCGCGAAGCGTTCCAGTCCGAGTTCGCCGCCAAGAGCGAGCGGCTGCACGACCTGTCGCAGCTGCTGAAGGCCTACTGCCTGTTCGAGAAGGACGTCAATTACGTCGTGCAGGATGGCAAGGTTCTGATCGTCGACGAACACACCGGGCGCATCATGCCGGGCCGCCGTTTTTCGGACGGACTGCACCAGGCGCTCGAAGCCAAGGAACGGGTCCAGATCGAGCAGGAGACCCAGACCATGGCGACGATTACGATCCAGAACTACTTCCGCATGTACAAGAAGCTGGCCGGCATGACCGGTACGGCCGAGACCGAAGCGAACGAATTCCATCAGATCTACAAGCTCGACGTGATCGTGGTTCCAACCAACCGCCCCTGCATCCGCAAGGACGACAACGATTCGATCTTCAAGACCAAGCGCGAGAAGTACAATGCGATTCTGAAAGACGTCATCGAACGTCATGAAAAGGGGCAGCCGGTGCTGCTCGGCACGATTTCGGTGGAGGACTCCGAAATTCTCTCCCGCATGCTGAAAATGCGCAATATTCCGCACAACGTGCTGAATGCGAAGAATCACCAGCGCGAGGCCGAGATCGTCGCGCGCGCCGGCCAGGTCGGCGCCGTGACGGTCGCCACGAACATGGCCGGCCGCGGCACCGACATCAAGCTCGGTCCCGGCGTGGCCGAGCTCGGCGGGCTGCATGTGATCGGCAGTTCCCGGCACGATTCGCGGCGCATCGACCGCCAGCTGCGCGGGCGCTGCTCGCGCCAGGGCGACCCGGGTTCGTCGAAGTTCTACGTTTCGCTTGAAGACAACCTCATGCGGCTGTTCGGTTCCGACCGGATCGTCAAAATTTTCGACCGGTTCGGCCTGGAGGAGGGAGACGAACTCCAGCATCCGTGGCTGACCAAGTCGATCGAAACCGCGCAGCGCCGGGTGGAACAGCAGCACTTTGCGATCCGCAAACGCACGCTCGATTTCGACGATGTCATGAACAAGCAGCGTGAAATCATCTACGGGCTCCGCAAGGAGGCGCTGCTTTCGGAGAATCCGCACGATGTGCTGTTCGGCGTGATCGAGCAGGTGATCGAGTCGCAGATCCAGCTGATCGCTTCCAAGCCGGAAGCCGGTGAAAAGGGCGGCGGCTTCAGCAAGTCGGCGCTTCTGGCCTATCTGAATGCGACCTTCCCGCTTTCGTTCAAGGACGAGGAGCTGACCGCCGGAATTTCGGAAGACGGGCGGCTGACCTCCGCCGACGACCTGACGCTGCAGATCGTCGACCGGATCGAGGAGGCGTACAAGGAGCGCAACGCCGATCTGCCGGAGGAGCAGGTGCAATATCTCGAGCGTCACACGGTTCTCGAAGCGATCGACCGCCTCTGGCAGGAGCATCTCTACGCCATGGACGGGCTTCGTTCGAGCATGTCGCTGCGTGTTTATGCGCAGAAGGACCCGCTTGTCGAGTACAAGCAGGAGGCGTACAAGATCTTCAAAACGCTGATGGACCAGATTTACCACGATGTCGCCAATAACCTGTTCCGGGTGACGATGACGCGGCTGGCCACGCTGGAGGAGATTCTCGCAACGCTCCCGCAGGAGCTGATTCACCAGACCTTCGGCCAGTTCGACGGCGGTTCGATCACGGTTTCATCTCCGGAGCTTGGGCAGGGAATGATGAATCTTCCGCCGCTGCCCGGCATGCTCCCGCCGGAGCAGGGCGAACCGGTGGCGGAGGAGAGTGCGCCGCAGTCTCCGGTTCACCGTACAGCGCCGAAGATCGGCCGTAACGACGACTGTCCCTGCGGCAGCGGTAAAAAATACAAGAAGTGCTGCGGGAAAGAGTAACAGCACTTCCGCGCACGTAAATCAAGGCGGCTGAGGCGAAGCGCTTCAGCCGCCTTGATATGCAAGGCAAAACGGCTGCGCGTACACGGTCTGTTATGTGTATGGCGGCTGTGCTTTCGGCAGGCGCGTGTCTCCCGAAATCCATGATCCTGCCGGGTTGTCTTTCGACAATATCAGCGGTTTCGGTCAATCCTTATTTGCCGAGATTGCAATGCGGTATTCCTTGAGCGATCCGCGGCATTCGCCGCGCCGCTCACTCCGGGTACAGGCGTTAATTGATTGGCTTCTTTCAGAACAGCGTCGGCTGCTCGGGGGGCGGATCGATGATTTCCCGGACCGGCCGGAAGCTTCTGCGGTGGACCGGCGTGACTCCGAGCCGCTTCAGCGCCTCCAGGTGCATGGCGGTGCCGTATCCCTTGTGCGAGGCGAAGCCGTAGCCCGGATACTCCGCGTCGAGCTTCACCATCAGGCGGTCGCGATACACCTTTGCGACAATGCTGGCCGCCGCGATGCTGGCCGATTTTGCGTCTCCCTTCACGATGGCGCGGGACGGCAGGGGAAGGCCTTTGACCGGGCGCCCGTCCACCAGAATGAAATCCGCCTGTTTCAGCTGCTCCACCGCGCGCCGCATCGCCAGATGGGTCGCGTTCAGAATATTCATCCGGTCGATCGTTTCGACGTCGATCTCTCCGATTCCGATCTGAATCCCGGGAACCGCGTAAATCGCATCGCGCAACGTCTCGCGCTCAAGCTCGGTCAGCTGCTTGGAGTCGTTGACCGGAGGCAGCGCCGCGCCGCGAGGAAATACAACGGCAGCAGCCACCACCGGACCGGCCAGAGGACCGCGGCCGACCTCATCGACACCGGCGACAAAACAAAACCCCTCCGCCCGGCATTCTCGTTCCAGGCGGAGGAGTTCGTCAGTTTCGGTCAGAAACCCGTCCAAGATCTTACTTCGTGCGGAGTTCCTTGACGCGGGCGGCCTTGCCGATCTTGTCGCGCAGATAGTAGAGCTTCGCGCGACGGACATCGCCGCGGCGGATCACTTCGATCTTCGCGATGCGGGGGCTGTTGATCGGGAAGACGCGTTCGACGCCTTCGCCGGCCTGAACCCGGCGGACGGTGAAAGTCTCTTCGATTCCCTGGCCGCGACGCGCGATCACGGTCCCCTGGAACTGCTGGATACGCTCGTTGCCGCCTTCGACGATCTTGACCGAAATCTTGATCGTGTCGCCGATGTTGAACTCGTGACGCTCGGGCTTCACTTGCTCGTTACGAATCTTGTCGAGTATGTTCATTTTGAACCTGCCTCCATTGTTTTCAAATAATGTTCCCATAAGTCCGGCCTCCGTTCCCGGGTCAGCCGTTCCGATTGAGCCTGCCGCCAGGCATCCACCCGCCCGTGATCGCCGGAAAGCAGTACCTCCGGCACCATCCGCCCCCGGAATTCCGGAGGCCGCGTGTATTGCGGGTATTCGAGCAGACCCGACGAATGTGATTCGTCGACGCTCGATTCATCGCTGCCGAGCACGCCCGGCAGCAGCCGGACAACCGCGTCGGCCATCACCATCGCCGCGAGATTCCCGCTGGTCAGGACAAAATCCCCCAGCGAATATTCACGGTCGACGGCGAGCTCAATCGCCCGTTCGTCAACGCCCTCGTAGTGGCCGGCGATCATGATCAGATGCTCTTTTTTCGCCAGCTCCCGGGCGGCTTTCTGAGAAAACCGCTCTCCCCTCGGGGACGTCAGGATCACCATACTGCCGGGCTTTCTCAGGTCCTCGACCGCTTTGACCAGCGGTTCGACCTTCATCAGCATGCCCGGCCCGCCGCCGTACGGCTTGTCATCCACCGTGCCGCGCGCATCGTCGGTATAGTTCCGCAAATCGACTGCGTTGATCCGGACCAGCTTCCTGGCCGCGGCCCGCCCGATGATGCTCTCGCCGAGCGGCCCCGGAAAAATTTCCGGGAACAGCGTCACGATATCGATTCGCATGATCCTCTGAATCGGTCAGTCGAGGACTTCGACCGAAACGCGCTTGCGTTGACGGCCGGCCGCGCCGGAGACCAGCGAACGAATCGCCATGATGGTCTTGCCGCGCTTGCCCACGATCTTACCGATATCCTCTTTCCTGCAGCTGATCTGGATCGAGCACCCCTCTTCCGTCTCTTCGGTGCGGATGCTCACGTCGCCGGGGTTGTCAACCAGCGCGCAAACCACGTAGCTGACGAACCCCTCCAAATCATGCAGACTTCCGCCGGAAGCCTGGCTTCCGGTCTTTCCGTTCCCGGTCTCCGCGCTTTTCGCGGCGGACCCGTTCCCGGTCAGAAAGTTCAATAATGCCTTAAGCATTGATCTGTTTCCTTCTCATTTGCGGTCCGGAAAGTATCTTCCCGTTCACCGATTCGTGCCGGGACTTCCCGTACCCGACTGTCAGGCCTCCGCGGGAGCGGCTTCCTCCGCCGGAGCTTCGGCAGCCGCCTTCGCGGCAGCTTCCGCCTCGGCCTTCGCGGCCGCTTCGGCTTCGAGTTTCGCCTTCGCCTTCTTCGAAATCGACGGCTTCTTGACGATGTCCTTCAAATTGCGGCCCTCTTTCGCGCGGTTCAGGATCGCTTCGACGGTGTCGCTGAACTCCGCGCCGACGCCCTTCCAGTAATTCGCGCGCTCGACGTTGATCTTTTCCTCTTTCTTGCGCGGATCGTAGAAGCCCAGTTCCTCGATCGCCTTTCCGTCCCGGCTCGAACGCTGATCCATCACAACAACCCGGAAACAGGATGCGTTGCGGGTACCGGTGCGCTTCAATCTGACTCTGACCATAAATTCAACCTCTTTTTTACGATTTCTCGCTTTTTCAATTCAATCGCCGTGTATCTTTCAGACACAGGAAACCATGCCGCCGCGGAAACAGCCACGTTATTTTCAACCGCGGCGGCACGCCTCCGGAACTCACAGGCCCGAGGATTGACCATAAGTCCTGATGCGTCTGCGATACAAAAACCTTTAATATAACAGCTTGAATACGATTATGCAAGACGGATTCCGCAAAAAAACGTTTTTTCACGCCGAAATCAGGAAAAGTGCTTGCATTTCGTTGAATCCGGGATATTTTAAACTGCAATACAACCGGTTGCATTATTATTTATCTTGAGGACAGTTTCACCATGCTTCAGCGAGAGTTCGATCTTTATCTGGACCGTGCACGCCATTTTTACAAACGTCTTGCGGACGAGCTTTTCTTCGAGACCGTGCCGATGGAGGCCGAGTTCCGGCATTGCGCCGACCCGGTTCCGTACGCGAAACGGCTCGAGGGAGAATACCGGCCGATTCGCGAAGGGGAGCGCTGGGGCGGTCCGTGGGACAGCGGCTGGTTCCGCCTGACTGCCGAGGTTCCGGCCGCCTGGGCCGGAAAACCGGTCGCGCTTGCGGTCAACCTGAACGGCGAAGCGCTGCTTTTCCGGGACGGAGTGCCGTATTTCGGCTTCTCCGGCGGCTCGGTGTTCGGCGAGAACTACCGCAAGGAGATCTTCCAGCTGCCGTATGAGGTCGCGGCCGGACAGAAGCTCGAATTCTGGGTCGAAGCGGCGGCCAATTCGCTCTTCGGCATGGAGATGAACGGCGAACCCTCTCTCCATACGCTGTACCCTTACGGCGACTATAAGGGCGTGGCGAACAAGCTGCGGATCGGACTTTTCAACCGCGAGCTCTGGCATCTGCGGCTCGATTTCGAAGTGCTGCTCGACCTCGTTTCGGTGCTGCCGCCGCGCGGCCGCCGCACCGACGAGATCGTCATGGCCATGAACGACGCCGCGAACCGCTTTGCGGAGAATCCGGCCAATGCCGGCATCGCGCGGGAGGCGCTGAAGAAAGTCCTGTCGCGCCCGGCCGTCTCTTCGGCCATGACCGCATGCGCGACCGGCCATGCCCACATCGACACGGGATGGCTCTGGCCGGTCCGCGAATCGATCCGCAAATGCGCCCGCACCTTTGCCAGCCAGCTGCTGCTGCTTGAGCAGTATCCGGATTACGTCTTCGGCGCTTCGGCTCCGCAGCACTACGCATTTGTCAAGGAACACTACCCCGAACTGTACGAAAAGATCAAAGCCGCGGTCAAATCCGGCCGCTGGGAGCTGCAGGGCGGCATGTGGGTCGAAGCGGACTGCAATCTCATTTCGGGCGAATCGATGGTCCGGCAGTTCCTCCACGGCAAGAATTTCTTTATGGACGAGTTCGGCGAGGACGTGAAGAATCTCTGGATTCCGGACGTGTTCGGCTACTCCGCCGCGATGCCGCAGATCATCCGGCAGGCCGGGTGCGACTATTTCCTGACCCAGAAGATTTCGTGGAGCTGGTCGAACAAGTTCCCGTATCATACCTTCAACTGGCGCGGCATCGACGGCAGCGAGGTGCTGACCCATTTCCCTCCCGAAGACACCTACAACGCCTCGGTCGTTCCGCGCGAGCTCGTTCCGGCCGAAACCAAGTTCAACGAGAATACGATTCTCGACGAATTCATGAGCCTTTACGGCATCGGCGACGGCGGCGGCGGCCCGAAGGAGGAGTATCTCGAGCGCGCGAAGCGCCTGGCGAACCTCGAAGGCTGTCCGAAGGTAAAATTCGGCCGCGCCGACCGCTTTTTCGAGCGGATCGCCGCCTGCCGCGACAAGCTGCCGACCTGGAGCGGCGAGCTGTATCTCGAACTCCATCGCGGCACACTGACCGTCCAGGCCCGCACGAAGCGCAACAACCGCAAGCTTGAGGAATTGCTGGCGACCGTCGAATTCGCCCATTCGCTCCTGCCCCTTTCCGAATATCCGGCCGAGGCGCTGGACAGGATATGGAAAACTCTTCTTATCAATCAGTTCCATGACATCATCCCGGGTTCTTCGATCCGGAAGGTTTATGAGACGACCGAACGCGAGCACGCCGAAGCGCTCGAAGCTGCCGCCCGGCTCGCAGGAGATGCGGTCCGGAAGCTCGGCAGGGCCGCTTCCGGCGCCGTCACGCTGGTCAATTCGCTCTCCGTCCCGCAGGACGATCCGGTCGTGCTGCCGGCGGAGTGGGACGGTTCCGCCGTGCTGGATGCGTCCGGCAGCGCGCTTCCGGCCCAGATCGAAGACGGGCGCGTCGTTGCGGCGGTCACCGTTCCCGCCGATGCGCTTACAGTTCTGGCGCGCGGTGCCGGGAGAGCGCCGGCCTGCGAACCGCTGGAGGGGCGTGTGCTCGAAAACGGGCTGATCCGCTACGAATTCGACGCGGACGGCCGTCTCACCCGGGCGTTCGACAAGGAGGCCGGCCGCGAGGTCCTGCCGCCCGGAGCTGCCGGCAACGAGTTTTCGCTCTACGTCGAGCGCGCGAACAACCATGAGGCGTGGGATATCGAAATTTTCTACGAGCAGCAGAAGTGCGGCACGGCGAAGAGCATCGAACCGGCGCGCGGCTGGCGCGGCCCGGTCCGCTCCGGCCTCGAATTCCGCCTCGGAATCGGCAATTCACGGCTGGTTCAGCGCGTCACGCTCGCCGAAGGAAGCAAGCGGCTCGACTTCGCGACCGAAGCGGAATGGCACGAGGAGCGCAAAATGCTGCGGGTCGCCTTCCCGGTCGCCGTATTCACCGAAGAGGCGAATTTCGACATTCAGTACGGCACGGTCAGGCGGCCGACCCACCGCAATACGAGCTGGGACGCCGCCCGCTTCGAGGTCTGCGGCCAGAAATTTGCGGACCTGTCGGAGGAGTTTTACGGCGCGGCGCTGCTGAACGACTGCAAATACGGCTACAAAGTGTTCGGCACGACGCTCGACCTCTGTCTGCTGCGCGCGCCGAAGTTTCCGGACTGGGATGCGGACCAGGGACATCACGAGTTCATTTACAGCTTCCTGCCGCACACCGGCAGTCTGAACAACTCCGGCGTCCGTTCCGAGGCCGCCAAGCTGACCCGGCCGGCTCTGGCGGTTCCGGGCGTTGCGGCCGAAGCCGTCTCGCCGCTTTCGCTCGAGGCCGCGACGGTCGCGCTCACCGTCGTCAAGAAGGCAGAGAAGGAGGATTGCCTCGTCATCCGCCTTGTCGAGCAGGCCGGGCGGAATTCGCAGGCGGTCCTGACCGTTCCGGCCGGGAAGCGGCTGGTCGGGACCAATCTGCTGGAGTGGACGAACGATGACGTTCTCACGCCGGAGGCCGGAACGGTTGCACTGACATTCCGCCCGTATGAAATCAAAACCTTCAAGGTCGTCTGATGCCGGTGACCATACATGATCTCGCGAAGCTCGCCGGGCTGAATGCTTCGACGATTTCGCGGGCTCTGCGCAACGATCCGCGGGTCAGGAAATCGACCCGGGAGCTTGTTCGCGAGCTGGCGCGGCGGCACGGCTATACGCCGAATCTTCCGGCGCGCCAGCTCGCCGCGGGCCGGACCGGGAACATCTGGTTCAGCTTCGGCTCCCCGCAGGCCGCGATCGAGCTGGAGACCGCCATGGCGCTGAACGATCTCGTCACGCGCGGAAAGTACGACCTTCAGCTTGTGCTGCACAACAACTCCCCGGAGCGGCTGCGCCAGCACCTGAACAAGCTCTGCCAGAAAGTCGCGGACGGCGTGCTGGTCATTCCCCCCGGCGACACCGATGTCTGTGCCGGACTGACCGGGCTGGTGAATTCGCTGCCGGTCCCGGTCATCATGGTGGACCGTTACTGGGCCGGGCTCGAGTGTCCGGTGGTCACCAGCGACAACCGGGAGCCGGTTCGCCGGATGATCGACCGCTGTGTCGAATGGGGAGCCCGGAGTTTTTATCTCGAATATGCCGGCAGCAACCCGGTTTCGCGCAACCGGGCCGAAGCCGCGCGTGCCTGTCTCGCGGAACGGAATCTGCCGGTCCTGCCCTACCCGGATTCGGGGCGGATCGACAATGAGCTTCCGGCGGCCGTGCTCGGCAACTCCGGCAGCTTTACGCCGACTGGACGGGCGGAACTGTACGGCGCGTTTTTCGACGGCTGCGACAACTCCGCGCTCCGCAGCTTTCGTCACGTCATCGTCTGCCGCCAGAATTTTCCGGCGATCGCGGAGCGGGCCGCATCGATTCTTTTCGGGCTCCTGCACGATCCGGAGGCAGAGGCTCCCGCCTTCACGGAAATCCCGCCCCGCGAATTTCTCGAACTCTGAAAAGCCGCGGCAGGCCGGACTCTACTTCAGCAGCATGCAGTCGCCGTAGCTGTAGAAGCGCATTCTTTCGCGGATCGCCAGCTCGTAGGCGGCCAGCACTTTTTCGCGGTCGCAGAAGCAGGAGACGAGCATGAGCAGCGTGCTCTTCGGCAGATGGAAATTCGTGAGCAGCAAATCGACCGACCGGACCCGGTAGGGCGGGTACAGGAAAATCTGCGTATTGCCGTGCCCGGCGCGGACCGTTCCGTCCGGTTCGGCGCAGCTTTCGAGCGTCCGGACCGTCGTTGTGCCGACAGCCAGCACCCGTTTCCCGGCCGCGTGAGCCGAATTGACCAGTTCCGCGGTTTCGGGCGTCAGAAAATACTCTTCGCTGTGCATCTTGTGCTCTTCGGCGTTTTCGACCGACACCGGCTTGAAGGTTCCGGGGCCGACGTGCAGCGTCACCGCGCCTTCGCGCACCCCCGCCGCGGCGAGTTCCGAGAGAATTTCCGGTGTGAAATGGAGCCCGGCCGTCGGCGCGGCCACCGCCCCGGCCTTGTCTGCATAGACGGTCTGGTACCGTTCGGCGTCGGCGGTCTCGTCGCCGCGCGTGATATAGGGCGGCAGCGGAATATGGCCGTACTGCATCTGCAGCCGGTCGGAATCCGCCGTGTTGAATTCAATGATGAAACTGCCGTCGTCATTGCGGCCGAGCACGGTGAAGCGGTCGCCCGCCGCATTGAGGGCGCCGCCGCCGTCGAGAAGTACGGCGGAAACGCCGGGGAGCGCCCGTTTTCCCGGCTTCAGAAGCGCGTTCCACTTCCGCCGTTCGGGATCAAGCGCCTGAACGAGCAGCAGTTCGAACTTCGCGCCGGCAGGGTCGCCGTTTTTCCGGGCGTACATGCGGCCGCGAAGGACGCGCGTATCGTTGTAGATCAGGGCGTCTCCGGCCGAGAGATATTCGCGGATCGCGCCGAACGGCCGGATTTCACACGCTCCGGAGGCCCGGTCGAGCACGAGCATGCGCGAGCCGTCGCGACGCCCGGCCGGATGCTGGGCGATCAGCTCTTCCGGCAGATCGTAATCGAAAAGCGAGGTGCTGAGCATAAGGGGCCTTTCGCTATTTCCGGGTGCCGCGCATCTCTTCGCGCGCCTGCCGCAGCCGGGCGAGCTCATGCTCCGAAAGGCTGTTGATTCCGTATTTGGAGACCTTGTCGAGCAGTTCGTCGAGCTCCTTCGAGCCGACCGGGCCGCCTTTGAAATTGCGCGGCGGATCGGACATCACGCTGAACCGGCGCGGCGCTTCCCCGGGCCGGGCCCGGTGACGGAACGGATCCCACGGCAGCGAACTGCCGTAGAGAGCTTTCAGATAGAAATAACCGCCGAGCACGCCGCCGAGGTGGGCGAGATGGGCGATGCCGTCCTGCGTGCCGCTCACCATCAGCAGGATTTCGAGGACCGTGTAGCAGACGACCAGCGTCCGGGTGCGCACCGGAAACGGAGCCGGAAAGACGATGAACTGCCGGTTCGGCTCGAACATCGCCGCGCCGACCATGACCGCAAAGACGGCGCCCGAAGCTCCGAGCAGCCGGACCGGCGAATACCAGTTCAGAATCAGGAACAGCAAATTGCCGGCCACCGCGCCGGCCAGGTAGAGCCACAGGAACCGTTTTCCGCCGAGATTGGGGGCGACCAGGCCGCCGAAGATGTAAAGACCCCACATGTTGAAGAAGAAGTGCCAGAAATCGACATGCAGAAATCCGGCGGTCACCAGCTGGAAAATCTTGAACTGCCGGATGCCGCCCGAGCTCAGCATCAGCGTGTCGAGCAGCGATTCCGGCATGAAAAGCGTGCTCAGGAACACGCCGAGATTGATCAGGATCAGCGTGAAAAGCATGCTCCGCCCGCTGTCGTCGCGGCGTTCGGCCCCGGCATACGGATTGCGCATATAGCCTCTGTCGAACAAACTCATAGAGTATTTCCTTTCGTTATGCCCATTAATATAATCCGCCCCGGCCGATATTCCAATTTCCGTTGCCGATAATTTTCCGGCGAATATCGGAGAGACCGGGCGGAAACGGCGGGGAGAGTACCGGGCTTCTCATTCCGGAACTTTCCCGGCCGGCTGCGCATAAGCGGAATGGAATCCGTTATTCTTCCGTTTTATCCTGCGGCGCGCCCGGCAGCAGCAGGTTCAGCATCTTTTCCGTCGCGAAGACGGCGGCGACGATCTGGTCGGGGTCGATTCCGGTCGTGCTGACGGTTTTTCCGGGCAGCGCCCAGGTGATCGTGGTTTCGACCAGGGCGTCGGTCTTGCCGCCGGGCGGGATGCGCACCTCGTAGTCGAGCAGCTTCGGCAGCGTGAGGTTGAAAGTCCTCATGCACTTCCGCAGCGCCCGCATGAAGGCGTCGTAGCCGCCGTCGCCGGGAGAAGTCGCTTCGGCCCGGACGCCGTCCATTTCGACCGCGACCCGCGCCTTCGGCGTGCTGCCGGCCCGCGTGCTGATCTCGTAGTCGACGACCTTGAGCCGGGATTCGAGCGGCGAACTCAGCACCTCGGCGATGATGAACGGCAGGTCGGAGGGCGATACGCTCTTCTTCTTGTCGCCGAGCCGGATCACCTCCTGCAGCACCTTCTGGCGGACCTCCGGCGCAAGCTCGAGGTTCATCTCCTCGAGGTTCTGGTCGATCGACGCCTTGCCGGAGAGTTTGCCGAGCGCATAGTTCCGGCGGCGGCCGAACCGTTCCGGCAACAGCAGATTTGCATAGAGATTCCCCTTCTTGTCGCCGTCGGCATGGACGCCGCAGGTCTGGGTGAAGACGTCGGAGCCGACGACCGGGTAGTTCCAGGCGCACCGCTTGCCGGAGATGCTCTGGACCAGTTCGGAGGCGTGCTGGAGTTCCAGCTCGACCACGCGGATTTTCCGGTTCGTCATATCGTTGACGGCGACCACCAGCTGCGAAAGCGCCTGGTTGCCGGTCCGCTCCCCGAGGCCGTTGATCGTCGTGTGGATGCCGTTGACGCCCGCACGCACGGCCGCGAGGCTGTTCGCGGTGACCATGCCGTAGTCGTTGTGGCCGTGAAAATCGAGCCGCAGATCCGGAAACGCGCGGTAGATCCATTCGAGGTAGGTCGTAACCTCGGCCGGTTCGAGGATGCCGAGCGTGTCAGGCAGCATGATCCGCTCGACCGGCAGGTCGCGGAGCCGGCTGAGGAACTCATGAACGTAGGCGAAACTGTGGCGCATGCCGTTGGACCAGTCCTCCAGATAGAGATTGACCTTGATTCCCTGCTTTTCGGCATAGAGGATTTCGTTCGCCACCTCCTCGAAATGCTTGGCCGGGGACTTCCGCAGCTGAACGCGGCAATGGTTTTCGGAGCCCTTGGTGAGCAGGTTGATGACCTTTCCGCCGCTCGCCTTGATCCAGTCGACCGACTTGCCGCCGTCGACGAAACCGAGGATTTCCATCGCCTCGAGGCAGCCGCGGTGCTCGGCCCACTTCAGGATGCCGACGACCGCGTCGCGTTCGCCCTCCGAAACGCGGGCCGAACCGATTTCGAGACGGTCCACCTTCAGGCGGTTCATGAACATTTTGGCCAGTTCGAGTTTCTCGGCAGGAGTGAAGGCGACGCCGGGAGTCTGTTCCCCGTCGCGCAGCGTGGTATCCATCACTTCCACGTAATTGTCGGATTTATGCTTCGATTTCATCTGTCATTACCTTGTTTTTTCCGGTTTCGCGATACAAAAAGACCATGCCGTCAAAGTCCGGTCGGGGAGCGGCATGGTCAGAATTTCATCGGCTGATACACGCAGATTACACGGCAGCTCCGGGACGGGTCGCACGGGTCATCCCGGCGCGGGCGCCGACATGACCCCTGATAATGCCGATCGGAATCTGCATGATCCGGTTTTTCGGAACTGGTCTGGCAAATCGCATTTTGAACCCGCAATTCGGTTTGAAATTCACAAAAAGATAAAACAGTCGTTTTTTACAATATATCACGCTTCCCGGAAAAATCAACTTCCGTTTCCGGTTTATCGCCGCCTCAGCTTGAAAATCGGTGGTGCCGTGTTATTGTAAAATCTCAAATCCGGAATGGAGGAATATGCTCGAATACACCTATAAAGAACGTTTTTGCCCGACCATCCGTTATTCCGTCTCGGAGGATGGCAAATGGTTCTGCACGGAAGGCAGAGAGGGCGGAAATGAGTGGCGGAGCTGGATGTGGCTCCCTGAGTTGAATCCCGACTGCACCTGCATATCAACCTCGGCAGCCGGTTACCGGATCTGGTCGCTCTGCTGCGGCATCGCGGCATTGTTGTTTCTGGTCCTGGCGGCCGTCCAGTGGGGAATGGAGAATTTCACATCCCGCGGGGATCGGCTCGGGAATGTTTTTTTCGTGCTGGTGGTCTGTGTCGTTTTCGGCGGATTGGCGCTTGTGCTGAATATCCTGTGGCGGAGGAAGCGCGGGACGGTTCTGAATTTCGACAGTTTTCTCCAAGACCGGCGGATCGTGCTGATCCTTCCGTACGGAACCGACCCGAAAGCGGTTCCGTTCGTCCGGGAGCTGCGCCGCCGCATGGCCGGAATGTTTCGTCATTACCGGCCGGACCTGAACCGTCCCGACAACGTCGAACAGCTTCGCAAGGCGTTCGATTCGCTGAAAACCGATGAAATTCTGACGGATGACGAATACGATGCCTTGAACCGGAAGCTGTTCGGCGGCAGCGTCCCGCAGCGGAATATAGGATTCGAACTGGCATGACGAACGCAAACAGCTGCCGTTTCGGGAAAATGCATCTTACGCTCGACCGGGCTTCCCTGCTGGTGGAAGAACGGTCCGGCAGCGGCGAGGCCCGATATACGGTTTCCCTGCGCAAGCAGTTTCCCGTCCTCTCTTACTCCTGCCGTGCCGACCGATTCTGGCGGATCATGCGCTGGGCCGGGCTTGCGGCCGGGGTCATTCTAATCCCGACCGCCGTCGCGGTTGCCGGCTGGAGCGATTCGCTCTCCATCTGGACCGGATTGTTCGGCGCAGGGGGCTTTATCCTGTTTCTGCTCTCCTTTTCGTCTCCGCCCGGCAGCGTATCCGGGCGGTGTCGGCGGGAAGCGTTCTGGTATTTGTCGGAATACGAAAAAAACAACTGCTTTTATATTCCGGCTCCCCGTCGTGTTTCCGCCGAACAGAAGGCGTTCCTGGCAGAGCTGGAGGAGGCTCTGAAGCGTTATTCCCAGTTCGAAACCATGCTTGAAAGCATCACCTGCGGCTGGCAGCCGGAGGCCTTTGAGATTCTGGAACGGCTGCGTGTGGAAGGATTGCTTTCGGATGAGGAGTTTGTCGCCGGTAAAAAAGAACGGATCGAACGGATTACGAACTCCGATTCCGGGCGCTGATTCCGTCTGCCGGGTTATTTCCGGAACCACTTCGGCACGCCGCGGCGGCGCAGCCGCGCGACGAGGGCTTCGCGGCGGCGGAACAGCTCCTCCCGCGTGCCGTGCAGCGAAGGATCGCGGAACGGGGTCCCGGCGGTCGATGCGAGGATGATCCCGCGCTCCTTTTCCGGCAGCGGCAGCGGCGGCAGCGACGGGTCGAAGGCGGCGACGGTTCCGCCGCGCTTCCGCCCGAACGGCTCCGACTCCCCGACCGCGAGCCCGGCGCGGAGCAGGGCGCCGCGGTACGGGTATGCGCTCGAGTAGCTGACCAGTACGCCGCCCGGTTTCAGGGCGCGGGCCAGGGCGCGCACGAAATCGTAGCTCCAGAGCTCCGGATTGCAGTCCGGCGAAAAACCGTCCTGGAAAATCACGTCGAAGCTCTGCGGTTCGAACGTCCCGGCCGCATCGCGCGCATCGCCGGGAATCAGTTCGACCCGGCAGCCGTTCTCCGCGAAAACGTTTCCGGAATCCAGCGCGGCGATCAGCCGGTGCTCGAGGCTCCCGCCCGGATAGAGCCGCAGGGCCGCGCCGAGGACGCGCGGATCGTTTTCCAGGGTGATGATTTCGAGCGGTCCGCCGCAGCGCAGAGCGGCGGCGCAGTTGACGCCGAGCCCGAAGCCGACATCCAGCACCCGTACCGGTTTCCCGGCGGCCAGCCGCTCCCGCAGGCGGGACGGGATCACGAATTTCCGTTCCGCCTCGGTCGCGGCCCCGGCCAGCGTGTGAAAGTGCTGCCGGAAACCGGGATGGTAGAGCGTCGGGGAGCCGTCGGCGGTCATGACGCTTTCGAATGCGCCGTCCTGCTCCGGATGCAGGAACTTTTCGTGGAAAAAAGCGAGGAACTGCCCCTTCGACATCCACCATTTCGGCGTGATGACCTGTTCCGGCTCCGCCTCGGCGGTCAGCCGCATGATCAGCCGGTCCTCCGGCAGTTCGCGCAGGAAGGCGGCCGCCCAGTCCGCATACTCGTATTCGTTGAGTCCGGCCGGTTTGACCGGGAAATCGGCGGAGGCGAGTGCGGTTCCCCGGATGGTCAGGAGCGGATGCAGTTTCACGGCCCGGAACGGGAGAACCGCGATTTTCCGGGCGGTTTCGACGAACATGGCGCGGTTTTCGCCCGGCAGTCCGGCGATCACATGGCAGCCGACGGCGATTCCGGCCGCGTCGAGCGCCCGGACGGCCCGTTCGGCCGCCGCGAAATCATGGCCGCGCCGGATCAGTTCGAGGGTTGCGTCGTGGGCGGACTGAACGCCGAGCTCGACCCAGACCTCATACCGTTCCGCCAGTTCGGCCAGCAGCCGGACCGTCTCCGGCGGCAGGGCGTCGGGACGCGTGCCGATGATGACGACCGCGAAGGGGGCGGATTCCAGCACTTCGCCGTAGAGTCTCCGCAGCTCCTCCGCCGGTGCATGGGTCGAGGTGAACGCCTGAAAATATGCGATATACGGCGCTTCCGCCCCGTAGCGCTGCGCCGTGTAGGCGATGCCGGCGGCGACCTGCCCCTTCAGATCGAGTTTGCGGGCGAGATGGCGGGCGCGGTTGCCGTCCTCCGAACAGAAGACGCAGCCGGGTCCGAACCGGTCGACCCGGTTCGGACACCCCAGCGCAAGATCGATTCCGATCCGGTAAAGCCTCTTGCCGTACTTCCGGGCAATATAATCGCTGAAAAAATGAAGTTGATCCATTTGACTTGTGTTCCAATTCCGGTAATTTAAAAGAGAGGGTGATATTTTGCAAACGCGCTATGGAGGTTTTTCATGAAAATCGTGATCATCGGCAGCGGCATCGCCGCATTCGAGGCGGCCGGAACGGCCAGAACACTTTCTCCCGAAGCGGAGATCGTCCTGTACAGCCGGGAGAGAGTGCGGCCCTACCGCCGCCCGGCGCTTTCCCGCATGGCGTCCGAGGAGGTTTCCGAGGTCCAGTTCTACATCAAGCCGCAGGCGTTTTACGACGAGAACCGCATCCGGCTGGAACTCGGGCGCACGCTGACCGCCTTCGATCCGGATGTCAGGCAACTGAAATTCGATACGGGGGAGACGGAGAGCTATGACAAACTGCTGCTGGCGACCGGCGCGCACTGCTTTCTGCCGCCCGTGCCGGGCATGGAGCTCGACGGCGTCATGTCGCTGCGGGAATATGCGGATCTCGAACGCCTCCGCGCCCGTCTCGACGCGGGCGTCGGGCGGGTCGTCGTGATCGGCGGCGGGCTGCTCGGGCTTGAGCTTGCGCAGAGCCTGCTCGAACGCGGCTGCGAAGTTACGGTCGTCGAAAGCTGCCCGGTCCTGCTGCCGCGCAACCTCGACGAAGAGGCGGCGGCCGTCGTGCAGGCGATGCTGGGCAAGGTGAAAAAACTGACGCTGCTGTTCGGCAGCAGCGTCAGTTCCATTCTCGGAGAGGGCGGCAGGGTCCGCGGCGTCGAACTGCCCGGGCAAACGGTTCCGGCCGATCTGGTCATGGTGTCGGCCGGCGCCCGCGCCAATATCGCCGAAGCCGCCGCCGCCGGGCTCAAATGCAATCGCGGAATCGTCACGGACTGTCTGATGAAAACCAGCGCGCCGGACGTGTATGCCGCCGGCGACTGCGCCGAGGCCGGCGGCGCCTCCTACGGACTTTACGAAGCCGCCCGGATGATGGGCGCCGCCGCCGCGCGGAATATGCTCGGCGAAGCGCAGCCGTTCGTCCCGCAGGTTTATCCGGCCCGGCTCTCGGTGTTCGGGCTCAAGATTTTTTCGGCGGGGACGCTCTCCGGCGCCCGCTGCGAAGTCGAACACAATCCGGAAACCGGCGTGTTCCGGAAGCTTTTCTACAATGAAGCGGGCTGCCTGGCCGGCTGTATTCTGGTCGGTGACCTGCGCGACGCGCTCAAGCTGCAGAATCAGATTGCCGTCTCCTGAGGGCCTGCTCCGGGCAGAACGGCGGAAAGACGGTCTCCGGCCGGAATTTCCGCCGTTTTTCCCGGTTCCGGATTTGCATTCGCGCGATTTTCCGGTACAGTAGGAGATTATGACCGTGCAAAGTGAAAAACGCTCCTGGCTCTGGGTTCCGACCGCTTATTTTGCGGAAGGCGGGCCGTATATGGTCGTGTCGCTCGTCTCGGCGATCCTGTTCAAATCGCTCGGCATGGAGAATGACGACATCGCGCTCTGGACCGGGCTCATGATGCTGCCGTGGTCGATCAAGCCGCTCTGGGCGCCGTTCATCGACCTGTTCCGGACCAAGCGGCAGTGGATTCTCGCCACCCAGCTTCTGATGGCGCTTCTGTTTGCCGGCATGGCGGCGCTGATCGTCCGGGAGAGTCTGTCGGCTGTTCTCATCGGGTTCTTTTTCCTGCTCGCCTTCGCCTCCGCCACGCACGATGTCGCGGTGGACGGCTTCTATCTGATCGCGCTCGACAAGCACACCCAGGCCCTGCTGGCCGGAATCCGCGGAACGTTTTACCGCATCGCCTCCGTCTCCGTGCAGGGCGGGCTGGTCATGCTGGCCGGGCTGATCGAAAAGCACGGCGGCAGCCTCCGGAGCGGCTGGGCGTACTCCCTGCTGCTCGCTGCCGGGGCGATGCTCGCCCTCTTCCTCTGGCACTGTCTGGTGCTGCCGCGTCCGGCGGATGACGGGCCGGTCGGCGGAGGCGACCGGTTCCTGACCGATTTTCTGTCCCCGTTCGTCAGCTTCTTCCGCATGAGGGGAATCGTGTGGATTCTGCTCTTCCTGCTCTTCTTCCGTCTGGCGGAGGCGCAGCTCGGTAAAATCGCCGTCCTCTTTCTGCAGGACAAACCCGAAGCCGGCGGGCTCGGCCTCGGGCTCGACACGATCGGGATTCTCTACGGGACCGTCGGCCCGGTCGCGCTGATTGCCGGCGGAATTCTCGGCGGCGTCGCCGCTGCGTACTGGGGATTCGGCAAAACCGTCTGGCCGCTGGTCTGCGCGATCAACCTGCCCGACATCGTCTATGTCTATCTCGCGGTGGAGCGTCCCGCTTCACTCTGGGCCGTCGGCGGCTGCATCGCGGTCGAACAGTTCGGGTACGGACTCGGCTATACGGCGATTCTGCTCGTCATGGTCGCCCTCGCCGAAAACTCGGGCAGGTACAAGACCAGCCACTTTGCGATCATGACCGGGATCACGATTCTCGGCATGATGCTGGTCGGCATTCTCTCCGGCTACGCCGAGAGGCATCTCGGGTACGTCACGTTCTTCTGGTACGTCATGGTCTGCACGATCCCGAGTTTTCTTGTGGTCTATCCGGTCTCCCGGCTGATTCCGGCTGATTTCGGCCGGAAAAACCGCTGACCGGGCTGCCGGCGGCTGTCGCCGGGCGCTTTCCCGGAAGGCTCCGGGGGTGGTTCCGGCGGCGCGCCGGAAGAGCTTGTAGAAGTTGCTGAGGTCCGAAAATCCGCAGCGGTAGCAGACTGTTTCGATCTTCATTCCGGTTCCGGCGAGCAGCTTTTTCGCCTCCTCGAGCCGGATGGCGAGCAGCGTCTCGCCGATGGTGCGGCCGGTTGCGGCGCGGTAATAGCTGAAAAGATACCCCTTCGACATGCCGACTTCGCGGGCGGCTCTTTCGCGGTCGAACGGCTGTGCGAAGTTTTCGCGCAGGAACCTGTCGATGTGTCCGGCGGCATTCTGCCGCCGCTTGCGGTTGAACACGCGCGCGCTCTGCCGCGAGAATTCGATGAGCAGCCCGATGAGCATATGCCGCAGCATTTCGCCGGAATTCGCGTCGGTATGGGTGTACTCGTGGTGAAGCCGCCTGATCTCGAGATAAATCCGGCGGTTCGAGTCGATCAGGTGCAGCAGATTGTGGCTGAGCGACTGCTCCGGCCGGAAATCAGGGCGGAAGATCGAAAAGAAGCTGTTGTCGTTGTAGAGCCGGGCGAGGTCGTTTTCGATCGTTTTCTGCAGGAACAGGATGTTGCAGAGCTCAACCGGCCTGTCGAGCGCGAGGTTGGTCAGGTCGTCCGGATGGTTCAGGCAGACGAAGCCGGGACCGAACGGATACTCCCGGTGGTTGATCTTCAGCAGGCCGGTTCCGTCGATGATGTACAGAATTTTCCAGAACTGCCGCCGGTTCAGCGACTCCGGCGGGTCGAAGTCGGCGGGCGAATGGATGTTGTGCTGCACGACGATCGGCAAATCGTCCTTGAAATAATCCGCCGCGCGGTAGAATCTGCCCGAAATGTTTGTCATGGAATTATTATATGCCGGCGTGTTTCGCTTTTCCAGTCCGCATTTATGGTAAATCGTCAGAATTTCCGGCTTTATGCAGAATTGTGCTCAAGCACCCAATCCGGCCGGGAGCTTCTGTGATATAATTATCGTTGGATGACAGGACGCGCGTTTTGTTCGGAAGACGGGGTATCGATTTTGGGCGACGGGCCCGGAAGACCCGAGGTCCGGAACAACTTTTTGAGGGGCATGGAAGTCATGAAACGGAAATTTACCCTGATAGAACTTCTTATCGTAATTGCGATCATCGCGATTCTCGCCGCCATGCTGCTGCCTGCGCTGAACCAGGCGCGCAGCCGCGCCCGCAGCACGCAGTGCGTTGGAAATCTGAAGCAGCTCGGCACCTGCCTGATGGTTTACTCCGACTCTTTTGACGGCCATCTGCTGCTGCCGAAATGCAACAACGGCGTCACCACCTTTCAGGGAACCTGGCTCTGGATTCTTCACCATTACATTCTGGCGGACAATCGCGCAGCGCAGGAGGTCAGCGACGCCCGTCCCTATCGGGGAACGATCTTCAACTGTCCCGCGGACACCTACGAAGCCCATGCTTCCGGCGGCTGCTCGTACGGCGTCAACGGTTTTCTCCAGACGCCCCCGGGTTCCGGCGGCAATTTCGACGTTTCGGTGATCCGGCGGAAGAAGATCACGGCTTTCCGCAATCCGTCGGCCACGCTGCTGGCTTCCGATATCGGGCATTTCGGTGGCTGCGTTCCGCACTGTCTGCGCGGCCATATGAGCGCGCTGCTGAATGCCCGCGAACGCACCCGCGGAGGCTCCTTTTCGCTGGCGATCAGCCCCGACGAAGCGCAGCTCCGCCACAATGGCGGCAGTTCGCTGAACGTCCTCTATCTGGGCGGAAACGTAAAAGCCGCGTCCGGCGGAGACATGCCGTTAAGCGGATACGAGAACGACAAGGAAAAGGGCTTCTGGAAAGGCCTTTGAAACGCAACCCGAAGGAATCATCCGATCATGAAAAAGAGACCCGTTGTCTGCGCCTACTATTTTCCGAACTGGCACGTGGACCCGCGCAATGAAGCGATTCACGGCGGAAACTGGACCGAGTGGCGCGTGACGCAGCACGCCACGCCGCGTTTCTCCGGACATGAGCAGCCGAAAATTCCGCTGCTCGGTTATGGCGACGAGGCCGATCCGCAGGTCATGGCCGCGAAGATCAGGATGGCCGCCGACCACGGCGTCGACGCATTCATCTTCGACTGGTACTACTTCTTCGACGGTTCGTACCGCGAGCGCTGCATCCGCGACGGATTTCTCGGCGCTCCGAACTGCGCAGACCTGAAGTTCGCGCTGATGTGGGCGAACCACGACCCGATCTACGCGCATCCGGGCAGCTACCGGAAACCTGCGGAGAAACTCTGGAGCGGTGACGTCGACGCCGAGACCTTCCGCAAATGCACGGATCACTGCATCAGGCATTACCTGAACCGGCCGAATTATCTGCGGATCGACGGAGGGCTCTATTTCTCGTTTTTCCGGGTGAAGGCGCTGGTCGAACAGCTCGGCGGTCCGGCGGCCGCCCGGCAGCTCTTCGACGATTTCCGGTTCCGCGCCGAAAAAGCGGGACTCGGCAAGCTCACGCTCGACGGCATGGCCTCCGAGCTCGCCCGGGGCGATTTCGATGCCGGAAACCGCCTGATTCGCGAAATCGGGCTCGACTGCTGCAGCAACTATGGCTGGGGCAAGTGGGGCGAACGCTTTCCGGATCTCTCCTACGCCGACTGGTTCGAGCTGAACCGCGATGAGGACCGCAGTTTCACCCGCGGGCTCGAAGTTCCGTACAATCCGGTTGTGCCGGCCGGCTGGGACAGCTCTCCGCGCACGGTTCAGTCCGACATGTACGACAAGCGGCATTATCCGTTCGGCACGGTCATCACCGGCAACACGCCGGAGCTCTTCAGGGCGGCCCTGCGGCGCACCGCCGATTACATGGCTGCCGAAGGCACCGGCGGGATCGTGCATATCGCCTGCTGGAACGAGTGGACCGAGGGAGCCTATCTCGAGCCGGATACACAGTACGGCTACGGCCGGCTGGAGGCGGTCCGGGAGGTGTTCGGGCTGCGTTCCGAAACCGTGGAAGCCGGAGAGGTGGCCGTATGTCCGATGTGATGCGAACTGCTCTGTTCGGCTGCCTGCTCGCGGCCGCTTTTTCCGCCGCCGGGATCGAAATCCGCGGTGCGAATTTTGCGAACTGGTTCGTCGCGGGCGAACCGGTCCTTTTCCGGGCAAAGAAAACGCTGCCGGAGAGTGCGAAGGTCGCGGTCGCGGTTTTCGACTCAGCCGGGAAAGAGGCCGCCCGGCAGGAGTTCTCCGGCGCGGTTTTCAACCGGGAAGGCTGGCGCTGGAACGCTCCCCGGCCCGGTTTTTACGAGGCGGAGTTCAAGGTGGACGGCGAGACCGTCTCCGAGCACTATCCGGTCGGAATCCGGCGGCAGGACCCGGTCGATAAACGCAAATACACGTTTGTCGGCAAACGCGACTTTGCGGTGTCCCGCCACGCTTTCGCCGTCGCTCCGGCAAAGACGGCCGACCCGGCCGATATTTCGCCGCACTTCGGCGCGTCGCCGCATTTCAGCATGTATAAGAACGCGATTCCGCTGGCCCGGCTGATCGGCTTCCACTCGATCCGCATCCACGCTCTCCGCTGGGACAGTATGGAGAAGGAGCCGGGGAAGATCAACTGGAGCGGCGTTGACGATTTCCTGCGGCTCGCCCGGGAGAACGGCTTCCCGGACGAACGCATCACCTTCAACATCTACGGCACGCCGCGCTGGGCGAGCTCGCGTCCGGAGGCGGACTGGATCAACATTTTCGTTCCGGAATACGCCGCCGTGACGCCGAAAAATCTCGATGACTGGCGGAATTTCATCCGGCAGGTCATGCGCCGCTATCCGAAGATCGGGCGTTACGAGCTCTGGAACGAGCCGCACCTGATCGGTTTCACCTGCTTCTGGGTCGATTCGACGCGGAATTTCGTCGATCTGCTGAAGGCCGGTTACGAGACGGTCAAGGCTGAAAAGCCGGAGGCGACGGTCTGGCTCGGCGGCATCGGCATGCGCTACCTGCCGTTTTACGACGAGTTCCTGAAGCTCGGCGGCGGCAGGTATTACGACGTGCTGCCGCTGCACGGCAGCTGGGTCCGCCCGGAACCGTTCCATGAACTCGAGAAGAAGTACGGACTCGAACCGAAGCCGGTTGTGAGCTCCGAGTGGCATGCGATGCTGCTGAAGCCGTATGCGCAGGACTTTCCGAGCGAACAGCTGCTGGCCCGCAATATGGTGCTCGACTTCCTGAACCAGATCCGCGCCGGAGTGACCGAGGTCGATTTTTTCTGCATCCTGAACCTCTATCGGACCGAGAAGGAGACGTTGCAGTTCCATCGGGAAAACCGCTCGTATGACACGCACGTCTCCGGCCTCTTCCGGCAGGTGCCGTATATCCAGCCGCGTTATCCGGCACTGGCGTGGCAGGTGTTCACCGCGCAGGTAAAGGGGAAGCTGAAAGTCGGCAGCGGGTACCTTTTTGACAACAATACGCAGCGGGCGCTGATGCTCGAAAGCGATTCCGGCCCGATGCTGATGGTCTGGAACACCGGCGGCAAAGCCGCGCCCGCCGCCCCGGAACTTCGCAGCGCAGTCGGTCCGGATTCCCGGATTCTGACGGCGGAGGGGGCGGAGCTTGAACGCGGGGCCCCCCTCACGCTCGAGCCGGAGGTCTATTATTTCGTCCGCGACCCCGATCCGGCCGCCGTGGCGGCATGGCGCAATACCGGCGAGGTGCTGTACGCCCAGAATGCGAAGCTCACTTTGCAGAATAAGCTGAACGGCGTCTACCGGCGCGGTGCGCTCTTTGACGCGGACATGAACCCGGTTTTTCCGCAGAAGATCGCCTGGCAGCCGGTTGCGGAGCGCGTCGTGAACAATCCCGCTCTCGCTCCGGGTGAAACGAAAGGGCGTTTTGCGGCCGGATTCACGTCGGCCGGGCTCGAACTGCTCGTCGAGGTCGAAGACCCCGTGCATGTCATGAAGGCGGACAATGGGAAGGTATGGGAGTTCGACAGCCTGCAGTTCGCGCTCGACACGAAAGGCGAAGGCTTCGACGTCGACCGCATCGAATTTGCCGCCGCGCTCGGCGAAGACGGCAAACCGGTTTTATGGAAAGTCTATGCGCCGAACCTGGCCGGCGATCTGCCGGCGCGTTACACGCCCGCCGGCGAGCGCGTCCGGAACGGCCGCTGCCGGATTGAACGGAAGGACGGCCGGACCGTCTACCGCATCGCGGTTGATGCGTCGGAGCTTTATCCGTTCAGCCTCGAACAGCAGCCGCGCGTGCGCTTTTCGCTGCTGGTGAACAACAATGACGGCAAAGGCCGCGCCGCGTGGATCGAATGGGGCTCCGGCATCGGCGGAGTCAAGGACCCGTGCCGGTACGGCAACCTCACGCCTGCGCTTCCGCCGGGACCGCTCGCGTCCCAGCAGCAGTTGAAGAACAAGGGCTGGAACAAGGATTACGAGCTTGAATTCCGCAATGAGAACGGCATTCCGTCCGTGAAGGTCGGCAGCTCCCCGCTCTGCGCCGGAGTGAGTTCCGGCTGGTTCGGCGTGGTTCCCGGAGCCGTGTACCGGGTCCGGTTCGAAGCGCGCGGCGATGCGCGGCTTCAGGTGCTGGCGAGCGGATCGGCCGTAAAGCGGCTCGACCTGCTGCCCCCCACTCCGCTCGGCGCCGGGTGGGAGGCTTTCGACCTGCCGCTCTATGTGCCGAAGGAGTGCCGGGGGCTCTCCGTCACCTGCTTCGCCTGGCGGCAGCCGGGCCGTACCTTCGAAATCCGGAATTTCACCGTCGAACCGTTCCGGCAGTGACCGTTGCGGAAAACCGGAGGGGGATGGCTGCCGCCTCCGGCTTTCCGGTTTCCGCTTTCCAGGTTATTGCTTTCTGGCATGCGGACAGGCGAGCACACACTGTTCGAAGTTGCAGGGCCGGATTTTTTCGATGTGCGGCAGCTGCCGGAGCGCATCCGCCAGCGTCTCCTCATTGAGCTGCTCGGGATAGGCGAGGTCGAGGTGCCAGCCTGTGTATTGGTTCCCCTCCGACCCGACCAGGCTGTAACGCTTGGCCCAGTTGCAGCGGTTCACGTCGAATTTGCGGAAGCGCTGCGGCACGCCGCCGAGCACGATCTCGTGCACCTCCGGCTGGAACGCGGCGGTTTTGCAGGCCGAGAAGCAGCTGCCGGAACAGCCGGCGCAGCCCAGCTCCACCGATTTCAGCACCTCGTTCGGCGCGAGCTCCGCATCGGTCACGATTGCGACGTAGCGCATGTTCGAACCGAATCGCGGATTCACGACCGAGCCGCAGAGGCTCAGCGCCCCCAGCCCCGCCCCGACTGCGGCGAATGCGTTGCTGAACGCGTCCGGGTATTCGCCGCGCGGATTCATGCAGACTGACCCGGTGTTGTGCAGGTCGAGCGTGTAGACGCCGCGGTATCCGGCCGCCTCAAGCAGTCCGGTCAGATTCCAGGCCGCCACCCGCAGCCGCATGATCGTCTCATACTGGGCGAATACGTAGGGGCCGGCCGCCTCGGCCGGCGTCCGCGCCGTGATGTCCACTGTGGCTTTCGGCATGCGCAGCCCGATCACGATGACCGATTTCGCACCCGGCAGATAGTCTGCCGGGCCGCAGACCCGGCGCGCCTCCTTCGTGACGACCGGATCGTACGGCTTGTGAAACGAATCGGCCTTGTTCCGGCCGACATATTCGACCTCACCCTCGAAGATCGCCTTCAGATCCGGAACGATCGCGGCGAGCCGCTCCGCCGGCGCCACTCCGAAGAGGTCGCATTCTCGCAGGCGCGCTTCTTCTTCCAGGCGGTCGGTCAGCTCGCGCGGCGGGCCGTTCCGCCGGGCGGAGAACGGCAGTTCGCTGCCGGTCAGCGGCAGCGGCGCATCGGTCAGCAGCGTCAGCGTCCGGATCTCCATTCCGGGCGCTCCGGTCAGCGAAGCTGCAAATGTCTCCTCCGGGAAGTTGAGGTACTGGCAGGCCGAATAGCCGAACTTTTCGAGCAGGCGGACCGCGTCATAGCCGGCCTGCGTCATGATCGGGCTCCAGGCCGCGTCGGGCAGATTCCGCTCCCGGTTCGGGATTCCGTCGCACAGCGACAGCGGCCGGCGCATCGAAACCATGCTGACGCTGCGGATCGCCCCCGGCATCAGTGCGCCGATATCGATTCCGGAGCTTTCCCGGAGTTCGTCGGCGCTCCGGACCACGACATGATCGACTCCCCACCCGCCGCCGAGAGCCCGGATCTCTTCGAAAAGGCCGCGGGGAACCGCCCCCTGCACCTCCGGGTTTTCGATATACCGGCGGCGGCGGCGCGGCGCGTTCGTATAATCCCTGTCCCAGTAGCGCAGCGCCTTCGGCAGGCAGTAGCGCAGGCATGAGCCCATCTCTCCGCCGCGGCGGCCGTATTTCACGGTCGCCTCCATGATGACCTTCTCGTCGACGACGTCCGGAATCGGCAGGTCGAGGTCGAGGTCGAAGTGTTCCCCCCACGAGCAGCGCCAGAGATTCTTGTTCGCGTAACGGTATTGTCTGCCTTCGTACTCGATGACGTTCCACCCCTTGATCTCCTTCGAGAGCGCGCCCGAACGGCACTCGCGCTTGCAGATCATGCAGCTGTCGCAGACCGAGCCCGGTTCGAGCAGCGGCGACGGCGTCAGCTCCGCATCGGTGACGACGGTGACGAAGCGGACGCGCGCGCCGAATTCCGGCGTGATCGCCAGCCCGCTGTAACCGTATTCCGCCAGGCCGGCGGCGACCGCCGAATGGATGTGCGACACATCCGGCGCGAACTGCTCCTTCAGGTCCTTGTAGCCGCGATAGCGCCAGATGTTCGATGAGACGATCGGGACCGCATTCCAGCCGAGCTTTTCGAGGAAATTGCTCATCCGGTACGACATGTCGTCGAGCCGCCAGTTCATATGGTACTGGATCTGGTACGGGCCGATCTCCTGCGGATGCTTTTTCCCGCCGAGCTCGATCGCCGCGTCAGGGTGGTGGATCGCCATCACGATGACCGACCGCGCCGAAGGCATGACCCCCTGCGGACTCATTTTGACCGGCGCGCCCGCAAAACGCCCGATATTGGCGATTCCGACCAGATCCGCCCGCAGCGTCTCCAGCGCATAGTGCTTGATCTTCACGGTTTCGGCATTGTCCACCCGGTAAACGGTCTCTGCATTCATGGCCGGCTCCTTTTGGGAAAGGTTTGTTTTAATGATGTTCATTATTGATGAACTATATTCATTATACATGAGTTTGTAAAAAAAAGCAACAGCGGAAAGGAGGATTTTTCGAAAAATTCTTTGACGCGCGGGGGATCGGACTTGCGCCGGGTGCAAACAGCCGGTATACTTTCCCGTATGACAACCAGGGAGGATGATATGCAGTACCGGAAATTCGGCAATACCGGATTCGAAATTTCAGCGCTCGGTTTCGGCGCGATGCGGCTGCCGGTCGCGGATGTTCCGCTCGACGGGCCTGAACCCGATCTTGAACCGGCAGTCGATCTGCTCTGCCGCGGTTTCGAGGCGGGGATCAACTATGTGGACACCGCCTATTTCTACCTGCGCGGCTGGAGCGAAATCGCGGTCGGCCGCGCGCTGAAGCGGAACCATTGGCGCGACAGGGTCCGGCTTTCGACCAAACTGCCGCTCGGCGAGCTGAAATGTGCGGACGATTTCTGGCGGATTCTCGAAAACCAGTTGCGCAAACTCGATACGGACCATATCGACTTCTATCACTTTCACGGCATCGGCGAATCGGCGCTTTCGGGGCCGATCCGCGAATTCCGGCTTTTCGAACAGGCCGCGAAGGCGCGGGACCGGGGGATGATCCGGCATTTGAGCTTTTCGTTCCACGACCGGCCCGCCGCGATGAAGACGCTGATCGACACCGGCGAATTTTCGTCGGTCCTCTTCCAGTACAATCTGCTCGACGTAGCTAATGCGGAGATGATCGCTTATGCGGCCGGAAAAGGGCTCGGAACCGTTGCGATGGGGCCGGTCGGCGGCGGCCGCCTCGCCTTTGCCGGCGGCGTCTTCGAAGATGCGCTCGGCGGGAAGTTCACGACGCCGGAGCTCGCGCTGCGCTTTGTTCTGGCGAATCCCGCCGTTTCGTGCGCGCTCTCCGGCATGGGGAGCGCCGCGATGGTGGATGCCAATACGCGGGTCGCCTCCGACGCCGACCCGCTGACGGAGCCGGAGCTCGCCGCCCTCGTCCGGGTCCGCGAGCAGTGCGGCGAACTGCGGAATCTTTACTGCACCGGCTGCAACTACTGCGGTCCATCCTGTCCGGAACACGTCCGGATTCCGGCTGTGCTCGAGGCATTGATCTACGACAGGGTCTACGGGTTCCGCGAACATGCGCGCAGCAGCTATGCGAGAATCGGTTCCGCGCCGGATAAGGAGGAGCGCAACGCCTCCGCCTGCGTCGGGTGCGGCCTCTGCGAGTCGAAGTGCCCGCAGAAGCTGCCGATCCGGAAGCATCTGGCTGAAGCGCGCGCCCTGTTTGAAGGCTGAGGCGGTTCCGGGAGCGCGAAGCGGATTTTCGCCGTTTTTCTTTGGATTTTCGTTCGCTCGCGGATTGAACTCAAACCGGGTTCATGATATATTCTGTCGGTGGCGGAACGTGCGGAAATGGATGGAATCCGGTTGGAATTCATCCATTCTCCGATTCCGGCGGTCCGCTCGTCTTCGGAGTAGCATCGATATCAAAATCTGGACAGCGCCAATATGCGTTGGAGCCTCCGGCGTGTATCTTCCGGGCTGTCCTGCAGTTGGAAAGGACGACCTATGCCGGCAATCTGGTTCACTTTGATCTCATTTCTGTTTTTTACCGGCCTCGTCGCGCTGCTGACCTGGCTGGCCACCCGCGGCGAGGACCTCAAGACGCAGAAGGGTTACTTTCTGGCCGGGCGTTCGCTGACTTTCCCGGTGATCGCCGGCTCCTTGCTGCTGACCAACCTGTCCACCGAGCAGATGGTCGGCCTGAACGGCGACGCGTTCAGCGCCGGGCTGTCGGTCATGGTGTGGGAGGTCGTCGCGGTGGTGGCGCTGGTCGCCATGGCGCTCTTCTTCCTGCCCCGTTTCCTGAAGAGCGGCATTACGACGGTGCCGCAGCTGCTTGAGATCCGTTTCGACCGCACGACTCAGATCATCTGCAATCTGATTTTTCTTATCGCATACATGACGATTCTGCTGCCGATCATCCTCTATACCGGCGCGCAGGGTATGGCGAGCATCCTGAATTTGACGGAGCTGACCGGGATTCAGAATCACACCGTCCTGCTCTGGCTTTCGGTCTGGGTGATCGGGCTCATCGGTTCGGCCTATGCGCTGCTCGGCGGGCTGCGTTCGACCGCGTTTTCGGACATGCTGAACGGCATCGGGCTTCTGGCCGGCGGCTTTCTCATCACGATTCTCGGGCTGAAACTGATCGGCGGCGACGCCGGCATTCTCGGCGGCCTCGAGACGCTTTCGACGGAGATTCCGGACCGGCTGAACTCCATCGGGGGAGCGAAGGCGCCGGTTCCGTTCTGGAACATCTTCACCGGCGTCCTGATCATCAACGTTTTCTACTGGTGCACGAACCAGCAGATCATCCAGCGGACGCTGGCGGCGAGCAACCTGGCCGAAGGCCAGAAGGGTGTGCTGCTGACCGGGCTGCTGAAGCTGCTCGGGCCGCTCTACCTCGTGCTTCCCGGCATCATGGCCTACTATATTTTCGTGGTTCAGCGAGGGGAGGAGCTGAAGTCGGTTCTGGCATACGGAACGCTCGTCCGCGAGGTGCTGCCGTGGTGGCTGACCGGTTTCTTCGCGGCGGTTCTGGTCGGCGCGATCCTGTCGAGCTTCAACTCGGCTTTGAACAGCACCTGCACGCTGTTCAGCCTCGGCATCTACAAACGGCTCTGGAAGAAGGATGCGACCGAGATCCAGGTCGTGCGCTCCGGCAAATACTTCGGCTGCCTGATTGCGGCCATGTCGATGATCGTTGCTCCGCTGCTGGCGGGACAGGACAGCATCTTCACCTATCTCCAGACCATGAACGGCATTTACAACATTCCGATCTGCGCGGTGGTGCTCGTCGGTCTTCTGAGCAAACGCACACCGGCGATTGCGGCGAAGATCGCGCTGCTCGGCGGTGTGATCATCATTGCGCTCGGCGTGCTGGCCTTTCCGGAAGCGGTGAACTACCTGTTCGGCGGTCAATGGCACTTCTTCGGTGTGGTCTTCGTGCTGCTGATCGCGGTGATGCTGTTCTTCGCCTATGCGTTTCCGCGTCCGACGCCGTGGGTGCACGAGGACTCCGGCGAGGTGGATCTGACGCCGTGGAAGTACGTGGTTCCGTGCGGAATCGCGCTGCTGGTCGTGGTGGTGCTGATTTATGCGTTCTTCGCGGATTTCTCGGTGCTGTCGCAGAGCACGGAGGTGGTTGCGACGCCGGCTTCCGCCGAAGCGGTGGTGCCGTTCGAATAAAAGCACCGGCCCGGAATTCCGACTCTCCCGCGGTACGATTTCCGCCGCGGGAGGGGAATTTTCGAAAAAATCAAGTTTTTCGATTTGCTTTTCCCGAAACGCGGATTATAGTATAAAACATCACGAGGCGTGGTAGCCAAGAGGTTAGGCAGCGGTCTGCAAAATCGCTCAGACCGGTTCGATTCCGGTCCACGCCTCCAATTTTTTTGCCCTGATTCCAGCTCTTTTTCCCTTTTGCCCTCCAAGCTGAAATAAGAAGAACCGGTCTGCGAAAGAGAATGGGAATTCATTCGGGCCGTTGACCATTAGCATCCCGATTGGATGGACCTGATTGAACGCCTCATATGTTTTCGATGATGAATTCACTTACGGTATCAGCCGGAAGAAACAGCATGAGCAATCCATCTTGATTGAGCGTAAAAACGCTTAAGGCGGATGGATTTTTTGTTTTATCGTCTTCGGCTCCGATATGTAGGTGAGATATCGATAATGCAATCGGTATTTTTCATTGATGTAATTGAAATTTCCCGTAAGCGGCTTATATTTAAACAGAGCAGGAGGATATCATGTGCAAACTCGACGAACTCAGAGCCAGACGGAATGAAATCTACCGGATAGCGAAAGCGCACAAGGTGGAAAAGCTCTTCGTGTTCGGCTCCTGCGCCCGTAAGGAGGAAACGCCCGAGAGCGATGTGGACTTTATCGCCGAGTTTGACGAAGATGCTTCCGCGTTCAATCATATCGACTTGGAATACAGTCTTGCCGAGCTGTTGAAGACGGATGTCGATGTGGTCTCCGCACGAGTTCTTAAAAATGATGCTTTCGGCAAAAAGGCAAGAACCGAAATGGTGATGCTATGAGTGCCGACATCAACCGGCTGGAACATATCATCGAAGCCGTCGACCGGATTCAGAATTACACGGCGGTGGAATATGCCGACTATGAGAAGAGTTTGGAAAAACAGGATGCGGTGATATCGAACTTCATCAAACTCGGGGAAGCCGCCGGAAAGATATCACCGGAGTTGAAGACCGCGCATCCCGAAGTCAACTGGCGCAACGCCATCGGCATGAGAAACGTTCTGGTTCATGATTATGTGAAGATTGATTATAAAGAGCTTTGGCTGACCGCAAAAAATGATTTGCCGGCCCTGAAAAAACAAATACAGAAAATATTGGAGGATATATCGGAGCAATAACCGAATCTTACAATTGAATAAGTTAAGTCAATGTTGACTTCTCAGCAGATGCTCAACTAGAAACCCACTACATTTCTAACACGAGAGTCATTGCTGGAGGAGAGCACCACATTTTTGGTGCTCCCCTCTTGCATTCTCGTGTGGGCTCGTAGTGGGGCCTCTAGTTGGTGCAATTGGGGATGCACCTCTTCTTTTGCACAAATTTTCGTCTGCTGCGTAAGATTGCCGATAGATCCCGGCATAAGATGACAAAGGAGACGAAAAATCATGAAAAGAATGCTGCTTCTGCTGTTCGGAATTCTGCTGCTGGCCGGATGTGCCACTCATCAGCAGACACAGGATAAACTTTATCCCGACGTCAAAGTATCTCGCCTTCTGCGTGTCATTGACGGCGACGCTTTCGCCTGTGACATCGACGAACATTCGGCCATTGCCGGAAAGAATATCTCCATTCGTCTCCGGGGAATCAACACTCCCGAACTGCGAAGCAAAGACCCGGAAGAGCGCCTGTCTGCCATCTTCGAAAAACAACGTCTTTCAGACTTACTGACCAATGCCCGTGTTATCGAACTCCGAAACATCGACCGGGACAAATATTTCCGAATCGGCGCCGATGTCTATATCGACGGCGAACCGCTTCTGCCGAAACTCAATCAACAATATCTGACCGGAGGGAAATAGGCCGTGAAAACAATTTCAGTTGATGCTCTTGCCGGAACGTTCAATAATCGGATAGGGGCCGTTTGACTTGTATTCATTGTGGAGATAAGAGCTCTCTTTGCTCATGGAGAGTATGAAAGGCTTTTGTTTCGACAACTGAACCTGGATTTGCGAGAAGATGCCTCGAGCCTTGGATCGAGGAGTTTCATTCAGGATAAATAAGTTTTGGCAATCTGCCTTTCCGCATCGATCTGTGTCCGGGCGGCTATGCTTCTGGCTCTGGCTGCCGTTTTTTTTCGCTCATGCCTTGGGACCGCAGCGGGATGAGAACCGGCTCAATCCGCCGGGAATCCAGATGCGCCAGCAGCTCTGGAGTACCGATTACGACCTCTCCGTCCAGAACTTCGTAATCCGAGATGAGGTCCTGGTCGGAACGTTGAAAGCGAAAGCTCCTGTACGGCATCCTGCGTTTGCGAATGACCAGAAAGAGGGTGGAAACCTGCACATTCGAGTCGTAATACCGCTGCACCGGGTAAACCGCCTCGATCTGAAGCGCATTGTTCGCAAATGCTTTTCTTAGTTCTTCCTTTTCATAATCATTCCAGCCGGCCGGCCGCAAATCGTCCCGCACACTCAGCGGCTGCATCAGGCGATGCTGCTCGCGGCGCAGCCCGGAGTGGCGCAAATCCAGCAGCCGCTTGATGGATTCATTTTCTCCATGCCTCAAATAGTAGTTCATCAGCGGATCGTTGAGTTGGTAAATCATCAGCGGCGCTTCGGAAAGGATCGTTTCCATCTGGGCGATCAACGTTTTTTGTCCCTCTTCCGTTCCGCTTTGTTCGAGCTGCCTGACCAGGGAAAGGCCGCGGAGCGACAGGGAGCCGGGGAAACGCTTTCGCGCGGCGGCCAGAAGCTGTTCATACTCCTTTTTCCGGCCGATTGATTCCAGAAATTCGAGAAATCTGATCGCCTCCGGTTCATCATTGACCGCTTCGGGATCAAAAGCCGCAAGACGGGCGGCGTATTCTTCGCAATCGGCATGAAGTGCCGAAATTTCTTCCGCAAAAAAACGGCGGTAATAATCGTTGAGCTGTTCGTAAAACACTTTGCCGGGATGCAGCAGTTTCTCAAGTGCATCCGGATCGGCTGTCGCGTACGGCATAAGTTTTTCTGCGTCGTTATATTTCCCGACCCGCTCCCGGAACGGCGGATGCTCGTCGAAAACCGGCGGTATTTCCGCCAGGGCGGCTGTCAGGCCGTTCCGGCACTCATCATAAGAGCATTCCCGGGTCAGTGCCGAACGGATGGCGGCAGCAAAATCGATCTCTTCCGCGCTGTGCGTCATCATGAGCTGTTGAAGCGTTCTGTCTCCGGCGATCATCCGGCTGCATATCGCCGTCCGGGCCATCGCCTCAAGTTGATGATCCCGGCCGAAATACTCGACGATCCGCCGGTCGGCCTCCTGCTCGAACGAACGGCGAAGCGGGTGGAGCAGCAGATCGAAATTCCGCAGGAAACAGCGTTTCCACGGGTAGAGCAGCAGATCGAGAAGCCCCAGTTCAAGCCCTTCCCAGAAGAGGCGGATATGAAAAAACAGAGCCTGCCGCGAAAGATGGCCGCCGGAGACATGCCCGAATTCATGCGCCAGAACCGCAATCACTCCTTTGGAACTCAGAGAACAGAGCAGCGGGTAGCCGATCATCAGCACGTTGGTCCGCAGTCCGGGGACGAAGGTGAACATGCTTCCGACGCTCGCGTTGAATTCGACCGAAAGGTAGATGCGGTGAATCTTCGGAGCTTTCATCCGGCAGGCGATCCAGTTGACTTTCCGATACAGCTCCGGATAATCGCGCGGTTCGAGTTTCATCATCTGTTTCCACGGCCGGTCGCGCAATGCGGCGAGATAGAATGTGATTGTAAAAACGGCATTGATCAGCAGGAATATCCCCGTGCCCGGCGCGGCGCAGACGCGCAGCATGATCCAGACGATCCCTCCGATCACCAGAAACGCCATGCCGAAGGAGAGGAGAATCAGAAACCACAATCCGGCCAGATGCAGATGCGGGTGTTTCTGCCGGAAAACCGCGATCTGCTCGTATCTCTCCCAATCTTTCCGGTTGATCTCTTCCAGAATCACGGGTGGAGTGCCTCCCTCTCTTCGTTCGCCCGGCGCAGCAGCTCAAGCAGGTGTTTCAGCCGCAGCTTCGGCGGGTTTGCGTAGCTGATGACCGGCTGTTTGCCGTCGATGCGGAAGATGGTGCCGCCCGGATTCTTCAAGGTGACTTTGCCGTCGGCGACGGTGAGGATTTCATAACCGGCCCGCGCTGCGAGAATGCGCAGGCGGATGACTTCGAGCAGGTTTTTCACCGGTTCCGGCAGCGGCCCGAAGCGGTCGCGCAGCTCTTCGCCGCAGGCGGTGAGCTGTGCTTCGTCCTCAAGCCCCGAGAGCTTCCGGTATGCGTCGAGACGCAGCCGGTCGCCGCCGATGTATTCGGGCGGGAACGCCGCGGCCAGCTGCCCCTCCGGGGCGGTCAGCGTGAAGCTTACGAAGTCGATGCCGAGCTCGACCTCCGGCAGCAGGTCGTGGCGTTCGCCGCGCAGGGCGGCGACTTCCTGCTTCAGCAGCTGGCAGTAGAGATCGAAGCCGATCGTGTTCAGATGGCCGGACTGTTCGCTGCCGAGCAGGTTCCCGGAACCGCGGATTTCGAGGTCCCGCAGAGCAAGCTGGAAACCCGCGCCGAGGTTCGAACAGCGCCGGATCGCCGCGAGCCGTTTTCGCGCGTCGGTGCTGACCAGCTGGCTTTTCGGCAGGAGCATGTATGCATAGGCCTGGTGCTTCCACCGTCCGACCCGGCCGCGCAGCTGGTAGAGTTCGGCCAGCCCGAAGCGGTCGGCGCGTTCGATGAGAATCGTGTTCGCATTCGGCACGTCGAGTCCCGATTCGATGATCGTGCTGCAGATCAGGCAGTCGACTTCTCCCTGCAGGAAACGGGTCATGACCTCCTCAAGCTCGTGTTCGTGCATCTGGCCGTGGGCGACCGCGAAGCGGGCTTCCGGAATCAGCTTTTTCAGCTGCTTCGCCTTTTCGTCGATCGTGCGCACCCGGTTGTGCAGGTAGTAGACCTGCCCGCCGCGGGCGAGTTCGGCCCGGATCGCCTGTTCGACGAGGTTGTCCTCTTCGGGGGCGATGACCGTCTTGACCGGCAGCCGCAGCTTCGGCGCGGTCATCAGCGTCGAGAGGTCGCGCGCACCGGCCATGGCGAGGTAGAGCGTCCGCGGAATCGGCGTGGCGGACATGGTCAGCACATCGACTTCGGCCCGGAACCGGCGCAGCCGCTCCTTGTGCTTGACGCCGAACCGCTGCTCCTCGTCGATCACGACCAGCCCGAGGTTCCGGAAGCGCAGCTCCGGGTTGCAGAGCCGGTGGGTCCCGATCAGGATGTCGATGCCGCCGGTGCCGACGCGCCGCATGATGTCGCCCTGCTCGGCGCCGGTCCGGAACCGGCTCAGCACCTCGATCGTGAACGGATACTCCGCGAACCGTTCGCGGAAGCTGTTGTAGTGCTGCTGGGCCAGCACGGTCGTCGGGGCGAGGATCGCAACCTGATAGCCGGCTTCGACCGCTTTGAAGGCGGCCCGCATCGCGATCTCGGTTTTTCCGTAGCCGACGTCGCCGCAGAGCAGCCGGTCCATCGGCCGGGACGACTCCATATCCGCGAACACCTCGTCGGTCGAACGGCGCTGATCCGGCGTGTCGGAGAACGGAAAGGCCCGGACGAACGCGCGGCATTCGCCGTTGTCCTTCGGGAACACGATGCCGGGAGCCGACTGCCGCATCGCCTGCAGACGCAGCATGTCCGCCGCATAGGAGCGCACGCCGTGGCGCGCCGACTCCTTGTCTCTGCCCCACTTCGCGCCGCCGAGCGCGTGAAGATGCACCTTGCCGGGGCTGCCGAGGTAGCGGCTGACTTTGTGGGCCTGCAGAAGCGGCACGTAAAGCAGCTGGCCGTCCTTGTATTCGAGGGTGAGGACTTCCCGGACGATTCCCCGCGTATTCAGTGTCTTGAAGCCGCGGAAGATGCCGATGCCGTGGTCGAGATGGACGGCGTAATCGCCGTAGTCGAGGTCGGCCAGCGAAAACTCCGGGACCCGGACCGGTTCCGGTTCGACTTCGGCGGCGGCCTGTTCTTCGAGCGCCTCTTCGAGTTCGAGTTCGTGCGAGTCGTGCGTGTAGCCGCAGGTGACCAGCTCCCGTTCGGTGATGACCAGCAGTTTTTCTTCCGGCAGGGAGAAACCGCACCCGAGCCGTGCCGCATCGCAGGAGAGTCCGGCCGTATCAAGTCCCATGCGGCGGCAGTAGGCCCGCAGCGCGGGGAGATTCTCCCGGTGAGGCGCGACCAGCACGACCTCATAACCGGTTTCGAGCGCCCGGCGCAGGTGGTCCTCCAGCAGTTGCCGGGCCATCCGGCAGGCGCCTTCGCGCGCTTCCGGCGCGAATACGCTTCCGCCGTCCGTCTCCGGTGACGGCAGCGGCGGTTCGATTTCCGAAGGCGGCGTTCCGGGGTGGAAGGCCCCTTCGGCACTGTCGTAAAAAGCGAAAGAGCCCTCCCGCTTTGCACAGAGCCGGTCGATTTCGTCCAGCCGGCCGACGGCTTCGGCTCCTGAGTATTTCCCGAGCCGTTCGCGCCCGGCTTCGGGATAGACGGAGAGAAACGAGAAGTCGACTCCGGCCAGGTAGTCGAAGAAGTCCGCTTCGGCCGCGCCCCCCGCCGTGATGCCGGCCCGGCCGATCACCCGGTATTCATCAAGCGGACCGGTTGAGCGCTGCGTCTCCGGCGCGAAACTCCGCAGCGAATCGATTTCGTCCCCGAAGAATTCGACCCGGCATGGAAAATCGTGCGCCGGACTGAACAGGTCGACGATGCCGCCGCGCCGGGCGAACTCACCCGATACGGTTGCCTCGTATTCGTCGTCGTAATCGAGTTTGACCAGTTTTTCGAGCAGCGCCGCGGGCGGGATTTCAAGCCCGGGGCGCAGGATCAGAGTGGACTCCCGGGTTTCGGCCGGCTTCGGCGCGGGAGCAGTCAGGGCGTGGACACTCCCGATGTAAAGATCGAAGGCGTCGGTCAGCGCCGCGTTGAGCGCCCGCGCCCGCCGCGCCTCTCCCCCCGGGAACAGCAGTTTGCCCCGGCCGCATTCCGGGATCGGGAGTATGCGCAGCGGGATGCCGGCCAGCGCCGCGACGGCTTCGCACTCCGCCGCCGCGCGGTCGGCCAGCTTGAGCTCCGGAAACGCCGCGACCAGAGGCTTGCCGAGTTTCCTGACGGCCTGGATCAGAAGGAAGGCGATGCTGCCCGGATCGACTCCGGAACGGCTGATTCCGGCATCTCCGCCGGTTTCCAGCTGTTTTTTCAGTATTTTTTTCCAGTTTCTCATTTTAATGACTTGACTTTCAGCAGGAAAGCTTTATCTTGGTAAATTTGTGGAAACACGTTTATTGAGCATTTGATCAATTTGCCGGTTCCCGGCGGTTCGTATCTTCTGTGCTCGTTTTATTATATGCCGGAAAGCCGATTTTTTATAGTGGATACGGCATTATTTTTTTATAAATTTCAATTTTTTTCATGTTTCCGCATGGGAAAATGTATTCGGTGAATCGTTTTCGTTTTGCGGAAGAGTTGGGGACCGTTATGCCTGTGAAAAAGAGTGGGTCGAATCTCGGGAAGGACCGGGCGGGCGAAGTGACCGCCGGCCTTGATGAAGAAGTCAAACTCAGGAAATCCATCCGGGTTTCCGCAGCCGGGGAGGAGGAGTCGGCGAGACGTCTCGATGTTCCGGACGAGCTGCCGGAAGAGAGCGAGGCCCCTTCCGCCGATCCGCGGCCGAAGGGCAAGCTGCTGATCAGGAAGGTTGAAGCTCCGCCGACCAAGTTCATGCCGAAGGGGGCCGCCGCGAAGCCGGTTGCTCCGGCTGCCGACGAGGAGGAGAGCTTCAGGGAGGTTCCCGAAAGCGTTGCGAAAAGCCGCCGCAAGGCCGTCGATGTTTCCGCTGTCGCCCGTCCCCGTACCAAGCAGGAGAAGGAATCGGCCCGCAAGATCGCGCTTGACTCCAAAGTGGTGGCCGGCGCCAAGAACGATACGATGAAGGTCTATATGGGCGAGATCGCCCGTATTCCGCTCGTGAACAAGAAGGAAGAGGCCGAGCTGGCAGATGCCATTCACGGCTGCGATGAGGACCGTCACGAAGATGCGCGTTCGACGCTGATCAAGGCGAATCTCCGTCTGGTGGTCAAGATCGCCCACGACTTCAAGGGGCTGGGGCTGCCGCTTCTGGACCTCATCAGCGAGGGCAATATCGGCCTTATGCGCGCGGTCGAGAAATTCGATCCGGCCAAGGGCGCGAAATTTTCCAGCTATGCAGCCTGGTGGATCAAACAGTCGATGCGCCGCGCGCTCGCAAACCAGAGCCGCACCATCCGCATCCCGGTGCAGTCGGCCGGCAAGATCAACAAGATCAAATCCGTCCGCATGAAACTGACCGAAGAGCTCGGGCGTGAACCGACCGACGCCGAAATCGCCGAGCATCTCGACTTCAGTGAACGTACCGTGGCCGGACTCCGGCTCGCCGATCTGCGCACCTTTTCGCTGCATGACCCGATCCAGCAGGGGGAGGAGGGCGAATTCCAGGATATCATTCCGGACCGTCACGCCATGACGCCCGACCAGATTCTCGGCGACGTCGAATCGGTGTTCCGGCTGATGGACCTGCTCGAGAAACTGGAAGAACGCGAACGGCGCATCCTTGAAATGCGGTTCGGGCTGCGCGGCAACCGGCCGCTGACCCTCGAAGAGGTCAGTCAGGAGATCGGCCGCACCCGCGAACGTGTCCGCCAGATCCAGAATCAGGCGCTTTCAAAGCTGAAGCAGTTGCTGGTGGATGAAGCCGGCTTCGCCGCCGACTGACCGTTCAACCGGTGCGGCAACGACGCGGGAGCGGAGGGCAGGCTGTCCTTCGGCTCCTGTTTTTTTTGCCGTTGCGATGACGAGGGAAGGATCAGGGCCTGATGTCGTCCGCCGGGAAGCGGATTCCGGTCTGACGGCGCGCCTCGTCCATGACTTCGAGCTCCAGCAGGGAATAGCGGTTGTGCGGGTTGTCGGGGGCGCCCTCCCGGATCAGCCGGACCCACTCCCGCACTTCGAAAATCATATTCCGGCGATCGGGCCCGGCGAAGACCGTCTCCTCCCCGCCGTTCCGGTAAAAAATCGTGACTTCGCGCGGATTTGCGATCTCCCGGATCACCATGCTGCCTTCCTCTCCCTGAATCTGGCTGGGAACCCGGCTGTTTGTGATTTTCGAATAGACCAGCTCCGCCTGCATGCCGCAGTCGTATCCGGCCAGGATCGTTCCGGCGCCGTCCACGCCGTTGTCGAGAATCACCGCATCAGCCAGAATCCGGTCCGGGCGGCCGAACAGCCGGACCAGCGGATGCACGCAGTAGACGCCGATATCCATCAGCGCTCCGTTGGAGTAGGCCGGGTTGAAGGCGTTTTCGATGATTCCGGCTTTGAATTTGTCGTAACGCGACGAATATTGGCAGTATTGAAAACTCGCACGGCGGATTCTGCCAAGCCGCGGCAGCGCCTGTTCAACGGCCGCAAAGCCGGGGTCGAACACCGAGCGCATCGCTTCGAGCAGGATGACCCGGTTCGTCTTCGCGATCTCCAGCAATTTGGACAGCTCCCGCCGGTTCGAGGCGGCCGGCTTCTCCAGCAGCACGTGCTTCCCGTGCGACAGCATGAGCGCCGCCTGCTCGAAATGCAGGCTGTTCGGGCTGGCGATATAGACCGCGTCGATTCCGGCGTCCTCCGCCAGTGCGGTGAGGTCGGTGTGGATGCCGTCCGCGCCGTGCTCCGCGGCAAAGCCGCGCGCTTTATCTCCGCTCCGCGAACAGGCGGCCGCATAATGCAGTTCCCGGCATTCGCGGGCGGCTTCGAGGAACCAGCCGGTGACGAAATTCGTGCCGATCGTCGCAAACCGTATCATGGTCAATTCACCGCATTGAAATAGTAGTAGGCCAGCGTCGCCAGCGACAGCGCAAGGAACAGGACGAGCAGGATCATCAGGATCAGAAGATTCCGTCCGAGGAACAGCCCGGCATGCTTCAGCGGCGAGGCGTTTTCAGCCTTCGGCACATAGCCGGTCTGGAAGGCGAAGATGTCCTCCCGCAGCTCGGCTACGGTCTGATAGCGGTCGTCCGGGTTCAGGGCCATCGCTTTCTGGCAGATCGCCTCGAGAGCAGCCGGAATATGACGCTCGTCGGGCGCCACGTCGGACGGAGGCGGAATTTCGCCGGAGGTCGTCCGGCGCAGAATCTCCTCCATCGGCAGCCGCGAGAGCGGATTCGACAGCGAAAGCATCGCATACAGGATTCCGCCGAGCGAGTAGATGTCCGACCGGAAGCCGACCGGATGCTCCTTCAGCAGCCGGATCTGTTCCGGCGCCATGTAGCCGGGAGTTCCCTTCACATGCCCGTTCGCGTCGACGTCCTCCGTATTGGGCGAGGCGAGCCGCGAATGCGGGGAGATGACCCGGGCCAGCCCCCAGTCCAGCAGCAGCACTTCGCCGAAGTCGCCGATATTCACATTCTCCGGCTTGATGTCGAGGTGGCAGATTCCCTGCGAATGCGCGAATTCGACCGCGTTGCAGATCCGGATGAAAATCTGCAGCAGCCGGAGCTGGCTGAAGCGGTGCACCGCCTCGGCGTCGCCCTTGGCGAGCTTGCGCAGCACCGACGAAAGCGACTGCCCGTGCAGGTATTTCATTGTGAAGAACGGCGAGCCCGAGCTGTCGATGCCGAGATCGTGCACCGGAACGATGTTCGGATGTTCGAGCTGGGCAGTCAGCCGCGCCTCGCGGACGAACCGTTCGAGATCGCTCTTCGGCCGGTCGCGGAAATCCGGCATGATCGCCATGGCGACTTCACGGCCGGTATCCCGGTCGAAGACCAGCAGCACACTCTTCATTCCGCCGAAACCGACCGACCGCAGGAACTTGTACCGCTCCTGCGGTTTGATCGGCAGCGAAGAGAAGACATCGACACCGTCGCCGGTTTCCGGCACGGCGGTATCCGGGCCGATCACGCGGGTCTTCAGGTCAACGGACTGAGCCATCAGAATCAGGGACTCCTTTTTCTCAGGCCTGCGCTTTCTTCGCCGGACGCCGCGCCGGCTGCTTGACCGAATCGCAGAGCAGCCGCGGCGCGGCTTCGCCGCGCACGACCGCGTCATCGATGACGCAGCGGGTCACGCCCTCCGCCGAGGGAGCGTCGAACATGACGTCGGTCATCAGCTCCTCGAGGATTGCACGCAGCCCGCGCGCGCCGGTTCCGCGCTGAACCGCCTTGTCGGCCAGCGCGCCGAGCGCCTCATCCGTGAATTCAAGTGAGACGCCTTCCATCGCCAGCAGGCGCTGGTACTGGCGGATCAGCGCGTTCTTCGGTTCCTTCAGGATGCGGATCAGGTCCTCGCGTTCGAGCGGTTCGAGCGAGGTCATGACCGGCAGCCGGCCGACGAATTCCGGGATCAGCCCGAAACGGATCAGGTCTTCCGGCTCGCATTTCGCATACGGATTCTTCTCCAGCTTGGCGGCGGCTTTTTCGGCCTGCTCCGCCTCGTCATCGACGAGGCGCTTGAAGCCGAGCACCTGCTTGCCGCAGCGCCGCTGAATGATCTTGTCGAGTCCGACGAACGCGCCGCCGCAGATGAACAGGATGTTCGAGGTGTCGATCCGGATGAACTCCTGCTGCGGATGCTTGCGGCCGCCCTGCGGCGGAACATTTGCAACCGTGCCCTCAAGGATCTTCAGCAGCGCCTGCTGCACACCTTCGCCCGACACGTCGCGGGTGATCGAAACGTTTTCGGTTTTCCGCGCGATCTTATCGATTTCGTCAACGTAGATGATGCCGATCTGCGTACGGTCGATGTCGTTGCCGGAGGCCTGGTAGAGGCGCAGGATGATGTTTTCGACATCCTCGCCGACGTAACCGGCTTCGGTCAGCGTCGTCGCGTCGCAGATGGCGAACGGCACGTCGAGCAGCTTGGCGAGCGTCCGGGCCAGCAGCGTTTTGCCGCTGCCGGTCGGCCCGAGCAGCAGGACGTTGCTCTTGTCGAGCTCGACGTCCTTGAACAGCTCGGCATTCGCCTTGCGGTGAATGCCGGCCTGAGTCTGCAGCCGTTTATAGTGGTTGTGAACGGCAACGGCGAGCACGCGCTTGGTATGTTCCTGGCCGATCACATAAGCGTCCAATTCCGCTTTGATCGCGGCCGGAGTCGGCACGTTCAGGTCGAGGACGGGCGGAACATTCTTCTTCGCCTGTTTTTCCTGACAGAGCGCTTCGTAACCGTTCCGGAGACAGTTCGAACAGATCGCCAGCCCCTCGTACCCGCTCGGCGCAAAAATCACCTGCGGTTCATCGCCTTCGCGCGCGCCGCAGAAGGCGCACATGAGTTTGCTGTCGTTACCTTTTTTTCCCGCCATCGTCTGTTATTTCCCCTGAGAAGGTTTGGAGACCACCTTGTCGACGATTCCGTACTTGACCGCCTCGTCGGCGCCCATGAAGAAGTCGCGTTCGGTGTCCTTTTCGATCTTTTTGACCGGCTGTTTCGTGTGCGTCGCGATGATGTTGTTCAGCATCGACTTCAACCGCAGGATCTCTTTGGCCTGAATGTCGATGTCGGCCGCGGTCCCCTGGGCGCCGCCCCACGGCTGGTGGATCATGATCCGGCTGTTCGGCAGCGCGAACCGCTTGCCTTCCGCGCCGGCGCAGAGCAGCACGGCCCCCATTGACGCGCACTGCCCCACGCAGTAGGTCTTGACGTCGCAGGAGAGAATCTGCATCGTGTCGTAGATCGCCAGCCCGGCCGTCACGGAGCCGCCGGGGCTGTTGATGTAAAGATCGATGTCCTTTTTCGGGTCTTCCGCCTGCAGGAACAGCAGCTGGGCCACCACGAGATTCGCGACATCGTCGTCAATCGGGGTGCCGAGCAGAATGATCCGGTCTTTCAGCAGCCGGCTGTAAATATCGAAAGCTCTTTCGCCCTGACCGGTCTGTTCGACCACCATCGGAACCAGAAAAGAGTTGCTTTTCATGTGCATCACCTCATGTTATGTTTATTCTGATACGCTGACAGAATCTGTCAACCCGGCGGCGTCCTCGCGGGGGCGCCGCCGCCTCCTCTCCCTCTTCAAACACAGAAAGAGCCGCGTCAGGCCGCTCCTTACGGAACGGTCCGCCACCCGGCTCTTTCGGAATGCGCAGCAGTTGCCTTACTTCGTCGCCATATCGGCAAGATGGTTCAGCACCTTGTTGCTCAGGATGTCCAGTTGAAGGTCATCCATTCCGCCGTTCTTTTCGAGCATGTCGCGGAATTCCTTTTCCTTGTAGCCGTAGTAGCGGCTCATTTCACGGAGCTGGGCGTCGACTTCGCCCTGCTCGAGCTTGATCTCCTCGGCTTTCGCGATCTTGCGGAGGATGAAAGTGCGGCGCAGCGCCTTCTTCGCCGGCTCTTCCGCGGCCTTCTTGTGCTCTTCGAGCCCGGCCTTGAATTTCTCGGCGTCCTCTTCGCTCTTCACGGTTTCGCGCGCAATCTTCTGGAGCTCCTTCTGGACTTCGGAGGCCAGAACCGACGGCGGCAGCTCGAATTCCGGGATCGCCTTGTCGATTTCGGCGTAGACCTTTTCGATCACCGCGCTGCGCTGCTTGCTCTGGTTCTCCTGCTCCATCGCCTTGCGGAGCATGTCGCGGAACTCCTCGATCGTCTTGACCCGGGCCTTTTCGGCCAGTTCCTGATCGGTCAGCTCAACCCGGCGCTGAATGCCCTCGACCTTGACCGTGTAGTTCACGGTTTTGCCGGCCAGGGCCGCTTCCCGGTAATCGGCCGGATATTCGGCCTTGATCGTGTATTCTTTGCCGACTTCGGCGCCGGTCAGCGCCGCGGTGCAGCCCGGAATGGTCTCGGGATCGCTGAGCCAGAGGAAGGTGCTTTCGGCTTCAAGCTGGCGTTTCAGGGCCGGGGAGGCGTCTTCCGGCAGCGGAAAGTCGCTCTTGTAGCTGACCTTCAGCATGTCGTCCTTCTGCGCCGCGCCTTCGGCCTCGGCATAGTTGCCGTACATGGCGCGGTAGGTCTTGACGCGCTCGTCGATCTGCTCGTCGGTGACGGCTTCGAGTTCTTCCTTGACCTTGATCGCCTTGTAGTCGCCAAGCTCGAATTCGGGGGCGATGTCGGCGCCGAGCGTGAATTTGAATTCCTGATCGAACTCGAGCTTCGGCTCGCCTTCGATTCCGCAGGTCACGATGTCGAGGCTCCCGTCCTTGCCGGCCAGTTCAAAAGCCGCGTAGACGATCTTGCGCTCGACCTCCTGACGGATATCGTTGCCGTATTTGCTCTTCAGCATTCCGGCCGGGGCCTTGCCCTGGCGGAAGCCGGGAATCGACACCGCATACGCGAATTCGCGGAGGACCTTGTCCGTCTCACTCTTGACCGCATCCGCCGGGACCGTAAAATCCAACTCCTTGCGGCACGGCTGCTTGGAACGCACTTCCATCTGGATGGAATCCACGAGATTCTTCGCCATCTCAATCAAACCTTTCTTTTATCCGGCTCCCGATTTGCGTCCGGGCCCTGTTTTATCTATTCAATCTATTGATACAGACCGTTTAATGTAACACAGGTTTTTCCGTTTTTCAAATCGGCGGCCGCAAAAAACCGGCACTCCGCCGGGAAGGGAGCGCCGGGAGGGTTCCGGAGCCGAAACCTAAAGCACGCGCTCGATGACGATTTCGGGGTCGATTTCCTCGCGCAGAATGCGTTCGAGCCCGCCCTTGATGGTCATGGCCGCGTGCGGGCAGCCGCCGCAGGCGCCGCGCAGCCGGAGCTGCACGGTTTTGCCGTCGATGCCGACGATTTCGAGGTCTCCGCCGTCAGCCTGGAGATGAACCCGGAGCTCTTCGAGCCGGTCGGTGATTTTCTTGCTGAGATCATCCATTTTCCGATACTCCCCGTGTTTGGATGTGAGTTTTCCTGTGCAGACAGTATAAGTCATCATCATGAAAAAATCAAGCGGCCGGATAAGAAATCACATTTTTTTCGATTATTTTTCCGGCCTCGCAGTTGCAAATCCCGGCCGGAACCGCTCCATTATGAAACATTATTATCTGACTGGCAACCACAAGAGTATGTAAACATGAGCGAACTCATCGATCTGCTGGAAAATCCGTCCGTGTTCGGAATCAGCAAGCTGCCTCCGCGCGCGACGTCGTGGCCGTCGAAACGCCTTTCGATCGCGCCGGACGAATTTCTGTACGACATCGGCGACTGGCGGCTTCCGCTCGACGGCCCCTGGAAACTGCACTGGTCTCCGGTTCCGGAAGAGGAAACCGGCGGCTTCGAGGCGCCCGCTTTCGACGACTCCGGATGGGATGAGATCGAACTGCCCGCCAATCTCGAATGCGCCGGATACGGCACACCGATTTACAGCAACATCACCTATCCGTTCCACTGCGACCCGCCGCATGTGATGGGAGAACCGCCGGAAAACTGGACCGCCTGGGCAGAGCGCAATCCGACCGGCCGTTTCCGCCGCCGCTTCGTGCTGCCGGAGGAGTGGCGCGGCCGCCGCGTCGTGCTGCACTTCGCCGGGGTGCAGACCGCCTTCCGGCTCTGGGTCAACGGCGTTTTCGCCGGGTACAGCGAGGATTCGATGGGACCGGCCGAATTCGACGTGACGACTCTGGTCCGCGCCGGAGAAAACGTCGTCGCGGCGGAGTGTTACAAATATTCGAGTGCAAGTTATCTGGAAGATCAGGATTTCTGGCGGCTCTCCGGCATTTTCCGCAGCGTCTTCGCCTACTCCACGGCGGAGGTTTTCATCGCCGACGCCGCGGTGACGGCCGACCCGGAATCGGGAACGGTCCGTGCCGAGGTGGAGGTCGAGCGGTGGGACGGCTCCCTGTCGCTCGAACTCGTCGTGCGTGATCCGTCCGGCGCGATTGCGGCGCAGGCGTCCGGCGGACGTTCGCTGGCAGCACCGGTACCGGCTCCGAAGCGGTGGAGCGCCGAAACGCCGGAGCTGTACACCGTCACCGTCGCATTGCGCCGTGGGGACGGGATTCTCGACATCCGCCATTTCCGGACCGGTTTCCGTTCGATCGAGGTGCGCGACCGGCAGCTCTTCTTCAACGGCAGACCGGTCAAGCTGCACGGAGTGAACCGGCACGAGCTCGATCCCCGGCGCGGCCGGGCGGTCACCCGCGAAGGGATGCTGCGCGACATCACGATGATCAAGGCGGCGAATCTCGACGCGGTCCGCTGCAGCCACTACCCGAACCATCCGCTCTGGTACGAGCTCTGCGACCGGTACGGGCTTTATGTCATCGACGAAGCGAATATCGAAAGTCATCACCTGTCGTATCACGCCTGCGTCCTGCCGGGCGACGATCCGGTCTGGGAGCCGGCCGTGCTCGACCGGGTCGAGCGCCTGGTGAAGACGGACCGCAACTCCGTTTCGGTCACCATCTGGTCGCTCGGCAACGAGGCCGGGTACGGTACCGCCTTCGAGGCCGCCGCCGCCCATATCCGGCGGTACGATCCGCGTCCGATCCAGTATGCCGATATGAACGTCGTGGCCGAGTTCGACAGCCAGACTTACCCGACGCCGCACTGGCTTGCCGAATATTCGAAGGATAATGCGGTCCGCATCGGCGAACACGGCGAAATACCGCATCCGCGCCAGCACGGGCCGAATCCGAGCACAAAGCCGTTCATCATGAATGAGTACGCGCATGCGATGGGCAACAGCACCGGCAATTTTTTCGAATACTGGGATGTGATCGACCGCACGAAATGCCTGGCCGGCGGCTTTATCTGGGAGTGGTGCGAGCATGCGCTGGCGACTCCGCGCGGTTACGCATACGGCGGCGATTTCGGCGATTGGCCGAACGACGGGAACTTCTGCTGCGACGGATTGGTCCGCTCGAACCGCGAGGCGAATCCGGGACTTTGCGAGGTGAAGTGGGTTCACCGCCCGCTGGTTGCCGCACTTGACCGCGAAGCGCGGACGATCACGCTCACGAATCGGCGCAGTTTCCGTTCGACCGCGGGCGAGGCGATCGGCTGGAAACTGCTGGCCGACGGGCGCGAGGCTGCATCGGGCGGCTGGGATTTCGTGCTCGGGCCCGGCGAATCGAAGACGGTGCCGTATCCGGCCGAACTGCCGGAGGGGATCGAACGTTTCTGGCGCATTTCGCTCGGGGAGTCGGCGGAGACCGAGCTTCCGCTCGATGCGGATTTGTCGTTCTCGGTGTTTCCGGACGGGAATCCGTTCTGGGCCGAGCCGGCTGCGCTCCGGGAAACGGAGAAGCCTGTCCTGCCGCTGCTTGAATCGCCGGAGGTGGTGCTCGACCGCGCCGAAACCGACAACGACCGCGGCTGCAAATTCGATTTGCGGACCCATACCCGCAAGCCGGAGGATTTCCGCACCTCGCTGGTCTGGAAGACGAACGGCATGGAGACGGTGGCGGAAATCGGCTTTATTCCGGAAAAATACTGTCCTGAAATCGCCCGCTTCGGCCTGCGGCTCCTGCTGCCGGAAAGCGCGGTCCGGCGGGTGGACTGGTACGGACGCGGTCCGCACGAAGCTTATTGCGACCGCAAGCGCTCGGCTCTGGTCGGCCGCTACGGGGTCGATCCGGCGACGCTCTGCACGCCGTACACGCGGCCGCAGGAGAACGGGCAGCGGATCGATGTCCGCACGCTCCGGCTGACCTCGGAGTCGGGCGAGGTGCTCGAGATTCTGTCCGACCGGCTGTTCGGCTTCACGCTGCGTCCGTACCGGGCCGCGTCGCTGGTGAAGGCGCGCCATAATGAAGAGCTCGGCGACGAAGGGATCTGGGAGCTCACGCTCGATCATGTCCAGCGCGGCGTGGGCGGCGACAACAGCTGGAGCCTCGACGTGCACGACGAGTACCGGATTCCGAACCGGGCGCTCGCGGCGAAGTTCCTTTTTCGCGGGAAACGGTGAAATAATCGTGCGGATTCCTTGACATTCCGCCGGAAATGCGTCATAATATTTCTGTAACGTTGCAGGTTTCATGTCGAATCGGAATGCGGAGGAACAACGCATGATTACGATCAGGGATGTCGCCCGCGAGGCCGGAGTCAGCGCCTCGACCGTCTCGGCCGTGCTGGGCAACCGGGCCGGCCGGCTCGGGATCAAGGCCGCCACCTGCGAAAAGGTCGTCCGGGCCGCGGCGAAGCTGCGCTACCGCCGGAACGATATTGCGGCGCAGATGAAGTCGGGCCGCAGGAGCAGCATGCTGTTCCTGTTGTCGGAGAGTGTCGACAATATTTTGTTCGGCGGGCTGGCCGCGGCGTGTGCGGAAGCTGAGAACGCCGGTTATTTCCCGAAGCTGCTCCGGGTGGAGACTGAAAATCACGAGGAGCTGCACCGGCGGCTTGAGCTGGTGCTGCGTCAATGCCCGGCGGCGATTCTGTGCTGGGGGGACCGCAGCGGCGACGAGACCTATCTGCGGCGGGTGACGGAGGAGTGTTCGATTCCGTTCGTTCATTTCGATTACGTGAGCCGGAGCAGCCGGGCATATGTGAGGACGGACGATCCGTCCGGCATCCGCAGCGGGGTCGAACATCTTCATATGCTCGGCCACCGCCGTTTTGCGCATATCACCGACATCATGAAAGCGCAGTACGCGGAGATCCGCCTCAGGGATTACCGGGAGGCGCTGGCGGAGTTCGGACTGGAGCTTCCGGAAAACCGGGTCCTGTCGCTCGGACTGAATGCGCCGGAGAGCGGCGTCCGCACGTTTCTCGAGCGGATGCGGGGAGAAGGCGTGACGGCGATCACCTGCGGGTCTGATTACTTTGCGCTTCAGGCGCTGACCGTGCTGCAGCGGGACGGCGTTCGAGTGCCGGAGGAGATGTCGATTCTCGGTTACGGCGACCTCGGCTTTGCGTGCAACTGTTATCCGCGGCTGTCGACGATCCGCCAGCCGCAGGCGGAGCTTGGAGTCTGCGCGGTGCGGATGGCGTGCCGGATGATCCGGGGCGAGCCGGTGACGGAGCCGGTGCTGCTGCCTTCGGAACTCGTCCTGCGCGAGTCTGCCGGGCCGAGAATGAAATAGGAGAACGGCCGGAACGCATTGCGCACGCGCGTCGGGTACGGCGTTTTACCAGAAAACACATCTGATTTCCCCGGAAAACCTATTTGATTTCCTTGAAAGCGTGGTATTTTATTCGCCGCAGCGTCATCCCGGGTTCGCACGCTCAGGGAGACGGTATGTTAATGGCGTACGCTTTCCGGCGGGGAGCCCGAAAGACCCGGGGCCGGTGGCCGAGGATAAAACAACTTTTTGGGGGAAGATGGGAGAATACAGCGATGAATCATTACGGCCCGATCATCCGTCACGCGGCGGAAATTCTTCACGGCGGCGACTACAATCCCGATCAGTGGCTCGAAAATCCGAAAATCATCGATCGCGATTTCGAGTTGATGGAGAAGTCCGGCTGCAATACGTTTTCGGTCGGCATTTTCAGCTGGACCGCCCTTGAACCTGCTCCGGGCGAATACCGTTTCGACTGGCTCGACCGGATCATGGACCGCATGGCGGAACACGGCTTTCATGTGATTCTGGCCACGCCGAGCGGCGCGAAACCGGCATGGCTTGCCACGGCGTATCCGGAAGTCTGCCGCGTTGACGCCGACAGGCGCCGCGAACCGTACGGCTCGCGGCACAATCACTGCTGGAGTTCCCCCGTCTACCGTGAAAGGCTCGGCGCGATCAATGCGAAACTGGCGGAACGTTATGCGGATCATCCGGCTCTTTCCGCCTGGCATATTTCGAACGAATATTCCGGCGCCTGTTATTGTGAACGCTGCATCGACCGGTTCCGCGGCTGGCTCAAAGAACGTTACGGCACGCTCGAAAATCTGAACCGCGCCTGGTGCAACGCGTTCTGGAGCCACCTGCATACCGGCTGGAATGAAATCACGCCGTGGGGCGGCTCCGAGTGCAATACGCTCGACTGGCGGCGTTTTACGACGTTTCAATGCTGCGACTTCATGAAATTCGAAGTCGACACGGTGAAGAAATTCACGCCGGACATCCCGGCCACCACCAATATGATGGGTTTCTTTGAAGGGCTCGACTACTGGCGGGTCGCCGAAGTCTGCGATTTCATTTCGGACGACGTTTACCCGCCGTGGGATACCCAGCCGGATATCCGGCTGCTGGCCGCCGAAATTTCGATGCGGCACGATATGCACCGCTCGATGAAGGGCGGCAAGCCGTTCCTGATCATGGAATCCGCTCCGAGCGCGACGAACTGGTGCCCCTGCCATCGGCTGAAGCGGCCGAACCAGCACAGGTTTGAGGAATTGTGTGCGGTCGGCCACGGCGCGGACGGCACGCTCTACTTCCAATGGCGCAAAAGCCGCGGCAACCTTGAGCGGTTCCACGGCGCGGTCGTCGATCACGCCGGCAGCTCCGAAACACGGGTGTTCCGCGACGTGGCCGAGCTCGGCGCGCTTTACCGGAAGTGCCCGGAATTGTGCGGCAGCGGCTATCCGGCCGAAGCCGCGGTCGTGTTCGACTGGGAAAATTACTGGTCTTTCTCAATCAGTTCCGGCCCCGGCGATACCCGGCAGAAAAAATATGTCGAAACCGTTCTGGAGCATTATCGCGCGTTGTGGACGCAGAACGTTCCGCTCGACGTGATTGAAAGTTTGTCGGATTTTTCGAAGTACCGTTTGCTGGTCTGCCCGATGCTGCTTATGCTGAAGCCGGGCGTGGCGGAACGGCTGAAGGCGTTCGTCTCCGGCGGCGGCACGCTGGTCATGACCTGTCTCTCCGGCTGCGAGGATGAGTCGGGGCGCTGCTTCCTCGACGGCTGGCCCGGCGACGGGCTGATGGATCTTTTCGGCATCTGGAACGAGGAGATCGGCGGCATTCCGCCGTTCGACCGCCAGTCGCTCCGGTTCGGCGGCAGGGAGTACGAGGTCGTCGAATACGCCGAGCGGATTCATCCGCGCGGGGCGCAGGTTCTGGCCGAGTACACGAGCGACTTTTATGCGGGCGCTCCCGCCGTGACCGTCAACGCCTCCGGAAACGGGAAGGCGTATTATATCGCGGCCCGGACGCGGGAGGCGTTCCTGGCCGATCTCTATGCAGGAATCATCTCGGAGATCGGAATCAAACCGGTGCTTCCGGCCGGAAACGACGGCATCTGCGGCGCGCTGCGTGTCGGCCGCGGCGGGGAGTGGCTCTTCCTTTATAATTATACCGGCGAGAAGCGCGAAGCCGTGCTTCCGGCCGGAAAATTCACGGTCGTGGGGAGCGGCGCCGCGGCATCCGGGTATCTGATGCTGCCGCCGTACGGGGCCGAAATTCTGAAAAAGTGACGCGGACAGTTGAAATTCGCTCTCTCCGGCCGTATTTTATAGCTGTACTTTTTCAAAACCAAACCAATCAGGTGAAATTATGTATCTCGGACGAATTGTGGCGATCGGCATGACGAAAGAAGGCAAGGCGGCGGCGATGTACCGTGTTTCGTCGCGGTCGTTCCCGAACCGCGAGGCCGTGCTCGGCAATCAGCAGGTGGCGATCATGCCGCGCCCGGGATTCGAGGACGACCTGCGGAAGAATCCGTATATCACCTATAACTGCATCCGGCTGACCGGGGAGTGGGCGGTTGCGACGAACGGTTCCCAGACTGATCCGATCGTCGAAAAGCTGGCGATGGGTTATCCGGCGCGCGATGCGATCGCGCTGCCGCTGCTCGCGATGGATTACGAAAAGGATTCGCTCGATACGCCGCGCATTGTGGCGGTGGTCGGCAGCAAGTGCCGCAAGGGATACCTCGGCATCGTCCGCAGGGATGCGCTGCTGGTGCGCGAATTCGATCTGGTTCCGGGGCAGGTCCGCTACTTGTCCACCTACGAGAAGAACCGTCCCTGCGACGATCAGGTGACCGGTGATTTCGACGGAACCTGTGCGCATTGCGCCGTGAACTACGTGGTGGACGGCGGGATTTTCGCGGATTTCACGAATCCGGTGACGAGTGCGGCGGCAGTGGCGGAGGGCGACGGCTACGAGCTCGCTGTCCGGGTGATCTGACGATTTCGGAAAACACGGGTACACTGTTTCGGGGGGCGGGAGTTCGATTCCGCACCCCCGCTTTTTCCGGCCGGATAATGCCCGAAGCCGGCTTGAGCCGGAGAAAATTGATTCCAGCCGGAGGTTCTCCCGCTGCCCGGGGGGAATGCAATCCCCTGAATTCGGCTGCGGATTCTCCTCTTATCCGGATTCAACGGTGCGGCGTCCGGAAGATGGAGGCCGGTTCATTGAGGAGTGTGAGGGCGCGGTTGGTCAGCACGGTATCGATGCCGTTCCTGACCGCCTGAACCGCTTCGGCATAGTCGTCGGCGTAGAACAGATTGCAGCGAATGCCGGCGGCGTGGGCGCGTTCGGCCGCCTCCGGGGAGAAATTCGTGAAGAACTGAAGCCGCCGGCAGCCGTAGCGGATCGCATTGTCAACCAGCTTCTCCGGATCATTCTGGCCGGCCATGCAGGAGCGTTCCACGCCGGGAGCATAGCGGATCGCGGCTTCGAGCACATCGGATTCGCCGCCGATGTAAGCGGCGCCGCTCAGTCCCCGCTTTTCAAGTTCCCGGCAGACGGTTTGGACCAGACTGCCGCCCGGTCCGGCGGTTTTGAGGTGGATATTCAGGCCGACCCTGCCGCCGGAGAGGTCCAGCACCTCCTCCAGACGCGGAATCCGCAGAAGGCGCCAGGCATCGCCGAAGACGTTCCCGAGGTCGATTCCGGCGATCTCGCGCCAGGTCAGTTCTTCCACCCGGTGCGGCACGCCGGCCACCCGGGCAAGATCCGGATCGTGCGAAACGACCGGTATGCCGTCGGCGGAGGGGAACAGGTCAAACTCGATTTCCTGAGCGCCGGCGGCGATCGCCGCGGCGAAGGCCGGGAGCGTGTTTTCCGGCATCGCACCCGACAGGCCGCGGTGCGCGCAGATTCCGGGAAGGGAACGGTTCATTTGGAATTTTCCTTGATTAAGAGTTTATCTCTGAATAATAAAATTGTCCTTCCCGCATTCAATTCACATCCACTTGACCGCTTCAGACACCGATGTTCTGCGGCACCGGTTCGGCAGTAGGCGTGACTGCGGATTCCAGGCTTCGCCTTATTCCGGGATCAGCTCTGAAGCAGGTCGCGGAAGGCGAGAACGCGGTAGTTTTCGCATTTCAGGTAACGCATTTCCGATTCAAACAGCTCAGGCGGGGTATCGACCCACGGGTGAAGACGGTCCGGAATGCCGTGATAGACCAGCACCGGGATGCCGCCGGATTGCGCATAGGAAAGAGCGCGCCGGAAATTCGAGTCGTCCGCACCATGAACCGCGACGGCCGGAATGAGGTACGGGTCGTCCCGATCCGGTTCCCACGCCCGGTCCTCGACGGTCCGGGCAAAGCGGAAGCCGAGCTTTTTCAGCAGCGGCGGCGCATAGTCGGCGGCCGGTCCGCCCGGATAACCGAACGCCCTGCTGCGCGGCAGCCCGACATCCCGGAACCGTGCTTCGAGAAGCTCGATCTCCTTTTCGCACGTCTCCGGCGCCATCGCGCTGAGCCCGGCGTGGGTCATGGTGTGATTCGCAATTTCAAAACCGGCTGCGTCGAGAGAACGGATCTGCTCCCAGGTCATATACTGCCGCTTGTTGACCGCGAAGTCGGGCGGGAATTCGCAGATGAAGAATGTTGCGTGGAATCCGAGCTCCGACAGGAGCGGAGCCGCGAAGGCAGCGTGGTTTGAAACTGCGTCATCGAACGTGAGTACGACTGTCTTTCCGGGCGAAATCATAAGCAGGCTCCATGTTTGGCTCCAAATATAGACGGACTGCCGGACAATTTCAAGACCGGATGCGGACATTTCCCGTTTCCGTCTGTTCCGTCATTTCTCCGCCGTTTCTCCGTCATTTTTATAACGTGTTCGGCATCAACATGGGGAAGTTCCGTTCCTTTGGTCGTTCCGCCTGGCTTCCATACTGATTTTTTTCGACCGCCGCTTGAAAAACGGAACCTCGGTGGTATGTTATTCCCTGAAACGACAGAGAGATCAAATCGGGAGACGCTCCATCTTATGACGGGAAAAATCGGTATGCTGTTCACCGCGGCCGTTCTGCTGGCCGGCGGCTGTGCCACCAATTCACTGGAACGCTCCCTGCCGGGCGAAGAGGGGGTCGATCCGGCGGCGGTTCAGGCGTTCGTCGAAAGCCTCGAGCGGAAAATGATGCAGTCGGGCGATACGCTGAACGGCGACCCGAATGCGTTCATGCTGCTGAAGAACGGCAAGGTCATCGCGGAGGGCGCCTGGGCTCCCTGCCGGCTGGATGCGCCGCGGCACGTGTTTTCCATGAGCAAGAGCTTTACGTCGACCGCTGTCGGCTTTGCGGTTCAGGAGAAGCGCCTGACGCTGGAGGACCCCGTCATCAGCTTCTTCCCGGACAAGCTGCCGCTGCAGATTTCCGGGCATCTCGCCGCGATGCGCGTGCGCGACCTGTTGACCATGCAGTCGGGCCACAAGAGCGACCCGATCGGGAAAATGTTCGAGGCGAAGGACCTTGTGCGGGGATTCCTCGGCAGCGAAATCGAATTCAAGCCCGGCACCCATTTCGTCTATAACAACGGTGCGACCTATATGCTTTCGGCGATCATCACGAAGGTGACCGGGGAATCCCTGCGTGATTACCTGACGCCGCGGCTCTTCGAACCGCTCGGCATCGAAAACGTGAAATGGGAGGCGGATGACCGCGGAGTCAACTTCGGCGCCTGGGGGCTCCACCTGACTCCGGAGGACGCGGCGAAATTCGCCCAGTTCTGCCTGAACAAGGGCAGGTGGAACGGGAAACAGCTCCTGAGCGAAGGATGGATCAACCTTGCGACCGCCCCGCAGTGCAACGTGGTCGCCGGCGACGACCGGTCCGACTGGAATCAGGGGTACGGCTTTCAGTTCTGGCGCTGCCGGAACGGCGCGTTCCGCGCCGACGGTTTCCTCGGCCAGTATGCGGTGGTGATGGAGGACGAAGATGCTGTGCTGATCATGTTCAACTCTTCGAACCGCCTGCAGCCTGCGCTCGACACGGTCTGGGAGACGCTTCTGCCGGCCCTGCGCGGCGAACCGGTCCGCCCGGAACGGAAAACGACTGACGCTTCGCTGCGGACCTTTCTCGCCGGGCTGACTCTGTCATTCCCGGAAAAGACGGTGGAGCCGAAACTGTTCAGGCCCGGCGGCAAGGTTTCGGTGTTGCTGCCGGACGACAATCCGTTCCATGCGGAAGAACTCCTGCTTGAGCATGACGGGAAACAGCTTCGCGCCACCCTCAACGGCTACCCGATGAATTTCGGAATCGGGAGCTGGGCGGAGAATCCGGCCGTTCCGGGGGCGGCGGACGGCGAGCGCTCCTATCCGATCGAAGGGCCGCTTTTCGGCCGGGCGTTTCAGCAGGGCGCTGATGAATGGCTGCTGGTCACGGTTTCTCCGAATTCCGCCATCCAGAACTTTTTCCGCTTCCGGTTCGACGGCGGAACGGTCGCGCTCGAGGGGCGGTTCAATTTCGATGAGACTCCGGTCGAAACCACCGGGAAAATCGATTGAGCCGGTTGGAACGATGGAACCGGAGACGGAGAAACGGGAAATTTCCGGCCGCGGATCGGCGGCGGCCCTGATTCTTGCTCTGGCTGCGCTGCTGGGCGGCCCCGGACTGTTCTGGCTGCAGTCGTCATGGGCGAACTCCCCGGACGATCCGGTCGAACCGGTTTACGGACCGGAGGAAACCGCCCGGATGGAACTCGCCCGGATCGGAGACGATGCGACGGACGGCAAACCGGCCGGTATCGCCCGGCTCGCCGGCTATCTGATCCGGAACGGGGACCGCACCGCCGCCGAGAGCTGGCTCCGGCACGGGGCGGCCCAGCTCAAAGGCCCTTCGCTCATGCTGATGTACGGTGATTTCCTGCGCGGCGAGGAAGGCCGTTCCGGCCTGCTGCGGGCCGATTTCTGGTATGCCCGGGCGGAAGAAGCCGGCCGGGAGAGTGCGGACGGCACGGCCGGGCTGGAACAGTTCCGGCAGGCCGTGCGGGAACGCCGGCAGGCTGTCCGGGCGGAGTTGGAAAAATGAATCTGAAAGCTGTCACCCCGCTCGGCGCCGCTCTCATCGTCACATTCGGCTGCTCGCTTGCGCTGCTGCTTGAAAATCTCTACCTCTTCGGATACCATCTGGATCTGGAAAGCGCGGCTTTTCTTGGAAACTATCTGGCGGACCGCTCTTTACCCGAACTTGTCTTCGATCCGGCGCGCAACGACTGGAAGCTGTACCAGGCGAGGGAGCTCAGCTATTTCTTCGATTGTCTTGACGCCCGGTTCATCGGCTGGTCGATCCGGCACGGCTGGTGCCAGTTTTACACGCTCAGCGGTTTTCTGATGCTGACGGCTGCCGTTTTCGTCCAGCAGTACGGCATCCGTACGCTGTATCCGAAACTGCCGGGGTGGATTGCGACGTTGTTTTCATTCGCCTATGTGCTGACGCCGTGCGTTGCCGGCAACGGCTTTTTCCGCTCTTCAAAATACGGCTGCGCGCTGACTTTCACCATTGCGGTGTTCCTGACGTTCGCGTTGTTCCGGGGTCGGTTCCGCCGCTGGAAGTGGAAGGTCGCCGGAATCGCCGCCGCACTGCTCGGGGCGACGCTGTTCGACCGGCAGGGGGCGTTTTTCGCGGCAGCCTACGCTTCGGCCGCCGGTTTCTTTCTGCTGCTGACGCTCTGGAACCGATTTCCGCCGCTCTCCGCCGATGCGCGGCGGATTCTGTGCTCGGTGACGGCGGCGGCGCTTGCAGTGGTGCTGACCGGGACATTTTATAATCTTGCGATCGGTCCGAAGCTGATTTACGCCTGCAACGGCTACGTGCCGGATTTCAGTTATCAGAATATGAGCGGCCTGCCGCCGGAAGTTCTGCCGTTCGGGGGACGTTTCCTGTTTCGCAACATCGGTTACTCTCTGGCAGGCGTGACCGGCTTTGCATCGACACTGGCCGGGAGCGCGGCGGCCGCCGCGTTGCTTGCGCTGCTGTTCTTCGGGGGGCTGAAGCTGCGAAACCGCACGATTCTGCTTGCCGCCGCCGCATTCGCTGCCGCTCTCGCCGGATGCTGGGTCGCGGCGGCAGGCATGGTGGGGCGGCATCCGGCAGTGCTGGTTCCGGCGGTCATGTTCAGCCTCTATTTCCTGCCGGGATGGTCGCTGCTGCTGCCGTTTTTCGCGCCTGCGGCGGAGACGGTGCGGAAACTCGGATGGAAGGTCAACCCGGTCGGCTTCATGCTGACCGTCACTGCGACGGTCCACCTGGGCGGCTATCTGCTGCTGCACCGTGTCAACCCGGTGATCGAGCACCAGCGGGCGTACCAGGAGGCGATGCCGGCCTTCCGGCGGGCGCTCGCCGACCCCGGATACGACTGGAGGCACGACCGCCTGCCGGTGCGCCTCCAGTTTCTGATCGAGCTGTTCCGCTCTCAGCCGAAGTGATGTGCCGTCACTTTCCGGCCGGAACGAGGTCGCCGTATTCCGCCGGTTTCTTGCCGTTGAAGATACCGCTTGCCCAGTGGGCCAGCCCGATCCGGTTCTTTCCGTCCGATTCGTTGACGATGAGCGAGAACCGCAGGTCGTCCCCCGTTTTCGGCACGAGCGGGTAGAGCTCCGAGATGCTCATTTCGACCAGATAGCGGGTCTTTCGGCCGGGGAGCGTTTCGACCTTCGCCTTGCCGTATTTGACCGTTGTGTTCGGCGTGGTCCATTCGGTCGGCAGGTCGCCGACCAGCGTCGGGTTGGCGGACTTGAAGAGCTCGTCCCCCTTGGCGGTTTTCGATGCGAGGAATTCGACCCGGCTGTCCGCATACCCGTCGCCGACGGCGTCAAACGCGAATTCGATCCCGTCGCCCTGCCACATATTGCCGCCTGCGCCGGGCTGGTGGAAGAGGTCGTCCTGCGTCTCCACCACGAGCTGCAGCCTGTCGCCGAAGAGCGCTGCGGCGAAGCGGGCGTCCTTGCGGAACGGTTCGAAGCCCGGCATGGTGTGGATCTTGAAACCGCGGTTGTTCCAGCGGACGTTCTTTGCGATGAGTTTGCCGTTATCGTCGAAGAGCGGCTTGTCGCCGTAAACACCCCTGACCTTGTGTTCGAGTTCGAGCTTCGGGCGGTCGGCGCGCAGCACATCCGGACGATCCTGCCACTCCGGCGGGATTGTGACGTTCGACGCAAAGTACATCGTATGCGGCCGCAGCGTCATCGAACCGGGCTCTTTCACCGGGCGGCCTTCCCAGCTTTGAACGTTCGCTTTCGCAAAGACCGGGGCCAGCTCGGGCGCGAGCTTTTCATCCCTGTCCGTCTCCTGCCAGACGACGAGAAGCGGACCGTAATCGCTCGTGAAAGCTGCGGCCTTCTGGTTGCCGAACCGGTAGGTCCCGGTGATTCCGATCTTTCCGGCCAGCGCCCGGTCGAACGTCGCCATGACCACTGCGCCGAGCACGGGCTGGAAGTAGGGGCGGCGGCGGAAGATGCCGGAGCAGTGATTCAGCGGGGCTCCCCCTTCGGTGTGCAGCTTCAGCGTTTCGCGTTCGACGAGGTTGAAGGGTTCGAAGAACGCGATCTGTTCGGCTCCCTGCCGGACCATGCTGAAGAAGTCGAGCATCATGCGGACTGTCCGCTGGTTTTCATTCAGCTTGTAGGCCGCGTCCGTGTAGCGGATCAGGCTCGCATGCCACTCGGAGCTGACCCACGGATGCGGCTCGCTGCCGTATTTGCGGTCGAGCGCATGGAACGGCGCGATGGACTGTCCATGCCCGTGCATTGCGAAATAGTCGAAATACGGTCCGGCGCCGAGCTTCATGATCGCTTCGTAAAACGGCAGATAGCGCAGCGCCATGCCGCCGATCCAGACCTTCGATTCCGGCTGGAGCTTCTTGATCGTCTGGTAGGCGGATTTGAGCAGCATGACGTAATTCTCCGGCGTGTCGTGCCAGTAGCAGGAGTAGTTGCGCAGATGCGGCTCGTTCCAGACCTCCCACGTGTCGACGCGGTCGCCGTAGCGTTTGACGAGCTGCCCGACGAAGTTGGTCCAGTCGTTCACATCTTTGGCCGCATAGGCGTTGTAGGCCCAGACGTGGACGACGTAGCGCGTGTCGTCCGGCGTGTTCGACGCCCAGCGCGGCGTGCCGTAGAAACAGATCACCGGCTTGATTCCGGCTTTCACGCACTTGTCGACGAGACGGTCGAGCCCCGCCCAGTCGAACTTTCCCTTTTCCGGCTCGATTTCGAACCAGGTCACGTGGAAACGGGCGAAATCCGCACCGGTGCGCCGGATCAGCTCGACTTCGGTTTCGCCGCGGGTGCTGTTCGGGGAGTAGCCGACCTGATAGCCGAATACCGGCGGTGTGGCCGTACCGTCGCTGCGGCGCGGCGGAATGACTGCGAACGCCTGCCGCTTCTGCTCGTAAAGGCCGATCCGGTTGTCCATGGCCCGCTCCATATACTCTTCTCCAAGTGAAATGGAGCCGTTCGGCGTCTTCGCCTCGAATTCGACGTAATAGAGTCCCGGCTCCTTCGGCTCGTATTTCCAGCCGTTCTTTTCGAATTCGGCGGCGCTGACGGTCACGGTGTCGAGCAGCTCGTTCTGCTCGTTCGTGACCTTGCCGGTGACCGAAAGCGCATCCGGCGGCATGACGCCTTCGGGCTTGAATACGACCGGCTGCCCGGGCGTGAACCAGTTTGCGAACTCACTGCCGCGGACTTTGGCGAAGGTTCCGGCCGTGACCGGCAGCTTGATCCGGACGAGCCCGAAAAAGAGCTTCCCGGCCGGTGTGCCGCCGCCGCGCTTTACGGCGAGCGTAACCCGGAACGATTCGGCGTCGGCCGGAAACGCGGAGGCCGGCAGTTCGTGTTTCGCGGTGTTCCAGCCGGCATTCTTCTTCACCGGCAGGAGGTATTCGACCGGCTTCGGCAGCGGTTTGCCGTCCTTGTCGTAGAAGGTGATGCGGCAAACCGGCTCCCCGCCGGAGAAATCGTCGGACGGACGATACTGCACGAGGATGTTCCACGGCCGCAGCGGACGGTAAACCGGCGTCGCCGCATTGCTCCAGCCGACCTCGCCTTTGGCCGGCACCGGCACGGCGAGCGAGTGGAACTGCGGGGAAACCAGCGTGAACTCCTTCGTGATGCCGCCGCAGTCCGCATCCGGTTCCGTTCCGGAGCGGAACCGCGTCCAGCCGGCCGGGACCGTGGCGGAAAACACGTTGTTGCGGAATTCTCCCTTGCGGAAATATTCGTCCACCACCATCGTGTCGGGCTTTTTCGCCGGAGCCATGAGCCGGTAGTTGCGGATCTCGAAAAATCCGGTCTGCTGCCAGACCAGGAAGTCGAGCGTCAGCTTGCTGCAGCCGTCCGGCATCCGGTAAGAGCGGGTGAAGCTCTCCCATTTGTCCGGGTTGAGCTGCGTCATCGGCAGCAGGTCGATGCGCTTGACGCTGCTCTCCGGAAAATTCATCATGACCAGAAACTTCACATTGCCGCGCGCTTCGAACGAGACCGTGAACTCATCGCCCGGAGCGATTTCGACTTTATTGCCCGCGTTCAGCGCCGCCGGACCGTCCGCAGTGAGCGCCTCGACCCGTATCGAGCCGTCCGCAGTGCGGTTTGCCTTCGCATTGCCCCAGGCGACGCCCAGATCGGCCTGCTTCACCGTTTCGACCAGCTTTGCTCCGGAGGCGCTGAAAAGCAGTCCGAGGCAGCAGGCCGACGCCAACATCGATTTTCCGAACAGATTTCTCATTTACCGAACCACATATAACTTGCATACGCACCGCTGGAGAGATCGATCTGGCCCGCCTGGGTGCTTGAGGCGTGGCCGTCGAGGTAACACATATTCAGGATCGAGCCGCCGTTATGGCGCGGCTGTTCGTCGCCCTCGGCGAAGGAGAGGGCGCCGGTATTGGCCCGGAGCCGGGCGCCGGGACTCAGCAGCGCCGCCATGCCGCCGCGCTGGAGAATCGGATGGATGTAACTGTTGTAGGAGCCGTTGTCCCCGATGTACAGGATTTCGCTCGGGCGCCGGAAGGAAGTCAGTTTCCGCTGGATGACCGTACTGACATCCCAGGCGTTGGTCAGCTGCATATGGAGATTCACACTGTAGGAAAAGGCATAGATGTTGTGATCCTTCGGATAGTTGCTCGACGGACAGCGGAAAACGGTTCCTCCCTCGAAGGTCTTCAGGATAATCTCGTTTCCGGTCAGGTCCTGTCCCTGTCCGGTGTACCGCCAGAGCAGCGGCAGCCAGGTGCTTTCGTTGTCGGTGAGGCCGTTGTTGCCGTTGGCCCGCACGGTGTAGTCGTCATTGTCGCCGGAGTACATGGCGGCATAGGTTCCGAGCTGCTTGACGTTGTTCATGCACTGGACCGTTCTGGCCCGTTCGCGGGCCTGCTGAAGCGCCGGGAGCAGCATGGCGGCGAGGATGGCGATGATCGCGATAACCACCAGAAGCTCGATCAACGTGAAACGACGACTTTTCATGATTCCTCCTTTGCACCACAATATCGTTGAAAATAGCGGGAACGGACGACGACCTGCCTTGAAACTCCTTTGCTGTTTGCTGAATCCCATCTCCGGCTGACAAGCGGATATACGTTTGATCACAGCTATAATTATATTCAGCGGAGAGGGTTTGGCTTGGATTTTTTGATTCGGATGATTGATTTTGCGAAGAAAAATCAATCCAGTCCAAAGAATTTATAAAGAAAAACGGCCGGGACGTTTTATTCCGGCCGACAAATGCCGAATGGGGAAATCACGTCGTACGCAAGTTTCCTGAAGTGAGATTTACCGGGAAAAGCCCGCCTTCGGCGCAAGCGGATGCTTCCGGCGGCCGGAGGTTCCGCACCTTCGGAATCCGCCGGGCCATAGGTCCTGAAAATCGCGCACGGCCGTCCGTCCGTTATTGCAGAAGCTTGCACACACGGTATGAAATCCGCTATTTCCAATTGCGCTGGCGGGCGGCTTCGTAGAGCAGGATCGTGGTTGCGGTGGCGACGTTCAGGGAGTCGATTTTTCCGAGCATCGGAATGCGGACCGGCAGATCGGAGTGCTCCATCCAGAGTTCGGTAAGCCCGGTCTGTTCAGTGCCGACCACAATCGCGACCGCCTGGGTCATATCGACGTCGGTGTAGAGGTTCTCGGTGTGAGGCGTCGCCGCGAGCGTCTTGATCCCGTGCGATTTCAGCCAGTCGTACGCCTCCTGGTTTTCCGCCTCCGCCAGCGGTACGGAAAAGAGGGCGCCGGTGCTGGCCCGGATCACATTCGGATTATAGAGGTCCGTGCATTTGTTGCAGATGATGAGCCCGTCGACCCCGGCAGCGTCGGCGCTGCGCAGGATCGAACCGAGATTCCCGGGTTTTTCGACCGCTTCGGCCACCAGGTAAAGGCCGTTTTCGACCACCGGCAGGTCGGCCAGCGTATGGCGTTTCATTTTTGCGACCGCGATCAGCCCTTCCGGGCGTTCGCGGTACGCCATCTTCTCGAGCAGCTGCGGCGCGACCTCCACGACCCGGACTCCCTCCGAAGCGAGCGTCTCCAGCAGCGGAAATTCGTTTTCGCCGAGAAAATGGGACGGGGAAAAGAAACACTCCAGCAGCTCCATGCCGTACTCCCGGGCGCGGGTCAGTTCACGGTAGCCTTCGAGAACGGTCAGCTGCTCCTTTTCACGCGGACGGCGGTCCCGAAGCTTGATGACGTGTTTGACGGCGTCGTTCTGCGCACTTGTGATCTTGACGAATTCCATGGGCTTTTCTTAAAAATCGTGATTGTTTCAGATGACGGATAAAATAGCATCCGAAGCTGTTTTTTTCCATGATCCGCCGGAAAAAATGACGGGATTTTCCATACGGTTCCCGATCGTCCGGGACCGAATTGCATTTCTTCGGAAAAAATCGTAAATGCCTTGCGCGTTTCCAGACATTTTTGTCGATGCCCGAAAAAGGAACGAAAATAGATGAAATGGCAGAATTCATTTACATTCAATTTGTTATGTGTTGTTTCCGTCCGGCCTCTCCCCGTCTGGCATGGTTTCTGCTGATTTATCGGCATCTCCGGCTGCAACGGCCGCGGGATCATCCAAGGAGGGAACCATGATGAAACATGCAAAAATCCGGAGTCTGTCCGGGGCGCTTCTGCTTGCCGGCCTCGTTTCTGCCGCTGCTGCGGCAGAAACGGACAGACAGCGAACCATTGTATTCACCGAAGACCGCGGTCAGCACTATATGACCAGCAAAACCTACCGGCTCAACCACGTGAAGGCGCACGACCTCATGCCCTACGTGCTCGGAGCCGTGAAACGGTTCGACAGCCAGTCCGATGTGCAGAGTCTCGATTATCTCGGCAAGGAGCAGTACCTCGTCGTTTCGACCTCGGATACGCTGCTGCCGTATATCGACGATATGATCGCCAAGCTCGACTATCCGTCGGCCAAGGTTGACGAAAACGGCATCGGCATCGAAGGCGACGGCATTTACCGCTGGGTTTACTGCCCGCTCTTCCGTTCGAGCGAAAACATGCGCGAAGTCCTGTCGCTGGCGTTCCGTCCGGGCGGATACGGGTCGGGCGCAAGCTTTTTCGATGCGCCGACCAACATGTTCTACTGGAAGAGCTCGAAATCGCAGGGGGAGGAATATCTGAAATTCCTGAAGGCGGTCGACCGGCCGGTCCCGCAGATGACGGTGACTCTGAACGTCTATATGGTCAGCGACAACGATTTCCGCGAGCTCGGCATCGATTACGTCGCCTGGAAGAACGGTCCCGGCGCCGAACTCTTCGCCACCGGCTTCGACTTTACCGACTTCGATTCGCTTTCGAAGATCAGGGATTTCACGAGCATCCTTTCCGAAGGGCCGCTCTCGGCGGCGACCGGCTGGGGAGGGATTATGGTCGCGCCGAATTTCGATGCGACGTTTCTGCGGATGCTGGCGCAGAAGGGGAAGGCATACACGGCCGGTTCTGCCGCAATCACGGTTGTCAATGATTTCACCTCTCCGGCGGCGACCGGCTGGGATGATGCGTCCTACCGGTTCAAATTCGTCCCGCAGTTCCAGAACATCCGGAAGGATGAGGAACAGACGACGACGATCGAAGCGGTAGACGGCGCCGAGTACGCCTTTTACCTGAGCATGCCGGTCATCTGCTTCGGCGAGGACCCGGCCGACCGGGCGCTGACGCTCATGTGCGAATGGAATCTGGCCGTGAACTCCCTTGTCGAAACCGACGATCTCGGCGTCACGACCATCGACAGCAATACGTTCGGTTCGATGTTGACGCTCGAGAACAGAGCCGAAAAGCTCATCGCCTCATTCGACAAGGAAATCGAGGTCGAACAGTACAACGGCATGCCGTTTTTCGGTGACATTCCGGTGCTGAAATATCTGTTCGGCGCCGAAAGCAGGGTGAAGAGCAAAATGAAAATATTCGTCACGATGAAGGCGGAGGCGGTCGAAAACGGCTCCATCGTTCCTCCGGCCGCGGGGGAAGTGATCGAGGCCGCGAAACTCGCCGCCGTAAAGTGACGCGAAAAAGGAGAAATCTGCCATGAAGAAAACGGGAAAACTGTTTTTGATTCTGCTCGGCGCCGGCCTTTCGTTCGGCGCTGCGGCCGAAAGTTGGAACACGCCGACGCCTGCACCGCTGCCGACCCAGGTTCAGCCCCGGCTCAACGTCCAGATCGGTAAGGAGACGGAGGAGATCACCTTCGTCAACACGAACAACGATCCGTTTGTCTACACGAAGGTCTATATCCTCAAACACGCCGATCCGTATGAGATCCGGCCGTACATCATGTCGGCGATCCGCTCGCGCCGGGTCGATACGAACCTGACCAAAGTCGAAGCGGTCAAGTACGCGGACGGAACCGGCATGCTGATCGTCTCGGCCGAGGAATACCGGTTCAAACCGGTCGAGAACGGCATGAGCATCGACGCCATCGTAACCGAACTCGATAAGCCGGACCTGAAATCGGAGGAGGGGCGCAAATACTTCCTCTACTATCCGAAGTATTTCGACTCGATTTCGCTGGCGAAACTGATCCGGCAGGTCGGCATGATCCGTTCCGGCGACAGCGTCGAGCTGGACGGCGGTATCGATGCCGTCCGGGCCGACACGGGGCTCAATGCGCTGCTGTTCTATTCGACCCCGGCTTCGGTCAGGAACATCGGCAGTGTGCTTGAACAGTATGATGCTCCGGCGACCGAAGCGCTGGTTGAGTACAGAATCTATGAGCTCGGCACAGAAAACGACGGCAATCTCGGCGTGGATTTCCAGGCGTGGAAAAACGGTCCCGGCGCCGACCTTTTCGCTGCCGGCGCGCGCTATATGTCCGGCTGGGACCGGTTGGCCAATAATGTGGCGTCGAACCTGATCAGGGAATCGCATTCGAGTTTCATCAATTTCAATCCGAAATGGAATTCGAAGTATCTGGATTTTCTCGTTGCGAGGAGCAAAGCGAAGGTCGTGACCGGCGGGCGGCTGTCGATCATGAACCGCGCCACCGGCATGGTCTCGAACGTGACGCGCATGCCGGTCATCGTCGAAGGAACCGAGACGGCCGGGAACGGAAACGTGCTCAACGAATCGATCGTGGTTTCGGAATGGGGACCGGCCTACACGCTCTCCGCGGTGGACCAGAAGAAGGGGATGGCGATTTCGATCGATCCGGCTTCGTATGACGGCGAGGTCGTCCTGACCCGGACGCAGATCAACACACGGACTTATTACACGCTTTCGCTGAACGACTCCGGTGCGGCATTCGTGCGTGCGGACGGCAGGAACCTCGGCCGCGTTGCGCAGGCTTACGACGCAGCGATCTCGTATACCGACGATACGGTCTCCCCGGCGGTGACGACGACGCTCGACGACTGGAGCCGTGCGTACGCCTATGCGCCGAAGAAGGACAAAACCCGCGTGACGAAGCAGGCCGAATTCGGCTTCACGCTTTCCCTGACGCCGGAGATCAACGGCAGACAGTCGATCGTGAAGGTTTCGATGAGCAACACGAATTTGATCGGCTTCAAAAGCAACGGGGAGCCGCGCACGAGCATGGCGGCGCTCGACACGAATATTCAGGTTGCAAACGACGGCGGAACCTTCTACATCGGCGGGTTGGAGAAGTCGGAACTCGTGCGCAGCGTCAGCAAAGTGCCGTTCCTCGGCGATATTCCGGTGCTCGGCTGGCTCTTCTCGGCCGAGAACGAGACGGTGAAGAAGTCGCAGCTGGTCGCGGTGCTGACTGTGATTCCGGTCGATCCGAAAACACCGGTCCCGGCGGATTTTGCGGAGGAGGCCGGGAAAATCGGCGGCCGGATAAGCAATTTCGGGCTCAGAGGGTTCGACGAAAACGAATACGGCTTCGACCAGTACCTGCTGGACAGGGAGAAATGATCCGGCCTGGAGCGCCCCTGCGGAAATGGGGCGCTTTTTTATTTGTTCCGCCTTGATTTTCAAAAAACAGCGACTATTTTAATAAAGAATTACCGAAGTGGCGGAATGGCAGACGCACTAGACTCAAAATCTTATAGCGTTGAGCTCGGAAATTGCCGATATTCGGTTTAAAGCATGTGCCGGGGTGGCGGAATGGCAGACGCAGTTGACTCAAAATCAACCGGTTACGACCATGCGGGTTCAAGTCCCGCCCTCGGTACCAGATTCAGATGACGGGCGGTTTTGCAACCGCCTTTTTTTGAGCCCGTTCCACGGCTTTTCATCACGGCAGGACAGGAGGCTGAACCGATGATTTACGATTCGATGAAAAATTTTGCGGCCTACCGGAAACTGGCTCCGGAGGCATGGGAAAAGGTGTCGGCGTTTCTGGCCGGCTGCACGCCGGAGACGCCGGCCGGCCGCTATGAGCTCGACGGCGACCGCGTATATGCGATGGTGCAGGGGTACGAGACGCACGATGCGGACCCGGACAAGCTCGAGATTCACCGGAAATACGTCGACATCCAGCTTCTGCTCTCCGGCGAGGAGTCGATCGTCTGCCGCTCCGTCGCCGGTTTGAAGGAGACGGTTCCGTATAATGCGGAGAAAGACATTGCGTTTTACCGGCTTGCGATCGAGCAATCGGTTCCGTTGACGCTCGTTCCGGGCAACTTCGCCGTATTTTTCCCGGAAGAGGGGCATATGCCCGGCGTGAGCTGCGCCGGGGAACTCTACTGCCGCGAGTGTCCGGTGGCCTCCGAGCAGCCGTATCCGCCGACGCCGCCGCGCCATGTCGTGAAGGTTGTCGTCAAAATCGCCGCAAACGCGTTTTAACCGAAACAACCGCACCACAACAAGGGGGCTGCTGCAAAATCTCAAGGTATGCGGCAGCTCCCTTGTTCACTGTACCGGGAACGGCAGCGGAGGGAGTTCAGCGTGGACACTCCTCGTTGCGCATGAGAGAACAGCTGGAACGGAGTTCTCCGCTGCGGCGGTCGAAGCCGGCCGCCACGATTCCCGCCGGCGTCTTCAGCCGGTATGTTCCGAAGTCGAGCGGTCCCGGCTGCGGATCGAAGGAGAATTCCCGCCAGCCCGGCGCCGTCGGCTGCAGCCCGAAGAGACGACGGGGAATCACATTGCCCGGAGCGCTTCCCCACGGGTGGACGAAGCTCATGTTCGGTTTCAGTTCCGGATTCCACGCTTCCGTCGTCACCGTTGCCCCGAGCCGGATCATATTGAGCCAGCTCCGGTCGGAATCAGCGGTCATGAGTTCGATCGCCCGGTCGGCGCGACGGCACTTGAACAGGGCGTCAAGGTAGAACTGCGCGCCGTAGACGCTGCACTTCATGCCGGAACGGTCGATGAAATCCGCGACACGCTCCAGCCGGTCCGCCCCGACCAGATCGAAAGCGACAGCGAACATGTTCGTGTGGAATCCGGCATGGCGGCTCTTCGAATTGTCGACGAAGAGCTCCTGCTCCGGGTCGAACAGCCGTTCGTTGAATGCCAGCTTCACCTTTGCGGCGAGGGCGGCGAATTCGGTGCAGTCCGCTTTTTTCCCGAGATAACCGGCCAGTTTGGACAGACTGTCGAGCGACCAGTAGACGAAGGCGTTCGGCACGGCGTTGTCCGGCCCGAATTCATAGTTGTCGCGGCAGGACTGCGGCCAGTCGACGATGACCCGCATCGGGAACTCCGGCACAAGGCCGTCCCGCAGCAGCCGGTGGAAGCTGCATTCGGCCGTCAGCCGCTCGTAAACCTGTTTGAGCAGGGCGCGGTCACCCGTATGCATGAAATACTCGTAGACGACCGGCGCCATGAAAAGCCGCCATTCACACGGCCAGGTATAGTGGTTCATCTGGTAGAGGATCGTGCGCCGCGCCACGCGGGTGCGGGCTTCGACCGAAAAGTGGGTCAGCATATTGATGTAGGCATCCGCCTCGTAAGCCATGCGTTCACGGCTCGGACAATCCTGATAAACGTCGAGCGTCGTATACTTGACTGAGTTTTTGCAGAGCTGCCAGACCTGTCCGAGTCGCGGATCGGAACAGTCGAAGGCCGAATCGCCGTCGTCGAACGGTGAGTTCAGCGCCAGTGCCGCGATGCTGCGCGGAATCAGTTTGCCCGGATAGCCGACCAGCTCGGCATAGCGGAACGAACGCAGTCCGAACTGAAAGAGCCGCGCGCCGCCTTCCGGGAAACTCCAGCCTTCCTGATAACAGTTGCCGGTCCGCATCTGAAAGCGGACGCCTCCGTACGGCAGCAGCTCCTCGCCGAGCCGCACTTCGACGAGGGCGGCTCGGCGGCAGGCGAGTTCGAGCGAGCCGAAAATCGCGCGGCCGAAATCGACGACGATGCGGCCGTCGTCAAGACGCTCAATGCTGACCGGAGCGATACGGGTCTCCTGATATTGCGGAATCTGCGCCGGTTCGAGCGAATACGCCTTGTCATCCGCGAAACAGACGGCCTGCTCCCAGGCCGAATCGTCGAAATCCGGAGAAAGCCAGCCGTACGGGAAGCGCTCTCCGTTGATATGTTCCGGCTGTTCGCCGGGGCCCGGACTCCCCTTCGGAAACGACAGTGCGGGCTTTTTCCAGCAGACCGGAGAGAAGATATCATTGGCCAGCAGAACCTTCCAGTCCGGACCGGTCACGAATTCGCGGTACGAGCCGTCGGTGAAGTCGATGCGGATGGAGAGCGCGAAGCCGAACCGTTCGCCGCGCGACATGACGCCGACCACATTGACGCCTTTGTGAAGAATGCCGGTCAGCGGGAAATGGGTTTCGACGGTCCGGGCGGGATCGACGGGACGTGCCGGACCGATGCCGGCCGTCCTGCCATTGACGAAGAGCCGGTATTTGAGGAGACTGCCGGCAAGCAGCCAGTTGTGTTCCATACCGGGAATTTCCATCCACGAGGGGCAGGCGTAGGAGTGTGGGTCCGCGATCACGGCAGCGAATGCGCCGGATACGGGTTTGTCGAGAACAATCACTTTCCGGCAGAAGGCATTGCCGGGACCGCCGATGAAAAACATAAACCGCTCCTGATATAAGATGAATAAACATTCCGGTGTCCGGAATAATATAGACCGGAAACAGCGGATTCGCCCGAAGAAATACCGGTTCTCGATGAAAAAAATGGATTTTTGCGGATTTGTCCACCGGTATGAAAAGCCGTTCCGCTTCCGTCGGATTCTCCCTTCCGGCGCCGGAGAGGAAAAAAATCCCGGAAAAACATCGATTCAGATTGGAAAAAAGCCGTAACCGCGTTATATTAAGGTCAAACGCTGGTGCACCCGTAGCTCAGCTGGATAGAGCGTCTGCCTCCGGAGTAGAAGGTCATGAGTTCGAATCTCGTCGGGTGTACCATTTTTAAGCTCAAAATGAGGTCGTGAGGTAAAATTCACGATCTCTTTTTTTGTGTAGAAAAAGCAGAATTTCCCCCTCAGATTTGCGAAAATTTTGCGAAAGCTGTTTGAGGCAGACATTTACGGTCTTGAAGTAGCTCTCACAAGGAAGTTGCTCGTTCCATTCCAGAAATCTTCTGAAATGGAAATCTCTTTCCTAATGTTATCTTCCGATTTTCAAAGCGGCAATCTACTGCCTTACAAATAAAATTTGACTTTTTAAAATACAATGCTATATTATTTAGTATGTCATAATTAATATGGCACGAAAAAAAGTAATTCACAGAGCACAAGGGGTGCTCTGAACAACCACACCGAATTGCTTATCGCCTCGGCGGTAGCATTGGTTCGTTGTTCAGAGTGCCCTTTTTTTGTGCTCCCAAATGGGAGAATAAAAATGAAAAATGTAAAAAGTGAAAAATGTTCAGTGCCGTCCCATAATTCTTTGAAAT
>ENA-UERG01000076-UERG01000076.1-human-gut-metagenome-genome-assembly--contig:-NODE-76-length-84569-cov-81.583298_pt1 | contig 84569 bp, 70 predicted proteins | sample MGYA00242954_ERZ507954 | MGnify/ENA primary metagenome ERZ507954 (study PRJEB26167, sample SAMN06115478) | human gut metagenome | host: Homo sapiens | place: China:Sichuan | collected 2015-01-21...
TTTCGCGCAGGCAGTACCATACTTAGACCAAAAGTTTATTGTAATAAATAAAGCAAACACCTCTGTAGTGATAGTTGGCGGTGGCACAATAAATAGAAGAGGCAGTACTACCATTGGAACCTCCAGCCTTCCGAACGAGGTTGGAACAAATCAGGAGGCGATTGTAACGTGCACCCTCAAAACTACCACTAAAAGCAGTGGCAATAGCTGCACAATAGTATGGGATGGCTATGTTTATGGATAATTTAAAAGAACAAGATATGAAGAAAATAGTTAGAGGTAACGATTTCACGTTGCGCATACCGGTAAAAAAAATAGTCAATGGTGAACAGGTATCGTTCCCGTTGACTGATTGCACGGACATCGCGGTGCACGTCGTTAGCCAGTACAAGCGTACCGCACTCCCCTACACCATCGACAAGGAGTCTAATGATGTGCTTTTGGCTGACGTTGACGGCACAACACTGTCGTTAGGCACATACGCCTTAGAGGTGACGGGCGTATCGGAGGGTGCCAACTGGCGCAGCTTCGAGTATGAGCAGTTCGCCATCGTTGACAACAACGCAAGCAGCGATACCGTGTTTGAGGACAACACAGCCGAGGGTGACACCAACATCGAGGACGGCAACGGAGATAATGCCAACAAGGGCTGCATGGATGTGAAGATTGAGGGCTTTGCCGTAGACACTGCGCTTGTTGTCCTCCCTCCTGTGTCCGCGCGAGCGACCATCATCGAGCTTATTGCCAATGCCGACGCTGCCATTGCTGCGGTAAGAGAAACGGAAGCAGCTGTTAAGGCGAGCGAGGGTGTACGTGTGGAGAGTGAAACACTCCGCAAAAGCGCAGAAGAGCAGCGTGCGGAGAGTGAAGCTACACGCCAGACAGCGGAGACACAGCGTGCGGAGAGCGAAATGGAACGTATAGCCAACGAGGAAGCGCGAAAAGCCAACGAGGAAGCACGTGTAGCAGCCGAGGAACAGAGAGCCGCTGCTTTTGACAAGATTTCGGAGGCTGCGAACGCTGCGGTCAGCAAGACTGACGAAGCCATAAAAGCCGTTGATGCTGCGATAGAAAAGGCAAACACCACAGAGAACGAGCGTGTCGAAGCAGAGGCTACACGCAACCGCGAGGAGGGCATACGTCAGGAGTCGGAAACCGAGCGTGTACGACAGGAAACAGCGAGAGAGGCTGCGGAAGCAACTCGTCAGAACGCAGAGGTGGAGCGAGAAAAGGCTGATGCCGAGCGTGAGAAACGTGTATCCGAAGCAATATCCAATACGTCTTCTGCCGCCCAAACCGCCACTGACGCAGCAGCCGTGGCAACAGAGACAGCCAAGAAAGCTATGGTTGCGACTACAGAAGCAGAGAGAGTAAACGCAGAGCTAAGGGGCAACGTGCTCGTAGTGACCGATAGAAATGGCGATGTCAGCACTCTTGACTTCGAGCAGTGGGACTTGGAGGAACGGGTGAATATCACCATTACGACATCTGTTGCTGGAGTAAGCGTGAAAGGCGTGGCGGTAAACGTCTTCCTTAATGGCTCTTCGGCATTCACGAAATACACCACGGATGCCGACGGCAAGGTGTCGTTCACAATCCCGAGAGGAACGATGTACAGAATAGCTTTTCAGGAGTTGAAAGGCTGCGACCCACTTCCCTCTCTTACCTATACCGCCGCACTGAGAGTACGCGACATAAACGTGGAGTATAAGCCGATAAGCGACGAGCAAGCCTCTGTGATAGTAACGATAGACAAAGCGGAGAACGGAAGTGTAAGTCCGTTCGGAGGCGTGGCAGTGACCTGCGCCATTGCAAACGGCGACACCATAACAACGGAAACCGACAGCGAAGGAAAGGTGACGTTCCGCGTGCCATACAACAAGAAGTACAAGATTACCGCTGCCCAAAAAGATGGCTATTATGCTTTTCGTGGTGTGTACGAGAAGAACAATGTGGCAGATGTGGCAGAACATAATCTTTACTTCCACTACTACCCTACTACGTCAGGCGTGTTTATTCTTGACGCTACGGGAGCGCAATATACGGCGGATGAATGGCAAGCGGCTGGTAAGACCGCGGAAGAGGCAGTCCTCATAAAACTCGTGACGCAGAACCTTGCTAATGGCAACAACTGTTTCGGGTTCTCGCCCGCAGCCTTGCAAGCCGGCTATCCAAATAGGCAGTGGTGTACACAGAATACGCAGTTCAGCAACATCCCTCTAAACGGCAACGATGTAAAAGATGCACTGTACTACGATGGCGTAAAACAGTCAAAACTTGTGCGCGAAGAAGCGGAAGAGCGTGGACTGTCTATACCTCTATTCACTTACGCCTATGAGCAGACGGTAAACTTGGCGGATGTTCAGCTACATGGCTTTATTTTGACGGTTGGACAGATGAGGGAAGCGAATGTGAACAAAACTCTTGTGGACGAGGTGGTAAGGATGCTGCATGGCAGTAATGCAAAGTTATTCAGTTTGTTATTCTCTCAAAGGAAATGGACATCGACGCAGACCGGTGTCACGGATGCTTGGGCCTTTAGTTCCAGTCCGGGCGGTCACCTCAAGTCGAACAGCAACATGGCTCTGCCGGTCTTCGCTTGTTAATCTCTTTTTCTCTCCGTTTTCCGCGAGCAGCGAAAATTAATAATAAATACAAATAAAGACTATGAAGAAAACTATTGGTTTTGTCCGCACGTTCATCCCTGCGGATTTGTTTAAAAGGGAATATGCGTTGGGAGGTCTAACCATTTATCACATCGACGAGCAGTTGAATGTTGAGATGAACGCATACGAGTGTTGGGAGTGTTCGGTACGGAGTGGCGAATACGCGCAGGACGAGGTTATGGCTGCGTTCGAGGAGTTTAAGGCAAAGCTTGCAGCATCAGAGCTTGCGACAGCGAAGGCGCAGAAGATAGCGGAGATAGATGCCTACGACACGTCAGACGCAGTGAATAGCTTCTTGGTGGACGGCACTAAAATGTGGCTCGACAAGGCGACACGTGTCGGTCTTATGAACTCCACTACTATCGCTCAAAGCTCTGGGTTGGAAAAGGTCACACTGTGGTTTGGCGATACGCAACTGATACTCACCTGCGACAAGGCGATAAGCCTACTCTCTGCAATTGAGATGTACGCTGTCCAGTGCTTTGACACTACGGCAAGACATAAAGCAGCAATAGGTAATCTGACAACCATTGAGGAGGTAGAGAAGTATGACATCACAGCAGGCTACCCCGAGACATTGGAGATAACAACATTCGATTAACAACAAAAATCAAATAGTATGGAAGTAAAAGTAAAACGAATAGCAAAAAAGGAGACGTACACAATAGGTAAGATGTACGTCAACGGCGAGTATGTCTGCGACACTCTTGAAGACAAGGACAGAGGACTAACATCTAACATGTCGGTGGCGCAGATATGCGGAGTGAAGATTAAGGGCGAAACCGCCATACCGACGGGCAGATACCTCGTAGACATGAAGACGGTGTCGCCAAGGTTCGGAGGTCGGGCGCAGTATCAGTTTTGCAAGGGCAGACTGCCAAGGCTGTGTAATACGCCTGGCTACCAAGGTGTGCTGATACACTGCGGTAACACGTCGAAAGATACGGAGGGCTGTATCCTTGTCGGCGAGAATAAGGAGAGGGGCAAGGTGCTAAACTCAACGGCGACGTTCCGTAAGGTGTACGCGAAGCTGAAGGCTGCGGACGAGAGAGGAGAACAGATCTGGATAACAATCGAGTAAACACAATGGAGATGGCAGGAAATATCACTACAAGTACAGGCAAGGCTTTCGTGGTCGGCACCATGAGCACAGAAGCACTTACCGCATTATTCGATTTACGCTGGATGCTCGTTCTTATTGTCGTTCTCATCGTCGCCGACTTTTGGTTTGGTGTGTCGGAGAGCCTAAAAAAGCATGAGCACTTCCGCTTTTCGCGAGCAGGCAGAAGAACGTGCAACAAGGCGGTGGACTACGTTACGTATCTCATACTCGGCTCGGTGCTCGGTTTGGCTATCTTCGAACCGCTCGGCTGGGCTAACCACGTAACAACAGCGGCTATCGGTTTGGGCTTCGGCTGCATCTGGGAGATTGACAGCATCGTAGGACACGTATGTGCACTGCACGGAATTAAGAATACATTCTCCATCAAGCGGTTTATTATCTCGCTCATCAAGAGCAAGAATAAAGATATCGGCGAAGCGGTGGAGGATGCAGTGGATAACAATAAAAATTAACGGATGTGGATATAAGAGAAATTCTGATGCTACTGAACTGCATCATCTTGGGAGCGACAACGCTCTTTATTTTCTACAAGGCAGACAAGCTCGATGCGCTCGATGAGGACTGTGACGAGAACGTGCGCAACAGACAGGGCACAATCGGTTGGTTTGTGGCTTCGGTGTTCGTAGGCGTTCTTGCACTGCCAGTAATGGTGCTGCGTGAGATTTATCAATGGAAGCGTTATAAGCTACCGGGTATTGAGTGGGACGATATTTGTCGCTACGGCTTCACTATCATCGTCGGCTCTATGCTGCATCTGCTCCTGCTTGTGGTAACGAGCTGCACAACTCCGAAACCTGTTGTGTTGGAGCGAGTGATTAACAAGACGGACACGTTGTATAAGACCACCCACAAAGCCGATACGTTCCGCATACATGACTCTATATATGTCGAGAGTTACATGATAGGAGATACAATATACAAGACAAAGAACGTGTACAAATGGCGTGACAGGGTGAGCGTTAAGACGGACACGATATACAAGTCTATCCTGCGAGCAGACTCGATACCAGTGCCGGTGCCAGTTGAGCGTAAGGCGACATGGTGGGAGCGGACGCAGATGTTCGCAGGCAAGATAGCGGTCGGAGCGGTGGTACTATGTTTAATCTCGCTACTGCTTTGGCTGATACACAGAAGAAGATAATATGTTGATTGGTTAGTTATTAGTTTTTTAGTTTAAGGTAAATTGTTTTTAGGAGCCTTGCCCGTCCGTGATGGATAGGCAAGGAGTTTAAGTGAACTACCCATGAGCTAAAGACTTGCGTTTTTTACTGTGTTTAAATAAATATAAATAAAGACAACAAAACATACAACTTTGAAAATAAATGACTAACTTGCATCAAATAAAACTAATCAACGTTATATTAAATTAAATAAAATCAATATGAACGATGATGATAAAAGGATGTTTCTTGCTCTTGTGAAGGGTAAGGACATATCGGAGATTATGTCTTTGCTGGCAGAGTCCGGCAATCAGTATTCACGCAGAATATTGCGGTTTTTCCGCTGGTTCTGCAAGTGGGCTCCAATACTCATAATGACGGCGCACATGTACGGCGTGTTTGACTTTAGCCGCAATCCAAAGGAGATGTTTGAGGTGCACAAGGCGAACTATGCGTTCATCTATATCATGGTCTATATACTGCCAATGGTTATAATTCTTGCGTCACGCTTCTTCTGGCTGTGTTGGAAGTATCGCATACCGTTCTTCTACTTCTTCGGTGTCAACTCCATACATCTTGTATATTGGAACTGGTACACGACCAACGAGATGGTAATGGCACACTTTGCAATCATGGCGTTTACGCTGTTGTTGTATATTTACGGAGCTGTCGACTGGTTTTGCTGTAAATCAAAGCTCGGCAAAAGAATGTTCAGTTAAAACAGGTATGCTATGAGAAAGATTTTCGGCTACAAGATGCTCGGCACGTTGTTGCAATCGCTTGCCAATTCGTGCTTTCAGGCGGACGAGCAGCAGCGCAACGGCGAAAAAGTGACGGCTTGCGGTATGAGCGACGACGATATAGAAACACTCTGCCAGGACATACTTCCTAATATGCTCAACCCGATGATGAGCGCAGAGGAAGTGAAGGACAGACTTTGCGTTAGCGATGCAACACTCAATAGAATGGTAAAGCGTGGCGAGATACCAAACGGTGAGTGCAAGAAGCGCGGACACACACGGTACTGGAAGAAGTGGGACATTCTTCACTTTTTAAAACACAAGAGAGGCAAGTAAAGAGGCTTCTCTTTTTTTGTTTCCATTTCTTTCCAATTCTTCAAACATTGGAAAGAATATTTTACAACGTGATAGTACCGACTATCACCTTATACAACTGATTATCAGCATAATACAAAATCTTTGAGCGTGTTATAACATTATCCGTCGTAACTCGCTAACTTTGCGGTGTAACGTTACAATAGTGTTTAGTCAACTAAGGTAAAATTTAAAAAAAAGATTGTATTATGTCTGAGTCAAAAACTTATGTATTCGGCAATGAAGGTAGCGGACAGGGTGGCATGATGAGTTTGCTCGCTCCTCTGCTTCAACAGAGAGGTCTTGACCCTAATCTTCTCCTTGCCATGAACAAGAATGGCAATGGTTGGGGCGACGGCTTCATGTGGGTAATTTTCCTATTCTTCCTCATGGGTTGGGGCGGTAATGGTTGGGGTGGTTTCGGCAATGGTCGCGCAGGCGGTATTGCTAATGAAATCAACAACGACTACGGTCGCTCGCTCCTTATGGACGCTATCGGTGGAAACAGAAACGCTCTAAGCAACCTTGCTACACAGCTTAACTGCACCGAAGGTCAGATACAGGCGGCTATCTCGGCTCTTACCTCGCAGGTTCAGGGTGTGGGCAATCAGGTCGGCATGAGCGGTATGCAAGTTATCAACGCTCTCCAGCAAGGCAATATGCAGATTGCACAGCAGCTCGCTTCTTGTTGCTGCGAGAACAGACTTGCCACATGCCAGCAGACCAACACCTTGCAGAACGCCATCAACGGCGTTGCGACAAATCAGGAACGCGGTTTCTCAAGTCTTGCCTTTGAGACACAAAGACAGACTTGTGACCTCGGCACTACTATCAAGAACAGCACACAGCAGATTCTTGACGGACAGCGTGCCGCAGAGCTTCGAGAGATGCAGGACAAGTTAGACCATCTGCGCGAGGAGAACTCAACGTTCAAGTCGTCGGCTATGACAAGTCAGATTGTAGGTCAGGCGGTCGCTCCTATCAATGCGGTGTTGGCAGGTTTGCAGCAGGAGGTTGCAGGTATCAAATGCAAAATGCCCGAGACGGTGACGTTAAATTACGCACAAGCAACCGCCGTTCCGAACTGCGTAGCAGCTCAATACGGGCTTTACGGGCTGAACGGAGCTAACGGCTTTTGGGGCTAACCATGTAACTGGAGGAACGACTATGATTTGGGGTTATCCTTTTTCATGGGTCAACAGAAGAGGGTCGGCGGCTATCGGTTCTACCGGTGTGTCGGTAGGCACAAGCGGTGTGGTATTCTCATTCAGGAACCATGCCTTCTTGAATGCCAATTACAGAGGTACGGTATTCGTAAATCTGCGACAGGCAATACCGACAGGCACAACGACCACGCTGCCGATACTCTTTGAGACCAACGGCGTAACGCAGGCTGTCACCAAGTTTGGAGGTGCGGCTCTTACGGTTGCCGACGTAGCCGGAACTGGCGTATATCAGCTCTGGTTTGAGAGAGATACTAACACCCTTCAGCTAATGACGGGTATTGTTTAACAACTAAATTGCGAATTGTATTATGTTCAGTGGACTAAGAACAAGCAGCATATTCTATGTGCTTGAGAAAGGTGAAGAGCCGACATTGAAAATCGGACAGGTGGTAAGCGTAAGTAATCCGCAGCCGAAGTTCCCTACCTATCAACCAGGGCAGTTTTCAGCGCAGCCTATTGAAACGGTTGTAGATGTGAAAGTAAAGCTGCCCGACGGTGAAGCAGAGTTCAAGCAACTGCCTTCAAACGGACAGATTGCCAACTCGGGCGATGTGGTAGTAAGCGAAAGTCGCGAAGCGATGATTGCCGAAGTGGAAGCGATGTTACGACACTCGCAGGAGGTGCTTGCAAGCAAGGACTATCACGAAAAGGTGGTATGCAACTGCGAGAAGATAATGTGTGTTCTCAATCCTCAGATTGCCAAAGACAAGGAGCAGGAGCAGAAAATATCTCAGCTCGAAACCAAGGTCTGCGGCATGGAGGGTACTTTGTCAAACATAGAAAGCATGTTGCAAAAGGCACTGAAAAAGTCAAACAGCAATAACTAAAATGCTTGAGCTATGTATATGATTGAAATCACAGAGAACAAGATGGGTGAGCTTGTTGAGAACGTAGAGAAATGCTTGCGCTATGGCGGCAAGGCAATGGCGTGTCTTGACAGCTTGCAGCGTGGCGAAGGTCGATACGGTGAGCGTTCACCTATGCCCGATTATCGCGATGATTGGCGATACGAGAACGAACGCCGTGAGCGCGATATGTACGATGATGACGATGACGGTCGCTACGGAGAACGACGCGGCGGTTATCGCGGTCGCAGACGCTACTAAGTAATTAACCCGACTGGTGGGGAGGTTCGCTTCCCTGCCAGTCCCTTAAAACCTAAATATTATGGGAAGATGTAAGATGCCTTTGGATATGTACGACTTGAAGCCCGAAGGAATGATAGCATATCTAAGATACAACGGCTATCACTTCAACAAGAAGATGTGTGAATGGGCTGTCAAGCAAATGCGAATGATTAGTCCAACTACGGGCAAGGAGGAACGTTTGGAGATGCTGTCAAAAGAGAAAGTCGAGGAGATGTTGCAAACGAACGGCTTACAGCTTGAAAACCTCGTCGGCTACGACCATGTATATGTGGCGAATATGTGCAGGGCAGACTTCTGGGGCAAGTCAATAAAGGACGAGCAACAAATGGCGCAGTATGTAAAAGATATGGTTGATGATACAGACCAGAAGGACGGCTTCATCTTCAACCGCTTCTATGCCGACTGCTGCCACAACGGTATGCCTATACCTTGGGAGGACTTGTTATGATTAGGCGTGATATAAGGCTCGACAAGTACGACTGGGATGTGCGTTGCTTCATTGGATATGACAGCGACGACGCGGTGTATCTCTGTAACGAGCTTATGACTATTGGGTGTGGCAGCGAAGCGGCAAGCAAAGCCTACCGTCACTTCATAGGCGGTGGCGAAAGCAGAGGACTCACCTACTCCAACGTTAAGGACAAGGTGAGCGTGGTTACTATCGGACACTCAGAAGAAGAAAGCGAGATGGTGAATACAATCGGTCACGAACTGCTGCACGTTACGGCGCACATCTGTGAGGCGTACGATATTGATATGAGCGGCGAGCAGGCTTGCTATATCATGGGAGAACTGTGTGAGAAGATATTTAATTTCTTTTGAATTATGGATAAAATCAATTTTAAAAATACTGGCGCACCCACACATGATTTGTCGGGTGCGCAAAAATGCGAAGTCCGTGGATATTACACAGACGATCATGGTATTATACATTATGCTCCTAATTGGGATATTTCAATGTTAAAGTTTGCTTATTCTAAATACGATACGATACAGAAAAAATTTGAATTCCAAAAATTCTGCTCCGTAGTTAAAATTGCTACCAACAGGTTCTATTTTGTTTTCATGTGTTGCTATCCTAAATTGTCAAACGAAAAACTCTTTGACATGATATTACATGAAGTGTGCGAATAACACAACCATGTAACCAGCTGATAATCAAGTAATTATGTTTAGTATTTTTAACTATAATATTCGTTAGTATATTTGTATATACTACATATTATTAGTACCTTTGTATATGAAAACAGGTGCATTTAGCTAAGATGACACCGAGATAAAACCAATTAAATTCGCAATATTATGAACATTATTAATGTAGCAAAATTCTTTGATTGCATGGCAAGAGGGGATATTGCATTTTCAGTAGATGATGTAATGACCGACTTCGAAACACACTTCGGAGTAAAAAATGCATTGCCGCCATGTGCAAAACATCATGAAGCAACGAAACATCGCGAAGGAACATATCTAGCTGTATATGTAACTAGTGACTCTTTGGATGAAGATGTCCTGATTGATGCTTTAAGGATGCACATGAAAGGTCTTACATGGTGGTTGTTCGAATCACCATACGGAGAGAACGAAGTAGTTTATATCGTAAAATTAGATGATGATGATGATGAGAACTAATTTATATGTTGTACGCGATGACGGCGAGTATGATTACAAAGGTGGCTTCAAGACGTTCAAGGAGGCTAATGATTATCGCCTTGAATGCCAGCGCCAGTGGATGAATCACATTGATTTTGTGATATTACAGATTTGTACACGTCAGGGGATGTTAGAAAGAGAAATTAACCTAACTCGAATAAGCAATGTAGAAAGGGATAAGATCCTCTCTGACTATGGCATACCGATGGAATAAGTTTAACCAATTAAGCAATAAAGATTATGAACATGAATTTAAATGCTAGTGCTGCAAATATGGTAGCAACCATGGAAGCAGCGACGGAGGACAAGTTCTTCGATTTTGAGAAAGCAAAAACCCAGGAGATAACCCTCGAACAGCTTGGAAGAACATACCGTGAGAATGATGTGTATGGTTATCCTTTGAAGGGCATATATCACTACGACCTTTTTAACAAGGTAATAGCTGAGTGTGAAGATGTGGGCTATAACGTAGAGGTGTATGATATGTTCGCAGCACAAAATAGGGATAGAAATCAGCCCGGCGTTGTGAAGCTTCCACAGGTAGAAGCGCAGAAAGGGGAGAACGCAGTTGAAGCGCACATTTTAAGAAGAGTTTTCGCTAATATCAGAATCACGGATTTTGATGACGGCGAAACCACAACGAACCTTGCTGTAGCTTTTCACCAAAAAGGAATACAGATTGGATTCGGCCCGAATGTTATGATTTGCCATAACCAGTGTCTTTTAAACCCCGAACTCTACATGTCTACATACTCAGAAAAAGGAAGAAAGGGTAGTGGAATCGAGCTATCTACAATGCTTGATACATTGAAGTCCTGGCTGGTGGATGCGCGGCATATCGTGGAAACGGATAGAGAACGCATCGAAAAGATGAAAAACACGCGTGTGTCAGCCGAACAGATGTTCACTCTGATAGGGCTTATGACTGCGATGCGTGTCAAGTCAGATACGACGCGTAAGTCGATACGAGAAAACATCACATACCCTCTTAATCAGTCACAAATAACCGTTTTCACCGAAGATATGCTTGAAGCATATCACACAAAGGAGGTTGTGACTGCTTGGGATATGTACAACTCTGCAACGAACATGTACAAAGCAAACAAGATGGATATCCCGGCCCTACTTCCACAAAACAGAGCATTTGTTGACTTTATAAATAAATATGTTATAGAACTCTAATCAACACAAGGAGATAGGCTAGTCTACCTCCTTGTTATATAAGACATAATCAATAACCTTTCTATTAGCAGCGTCTATATTGGCAACACTCTTGTCAATATAGATTGCTGTTGTCCTGTTTCCATGCGAATGTCCTAAAGCCTCAGCAATAATCTCTTCTGGTATTCCAATAGAGAAAGCTATTGTCGCCCAGGTGTGCCGCGCCCAATATATTGAAAGTGATGGAAAGAAAGGCTTATACTTTATATGATAACTGAATTTCCTATTATGTTTAGTCTTCTCGTCGTTCTTTATTTTTACAACATCACCTATTTTTTTGTATGCCTTGTTTGCCTTACCTACGAATGTTTTGTATGTTGTCATCTTCTCGGTAAAGTTTACAAGTTGGTTAACACCTTTATATTTACTTATTATCTCCATAGCCTCAGATTCAATTTTTATGCTATACATTCTTCCAGTTTTATGTCTTTTGTACACGAGACGACCATTTATAACATCACCATCAGTACAAGCACACAAGTCTACGGGGTTTATTCCTATCAGATAAAATGTCAGCTTAAAGTAGTCCAAATATCTTTCTTGCCATTTCTCTACTTTGTGTGAAAATAGACACCTTAACTCCTCAATTGTCAATGACCTTTTCGTCGTTTCTTCTGGGCTAATGTTAAATTTTCTCATTGGATAATGACTTGTAATCTCATTATCTATAGCATCGTTGAAAACAGCCCTTATGTTTCTGAGGTGTATATTACGAGAGTTTTTTACAAGACCTTGATTCTTCAAATGATTATCGAAACCTACAAGCCACTCTTTAGTTATCTGTTCAAAAGATAGACTTGGCGCATATTTGTCGTATTCTAATATCTTTTTTAGTGTAGTCGCATAGATTTCCTTCGTTCGTTCTGCTATACGGCTCTCTCCAAAAATACGGAAGCGCGTAATAAACAAATCGTCATTTTTTACGGATGGACTAATGTGTTCCTGTATTTTCTTTTTTATTTGTGTGATTGTCAATCCTGTTAACTCGCCACGCATAGACAGTTCAAGAATAGCGTTGTCTATTTGCACCTTTTTATTGTTAATATATGAGGTGATTAACTTTCCATTTGGAGCATTCTTAACTTTTTGTTTCTCTGCATCCCATTGTGACTTTGAAAGCTTAACGTCCAAACTTATATATGTAGATTTACCATGGCTTGTTATGCAAACCTTTAATGGGGATGCTTCATTTTCTTTTTTCCCCCTTGTGTCTAGATATAATTTAGTAGTAGCCATTTGCGAGTTATTTGCAAGTTATTTTATTCAATATTGTTCATATTTGTGCAATAATGTTCAATGTGTAGTAATGGTCACAAATAAAAAAAACATTGGAAATCCCTTTTTATAAGGAAAAGCCAATGTTCTTATCAGGTCGGGATGACAAGACTCGAACTTGCGACCTCACGCCCCCCAGACGCGTGCGCTAACCAACTGCGCTACATCCCGTGCTTTTGTAAAGCGGTGCAAAGGTAAGCAATTTCGGTGGTTTAACAAAATTATTTGCCAACTTTTTCTTGTCAAATAGTGTTTAATCGTTATTCTACTGATGCAGTGTTGCCATCAGTGCTACTTCCGTGCTTTTGGGTTAATCCTCCTTCTGAGGATAAGTCATATTGGCATCGGTAATAACATCGAGCACCTCCTCGCAGTACTTGCGCGACTCCCAGCGAGCCATTGGCAGGTCGTGGAGCAGCCAGTTGCCGCAGTCCTGCGGTGCTGCGCCAGGTATCTCGCCCTCAAAGTCAGCCACGAAGCGGAACGTGCGGCGCATGAGGTCGACGATGTCACTCGGCTGGAGGTCGCCACGCATAAGCAGATAGTTGCCCGTGAGGCAGCCCATCGGTCCCCAATAGACGATGCGGTCCTTCCACTCGGCATCATTGCGCAGATATGTAGCAGCGAGATGCTCGATGGTGTGTAGTGCACCTGGGTGCAAAGCCGGCTCGCGGTTGGGTTCCTTCATGCGGATGTCGAAGGTTGTTACGGTGTCGCCACCTACTGTGTCTTTGCGCGAGACGTAGATGCCGCGCAAGAGGGTGCTATGATTTATTGTGAAGCTTGGTATTTTTTCCATTGTTTTACTTTTATTTTAGGCGGCGTCTAAGCCGAACTAAGCCTTCTTAGGCCTTTCTAAGCCTTTGAACTTTTGCTAACTAAGCCCTCCCCGACGGGGAGGGTTGGGAGGGGCTTTATACTTTTTCAAGGAACGCCTTTGTCACCTCGAACGATCCTTCAGCCATGCGCTCCCAGAAGTCGTAGTACATCTGTGCCTTATGGTCTTTGAGCGGTATGTCGCTGATGATGCGGAAGCTGACGAACGGCGTGTTGTAGATGTGGCAGGTCTGCGCTATTGAGCAGCTCTCCATGTCGACTGCCATAGCCGTGGGGAAGTCGTCAAGGATTTGCTGCATCTTCTCGCGCGAGTTGACAAACCAGTCGCCGGTGACGATGAGTCCGGCGTGAACGCGCGTGTGGCAGTTGAGCGATGTGGCGGTGGCTACGAGGCGTGCATCGCTCTCGAAACGCTCAGGCATTCCGAGCACCTGCCCCATGGCGCACTCGTCGCCACAGTAGACATCGTGATAGCAGCAAGCGGTGCTCACCACCACCTCACACACCTCAAGACTTGTGTCGGCACCGCCAGCTACACCGGTGGAGATGACGAGGTCGGGGTGGAAGGCTGCTATCAATTCGGATGCTCCCACCGCTGCGTTCACCTTGCCGATGCCACACTTCTGCATTACTATCTCGTTGTCGCCGATGCTGCCCACCACGAATGTGCGACCGGCAACGGTCTGTTCCTTCTTGTCGGACGCAAGCGTTTGCAACTGTGCAAACTCCTTGTCCATCGCTACTATAACACCTATGCGCATTACTTCTTCACCTGGATTACGAGATACTTGCTTGTTGACCAGAAGAGCTGCGGATTGCTGATGCGCAGAACGTACTGCTTATTGGCATCCTGCTGCAAGGTGTACGAGCTTGACGGGTGCATGGTGAGAATCTTAGCCGACTTAGAGTAGAGCTTTATCTCCTTCTGCACGCGGATATCAATCTTTGTGAAGTAACTCTTGTTGAAGTTAGCCTGCAGCACCTTCGAGCCGTCGAGGATGCGCTGTTCCTTCAGTTCCTTCTTTGTACCGAATACGAACCACGCGGTGTTGAGCTGTGCATCCTGATCGTTGATGGTCTCCGTCTTCTTAGACGACTCCTCTTTCAGCGTCGAGACATTCTCGTTAAGCCCTGTTATGGTCTTGTCGAGGTCGGCGATGTGTATGTTTTTAGCGTCGAGTTCGGCGCGCAACTGCTGCAACTGCTGCTCTTTATCGTTGATTTGAGCAACGAGTCCTTCGATAGTGCGACGCAGCTGGTCGCCCTTAATGCTCGATTCGCGGAGCTGCTGACGCAACTTCTCGAGCAGAGCACGGTTTTGCTGCATTGTAGAAGAGATGAAGCGCACGTCCTCCAGCATCTGCTGACGGCTATTGGCACCCTCTCCCGACTTAGCCACTATGACACGGTTCTCCGCCTCACTTATCTCGCGCAAGCCGGTCTGAATTTGGTTGAATGTCTCCATCATGTCGTTGATTTCGCCATCCTTCTGCGAGATGATGCGCTGGAGCGAGTCTACCTGCTCTTCATCTTGATTTGTTTCACCCTTCGATTTGTTCGTAAAATCGCATGATGTTATAGCAAGCAACATCATTGATAATAGTACAAAAGATAGTTTTTTCATATTATTCGTTTTGTTGTTATTTCTCTATTCTTCGTTTCTAAACTTCTTCTTTTTAAACTCCTCGGGCGCAGCTTCGCGCAGAGCGTAGCGCTCCTTATTGCTCAGCTTCGGCTTCTTCTCCTTAGCCTGTTCTTTCAGTGCCTTGCGTGCCGATATGTCTACGCCAGCGCAGCCTGCCACTACAACGACAATCTCGCCACGTGGCTCGGTCTGCTTGAAGTGGGCGATTATCTCTGCGAGCGTTCCGCGCACACTCTCCTCGTGCAGTTTTGAAATCTCGCGACACACACTCGCCTGACGATCGTCGCCAAAGAACTCAGCAAACTGCTCGAGCGTCTTCACCAAGCGATAGGGCGACTCGTAGAATATCATCGTGCGTGTCTCTGTCTGCAGCGACTGCAGAAGCGTTTGTCTACCCTTCTTCTGCGGCAGGAAACCCTCGAAGCAGAAGCGATCGCAGGGCAGACCCGAACTGACGATTGCCGGAACGAACGCCGTAGCACCGGGCAGACACTGCACCGTGATGCCAGCCTTAGCAGCCTCGCGAGCGAGGAAGAAACCAGGGTCGCTGATGCCCGGCGTACCGGCATCGCTGATGAGTGCTATCGTTTCGCCAGCTTTTAGACGGTCGACAACTGAAGCCGTAGTGCCGTGCTCGTTGAACTTATGATGCGACATCAGCCGGTTCTTTATATCGAAATGCTGAAGCAGAACGCCCGATGTGCGAGTATCCTCGGCGAGCACCAAGTCGGCTTCTTTCAATATGCGAATGGCACGCATCGTCATATCTTCCATATTGCCCACCGGAGTAGGCACAATATATAATATACCCATATTGTGGGCAAATATAGCTATATTAATCAAGAACGGCAAAAAAACATGTCGTTTCTTTGCAATTTTTAAAACGTATTCGTAAATTTGTACTCACAATGAAAGCAAATTTAGAGGGCGAGAAGTATCGCCAAGGTAGAATCGAAGTAGTGTGCGGTTCGATGTTCTCGGGCAAGACCGAGGAACTGATACGCCGCATCAAGCGAGCGACATTCGCCCGCCAGAGAGTAGTTATATTCAAGCCACAGATAGACACACGCTATTCTGAGGAGGAGGTGGTGAGCCACGACCGCAACGCCGTGATGTCTGTGCCACTCAGCACATCGAAGGAGATACTGGAGTACGTGCAGAACCACACCACCAGCACCGAGGGTTACGACTTCGACGTGGTGGGCATCGACGAGGCACAGTTCTTCGGCATGGATCTCGTAGAGGTGTGCAACCAACTCGCCAACAACGGTGTGCGCGTGATTATCGCCGGCTTGGACATGGATTTCCAGTGTACGCCCTTCGGGCCGATACCGGCTCTGTGCGCCGTAGCCGACGAGGTGACAAAGGTACACGCCATCTGCGTGAAGTGCGGAGCACTCGCCTACGTGAGCCACCGCCTTGTGCACGACCAGAACCAGGTGCTCATTGGCGAGCAAACCGAATACGAACCGCTCTGCCGCGAGTGCTACAAGAAAGCAACAAACAAATAATTATATGAGCGAAGAAAAGATTACACTCGACAAAGTGATACGCTGGGCAACAGTAGCCGCCATCAGTATTGCCGTCTTTGCCATCACCGACTATCTGAGCAGCGTGCTGCTACCCTTCTTCATCGCATGGTTGCTGGCATACCTGCTCTACCCGATGGTGAAGTTCATACAGTATCGTATGCACATAAAGATACGTGCCATAGCGATTATCATCGCCATGCTCGCCATTCTGTCGGTAATCGGACTGCTCATCTACTTCATCGTACCACCGATGGTGAGCCAGTTTCAGAAGCTATACGAGTTCATACTCCACTGGCTACATCAAACCACACACACCAACGACTTCTCGCGTATGGTGAAAGACTGGGCGGTGCAAAACCAGGAAGCGATAGAACGCTTCTTCAAGAGCAAGGACTTCAGCGACACACTGAAGACGGCAATGCCGAAGGTGTTCTCTGTGATAGGACAGACAGCCAACATCATAATGTCCATCATCGCCTCGTGTATCACACTGCTCTACACGTTCTTCATACTACTCGACTACGAATTCCTCACCACCAGCTGGGTGAAGATATTCCCGAAGAAGAACCGCCCGTTCTGGCAAGAACTGGCTCAGGACGTAGAGCGCGAAATGAACAACTACATACGCGGACAAAGTCTCGTGGCACTGTGTATGGGCATCATGTTCTGCGTAGGCTTCAGCCTCATGGACTTCCCCATGGCTATCGGTCTGGGCATACTCATCGGCGTGATGGACCTCGTGCCCTATCTGCACACCTTCGCACTCATACCCACCGCCTTCCTCGCCATGCTCAAAGCTGCCGACACAGGGCAGGACTTCTGGATGGTGTTCGGACTGGCGTTCGGACTATTCTGCGTAGTGCAGATTATCACCGACATGTTCGTCACACCGAAAATCATGGGCAAGGCAATGGGACTCAACCCTGCCATACTGCTGCTCTCGCTCTCGGTGTGGGGCACACTGCTCGGCTTCATCGGACTGATTGTCGCGCTGCCACTCACATCGCTGATCATTGCCTACTGGCAACGCTACGTGACAAAAGAACACCTTAACGAAGACGAGGACAACACGCAAAAAACAGTAGAAAGCCAACAGAAATAGAAGAAAAAGGAGCGGAAAACGCAAAAAACAAATAAAATATTTGCGTATATTACAAAAAACCACTACCTTTGCACTCGCTTTTGGAATACAAAGCAAATACGGAGACTCGCTAGCTCAGTTGGTAGAGCACAACACTTTTAATGTTGGGGTCATGGGTTCGAGCCCCATGCGAGTCACGAAAAAGAGGATACAGCTTCGGTTGTATCCTCTTTTTTTGTTTAAGTGTTTGGTGCTTTCCTACAAAAATCGTATCTTAGCAATCTGAAACAGAAGACCTATGGCATTCGAAAAAGAAATAAAGGAATACGACGACTTGCGGGACAGATACCAAACGCTCGTTGTCGACAGAATGGACAGAGAGGAATACATCACGTATAACGAGGTGCTCTTCTCCACCCACTCGTGCGCCATCGAGGGCAACTCGTTCTCTGTTGACGACACGCGCGAGCTGAAGGAGAAGGGGCTGGGGATGATTCTTGCCAGCAAAACGCTGTTCGAGGCTTTCGAGATGCTCGACCACTTCGAGGCTTTCGAGTATATGGTGCAGAACCTTCAGCATCCGCTCGACGAAACGCTGCTGAAGGAGATTAACCGCCGCGTAACAAGTCACACGCTCACCTACCGTGCGCCCGACGCCACTCCAGGCGAATACACGACAACCGACATGGCTGCCGGCGACACCGTGTTCGGCGACCACGAAGAACTAATAGCCCGAGTGCCGCGACTGCTGGAGTCGACGGAGCAGACCATTGTTTCTGCAGCCACACACCCTATGGTGGTTGCCGCCCGCTTCCACGGCTTCTACGAGTATCTGCACCCGTTCCGCGACGGAAACGGCAGAACAGGTCGTCTTGTGAGCAACTATATCCTGCAGCGCATGGGCCATCCGCTGCTCATCATCCCATCGGAAGCCCGACAGGAGTACATCGCCGCCCTACGCATGATTCGCACCGAAGCCACCGACGAGCATCTCGTACGCTTCTTCTTCAAGATGGCGGTGAAGCGGATGCAGGAGGAGATGAAGCAGAAGGAAGCGAATACCAAGCGATTCAGCACATTCCTATTCTAAAGCAATTACGCGGTACGCAGCACGATAGTGGCAGAGGACGCCACTGAATTCTGCACTTCAAACATCGGACTCCGTACGCCGCCCAATCAGATTCCGTACGCCACCCAATCGGATTCCGTACGCCGCCCGATCAGATTCCGTACGCTACACGATGACATTTCATGAACAGAAGGATGACATTTCGCGAACAGAAAGACGAGACGGTTTGTGAATCAGACCGACTCATCGAGGTCGTATAGCACGAGCGAGCCGAGCACAACCAGTGCTATCGCTATCATGAGCGAAGTATGGAACAGCGTTGTCCACTCGGCTGACGGGGGGAAGGAGACGGAAGCGGGAAGCGAGAGCGAGAGCGAGAGCGAGCCAACCCTATCCTGTATGGCGTGAGCCACATCGCCGAGGAAACCGCCAACCGCGCCACACACGCGCAGCTTGAGCAGTTGAAAACCGTTGACGAAGAAGAAGACGGCAACGCAGACCGCTGCCATCGCTGCCGTCCACAAGCGGTAGAGACGGTAGCAGCGGGTATCCACTTCCTCGGGCAGACGGCGCATGAGGCGGTCGGTGAATCCTTCGTCAGCGATATCCATACGAGCGCTGTCGGCGAAGAACCGCTGAAGAAGCGCCTCGTCGACAGTCTCGTCATAACTTATTTTATTCTTTACATCAGTCATAGCATGATTGAATTTTTACGATGTCTTTTATTTTCCACCTACATTTAAGGCCTAAGAATATCCGTTCTGCCGCAGGAATGCGGTAAGTTTCTGCTTTCCGCGGAAGAGATGCGACTTCACCGTACCCTCCGCCATGCCCGTTATTGCGGCGATGCGTTCGATGGGATAGCCGTCGACGAGCTGTAGCGTGACGCATGTGCGCTCAGCGTCGGGCAGACGGGCGAGAGCACCGTAGACATCCATCCCGAGCGACCGGTCGGTGCCGGCTGCGGCAGGGCGCGCTGCGTCGAGGTTGTCGGCAGACGGGCGCAGCCGGTGCCGATAGTCGTAGAACACGTTGTAGGCTATGCGGAAGAGCCATGTGGAGAACGCCGCCGAGCCGCGAAACGTCCCGATGCTGGTATAAGCCCTTATGAAGGTGTCCTGCGCGAGGTCGTCGCTCAGCTGCGCGTCTCCCAGCGTCTGGTGGAGGAAGAAGCGCCTTATAGGCGACTGATACTTCCTGACAAGACGATCGAAAGCCGTCTTGTCGTGAAGCTCAGCCACCTGCTGTATAAGAGAGAGATCGTCGTTAGTATCCTTCATATCGTTCTGTCTTTAAAAGAATGGGGTCAATGGTCGGTTTCGTCCTCGTCGTCGCGCTTCTGCCACGGCATCTTACTGTCGTAGTTGTACTTCACCATGAACATCTGTCCGAGTCCGATGCACGCCACAAGAGCACCTATGCCCATGAGCGACTGCATACCAAAGAACCAGAAGAAAATCATGAGTCCGGCACCAATCGACGTGTTGCGCACTCCGCGGCGCCACATATACTCGGGCGACTTCTTGCTGAGCGGTTTCAGTTCGTCGGTGAATGGTTCACCCTTCTCCATAGCCATCTCAGCCAGTCGCACGCGGTCTTTGTGGCGGCGCATGAAGTAGCGTATGACGAGCAGAACGACAATGATAGGCGCAAGGAAGCATAGCAGCATCGGCACGAAAACGCACAATATAAGGAAGAGCTTTACGATCCATCCGGGCAAACTGTTGTAGAACGAGAGCAGTTCGTCGCGACTGACAGGGGCGTCGTTGTCGAACGTGGCTCCGCCGTTAGCGGCAGACGCCGTGTCGGCAGTTACAGTATCCGAGTAAGCCACTACGCCCTCCTCGTCGGTAGCGTCCTTGTCCTTCTTGTCCACCATCTGCGTGTGCGGACGGTTGCGGTGAGACTGCTGTGCGGCGGAAGCCATAGGAGCCGCTGCACTGAGCGTGAGCAGCATTGCCATTAAAAAGATTGTCTTTTTCATATCTATTCGTATTTTTTAGTTGTTTCTATATGTTTGACTGATAATGAAAGCGATAAGTTGCAAAGCTACAAAAAAATTCTTCGGAATATGGAGCGCGTTAGCTACATTTTTTGTATCTTTGTATCTGCTTCTATGTCATACATTATAAACTACACATTATTATATAGTATAATATCACGGGTAAAACAGGATTGGAACCCACGAAGCAGAACAGAACTTTAGAAAAAACGAAACTTACAGATATGAACGACTTTAGAAAATTCGCAACAAGTAGACTCGGCATTAACGGCATGATGCTCGACGACGTGATGAAGGCTCAGGCGCAGTACCTCAACCCGTACATCCTTGAGGAGCGCCAGCTTAACGTGACACAGATGGACGTGTTCTCGCGCTTGATGATGGACCGCATCATCTTCCTCGGCACCGAAATCAACGACTATACAGCTAACACACTCTCGGCTCAGCTGCTCTACCTCGACTCAGTAGACCCAGGCAAGGACATCTCTATATACATCAACTCGCCTGGCGGTAGCGTGACAGCAGGCCTCGGCATCTACGACACCATGCAGTTCATCACTTCCGACGTGGCTACGATGTGTACAGGCATGGCGGCTTCGATGGCAGCAGTGCTGCTCGTGGCAGGTCAGGAGGGCAAGCGCTCGGCACTGAAGCACAGCCGCGTGATGATTCACCAGCCGCTCGGCGGCGTGCAGGGTCAGGCTTCGGACATCGAGATCGAAGCACGCGAGATACAGAAGTTCAAGAAAGAACTCTACACCATCATCTCCGAACACTCGCATACACCGTTCGACAAGGTGTGGGCAGACTCCGACCGCAACTACTGGATGACAGCCGAGGAGGCGAAGGAGTACGGAATGATCGACCAGGTAATGATACGCAAGAAGTAAAAGAGAAGAGAAAAACGAAAATGCCAAAGAAAGTATGTAGCTTCTGCGGAAGAAGCGAGAAGGACGTAAACTTCCTCATAACCGGAATGAACGGCTTCATCTGCGACTCGTGTGCGCAGCAGGCCTACCAGATAGTGCTCGAAGCCGGCTTCGGACCGGAGGGAACACGTAAGAACTCGGGCGCGTTCGACGTGTCGCTCAACGACGTGCCGAAGCCAACAGAGATAAAGGAATATCTCGACGAATACATCATCGGTCAGGACGATGCAAAGAAGTATCTGTCCGTAGCCGTCTACAACCATTACAAGCGTCTGCAGCAGCACACGGAAGGTGCTGAGGACGACGGCGTGGAGATAGAGAAGAGCAACATCATCATGGTCGGCTCGACCGGCACGGGCAAGACTCTCCTTGCACGCACCATAGCAAAGCTGCTGAAGGTGCCGTTCACCATCGTCGACGCTACGGTGTTCACCGAGGCGGGATACGTGGGCGAGGACGTGGAGAGCATACTCTCGCGCCTGCTGCAGGTGGCTGACTACAACGTGGAGGCAGCGCAGCGAGGCATCGTCTTCATCGACGAGATAGACAAGATAGCGCGCAAAGCAGACAACCCGAGCATCACACGCGACGTGAGCGGTGAGGGTGTGCAGCAGGGACTGCTCAAGCTGCTCGAGGGAACAATGGTGAACGTGCCGCCAAAGGGTGGACGCAAGCACCCCGACCAGGACTATATACACGTCGACACACGCAACATTCTGTTCATCTGCGGTGGTGCATTCGACGGCATCGAGCGCAAGATAGCACAGCGTCTGAACACTCACGTGGTGGGTTTCAACTCGGTGCAGAACGTGCGCAGCATCGACAAGGGCAACCTCATGAAGTATATCCTGCCGCAAGACTTGAAGTCGTTCGGCTTGATACCCGAGATTATCGGACGCCTGCCGGTGCTCACCTACCTCAATCCGCTCGACCGCGAAGCACTGCGACGCATCCTCGTAGAGCCGAAGAACTCCATCATAAAGCAGTACACAAAGCTCTTCGAGATGGACGGCATCAAACTGGAGTTCGCACCAGACACATTCGACTTCATCGTGGACAAAGCCGTTGAGTACAAACTCGGTGCACGCGGACTGCGCTCTATCGTGGAGTCAATCGTGATGGATGCCATGTTCGAGGCCCCAACAAAGAACATCGACAACTTCACCGTAACGCTGGAGTACGCAAAAGCGCAACTGGAGAAGTCAAATCTACAATAGTATCCGAAAGGATATTAAGAACTTTATATTACTATGACTGCTACAATTAACCTCAACGAACAGCTAAAACACCACTTCGGGTTCGACTCGTTCAAGGGCGATCAAGAAGCTATTATACGCAATCTGCTTGAAGGCAATGACACATTCGTGCTCATGCCTACAGGCGGAGGCAAGAGTTTGTGCTATCAGCTGCCGTCACTAATCATGGAAGGCACCGCAATCGTGGTGTCGCCACTCATCGCGCTGATGAAAAACCAAGTGGATGTAGTGAACGGACTCAGCGAGGAAAGTGGCGTGGCTCACTATCTGAACTCGTCACTCAACCGCGCTGCCATCAATCAAGTGTACAAAGACGTACACGAAGGACGCACCAAACTGCTCTATGTGGCACCGGAGTCGCTCAACAAAGAGGACAACTTAGAGTTCTTCCGTTCGTTTAAGATTTCGTTCTACGCCATCGACGAGGCGCATTGTATATCGGAGTGGGGACACGACTTCCGCCCCGAGTATCGCAACATACGCCCCACAATCAACAAGATTGGCGCAGCACCAGTCATAGCACTCACAGCCACTGCCACCGACAAGGTGCGCATGGACATAAAGAAAAGTCTCGGCATCACCGACGCTAAGGAGTTTAAGAGCTCGTTCAACCGTGCCAACCTCTACTACGAGGTGCGCCAGAAGACGAACGACATCGACAAACAGATAATAAAATTCATAAAACAACACCCTGGCAAAAGCGGTATCATCTACTGCATCTCGCGCAAGAAGGTGGAAGAACTGGCAGCCGTGCTGAAAGCCAACGACATAAAAGCCGCTGCCTACCACGCCGGACTCGACTCGGCAACACGCTCGCAGACGCAAGACGACTTCCTAATGGAGCGCATCGACGTAATCGTGGCTACCATAGCCTTCGGCATGGGCATCGACAAACCCGATGTGCGCTTCGTGATACACTACGACATACCGAAGAGTCTTGAGGGCTACTACCAAGAGACAGGACGCGCAGGACGCGACGGAGGCGAAGGTATATGCATCGCTTTCTACGCCTACAAAGACCTGCAGAAACTGGAGAAATTCATGGAGGGCAAGCCCGTGGCGGAGCAGGATATCGGCAGACAACTGCTGCAGGAGACTGCCGCATACGCCGAGACATCAATGTGCCGACGCAAGGTGTTGCTCCACTACTTCGGCGAGGAATACACAAAGGAGAACTGCGGCAACTGCGACAACTGCCTGCACCCGAAGGTGCAACGCGACGGTCAGGAGGCTCTGCTCATCGTTCTGAAAGCTATCATCGCCGTGAAGGAGGCTTTCCGCCAAGACTATATCGTCGACTTCGTGAAAGGACGCGCCACGGACGACATCGTGAGTCACCACCACGAACAACTCGAAGAGTTCGGTGCTGGCGAGGATATGCCCGTGAAGATATGGAACCCTGTGATACGCCAAGGCATGATAGCAGGCTACATACACAAGGATATCGAAAGCTACGGACTTCTGAAGATGACAGCCGCAGGCAAACGCTACGTGAAGAACCCTACACCATTCACATACGTAGAGGACACCGATTTCTCGGAAACCGAGGAAGAAGCAAGCGAAGCAACAGCTTCTGCGCTCGACCCAACACTCTACAACATGCTCCTCGACCTCAGAAAGAAGACCGCACGCAAACAGAACCTGCCGGCATACGTCATCTTTCAAGACGTATCGCTCGAACAGATGGCAACGATGTACCCCGTAACGCTCGAAGAGCTGCGCAACATTCAGGGCATCGGCGTGGGCAAGGCAAACCGCTATGGCAAGCCGTTCTGCGAACTGATTAGCCAGTACTGCAAAGACAACGAGATAGAACGCCCCGAAGAGCTCTTCGTGCGCACCGTAGCGAAGGACTCAATGAAGAAGGTGAAGATAATACAGTATCTCGATCGACGTATGCCACTCGACGATATTGCCTCAGCACTTGGACTCGACTTCGAGGACTTGCTCAACGACCTCGATGCCATCGTCTACAGCGGAACGAAGCTGAACATAGACTACTTCCTTGAGGACGTGATGGACGAGGACCAAATAGACGATATCTACGAGTACTTCCGCGAGTCGGACACCGACGACATCGACACCGCACTCGACGAACTCGGCGACTACGAAGAGAACGAAATACGCCTCGTGCGCATAAAGTTCCTCTCCGAACAAGCCAACTAACACAGCCAAGGGGTGCAGTCAGGGGGTGCACTTGTCTCAAGTGCACCAAATATATTTAACAGTGCACCTATTGTGTTGGTGCAGTTGAGACAACTGCACCCCCTTAGGAGACAACTGCACCCCCTGACTGACCCAAGCTTCCACAAAATCCGTTAATTAGCATTAACGCCACAAATAAATCGACTTTTATTTTTCGCGTATGGATTTTTATTGCTAAATTTGCACGCAATAAATTTTTAAGTTATATGTCATCATTTGTTGCTGATAAAATTGTAATGGACGGTCTCACATACGATGACGTCCTTCTTATCCCCGCTTATTCAGAGGTACTGCCCAAGACGGTAGAGTTGAAAACCAAGTTCTCGCGTAACATCTGCTTGAATGTGCCCTTTGTCACAGCAGCCATGGACACCGTAACGGAGTCGGCTATGGCTATTGCCATCGCACGCGAAGGCGGCATCGGTGTTATTCACAAGAACATGTCTATCGAAGACCAGGCGCGTCAGGTAGCCATCGTAAAGCGTGCTGAGAACGGCATGATCTACGATCCGGTGACAATCCGTCGTGGCAAAACCGTGAAGGATGCCCTCGAAATGATGGCGGAATATCACATCGGCGGTATACCAGTAGTAGACGACGAGTGCCACCTCGTGGGCATTGTCACCAACCGCGACCTTCGTTTTGAGCGCCATCTCGACAAGCTCATCGACGACGTGATGACACACGAGAACCTCGTGACCACACACATCAAGACCGACCTCGCAGCAGCTGCAGACATCCTGCAGTCGAACAAGATTGAGAAGCTGCCGGTTGTAGACAACGAGAACCACCTCGTTGGTCTTATCACATACAAGGATATCACCAAAGCAAAGGATAAGCCAATGGCTTGCAAGGACGAGAAGGGTCGTCTGCGCGTAGCAGCAGGCGTGGGCGTAACGGTTGACACACTCGACCGCATGAGCGCACTCGTAGAGGCAGGTGCCGACGCTATCGTTATCGACACCGCACACGGCCACTCTAAGTTCGTTATCGAGAAGCTCCGCGAGGCTAAGGCTTCGTTCCCGAACGTAGACATCGTTGTGGGCAACGTGGCTACTGGCGAGGCAGCAAGAATGCTCGTTGACAACGGTGCTGATGCCGTTAAGGTAGGTATCGGTCCGGGGTCAATCTGCACAACCCGCGTCGTAGCAGGTGTTGGTGTTCCGCAGCTCTCTGCCGTTTACGACGTTTACTCTGCACTCCAGGGCACTGGCGTTCCATTGATCGCCGACGGCGGCTTGCGCTACTCTGGCGACATCGTGAAGGCTATCGCAGCTGGTGGTAGCTCAGTGATGATTGGCTCACTCGTCGCAGGTACAGAAGAGAGCCCCGGCGACACTATCATCTTCAACGGACGTAAGTTCAAGAGCTACCGCGGCATGGGCTCACTTGAGGCTATGGAGAACGGCTCGAAGGACCGCTACTTCCAGGCAGGCACAAAGGACGTGAAGAAGCTCGTGCCGGAAGGCATCGCCGGACGCGTACCTTACAAGGGAACAGTGCAGGAGGTGATTTACCAGCTCATCGGCGGTCTGCGCTCAGGCATGGGCTACTGCGGAGCCGGCACTATCGAGGATATGCACAACGCTAAGTTCACACGCATCACAAACGCTGGCGTGCTCGAGAGCCATCCACACGACATCACAATTACAAGTGAGGCACCAAACTACTCGCGCCCACAGTAATAAATAATTGAACACAGAAAGAAAGCCCAACAACCACATGGCACGGGTGTGTAACGTATTCGAAACAAAAGAAACGAAACATGCCGCGCTGTGTAGTTATTGGGTTTTCAGCCCAATTCAAATATATAAAAACCGTGGGGAGAAAGCCCCAACAAACAAACAACAAGAAAAGATGAAGGTAAAATCATTGTTGGTAGCAATGCTCGTGGCTGCAACCACAGCGTCGGCTCAGACTGCCGACCCAACTATCATGACTATAAACGGAAAGGCTGTACCTCGCTCAGAATTCGAGTACTCGTACAACAAGAACAACTCGGAGACAGTTGTCGACAAGAAGAGCGTTGAGGAATACGTAGACCTGTTTGTAAACTACAAACTCAAGGTGATGGCAGCCGAAGAGGCAGGCATCGACACGACAAAGGCTTTCCGCGACGAGTTCCGCATGTATCGCGACCAGCAGATACGTCCTTCATTCATCAACGACAACGACGTAGAACGCGAAGCACGCAAAATCTACGAAGACACCCGTAAACGCATCGACGAGAGCGGTGGCATGGTACGCTCACGCCATATCCTCGTCGCACTGAAGCAGAACGCATCAAAGGCGCAGAGCGACTCTGCCCTCGTACGCGCCGACTCTATATACAACGCACTCATCAAGGGTGCCGATTTCGCTACTCTCGCACAGCGTTGCTCAGACGACAAAGGTTCGGCACGCCGCGGTGGCGACCTCTCATGGGCACAGCGTGGATACATGGTGAAGGAGTTTGAAGATGTCATCTTCTCGCTGAAAGAAGGCGAAATCTCCAAGCCGTTCCTATCACCCTATGGTTATCACATTGTGAGAGTGGATGCCAAGCAGAACTTCTTCCCTTACGACACCGTACGCGCAGACATACACCGCTTCATAGAGAGCCGTGGTCTGCGTGAGCATATTATCTCGCAGAACATCGACTCAATAGCTAAGCACTCCGTACCGCAGTGCACACCGGAGGACGTACTCAACCGCCGTGCTGACGAGATGGCGGCTGCCGACCCGGCGCTGAAGAGCCTCATCCGCGAATACCACGACGGACTGCTGCTCTACGAAATATCCAACCGCACCGTATGGGATAAGGCTGCAAAGGACGAAGCTGGTCTCGCTGCTTACTTCAAGAAGAACCGCAAACGCTACAAGTGGGAGAAGCCGCGCTTCAAGGGCATCGCCTATTGGGTGAAGGAGCAGGGCGACGTAGAGGCAGTGAAGGCATCGCTGAAGAAAGTACCATTCGAGCAGTGGCCGGAGCACCTGCGCAAGGAGTTCAACGATTCTACAATACGCATCAAGGTGGTAAAAGGCATCTTCCGTGAGGGCGACAACGCGCTCATCGACAAGGTAGTGTTCGGTAAGGACACCACTGTGGCAGACGTGAAGGACTTCCCCATCTCGGCTACATACGGCGAGAAGCTGAAGGCACCGAAGACATACAACGACGTACGCGAACTCGTGGTGACTGACTATCAGGAGCAGCTCGAAAAGGCATGGATTGAAGCACTGCGCAAGCGCTACACTGTAGTGCTGAACAAGGAAGTGCTCAGCACCGTAAACAAGCACTAAACGCAGGTAGTGGTGCTAAGCACCATAGCTGACACTATACATATTAATATATATACATACATGAGAAAACAACGCAACATAATACTGGCGACATTCGCTGCTGCGACATTCCTCGTAGGCATCGGAGCCAACGCCGGCAGCCACGCCGGTTCGGCACCCGAGCTCGCGCAGGACACGCTCACCACAGAGGAACGCACGCCAGAACATAGTATCGTAGACGAAGTGATATGGGTGGTAGGCGACCAGCCCATCCTCAAGTCGGACGTGGAGATGATGAAGCTGCAGGGCGAGATGGAAGGAATGACCTGGAACGGCGACCCCGACTATATCATTCCCGAACAGATAGCTGTACAGAAGCTCTTCCTACATCAGGCAGAAATCGACTCTATCAATGTCACCGAGGCAGAGATAGCACAAAACATCGAGATGCAAATCAACCGCTGGATACAGCAGGCTGGCTCGCGCGAGAAACTCGAGGAATACAAGAAGATGTCAATCACACAGATGCGCCAGCAGTTGCATGACGACTTCCGCAACAATCAGCTCATACAGCAGATGCGCGAGAAACTCGTGAGCGACATAGCTGTGACTCCTGCCGACGTGCGCAAGTACTTCAACAACATGCCAGAGGACAGCATACCGCTCGTGCCGACACAGGTAGAAGTAGAGATTATCACCAAGCAGCCGAAGATATCACAGGACGAAATCAACCACGTGAAGAACGATCTGCGCGAATACACCGAACGCGTCAACAACGGCGAGACATCATTCGCCACACTTGCACGCCTCTACTCGGAGGATCCAGGCTCAGCACGTCAGGGTGGCGAGATGGACTACGTAGGTCGTGGTATGCTCGACCCTGCATTCGCTGCCGTTGCGTTCAACCTCACCGACCCGAAGCGCGTGTCGAAGATTGTAGAGTCGGAGTACGGTTTCCACATCATACAGCTCATCGACAAGCGTGGCGACAAAATCAAGGTGCGCCACATACTGCGCATACCGCGTGTCTCAGCAGAGGCTACCGACTCGATGCGCATGAAGCTCGACTCGCTCGCTGCCGACATACGCGCCGACAAACTCTCGTTCGAGGAAACTGCGACCGTGATGTCTGACGACAAGGAGACACGCAACAACCACGGACTCATGTCGTTCAACAGCGAGGAGGGTCGCACGTCGAAGTTTCAGATGAAGGATCTGCCCACCGAGGTGGCTCGCAAGGTGGAGCGCATGGAGGTAGGCGATGTGTCTGACGCGTTCCCCATGGTGAACGAGAAGGGTAAGCACGTCGTAGCTATCGTGAAACTGAAGAACCGCATCGCTGCTCACCGCGCCACTATCAACGAAGACTTCCAAGTGTTGCAGAACGTAGTGCTACAGAAACAGCGTGCGGAATTCCTGCACAACTGGGTGGTAAAGAAGATAAAGACCACCTACGTGCGTATGCAGGATCGCTACAAGAACTACAAGTACGAGTACGAAGGCTGGGTAAAATAAGGTTTTGCCTCGTATTTCCCGATGCGCGACGACCGACGCAGACATACGCATCGACCGACGCGGACATCCGCAACGACCGACGCAGACATCCGCAACGACCGGCGCAGACATCCGCAACGACCGGCGCAGATGGTTCGCAGCAAGATTACATTAAGCTTAGAAAGGCTTAAAAAGGCTTAGTTCGGCTTAAAAGCCCTCGGCTTAGAAAGGCTTAAAGAGGCTTAGTTGGCTTAAAGCCCTCTGCTTAGAAAGGCTTAAAGAGGCTTAGTTCGGCTTAAAGCCCTCGGCTTAGAAAGGCTTAAAGAGGCTTAGTTCGGCTTAAAAGCCCTCGGCTTAGAAAGGCTTTAAAAGGCTTAAAGAGGCTTCGGCTTAAGACCCTCGACTTAGAAAGGCTTAGAAAATAATGAGAAAAGAACAATCCCCAATAACCCACAACTGGCATAGAACCGCTCTCGCAGCAGTTCTATGCCTTTTTGGCTTCTGCCTGATATGGGCTTCTGCGGCACCAAAGGGCAAAAAGAAGCGACAGAAAACAGACGAGCGCGTGTACCTCGTACACTCCGATGAGCTCACCTACGACATGTATGGAGCAGTGCCCGATGCACAGATACTGCGCGGCAAGGTACACTTCACGCACGCCGGCGCAGAGCTGTGGTGCGACAGTGCCTACTTCTTTCAGGAAGCCAACTCGGTAGAAGCGTTCGGACACGTGCACTTCAAGCAGGGCGACACCCTCTCGCTCACCTGCAAATACGCCGACTACATAGGTGCGGAGCAGATGATGCACGCACGCCACAACGTAGTGCTCAAGCACCGCACGCAGACACTCTACACCGACTCGCTCGACTACGACCGCCTCTACGACAACGCCTACTTCTTCGAGGGAGGCAGACTCGTCGACGGCAAGGACGAGCTGGTGAGCGACTGGGGCGAATACAACACCGCCACACGCAAGGCTTCATTCTTCTATGGCGTGCAGATGCGCAGCGGAGAGAACCTCATCAACACCGACTCGCTCCACTACGACACACGCACACGTATCGCACACGTTACGGGTCCGTCGACCATCACATCGAAGGGAACCGTCATCAACACCACCGATGCCTACACCAACAGCAAGACAAACATGTCGCAACTGTATGGTCGCTCTACCATCATAGACGGTAAGAAAACCATCACCGGCGACTCGCTCTTCCACAACGACAAGTCGAAGGAGAACGAGGGATTCGGCAACGTGATATACGTCGACTCGGTGAACAAGAACGAGCTGCACTGCGACCACCTCTTCTACAACGAGACAACGGGCTACGGCTTCGCAACGAAGCGCGCTCTGATGGTCGACTACTCGCAGAAGGACACGCTGTACATGCACGCCGACTCGGTGAAACTCTACACGTTCAACATCGAGACCGACTCGGTGTACCGCAAAGTACACGCCTACAACCACGTGCGTGCCTATCGCAACGATGTGCAGGCAGTGTGCGATTCGCTCGTATTCAACTCGCAGGACTCGTGCATGACGATGTACCGCGACCCTATACTTTGGAACCTCGGCAGACAGATATTAGGCGAGGTGATACACGTCTACATGAACGATTCGACGGTGCGCAAGGCGGAAGTGATAGGTCAGGCACTGTCGGTGGAGAAGTGTGACGAGAAGAATCACTACAACCAGATATCATCGAAGCGCATGGATGCCTTCTTCACCGACGGCGCGCTACGACGCGCCGAAGCTATCGGCACGGTGAAGTCGCTCTATTACAACGCCGATTCGAAGGACTCCACGCTCTCCGAGCTCAACTACATGGAGACCGACACGCTGCGTATGTATATGTCGCCAACACGCGAGCTGGAGAAGATATGGGCTTCAAAGGCTACGGGCACGATGTATCCGATAACGCAGATTCCGCCCGAGAAATACCAGCTGCCCGAGTTCGCATGGTTCGACTACGTGCGCCCGAAAGACAAGGACGACGTGTTCAACTGGCGAGGCAAGGCTGAAGGCACCGAACTGAAGGAACAGCCGCGCCGCGAAGCGCCGCTGCAGCGACTTGAGTAGTGCACAGCAAAAAGAAAGTTGAGATATGTTGTAATGTTCGTAACCACCAACCTCACAACATATCTCACCACCTCACCATCTCAACATCTCACCACCTCAACATCACCTCAACATCTCACCACCTCACCATCACACCATCACACCATCACAGCATGTACTTCCTCAACCGCCGCCCTCGCGGCTTCCACCACACCTTCCGCTTCTCAAGCGAGCAGCGCGACCTTCTTGACAACCTTCGCCGCGGCGTACCGCCCGAAGAACTCGCAGAACGTTCTATCAGAGAAGCCGAGCCACCATCGCGTCGCCGCCACAGCGGACAAGTACGTCTGTTAGGACTGCTTGTGATGATCGGTTTCATGCTACTCGCCATCATACTGCTAATGGCGTTGTAGACGAACCCGCAGTTTTAAAGATACACCCTTAGAGAACAGATAACGACATGAACGATATTATACAACTTCTGCCCGATTCGGTAGCCAATCAGATAGCTGCCGGCGAGGTGATACAACGCCCCGCAAGCGTGATAAAAGAGTTGGTGGAGAACTCCATCGACGCTGGTGCCACGCTGATAAACGTGGTTTGTGTCGATTCAGGACGCACCTCAATACAAGTGACCGACAACGGCAAAGGCATGTCAGAGACCGACGCACGCCTATCGTTTGAGCGTCACGCTACATCCAAGATACGCCAAGCCGACGACCTCTTCAACCTTCACACCATGGGTTTTCGCGGCGAAGCTCTCGCCTCTATCGCTGCCGTGGCGCAGGTGGAGCTACGCACCCGTCGCCCCGACGACGATCTCGGCACAGCGCTCAGCATCGCCGGCTCGCGCTTTGTGTCGCAGGAACCCGTACAGTGCCCCGTAGGTTGCAACTTCACCATCAGCAATCTCTTCTACAACGTGCCCGTGCGCCGCAAGTTCCTCAAGTCGAACACCACCGAACTCAACAATATCGTCACTGCCTTTGAACGCATCGCCCTCGTCTACCCCGACGTGGCGTTCACGCTCTACAACAACCAAACCGAGCTGTACAACCTAAAGGCAGGCGGACTGCGCCAACGCATCGTCGACGTAATCGGCAAGAAGATCAACCAACACCTGCTGCCGATAGACATCGACACCACAATGTGCAAGATTAGCGGATTCGTCGGCAAGCCCGAGTCAGCACGCAAGAAAGGCGTGCGACAGTTCTTCTTCGTCAATGGTCGCTACATGAAGCACCCCTACTTCCACAAAGCCATTATGACCGCCTACGAGCGACTCGTGCCCGAAGGCGAACAGATACCTTACTTCATATACTTCACCGTCAACCCCACGGACATCGACGTGAACATCCACCCCACCAAGACCGAGATAAAGTTCGAAAACGAACAGACAGTGTGGCAGATACTCACCGCTGCCGTGCGCGATGCCGTGGGCATGTTCAGCGATGTAACGGCAATAGAGTTCGACACCGAAGGAAAACCCGACATACCAGCTCTGGGCACAATGCCACAGACAGGTGTCAGTGCGCCCAAGGTGCAATACAACCCTACGTACAACCCATTCAACGAGACACCGACAACACACTCAAACGCAGCCCCCGACAACTGGGAGCAGCTGTACGAAGGACTCGGCTCTGCACACACTCGCCAGCAACAGACACCATCACTCTTCGGCACCGACGCAGGAAGCGTCATACAGTCGCGTTCAAACGCTGCAAGCAAATCGTTCGCCGACAACGGCATCGTTCTATCGCAGAAGTTCGCACAAACAGAAGAGAGAAGCACTGTGCCCGAGGGGGCGACATCCGAAGCAACAACGCCCAAACAAGAGACATCGCTACTTGAAGAGAAGTCGCCCACTCACTATCAGTACAAAGGACAATACATTATGACCGCCGTTAAGTCCGGACTGATGATTATCGACCAGTATCGTGCCCACACACGCATACTCTACGAGGGATATCTCGACCAAATGCAGAAGCACCGAGCAAGTTCACAGAAGCCACTCTTCCCCGACACGATACACTTCTCGCCAGCGGATAAGGTGGTGGCAGAAGCCATTATGCCCGAACTACAGAACATCGGTTTCGAACTGACTCCGACAGCAGAGGGCGACTACAGCATCACGGCAGTGCCAAGCGGACTCGATGGACTCGACTATACAGCCCTGCTGCAAGACCTCATAGCCTCAGCACGCGAGAAGACAACATCAGCTATCGACGACATCAACCACTCAATAGCTCTCGAACTGGCACGCAACGCAGCCGTCGCATACGGACAAGTGCTTACCAATGCCGAGATGGAAAACATCGTCAATAGCCTCTTCACGTGCTCCAACTTCAGCTACACTCCAGATGGCAAAAAGATTTTAACGATGCTCCATCAAAACGAATTAGAGCATTTATTCGGCACATAAAGTTACATAAACAATAAAAAAACAACTATTATATGCTTTTTTCTAACATAAAAAGGATTACTTTTGTTTTTTTTATTAACTTTGCAATTAAATAAAAAGGACATGCTATGTCCATGACAACGTAATTAATTGATTATTAAACAATAAAAGTTATGAAAAAGTTAATAATTGCATTAGCAATGTGTGGCTTATCAATGAGTGCCATGGCTCAGGAGACAACTGATCCAACACTCAAGCATAGCGTTGCAACAAATTCATTCTGGAGCAATTGGTTTCTTCAGGCTGGTGCTGACTGGAACGCATTCTACTCTAACGAGGAGCATGGCAGCGGTCTGAGCCGTAGCCCGTTCAAGAAATTCCGCGCTGTTCCTGGCTTCTCTGTAGGCGTAGGCAAGTGGTTCACACCTGGTCTCGGTCTGCGCACTAAGTTCAGCGGCGTATGGGGTCGTACAGTGGTTGACGAGCACAAGCACAAGAACAACTATTGGACACTCAACGAGCACATTCTCTTCAACCTCAGCAACATGTTCTGTGGTTATAACGAGACACGCGTGTGGAACGCCATTCCTTTCTTCGGTGGTGGTATCAACCGCAACTGCTCATACAACCGCTACAACATGAACCTCGCAGCAGGTTTCCTCAACACATTCCGCCTCTCAAAGCACTTCGGTCTCTACCTCGAGCTCGGCTGGACATACGCAGAGTCTGACTTCGACGGTGTAGAAGCAGGTGGTGCATCTCAGAAGTCACTCTGGGAGGGCAAGGACAATAAGTTCTATGCAGAGGTTGGTATGCAGTTCAACCTTGGCAAGTCTACATGGAGCAAGACTCCGGACGTAGACGCTATCAAGGCACTCTCACAGTCGCAGATTGAAGCTCTCAACGCTGAGCTCAACGACGCTAAGGCAGAGAACACACGTCTGAAGAGCCTCCTCGCTGCAAAGAAGGACGAGCCAGTGGGTAAGAATGACGTCAAGACATACACCAACACTCCGTTGTCAGTATTCTTCAACATCAACAAGGCTACTATTGCTTCACGCAAGGACCTCGTAAACGTTGAGAAGTTGGCTGAATACGCTAAGGACAACAAGGCTAACCTCGTAGTAACTGGCTACGCAGACAGCGCTACCGGTTCTGCAGCTTACAACCAGAAGCTCTCTGAGCGTCGTGCAGAAACAGTTGCTAACGAGCTCGTTAAGATGGGCGTTAGCCGCGACCAGATTACAACAGAGGGTATGGGTGGTGTTAAGGAACTCTCACCAGTTTCTTACAACCGTCGCGCCACTGTTAAGATTGCCGACTAATCATCGGGCATAAACATCGCAATCGTATAATTACGACATACAGGGCATTCCGCTAAGGAGTGCCCTTTTTTCATACCTTATCCGCAACAATAGAATAGAACATCTACCAAAGAGCAATATTTTTGCAACCAATCAATTAATATGTCAGAAAAGATGTGTAAATTTGCGGAACAACAGCTCCCACAACGTGGGAACACGGCAATAAAACCACTATATAACAATAGGTATAGATGAGATATTTGAAAACAATTAAACAGGTGCTCGCTGCTGTGGCAGAACCTTTACGCCGCAACTGCACGTTTGCAGTGTTCATGTACCTACTCGGCTGCATAACGGCATGGGCTACGCTGCCCAACGTGCGCGGAGCACACCTCTACGACAACCTCTACCTCGAGTTGTTCCTCGATGTCTATGTGCTCACGCTGATACTCACCCTCTTACCGCGCAAGGTGATGATATGGGTGCGTGGCTTCTTCTACGTTGTGCTATACGCCACAGCAGTGGTGGATGTCTACTGCTTCGTAAAGTTTCAGTCGACACTGACCCCGACGATGCTGCAACTCGTCGGTGAGACCGACTCGCGCGAGTCAGGCGAATTTCTGCGTTCGTGCGTGTCGCCCGATGTGCTGATGAGCGATGTGGGCTGGGTGCTGCTATTGCTGTTCGTGCACGTGCTCACGGCACTGCGTCTACGCTTTCCCCACTTCATTCCACGTCGTTGGCGCAAGCTTATCAAGTCGATATGGCTGCGCACCTGCGAGCTACTGCACCGCGCACGCCCCATTATAGGCACAGCCGTGCTTACGCTGCTCGTATGGTCGGTGTGCTCAAGCGCACATAACAAGGTTGCTACACACAAACTGATGTCGGGCACCACCATCGGTGAGGTGGAGCACACGCTCACCGAGAAAGATCACGCCGTACTCTACCAACCTGTCTACCGTCTCGCGTTCAGCATCTACGCCAACACGCTCACAGCGAAACAGATCGACCGTCTGGTGCGCACGGCAAAGACAGTGACGGTCGACTCATGTTCGTTCCGCTCGCCTAACATCGTGCTTATCATCGGCGAGAGCTTCAACCGCCACCACTCGTCGCAGTACGGCTACGTCATGCCGACCACGCCACGCCAACAGAAGTTGGAGCGGCAAGGCAGACTGGTGAAGTACACCGACGTTGTATCGCCGTGGAACCTCACGAGCTTCGTGTTCAAGCACCTCTTCTCGCTCTACTGCGTAGGCGACAAGGGCGAGTGGTGCGACTATCCGCTCTTCCCCGAACTGTTCCGCAAGGCTGGCTACCACGTGACGTTCCTCACCAACCAGTTCCTGCCGAAGGCCAAGGAGGCGGTGTACGACTTCAGTGGCGGCTTTTTCCTGAACAACCCGAAGCTGAGTGCTGCACAGTTCGACACGCGCAACACGCAGCTCCACCGCTACGACGAGGACTTGCTGAAGGACTACGACGAGCTAAAGGGACAGAACACAGAGAACAACCTCATCATCTTCCATCTGTTAGGGCAACACGTGGCATACCGCCAACGCTCGCCGAAGGAGCATAAAAAGTTCCGTGGCGACGACTACAAGGAGATGAAACCGCATCTGAACGCACGCGAGCGTCAGACGCTTGCCGACTACGACAACGCCATTCTATACAACGACTCGGTTGTAACGGAGATCGTGAAGAAGTTTGAGAACGAAGATGCCATCGTGATTTACGTGCCCGACCATGGCGAGGAATGTTACGAGGGCGACATGCATTTCTTCTGCCGTATGCACTCGGCGAAGACAGATGCCCGTCTGGCTCACGCCGAGTTCGACATACCGATGTGGATATGGTGCTCGCGTCAGTATATCAAGAAGCGTCCGGAGGTGTTCCGCCAGGTAGTGAACGCTCGCAACCGACGCTTTATGACCGACGCGCTCGCACACATGCTGCTCTACCTCGGCGGCATTCACGCCCGCGACTACAAGGAGCAGTACAACTTGCTGTCGCCCGAATACGACGAGAGCCGCCCGAGAATATTAAAGAACACTACGGATTACGACAAACTTTAAACTCAAAAAATGCTTACCCGCACAGAATGTTCCGCCATGCGCGGACTCGCAATAATAGGAATCTTCCTGCACAACTACTGCCACTGGCTCGGCTTCGCCGTAAAGGAGAACGAGTACACGTTCACGATGTCGAAGGCAAGTAGTCTGATGCAGGCTATCAGCAACCCCGACTGGAACCTGCCCATCCACCTCATATCGTTCTTCGGCCACTATGGTGTGCCGGTGTTCCTCTTCCTCTCCGCCTACGGACTCGTGATGAAATACGAGAAGCGCGGCGGACTCGCGAAGAAGCAGACCGACGTGCTGCCGTTCCTGAAACACCACTACCTGAAGCTCTTCAAGATGATGATTGTGGGCTTCGTGGCGTTCACCATGGTCGATGCCGTCACGCCTGGGGCGCATAAGTATCACGTCGTGGACATACTCGGACAGCTCTTCATGTTCAACAACATGATGCCCGACCCCGACCATGTCATCTGGCCCGGACCCTACTGGTTCTTCGGACTGATGATGCAGCTCTACATCGTCTATCGACTGCTGCTCTGGCGCAAGGGCGACATCTACGCTCTGCTGCTTGTTGCCCTATGCTGGGCGATGCAGGCATTCTGTGCCCCCGAGGGCGAGACGCTCAACTGCATACGCTACAACTTCATGGGCGGTGTGCTGCCGTTCTGCGCCGGACTGCTCTACGCACGCCACGGCAGAGAGTTGACGCACGGCGTGCGAATGACCGTAATGGTTCTGTCGGTTGTGGCAGTATTCTTCTTCAGCTTCAACTTCCACACATGGCTGTGGGCACCGCTCTTCGTGTGCATCGCTACGATTGGCATCGTGAAGCTGCTGCCGAAGACCGCAAACGAATGGATAGCATGGGTAGGCACAATCTCTGCCGCCCTCTTCGTGCTGCATCCGCTCACACGAAAGATATTTATACCAATCTCGCGCCACGGCGACGTGTACACGGGTCTGCTGCTGTACATCGTGGCATCGATAGCATTGGCATGGTTCTACCATAATTTCAAGCTACGCAATGAAGATACCAAGCATTGAGTTAGGAAACATATCGCGATTTCGTGCCGAACAGATGGGAGCAGCAATGCTCTTCGTCATTCTGTTCCATGTGGCACTCGACCGCGGCGACCCGTTCTACGGGCTGCGTCGCTGCGGCAACGTGGGGGTTGACATCTTCCTCTTCCTGAGTGGCGTGGGTCTGTGGTTCGCGTGGACAAAGACGCCGTCGGTGAGCCACTTCTACCGCCGCCGACTCATCCGCATACTGCCCACATGGCTCATCTGCTCCACGGCGTTCTACCTACCCGACTACCTCGGAGCGCAGCGGTTCTCGAAGAACGTGGTCGACTTGCTCGGCGACATCACCATCAACTGGGACTTCTGGCTGCACGACGAGTTGACGTTCTGGTACGTGCCAGCCATCATGCTGCTCTACCTCGTCGCGCCATGGTATATGCGCCTCATCGTGCGCTACCCCACCTATCGCTGGCTGCCGTTGCTCATGGTGGTATGGTGCGTGATGGTGCAGTGGGTGCTGCCGATTCATGCCGCCTTGGGTCACCTGGAGATATTCTGGAGTCGTGTGCCCATCTTCTTCATCGGCATCAACATGGGCGAGATGGTACGCTCGCGCAGGCAGCTGCCGCCCGACGCGGTGTGGCTGCTGCTCATCACGTTCCTCATGACGTTCGGCACATGCCTCTACCTCGAGCAGGTGCGCCACGGACTCTTCCCGCTCTTCGTGGAGCGTATGCTGTACATACCGTTCACGGTGTGCAGCGTGCTCGTGATGAACCGCATCTTCCGCCGCACACCCGAGTGGGTGAACCGCTCGTTCCGCATGGTAGGTATGCTGAGCCTCGAAGCCTATCTTATACATATCCATTTCGTACTGGTATATGTGCAACCCATGGGCTTTGGCTATTGGGGAACGTTCGCCGCAACCGTGGCTATCACGCTGCCAGCAGCATGGATGCTGCAAAAGTTGACGAGTTTCGCCCTAAAGCTCTGCACCCAAAAGTAATATCACCATCACACCACCACAACCCCTCAACACTTCACCACCTCAACAACATTTCTCAACATCTCACCATCTCAACACCTCAACACATTATGATAAAAAACATCTTGCGCCTTACGCGCCCTAAACAGTGGATAAAGAACTTCTTCGTTTTCATCCCAATGTTCTTCGGTGGCGAACTCTTCAATGTCAACTCGATAGAACTCGTGACGCTCACCTTCTTCGCCTACAGTTTCGTAGCCTCGTCGATATACTGCTACAACGACATCGTGGACGTTGATGCCGACCGCAACCACCCCGTGAAGTGCCACCGCCCCATTGCGTCTGGCACTCTGTCGATACGCATGGGCTACACACTGATGATAGCGATGTTCGTGCTCGGCATCGGTGTGGCATTGCTCTTGCCGCCCGAGGTGATGAGCAACGTCATGGCAGTCATCGTGTTCTACTACGTGCTCAACCTCGCCTACTGCTCCAAACTGAAGCAGTATGCCATACTCGACGTGTGCATCGTGGCGTTCGGCTTCGTGCTGCGCATCCTCGCCGGAGGCTTCGCCTGCGAGCTGCCGCTGAGCAACTGGATTGTCATCATGACCTTCCTGCTCACGCTCTTCATGTCGTTCGCCAAGCGTCGCGACGACGTGCTGCGCATGAACGAGACGGGCGAGGCACCGCGCAAGAACACCGTACGCTACAACCTCACGTTCATCAACCAAGCCATCACCATCACCGCCTCCGTCACGCTCGTCTGCTACATCATGTACTGCGTGTCGCCGGAAGTGGTGGAACGCTTCCAGACACCCTATCTCTACCTCACGTTCGTCTTCGTGCTCATCGGTCTGCTGCGCTACATACAGATAGCGGTGGTCGACCAGAAGAGCGGCGACCCCACAAAGATCATCCTGCGCGACCACTTCTCGCAGATTATCGTGGTGGCGTGGCTGCTCACGTTCCTGCTCATGATATACGTTATATAATATGAAACGACTCTACGCATTCGACTTCGACGGCACGCTGACCACGGCGGACACGCTGTTAGCGTTCATACGGTACGCCTGCGGCACGTGGCGCTTCGTTGTGGGGTTCCTGCTGCACAGTCCGCTGCTGGTGCTGATGAAGCTGAAGCTCTACCCCAACTATCGCGCCAAGCAGCGCATCTTCGCCTGGTACTTCCGCGGCATGGAGCTGAAAACGTTCGACGCGCTGTGCCGACAGTTCGCTGAGCGCAACGCCATGCTTATACGCCCTAAGGCGAAGGCGCTGCTCGAACGCCTTTTCAGCGAGGGCGAGAGCGTGTGCGTGGTGAGCGCGAGCATCGACAACTGGGTGCGCCCGTTCTTCACGAACATGGCTAAGAATAGCCGGTCGAACTTCTGTGTGCTCGGCACGCAGGTGGAAGCGGACGACAACGGACTGCTCACCGGACGCTTCCTCACGAACAACTGCTACGGAGCGGAGAAGGTGGAGCGACTCTGCAAGCAATATCCCGACCTGACCGTACACCGCAACGACTACGTCATAGAGGCGTTCGGCGACAGCAGGGGCGACCGTGAGCTGCTTACCTTCGCCGATAAAGCCCACTTCAAGCCGTTCAGATAGACAATTAGATCTATAAAGTTTTGATTACGAGCATCTGCGTCGACCGATGCGGACATCTGCGTCGACCGATGCGGACATCTGCGTCGACCGATGCGGACATCTGCGCCGACCGATGCGGATGTCTGCGCCGACCGATGCGGATGTCTGCGCCGACCGATGCGCGACACCAAAGTAAAACAATAAAACACTACTACTTTAAATAAACAACGACATATAAGCATGATAGACAAACAGAAACTTGGCGAAGTGATACGCTTCGGCATCGTCGGCGTGTTGGCAACCATACTGCAGTACGCCATCTACTGGCTGCTCATACGCTGGCTCAACCCGAGCGTGGCGATGACCATCGGCTACCTCATCAGCTTCGCGTTCAACTTCGTGGCATCTACACGCTACACGTTCCGCGTGAAGGCATCGGCAAAGCGTGGTGCAGGCTTCGCCTTCTCGCACGCTGTCAACTATGTGCTGCAGATGCTCACGCTCAATCTGTTCCTATGGTTGGGCGTGCCGAAGCAGTGGGCACCTATCCCGATGTTCTGTATCTGCGTGCCCGTGAACTTCGTGCTCGTGAGATTCTTTTTAAAAGTAAAAAGGTAAAAAAGTAAAAGAGTAAAAAGCCCCTCCCAACCCTCCCCGTCGGGGAGGGCTTAATTAGCAAAGTTCAGACAAAGGCTTAGAAAGGCCTAAAGAGGCTTAATTCGGCTTAAACGCTGCCTTAGACAGGCTTAGAAAGGCCTAAGAATGCTTAGTTCGGCTTAAGCGCACCCCTCCCTCGGTTAAAAAGAAAAGAAAACAACAAAACAATATGAATACCAACTCTCTCCTCAGTGCGTTCCGCCTCTTCCGCGTGAAGCGCGAAGAACGTCCGTTGGCGACGGTGATGCTCCTGGTGTTCCTTGCGCTCGACGCCCTCGTCATCTGCAAGTACTACGACGTGTTCACACCGCAGACCACCTACTACTGGCATCTATTCATCTCGAAGTTCCACATCTCGGGCTTCGACCCCATCACGTACAGCGTGGTGAGCAACTGGACGGCAGGCTATAACGTCTACCGCCATCCGCTGCTGGCGTTCTTCATGTACGTACCCTACCTCATCAACCAGGGACTGATGTGGCTCACGGGCATCAACTGCGCCATCTTCATCGTGTCGGCGATACAGCTGTTCGCAGCGTTCTACTCGATGCTCTTCCTCTACCGCATCTGCCGCGAGGTGGTGGGCGTGAGCCGCACCGACTCCACACTGCTCACCGTCTTCTACTTCGGTTTCGCCTTCGTGATGCTCTCGACGATGGCGCCCGACCACTTCGTCATCTCGATGATGCTACTGCTCCTGGCTCTCTACGTGTCGGGCAAGCTGATACTGAAGGGCAAGAAGCTGAGCGGATGGCAGGCGGTGACATACTTCTTCATCACCGCCGGCACATCGCTGAACAACGGACTGAAGATATACCTCTCCGAACTCTTCGTCAACGGTTGGCGCATCTTCCGCCCGAAGTTCCTCTTCGGCTGCATACTGCTGCCGGCTGCCCTCACATGGGGCGTGGCGCGAATGAGCTACGACCATATCGTATGGCCGCGCGACGTGGCAGCAAAGGCTGCCCGCGAGAAGGCGAAGGCGGAGAAGGAGGCTAAGCGGAAGGCGGAACAGGCGGAGCAGGCACGCCGCGACTCCATCGCTTTCGCTGCGTTCACCACGGTGCAGCAGGACTCTGCCATAGCTGCCAAGGCTGAGCGCGACTCCATAAACAAGGCGAAGGCGGCTGCGGCGAAGAAGAAAAAGCACGTGCGCAAGAACGGCAAGCCGATAGCCAACGGCGAGTTCATCAGCTGGACCGACGTGACAACCTCGCGTTCGGAGTCGATAGTGGAGAACCTCTTCGGCGAGTCGATACAGCTGCATCAGGACTATCTGCTGGGCGACGTGCTGCGCACACGCCCGATGATGGTGCACTATCGCTACGCCTTCAACTATATCATCGAGGGCATCATCGCTCTGCTCTTCGTGCTCGGCATCTGGGCAGGCAGACGCTCGCGCTTCTTCTGGCTCGCCATGTCCTACTTCGCCCTCGACATGGTGCTGCACGTGGGTCTGGGCTTCGGCATCAACGAGGTGTACATCATGTCGGCTCACTGGATATACATCATACCGATAGCCGTGGCATTCCTGCTGAAGGCTACAGAGAAACGCCGCAAGGCTCTCGCGCTGAAGACCCTGATAGCCGCCCTCGCAGTGTATCTGTGGGTGTGGAACGTGTCGCTCATCGTGCAGTATCTCTTCTTCTAACAACATATCGTAGAAACATAACATGCAAATACTTCGCAAAGAAGAACGCCCCATAGCCAGCGTGGCACTCGTAGTGTTCGCTGCGCTCAACGCCCTGCTCATCGCCAACCACTGGCAGTCGTTCACACGTGGTGCGCACGTGGGCTTCTGGTCGGTGTTCTACAACCACCTGAACATGTCGGGCTACGACATCTTCTCGCTGATATTCATCTCGTGTATGCGTCTCCACTGGAACACGCTGCGCCATCCGTTGTTCGTCGTCCTGCTGCTTCCGCTGTTTGGGCTGAACCGCCTGATAATGCCGCCAACGGAGTTCAACGCTGCGGTGCTACTCATGGGCGCGCTGCTTGTGGCTGCCGACGTGTGGGGAGCGGTACTGATGCACCGTCTGCTGCGCGACGTTGTGGAGGTGCGCCGCGTGGATGCCGCCCTGCTCACGGCGTTGTTCTACGGCTTCGCACACGTGATGATAGCCACCATGGTGCCCGACCACTTCGCTCTCTCGCTGCCCCTGCTGCTGTTCACGCTGCTCATAGCAGGGCGCAAGCTGAAGGAGGGCAAGCCGATGAAGCTATGGCAGAGCGCGTTGCTCTTCTTCCTCACGGCTGGCGTAACGCTCACCAACGGCGTTAAGGTGGCACTTGCGGCTTGGTTCGCAGGCGGACGCAAGGTGTTCGCGTGGCGCAGCATCGCCTCGTTCGTAGTGCCGACACTGCTGCTCGGTGCCATCTATCTCTGGCAGCAGGATGCCATCGTGGCTCCGCAGGAGCGTAAGATAAAGCGCATTGAGGCGGCTGTGGCAAAGAAAGACCCTGCACGCATAGCGAATCTGAAGGAGCACAACGACTTCGTGAAGCAACAGAACGGCGAGGCTCTGACCAAAAACGTGCCGCTGCTTGAGTGGAGCGACATAACAACCGACCGCTGGCAGTCGGCAGTGGACAATCTGTTCGGCGAGTCGCTGCAGCTCCACCGCGACTATCTGTTTGAGGACGTGCAGCAGACACGTCCCGTCTTCGTGCAGTATCGCTCCGCGCTCAACTACGTTGTGGAGGCGTTGCTCGTCGTGCTTCTCGCCGTCGGTGCGTGGACGGCACGCCGCGAAAAGTTCTTCCTCATGGTGCTCGCGTGGTTCGGCTTCGACATGCTCATGCACATGGGCTTCGGCTTCGGACTCAACGAGGTGTACATAATGACAGCCCACTGGGCGTTCATCATCCCCATCGCCGCCGGCTACATACTGCGCCGCAGCAACAGCATGGCCCCAAGAGTGCTCGTAGCGGCGCTCGCCGTGTGGCTCTGGGCGTACAATGCAGCAATTGTTATTGATTATTTATGTTGAGATGGTGTTGTGTTGAGATGGTGATTATTTATGTTGAAGTGGTGAGGTGTTGAGATGGTGATTATTTATGTTGAAGTGGTGAGGTGTTGAGATGGTGACATTACTACAACATATCTCACCACCTCAACACAACAACATCTCAACATCATATCTCAACACAACAACATCTCAACATCATATCTCACCATCTCACCACAACAACATCTCAACACCATATCCCCATGCGAACATTCCACCTCATAACCCACTTCTCGCTTGGCGGTGCCGAACGCGTAGCCGCCAACATCGCCGAGTCGCAGACTCCCGGCATGGAGTACCATGTCGTAGAGATAATGCGTGGACGCACCGCCTACACGCCGAAGTTCATCGCCGAACTGGAGCAAGCCGGTGTGCGCTGCCACCGCTCGTGGATGCCAGACGTGAGTTTCCACTTTCTCTTCGAGCGCATCGCCGCACTGCTCTTCCCCCTGCGTATGCTCTACATCATGCTGCGCTGGCGTCCCGACGTGATACACACGCACACCGAGACCCCCGACCTTGCACTCTACGTGTTCAGCCGCCTGTTCCCGTTCATGCTGCGTCGCGTGAAGATAGTGCGCACCATACACAACACACGCCTATGGACAGGTCTGCCACGCACCGCCCAGTGGGTGGAGACGTTCTTCAAGAGCAACAACGCCAACATCGCCATCTCCGACTCCGTGCGCGACAGCTATGCCGAACGCTTCGGCGAGGTGCCACCTATTATTAATAATGGTGTGGCAGAAGTTGAGCAGACCGATTATTTCAACACCTCAACACCTCAGGGGGTGCACTTGTCTCAAGTGCACCAACAACACCTCTACACCTCAACACCTCCGCTCGGCTTTTGCCGCTTGCCAGAGCAAGAACACCTCAACATCTTATTCGCCGGTCGCCTTGAACCTCAGAAGGGCGTTGTCGTCCTCTGCGAAGTCCTGAAGATGCTCGCAGGCGACCCGCGCTTCTTCTTCACCATCGCCGGCGACGGCTCGCAGCGCACACTCGTAGAGCAGACCCTCGCTGACATAGCATCAGCAGGAAAACCCCTCAACGCGCAGCTTGTGCCCCCAATATTCGGACTCGCCGGCTACATGCAGTCGTTCGACTATCTGTTCATGCCGTCGGAGTTCGAAGGACTGAGTATGCTCTCTATGGAGGCAAGCCTCAATCGCCTGCCCGTCATCGCCAATGCCTGCCCCGGACTCGCCGACACACTCCCCGCCGACTGGCCTTTGCTTGCGCATGGCAACAACCTCAACGACTACCGCCACATCTTCGACCTGCTGCCCACCGCCGCCCACGACGCACTCACGCAGCGAGCCTACGACTTCGCCAAAGAACGCTTCTCGGTGCGCACGATGCAGGAACGCTACGAAGCGCGGTATAAGGCGACTGGTAGATCAGCGGAAAAGGCTGGAAGATAGGATGGTAGATAATGCGTTTTTCAGAATATCTCCCATCCTTTATATTGCTCATACCATGAGGGTTAGGTCAGACAATGGAAGATATGGAGGATTTTTTTCGTATACGCAATTATTGCTTCTATATAACAAAGTTCATTGTTATTATCTCAACTTGTTTGCCATTCTGGCAAAGGGAACTGTCCGGTAAAACTAATAATGTAGTCATAGACGGGCTGAAAGCCCAATAATCACATAGCCCAGGGCAGCGCCCTGGGTATTGAGTGTATATATTGAGTAGTGCGCCCTGTAAGGGCAACACCTCAATAATTAGGCTTTTGCCCTTACAGGGCGAATGAAGATGTTGGGTATATTGTTTACCCAGGGCGCTGCCCTGGGCTATGTGATTATTGGGCTTTCAGCCCGCATAGTATAGGCAAGCCCCTTTAGTAAATATTGCAATAAAGCACTGAATAACAAAACAATATAAGGGTGAATAATTGTTTACCGAACAGCAATAAGCAGCAAAAAAAACGACACATCTTAGGGAAAAAGCCCTAAGATATGTCGTTTTTCTGTATATGTTCAGCGGCTACTTATACGAGACGTAAAACAACACGAGTATTGCCATCTTCACGATAACGCTGAGCGTGAGTTTCTTCTGGCGCAACGTAAGGCACAGATACAATGTATATACGCCTAAAACGAAGTCTAAAGCCATGGCTATCAGCGTATAAACAGACACGTGGAAGTGGTTCACGGCAATAGTTAAGAACGACAATGCCAGAAAGAAGTCGACACCGTTCATGAACTTTGTAACTCTCGAAGGCTTTTCGCCCTCACTCTCCTCCGACTTGCCTTTCGCTAACGCACGCTTCGCCTTAAAGCCGACAAAAAGCAATAGCGCGAGTAAAAGAGCAAATGGGATAATTACAAAATAAAACATCTCATTTCTGTCCATTGCACAAATTGTAAAATTCTGCTGCATTATACAAACATTGATTATAATCTGATACTATATATAATATACTTAGTGACAATACTCCACCAGCAACAGGACCGGTAAAAGAAGAACCTAATGACGCTAAGATTAAACTTCGCACCATTGTAGAATAACAATTATCTACCTTATTTTTATATCTGTTATAGCAGTCAGTACGTTTATTCGACTCTTGAAATAATGGTTTATAAGTCAAATCAGCATTTTCTGTTACAAGCACTTTGAACTCTCTGTTTATTTCAACATTAGCCTGAACGAATCTATTATGTCGCACATCACTAATCATTGGTACTGCAGTTGGTTTTAATCGTGCAAAGCAATCACTACCCAAATCTTCTTTTACAAGATTAACTATTTCAGCAGAATAATTTTTTTGTACAAACGAGGCAAGAGAATCCGTATTTTCTTTTAATACTTCTAATTGTTCCTCCGAAACTTTAGGAAGCTCATTTATTAACTCTGGATACTTATTGCAAAACTTCATAGTTACAGAATCCATTTTTACTGCAATTGTAGCAATATCTGCACGAGTCAATACAGCTGAAGATGAACGAGTTTTTACTCCGTGCATAATGCTCTTTTGTTCACTAATATAAGAACGCAAATCTTCCTCAAAGCTATCTGTAGAAGATTTATACTCAGACACTTCTGTTTTATTACAAGCAATATTAATCATTGCAAAAACAGCTAACAATAAAAAAGATACTTTTTTCATAAATGATGTTTGTAGTTTTTTGTAAATAATATTAAAGTCTCGGTTGCAAATATAAATATTTAAACTATAACAGCCAATAGTTATTCTTATTTTTTAACAATCTAATTATATCTAACACACATTGTTATGCTTTATTACGATTCTTGCAAAATCATACATTTATGAACGTAATCGATTGTAAAATATTCTGCTTAAAGCAAGGATACATTGTTTTTTATTTGTACCTTTGCAACGTCTATCGTAGAGACTGCTGCTTGAATTTGCAACACCAGGGTATGCAGTCTCTACATATACATTTTTTGAGCGATCCGGCTCCGCCTACTTCAACAAATCAAAACATCTTGATTGCTCAGAACTTTTAAAGTATTACTAACTACAAGTGTTGCAAAACAAAAGACAATGAGTATTCGTTATCTACTTTCATTGGCTCTGTTAGCTATTGGGGGGGGTAGTTCTTCCTGGGCGCAGACCAGTGACATCAAGACCTCGGCGAATGTAAACAATCCCGAGAGAGTGTACACCATCAGCAACTGCAACGGACTGATGATGACTCCGTACACATCGCCTACACGTACAAACGAGAATGCAGGCAAGTTCGCCTTCTATGCTGCAAGCACAGAAGGTCAGTATCTCATCTACAACGTCGACAGCAAGGTGTGGGTTTCGTACGACAAAGCCTACAGCTACAGCAACGGACCAGGCAAGGCAAAGCTCATCAGCGACAAGACGAGCGCACAACCGTGGAAGGCTACCAAGACAACCGCCCAGAACGGCACAGCGGCTTACGAGTTCCAGCCTATCACCTCTACCGGCAAGGCAGACAAATACATGAACTGGCACGGCGGCATCGACTTCAACCCCGTAGACAACAAGACCATCACCGTGGGTCTGTGGCAGGACAACGGCAAACAGGACAACGGTAGCGCATGGGTGCTGCACGAGATTGTGTCGAACACGTACACCGTTAAAGGCGCAACCGTCACAATCAACGGCAAGACATACAACGACGGCGAGACAATCACCGTGAGTGGAACTCTGCTGCCAAGCGACGTGACCGCGCCCGAGAAGGACGGCAAGTTCGCTACCGTACAGATCGACCCAGAGACAAAGACCATCACCGTAACCTACTACGACCTGCCCACACTCGAGGACAGCGAGCCATACACCAACGCATGGCTCTACCCGATACAGCAGGACAAGGTTGGCGACGCAACAGCATGGAAAGATAATAACGTTTACACATTGGGCAACAAGGTGCTTCAGGCAAGCTTCCTCAACACCGAGAAGGCTATCTACTTCCTCGGCTCTAAGGCTATGAACCTGGTGGCTGGCACAGAGCCTTTCTACGTTAACTTCGGCTCGGGCGTGAGCGTGGCTGCAAGCCAGATGACACTCGGCAAGGTGGAGCTGGTAGACCTCGCTGCCGAACCGAACGCCATTCGCGGCGTGAAGCACTATGCAGGCAAGGCTCTGCAGGCCAACTACACATACTCGTACAACGGACAGCAGATCAGCATCGTATGGCGCGCCGTGTTGCGCTCGGGCAGCCACTACCTGCGCACCGAGATGGAACTCACCGGCGTAGACAACGTGGATATGTTCAGCATCATACCGATGTCGTACAAGGTGGACACCAAGGCAGCGGGCAGCAAGCCGAGTGCCATCGGCAACACACGTGGCAAGGTGATTCTGAACGACAAGATATTCGCAGGTCTTGAGACTCCTACCGCATTCAACACCGTAGAAGACGTGGCTAACACCGACTACTCTGTAATTCAGGGTATGTGGAGCCGCCACACTACACTGAAGAAGGGCGAGACATGGAAGGTATCTGCCGTCGTAGGTCTCATCGCGCAGGACGGCAAGCAGAGCTCAAAGAACATACGCGAGACACAGAAGCGTCGTTCGTTCCTGGCTTACTCTGAGCGCGAGCGTGCAGTGCCTTGGCGTGCCAACCCATGCTACATCAGCTGGTATGAGCTCAACATCGACCGCAACAATGCGGCTCCGGGCAGAGAATATACAAACATGACTGCCGACGGCGTGCTCGACGTAGTGGCACACTGGAAGAGCAGCCTCTGGGACCGCTACAACGTGGCTCCGAAGAATTTCGTAATCGACGACGGATGGGACAACTACGGTACATGGACATTCCATAGCGGCTTCCCAAGAGAGATGCGCGACATAGCTTCGCAGGCTGCCGAAATGGGCGCAAGCGTAGGTGCTTGGCTCGGTCCGGTAGGCGGCTACGGACAGAGCGGCGAATATCGTCGCAACTACTGGAAGAACAACGGCGGAATGCAGCTCTCTAACCCTAAATACTACGACACATTCCTCGCAGCAGCTACAAACCTTGTGAAGAACCAGCACGATGAGAACGGCAATGGCTCGTTCGGCTTCTTCAAGTTCGACGGCATCTCTGATTTAGGTACAGCCTTAGGCCCTAAACCGGGCGACACCGGCAACGAGAACGCTGAGGGCATCATCCGTATGGAGCAGTACATCCGCGAGAACCTCAAGGAGGACATCTTCTTCAACACTACAGTAGGCACATGGGCATCACCGTTCTGGTACAAGATCACCGACGCCACATGGCGTCAGGACGCCGACTGGAAGAAGATTGGTACCAACCCGAACGACCGCGAGGCATGGATCACATACCGCGATATGCAGGTATACAACATCTACGTTACCGACTCTCCTCTGTGTCCAATCAACACTCTGATGACTCACGGCTTCATCCTCACCGAGCACGGCGACGTGAGCAAGAACATGAACTACGAGAACGCTCTCAACGAGTTGCGCTGCGCATTTGCTTGCGGTAGCGGCATGGTAGAGCTCTACAACGATTATAAGCTCATGGACAAGATCAACAACGGCAAGTTGTGGTCTGACCTCGCTGACCTCATCAAGTGGCAGAAGGATAACGCTGACGTACTGATGGACGCTCACTGGGTAGGCGGCAATCCGTGGAACGGTTACAGACACGAGATTTACGGCTGGGCTGCATGGAACGGCAAGAAGTCGACACTCACCCTGCGCAACGGCGACGTGGCGGCGAAGTCAATCACTCTCACTCTGCGTGAGGCTCTGGAGATTCCAGCTAACATCTCTGGCAAGATCGTTCTCACAAAGCCGTTCGACGACCAGGCTGCCCTGGAGGGTCTCACCGAGGGTGAGCCTATCGACATCGACCAGCAGCTCACACTCACTCTGCCTGCTAACAGCGTGTTCATGTTCGGCGGCGTAGAGGCTGATGATGCAACAGCTATCAAGAATGTTGTAAACAACGAGATAGAAACACTTGCTAATGCTACATTTTACGACCTCAGCGGACGCAAAGCTACAGCCAAGCACGGCGTGCTCGTTAGCAAAAACAAGAAATACATCGTACGCTAAGTCTTGACACACAGGCAAGCATATAAGCGTACAAGCATATCAAAAGAAAAGAGGAGCCTCGGCAAAACCGAGACTCCTCTTTTTACGTCTATATTATTGCAATACAATAAAACCAAAAGACTATCGCTGTGCCCAGAAGCAAGCACCGGCTGTAGCCATGCGTGCCTCGTAGAGACCGGCTGCGTCGGGTGTGACGGTGATTGAACGACCGTCCTGCAGACGAGCCTGGATAGTGCCGTCATCGTTGATGCGGAAAAGCTCTTCAATCTTACCCTTCTCCTCCTTGCTCCAAGAGTTGGTCTTCTTGTCGTACTTGAACTTGATAACCTCACCATCGGGCGACTTAATCTTATAGCCGTTGCGCAGAGTGGTCACAGCGTAGAGCTTGCCGTCCTTGCCCGTAATCTCCTGCGTTTCGCCTACGCGCTGCGCCATCGGGTTGCTGCCTGTCCAGAACTCGATAGAGTTGATGACGAGCACGTCAGCAAAGGTACATACCGCGTATGCCGGCGAGATGAGGATGAAGATAAGTTCGTTAAGGAACTTATTGTCTGTTGCCTGTTTGTTCCAGCCTGCCAACTTGTTGAACAGAGCGAACGAACCTACACACGAGCTTGTCAACAACGTGGCTGCAAGAAGCACAGCCGAAACTTTAAGATGTCTGATTTTCATAATTCTTTTGAGTTTTAAAAGTTATTTTCTGAATTTTCGCAAGTTCAATTAATAATTAATAATTAAAAATTACTAATTTACCTCAGGCTCATGCGCAGCGTCTTGCCATCAATCAGCTGCTTATGAGTGATGCGGTAGCCGTTGAGCTTCTTGCCGCCGAGCGTCATGCTCTTGATGTAGAGTTGCGACGGCGATGTGCGGTCGGTCTCGATGGTGATGTCGCCCTGCGGATAGAACTTCGGATCGAGATGCAGCGTCACTTTGTCAAACACCGGAGTGGTGAGCGTGTACGAAGGATCGCCCGGATTGTCGGGATACAGACCCATCATCGAGAAGATAGCCCAAGCCGACATGGTGCCAGTGTCGTCGTTGCCGGGGATGCCGTCCGGACGCGCTGTGTAGTACTTGGTGAGCAGGTCGTTCACGGTCTTCTGCGTGCGCCACTCGTCGCCCTTGAAGTAGGAGAAGAGGTATGCGTAGGCGATGTCAGGCTCGTTGGCAGGGTCGTAGAGGCCCTTGTCGAACACCATCTGCAGCTTGTCGCAGAACTTGCGCTGTCCGCCCATGAGCTTAGCCATGCCCGGCACGTCGTGCGGAGCGTAGAACGTGTAGTTCCAAGCCGAACCCTCGTGGAAGCCCGGCGCATTGGTGAAGTCGTAGCCGTCCTCAGGGTTGAACGGCGAGAGGAACTTGCCGTCCATTGTTATCGGGCGCAGCGTGCCGCTCTCCTTCGAGTAGTAGTGCTTGTAGCCGAGAGCGCGCTGACGGAACAGCTTAGCATCAGCCTTGTGTCCGAGTTCGTCGGCGAGGATAGAGAGTGCGTTGTCGGCGAGATAGTACTCCAATGCGTGCGACACGGAGTTGTCGCCCGACATATCGGCAGCATAGTAGCCCATCGGCACGTAGCCACGCTCGATGTACGGGTCGATATCGGGGCGCATACGGTTGTTCTTGCCCTCAGTAGTAGCCGATGTGCGGAACGCCTTATAAGCCTCGTTGATGTCGAAACCGCGCAGACCGCGCATATAAGCATCGGCGATGTAAGGGATGGCAGGGTCGCCCTCCATTGTCCATGTCTCGCGTGAGAACAGCTCCCACTTCGGCATCCAGCCCCACTCGCGGTACATGTCAATCATCGAGTTGATCATGTCCACCTGCTTGTCGGGATAGAGCAGTGTCTCGAGCTGCGAGAGGTTGCGGTAGGTATCCCACAACGAATAGACGGTGTAGCGGTTGCCGGCGGTCTTGCCGTTCTCGTTGCTTTCCATCTTCGGATACTCACCATTCACGTCCTGCAGCACGGTCGGGTGAATCTGTGTGTGGTAGAGAGCGGTGTAGAACACACGGCGCTGGTCCTCGGTGCCACCCTCTACGGTGACGCGGTCGAGCGTGCGTGCCCACTCGTCGTGACCCTCTTTCACTACCTTCTCAAACTCGAAGCCCTTCTGTTCTGCGTTGAGGTTCTCGCGAGCGTTGGCGATAGACACGAACGACACGCCTACCTGCACTTCCACCTGCTCGCCCTCGGCGCAATCGTACGACATATAATAGCCTATATCGTTGCCCGCCATGTCGCGTCCGTAGCCCGGATAGAGCTTGTACTTGCCCTGGTCGGAGTCCCACTGCGCCTGAGCGTTGCCGAAAGCCGGCTGCTTCTTCCACATGCCGTAAGCCTCAGGCTTCTTGTTCACACGAACGACAAAGTACATCGGGAACACCGCCTGCGGATTGTAGCAGAATGTGCCTAAAAGGCGTGTGCCCTCGAACTCGGTGTCGCTGACGCGGCGCAGCGAAGCACCCACCTCGTTAGTGAGTCCGTTGCCGAGGTTGAAGAGCAGGTTGCCCTTGCCCTTCGGGAAGGTATAACGCTCAATAGACGAGCGCATCGTAGACGCCACCTCGCACTTGATGCCGTACTTTGTAAGCTCGGTGCTGTAATAGCCCGGACGCGCCGTCTCGTTCTTGTACTCGGAGCCATAGCTGCGATAGTCGACGCAGAGCTCGCCCGATGTCGGCATGGTGAGCAGTGTGCCCATCTCGGGGCAGCCCACACCGCTGAGCGTCACGTGCGCAAAGCCGGTGAAGTACTTGTTGTTATACTCATAGCACGCCGACCACCAGCGCTTGTCCTTGTCCTGCACGTTGAGGTCGGAGCCCATCACGTTGAACGGCACCACCGACATCAGTCCGTGCGGACGTATCGCACCCGGGTTGCAGATGCTGAAGTTAGTTGTTCCGATGAACGGGTCCACGTACTCTACGTTGTCTTTCGCCGAGGCATTGAGCGCTCCACACGCCAGCAATGCAGCCACAGCCATATACTTCAAGTTCTTCATTCGTATGTATGTTTTGTTTTTAGTTTTGATTAGTCACTTATATGCAATAGCATTACTATTTGCAAAATAAAGCATTTTAAATGAAATATCCCTATAAAAAGAACAAAAAATTACATCTAAACACACTACTGCCACATTCATCTACAGTTAAATTAAATTAAAGCGAATTGACATTTTAATTATATAAACATCTTATATATAGTAGTTTTGAAGTTTAAGTGCTAACTTTGCATTGAAATACAACTTTGCAAACAGATAAAAACAATAAAGATATGAAAAAAGGAAACGTATTCGCAATCGCGATGTTCGCAGGCTTGTTCACTTTCTCAAGCTGCGCAATGAAGAAGGATCTTGTTAACTGCCAGAATGAGAACAAGGAGCTCACCGGCAACTACCAGACAGCAAAGGAGGACCTCGCTGCATCAAAGGCTCGCGTGGCAGCTCTTGAGGAGCAGCTCAATGCGTCTAAGGAACTGCTGAAGCAGCAGAAGGCTGACTACGCTGCGCTGCAGGCTTCGCTCGACAAGAGCTTGACAAACGCCGGCGACAACAACATCAACATCTCTAAACTCGTAGACCAGATCAACGAGTCGAACCAGTACATCCGCCACTTGGTTGAGGTGAAGTCGAAGTCGGACTCGCTCAACATGGTGCTCACCAACAACCTCACACGCTCGCTCTCTAAGGAGGAGATGAAGGAGGTGGACGTACAGGTGCTCAAGGGTGTTGTTTACATCTCGCTTGCAGACAACATGCTCTACAAGAGCGGTTCGTACGAAATCAACGAGCGTGCTTCGGAGACCCTCAGCAAGATTGCCAAGATTATCACCGACTATAAGGACTACGAGGTGCTCATCGAGGGTAACACCGACAATGTGCCGGTAAACGCAAAGGCTGCGTCGATGAAGAACATCCGCAACAACTGGGATCTCTCTTGCTTGCGTGCTTCGAGCGTGGTGCAGGCTCTGCAGAACCAGTACGGCGTTGACCCGAAGCGTCTCACAGCAGGTGGACGTGGCGAGTACAACCCGGTGACTGCTAACTCTACTGAGGTGGGCAAGCAGCGCAACCGCCGCACACAGATCATCATCACTCCGAAGCTCGACCAGTTCATGGACCTTATCGACAAGGCTCCGGAGAACGAGTAAAACGAGTCTTTGGAAGAGAAGAGGAAATGTAAAAACTCATTCAACGCGAAAAAATGTATCATATCTGCCAGTCGGCGTGTAACGCGTTGTTGAGTAATGAGTTAAAGGCTGACAGATAGCTGATAAATAAGCCCCATCTGTCAGCCATCTATCAGTCTTCTATCAGCCAATTAATAATTAATAATTACCAATTAAAAAAACTCCCTTGCAGATTGCTCTGCAAGGGAGTTTTTATATCTATCATTGAATAGACTTATTACTTCATCATTTCGTTGAACTCGTCGAGAGTGATTTCCTTCTCGTTGAGAGTAACGGTGCTCTTGAGTGCAGCAGCGAGCTTCACGTCGATTGCGCGCTCTACGAAGTTGTCAACAGCCTCACGCTTCTTGAGAAGCTCGTTAGCGTAGTTGTCGATGTACTCCTCAGGAATGCTCGTCATGCCGTACTGAGCGAACTGCATGCGAGCCATCTCCTTAGCAGCCTCGCGGATGTCAGCATCCTCTACCTTCACCTCAGCTGCCTTAACGAGCTGCTCCTTGATGAGGTGCCACTCGAGCTGCTTGATGCTCTCAGCGTAGTTCTTCTCTACGAACTCCTCGCCCTTGTCCTGGTTGTTCAGGAGCATAACGCGCTTGAGGAGTGCGTCCGGCCATGTGAGCTCGCCAACCTTCTTCTCGCAGTACTCGCGAACGTCGAGGAGGAACTTGAAGTTAGAGTTGGTCTCGAGCTGCGGCTTGAGCGACTCAGCAATCTTGTTGCGGAACTCTTCCTCGCTCTTAACCTCGTCCTTACCGAACACCTGGTCGAAGAGGTCCTGATTGATCTCTGCCTTCTTGTAGCGGCTGATCTCTGTGATCTGATAGCTGAAGTCAGACTCGAGCTCCTTAGCTACCTCGCGGTCGATCTTGAGGAGAGCAGAGATCTCTGCTTCGCCTTCCGGATAAGCCTTGCGCGGGTTGAATGTGATGATGTCGCCGAGCTTAGCACCCTTGAAGAGGTCCTTCTGCTCGTCAACCTTGATATATGAAGGCATAAGAACAGCAGCCTCAACGGTGATGCCACCTTCCTTTGTGTTGCCCTCAGCGTCGAGCTCGCGCAAGTCGCCCTTGAGCATATCGTTCTTTTCGCCATCGTACTCCTCTACCTTCTCGTAGCTGCCTGCACGACCAGCGTACATATCTACCTGCTCGTTGATGAGCTTCTCGTCAGCCTTGATTGTGTAGTAGTCGATCTTGTTGCGGCCGTCGAGAGTGATGTTGAACTCCGGAGCAACAGCAATGTCGAATACGAATGTGTAAGGAGCCGGCTTCTCGATGTCAGCCGGAGTCTCCTGCTTGTCAGAAGGCAGAGGCTCGCCGAGCATCTGGATATTGTTGTCCTTGATGTATTTGTAGAGCTGCTCGCCTACGAACTTGTTTACAGCGTCGTAGCGTACAGATGCACCGAACTGGCGCTTGATGAGACCCATAGGAGCCTGACCCGGGCGGAAACCAGGGATGTTAGCCTTCTTACGGTAGTCCTTAAGTGTCTTCTCGACAGAGTCCTGGAAATCTGACTCTTCGACTGTGATAGTCAACAGACCATTCACTTTGTCGGGATTTTCAAATGAAATGTTCATTTCTTCGTTGTTTGTATTTATTGTTTTTACTTATTATATTCCACGGAAGTGCAAAATTACACATTAATAATGTAAATAGAGAATATATAGGTCAAAAATTTGTTTTTTTAACAAGCTCTTGCAGCACTGTTCCGTCCATTCTGCGCACGCGTAGCACGCCGTCATCGTAGGTTGCGAAAGTGGGTTCGTTGCCGCCTTTTGGGAATGTTATGGAGCCGAGGTTGCAGACCACGTCGCCCTGCTCTGTCGCTTCGAGCTTCCAGAGGTGGGTATGTCCGTAGATGAATATGTCGTGCTTCAGCGTAGGGCGGTTCTGCTCGTTGTAGACGTGTCCGTGTGTGAGGAAGAAGCGTTGTGTGCCGTCTACGACGAGGGCGTAGTCTGCCATCATCGGGAACTCCAGCAGCATCTGGTCCACTTCTGCGTCGCAGTTGCCACGCACGGCTACGATGCTGTCCTTGCGCTCGTTGAGCAGCGCCACGATGCCCTTCGGGTCGATGCCCTCGGGTATGCGGTTGCGCGGTCCGTAGTTGAGTATGTCGCCTAATATGCAGAGCATGTCGTAGTGTTCGCGGTCGTAGAAGCCAAGCACCTGCTGCAGCGTTGGCAGACAACCGTGAATGTCTGAAACAAAAAGTATTTTCATTTTCTATTGGTTACGTCTTAAAGGTTATTGTTTATCCTTGCAGTTCGCGCTCGCGGTCGCGCTTGCGCTTCTGCTCGTCGACGAGTTGGAAATCCTTCATCTTCAGCTCGAACTGCGAGCCGAGATACTTCTCGCGCACGATGCGGTTCTGCGCCAGTTCCTCCGGCTTGCCCTGGAAGAGGATGCGTCCCTCGAAGAGCAGGTAGGCGCGGTCGGTGATGGTGAGCGTCTCCTGCACGTTATGGTCGGTGATGAGGATGCCTATGTTGCGGTACTTCAGTCGCCACACCACGTGCTGTATCTCCTCCACGGCGATAGGGTCTACGCCGGCGAACGGTTCATCGAGCATGATGAACTTCGGGTCGATGGCGAGGCAGCGTGCAATCTCGGTGCGTCGGCGCTCGCCGCCTGACAGCTGGTCGCCCATGTTCTTGCGCACCTTGCCGAGATTGAAGTCGGCAATGAGTGCTTCGAGTTTCTCCAACTGCTCATGGTGTGTTAGCTTTGTCATCTCGAGCACCGCCATGATATTGTCCTCCACGCTTAGTTTGCGGAACACGCTCGCCTCCTGCGGCAGGTAGCCGATGCCTGCACGCGCACGCTTATAGACGGGATAGTCGGTTATCTCCTTGTCGTCGAGGTAGATATGTCCGTCGTTAGGCACGATGAGTCCGGTGGTCATGTAGAACGATGTTGTCTTGCCGGCACCGTTCGGGCCGAGCAGACCTACGATTTCGCCCTGCTTCACGTTGATAGACACGTCGTTGACAACGGTACGCTTGCCGTATCGTTTCACCAGTCCTTCGGTACGGAGCACCATGCAATGTGGCTTTTCCTCTGCTGCAGCACCAGCCGCCTGACCATTCATTATGTCGATTTTGCTCATGTTCTTGTTATTATAATATTGTACAAAGGTAGTGCAAATTGAGTGCATTACAAAAAAAAACTCGTTTTTTTTTATAATGCCGAGATGCCGCCTACCTTATCTAAAGGTAGTGCAAATTGATAGAAATACCACAAATAAAACATAAAAACTTAGGTGTAATGCCGAGTTTTTATGTTTTTATTGCTACTTTTGCAGCATTATTACAATATTATATAAAGAGAACGCAACTATGTTGATATTAAAATACTTAAACACATTAGGCCGTTACATCCTTCTGATGGGACGTTCCTTTGCGCGACCGGAGCGTATACGCATGTTCCTGAAGCAGTACACCAAAGAGATGTCTGCGCTCGGTGTCGACTCCATAGGCATCGTGCTGCTTATCTCGTTCTTCATCGGAGCCGTCATCTGCATCCAGATGAAACTGAACATTCAGAGTCCGTGGATGCCGCGTTGGGTGTCGGGTTACACCACACGCGAGATTTTGCTCTTGGAGTTCTCCTCAAGTATCATGTGTCTTATCCTCGCCGGCAAGGTGGGGTCGAACATCGCCTCGGAGCTGGGCACAATGCGCGTGACGCAGCAGATTGACGCCTTAGAGATAATGGGTGTCAACTCCGCCAACTATCTCATACTGCCGAAGATTTTGGGATTGGTTACGCTGATGCCGTTCCTCGTCATCTTCTCCTCGGCTACGGGTATTCTCGGAGCCTACGGCACGGCGTACATCGGACACATCCTCTCGCCCGAAGACCTGACGCTGGGCTTGCAGCACTCGTTCAACGCGTGGTTCATGTGGATGAGTATCATCAAGAGTCTTGTCTTCGCGTTTATCATCGCGAGCGTGTCGAGCTTCTTCGGCTACACCGTCGAGGGTGGCTCGGTGGAGGTAGGCAAGGCGAGTACGGACGCCGTGGTCAGCTCGAGTGTGTTAATATTATTCTCGGACGTGTTCCTCACTCAGCTGCTCAGCTAAGCAAAATGAAGTTGTTGTGGTGAGATGGTGAGATGGTGAAAAATGAAGTTGTTGTGGTGAGATGGTGAGGTGGTGACATTACCATCCTAACAACAAATCTCAACACCTCAACAACTCAACACCTCAACATCTCAACACCTCAACATCTCAACATCTCAACACCTCAACATCTCAACATCTCAACATCTTATGATAGAAGTAAAACACTTATATAAGTCATTCGGCGACAAGGAAGTGCTGAAAGACATCAACGCCGTCTTCGAGGACGGCAAGACGAACCTAATCATCGGACAGAGCGGTTCGGGAAAGACCGTGCTGATGAAGAACCTCGTGGGACTGCTCACGCCTACGAGTGGCAATGTGCTCTACGACGGGCGCAACTTCGTGGCAATGTCGAAGGAAGAGAAAGTGCAGATGCGCCGCGAGATGGGCATGATATTCCAGAGTGCAGCCCTCTTCGACTCGCTCAACGTGTTGGAGAACGTGATGTTCCCGCTCGACATGTTCTCTTCTATGAACTACCGCGAGCGTGTGCGCCGTGCCCAGGAGTGTCTCGACCGCGTGAACCTCGACGATGCCCAGCTGAAGTACCCGGGCGAGATATCGGGCGGTATGCAGAAGCGTGTGGCTATCGCGCGCGCCATAGTGCTCAACCCGAAGTATCTGTTCTGCGACGAGCCTAACTCGGGTCTCGACCCGCACACGTCGCTCGTCATCGACGAACTGCTTTCGTCTATCACAAAGGAGTTTAACATCACCACCATCATCAACACGCACGACATGAACTCGGTGATGGGCATCGGCGAGAACATCCTCTTCATCTACCAAGGCAACAACGAGTGGCAGGGTACGAAGGACGACGTGATGGGTGCTACGAACGAGAAACTCAACGACCTTGTCTTCGCTTCCGACCTCTTCAAACGCGTGAAGGAAGTAGAAATGCACAAGATCCGTCAAGCGCAAGCCAACAGATAAAAGCTGTATAAAACAGACAAAAACTGTATAAAACACATAGACAAAGGGGTTAAGCCGTCGGCTTAACCCCTTTGTCTTTCTATCTCCTCCACCTTATCCATCACGTTCGCAGGCGGACGCTGGTTAAGGTATTCATTCTTCATAAACTCCATGTATGGTGCCACGTGTTCAAAGAACTGCCGGTAGCCTCGGCACAGATAGTTCTTACCGGGGTTGCCGTAGCAATCGTTCACGAAGCGGTTCTTCGGACACTCACCGTGGCAGGCGAACTCCCAGCGACATTCCTTACACTCCTGTGGCAGCGACTTATGTTTCAACTCGCTGAAGTGCTGCTGTTGCTCTCCGTAGAGCATCTCGGTAATGGTTTTCTCGCGTATGTTGCCCAGTCGGTATTCGGGGAACACGAAGTGGTCGCAAGAGTAGACATCGCCGTTGAACTCCATCACGCCGGCGTGTCCGCACTCCTTGGCGTACATACAGATGCCTGGTGTCACGCCGACCCAGTTGGCAAGCATACAGTCGAACAGCTCCACGTATATCTTTCCGACGTCGTGGCGCACCCACTCGTCGAAGATGGCGCAGAGGAAGCGTCCCCACTGCTCGGGCGTGACGCTCATGTCCGATAGCGGTGCGTCGGCAGCATCGGTGAGCGTGGCGAGATGTCTGCCGTCGGCGTGGCTCACCGTGCGCTCCACGATGGGCGTAAACTGTAGATACTGGCAGCCGTTCTCCTTGAAGAAGTGGTAGAAGTCGAGTGGATAGTCGGCATTGAAATCGTTCACCACCGCCATGGCGTTCCACTCCACACCGTGCCTCTTCAGCAGGCGTATGCCGTGCATCACTTTCTGCCATGTCTGTCCGCCCGACGCGGTACGGCGGAACTCGTCGTGAAATTCCTGTGGTCCGTCGATGGAGATGCCCACGAGCCAGTTGTTCTCGCGCAGGAAGCGGCACCACTCGTCGTTGAGCAGCGTGCCGTTGGTCTGTATCGAGTTGGAGATACGCCTACCCGTGCCGTACTTGCGCTGCAGCTCCACCGCTTTTCTGTAGAACGCCAGTGGGCGCAGCAGCGGCTCGCCGCCGTGCCATGTGAATAGGATGTCGGGCGAGGTCTGTGCCTCAATGTACTCTCGGGTGAACTGCTCGAGCATCTCCTCCGTCAGCACACGCTTCTGCGTGTCCTTGTAGAGGTTCGACTTTTCAAGATAGTAGCAGTATTCGCAACGCAGGTTGCAGGCTGCGCCAACAGGTTTGAGCATAACGTATAGCGGACGGGCAAAGGGAGATATGGTTGACATAGATGGTGAGGTGGTGTTATGTTGAGATGGTGATGATGGTGAGATGGTGATGATGGTGAGGTGGTGAGATGGTGAAATTGGGTGATATTGGGGTGAGACAAAATTACGGATTATTATTCTATTAACGCGTTGATATGCCTCAATATTTTGCGCAAAATCTGAAAAAACGACAAAAAACACCCCGAAAAAGAACAAAAAACAACTAATTCAAAAATAAAGTGGCAGATAATTTGTGGATATTAGAAAATAAAACTATCTTTGCAAACGAAAATTATCATCAATACATAACAACCTACCAAGACCATAAGACACAAACCGTCTGCGAGCGGTCTTTTTACAGGACGAAGCGAGCAGATAAGTACCTTTTAAACAATCACCTAATAATTACCTTCTCAAAGAATAAGAAAAACTGATAGTCATCACTTTACTATTAATTGAAAAGCCATGTCGCAGTTGATGCAACATGGCTCTTTTTTTGTTTATGTGATTTTCTCAGCGTAGCATCCAACAGCCGTCGTGCAGCACGAGTGGCACAACGATTTCTTCTTTTTTCTTGTCGCCGAAGCCGAGCAGCAGGTATGCCTCGCCCACGTGCTTCGCGGTGTCGGTACGTGCGCCCACTGCTTCTACACTCACCAAACCCTGGTGGTCTTTCTTCATTTGTCCCACGTATTGCTTCGCGCTTACTATGAGTTGCTCGCGGTAGCTCTCGGGTATGCTGTCGGGGCGGTAGAAGCCGTCGATGTATGCCTCACACTTGCCGTGCAGCAGATTTTCGTAGTAGAGCTTCGCCGCACGCGATGCCATCTCGTCGGGCTTCAACTCTGATGCCGACTTGCTGCAAGAGACGAGGGCGAAGAGGGCGATTGCTATGTATAATATGTTTCTCATAAACGTGATTTTTGTAGGAGGGTATGGCATCCCTGCCATACCCACGCAGCCACAAAAGCAGCAAAACCGTCTTAGAGTTAAGTGCGTGGATATGGCAGGGATGCCATACCCTCCTAAAGATGCAATGAAAGGGTGCGTGGATATGGCAGGGATGCCATACCCTCCTAAAGATGCAATGAAAGGGTGCGTGGGTATGGCAAGGATGCCATACCCTCCTAATTTACTTCTGGCGGATGAAGATGTTTATCGGGCAGCCGTGCATCGACCAGTTGTCGCGAATCTTGTTCTCGAGGAAGCGGCGGTACGGCTCCTTGATGTACTGCGGCAGATTGGCGTAGAACACGAACGACGGAATCTGCGTGTTAGGCAGCTGCGTGCAGTACTTTATCTTGATGTACTTGCCCTTTGTTGATGGTGGCGGGTATGCCTCGATGAGCGGAAGCATCACCTCGTTGAGCTTCGATGTGCCTACGTGCGCCTTGCGGTTGAGGTACACCTCCTTGGCTGTCTCGAGCACCTTGAAGATGCGCTGCTTGGTGAGTGCCGAAGCGAAGATGATCGGGAAGTCGACGAACGGAGCCATGCGCTGACGGATGGCGTTCTCGAAGGTCTTGATGACTGCCTGATCCTTGTTCTCCACGAGGTCCCACTTGTTCACTACCACCACGAGCGACTTATTGTTGCGCTGTATGAGCTGGAAGATGTTCATGTCCTGCGCCTCGATGCCGCGTGTTGCGTCGAGCATGAGGATGCAGACATCGGAGTTCTCGATGGCGCGGATGGAGCGCATCACTGAGTAGAACTCCAGGTCTTCCGACACCTTGTTCTTGCGGCGTATTCCGGCTGTGTCCACGAGGTAGAAGTCAAAGCCGAACTTGTCGTAGCGTGTGTAGATAGAGTCGCGTGTGGTGCCTGCTATCTCGGTCACGATGTTGCGGTCTTCGCCGATGAAGGCGTTGATGATTGAGCTCTTGCCGGCATTCGGGCGTCCCACTACGGCGAAGCGTGGTATGCCGTCCTCTACGTCTTCCTTCACTTCGGGCTTGAGCTTTGTGAGCACGAGGTCGAGCAGGTCGCCCGTGCCGCTGCCGGTTGCCGACGAGATGCACTGCGGTTCGCCCAGTCCGAGTGCGTAGAACTCAGCCGCGTCGTATATCTGGTCGTTGTTGTCGGTCTTGTTAGCCACGAGTATCACGGGGAGCTTGGTGCGGCGGAGGATGGTTGCCACGTCCTGGTCCCAGTCGGTGAGTCCGGTCTGCACGTCAACGACGAAGAGCACCACGTCGGCCTCCTCGGTTGCCACGATAACCTGCTTGCGGATGGCATCCTCGAAGATGTCGTCGCTCTTCACGACCCATCCGCCGGTGTCTACTACAGAGAACTCGCGTCCGTTCCACTCGCACTTGCCGTACTGACGGTCGCGTGTAGTGCCGGCGGTGTCGCTAACGATTGCCTGACGTGTCTTGGTCAGGCGGTTGAACAGTGTAGACTTGCCCACGTTCGGGCGTCCCACTATTGCCACTAAATTTGCCATATTCTTTTAGTCATTCTTTCCTCCGCATCTCACGGAGGCTTGTAGGATGTGGTCTCTGCATCCTTGTTAACGATTTTCCGAAGCTGACCTGACTCCGGCCCTCGCCAGTCTGACGAGAGTGTCCCCTCTTTGCTATTCAGGGGAGTTTACTCCGGGTTATATCCGAAGTTGTCGAGTTCGCGTTGCGAGCTGCGCCAGTCCTTGTCTACCTTCACGAAGGTGTGGAGGTATACGCTCTTGCCGAAGAACTTCTCGAGCGACTTGCGTGCCTCGGTCGACATCTTTTTCAGTGCCACGCCCTGGTGTCCGATGATGATGCCCTTCTGCGAGTCGCGCTCCACGTATATCACGGCGTGTATGTCGATGTGCTTGTCGGTCTCCTTGAACGACTCCACCTTCACCTCCACCGAGTACGGAATCTCCTTGTCGTAGTAGAGCAGTATCTTCTCGCGTATTATCTCCGAGACGAAGAAGCGTGCGGGCTTGTCCGTGAGCTGGTCCTTGTCGAAGAACGGCGGCGAGTCGGGCAGCAACTCCTTGATGCGGCGCATGAGCATGTCGACGCCGAACTTGTTCTTCGCCGAGATGGGGAGGATTTCGGCGTTAGGCAGCAGCGAATGCCAGCGCTCCACGGTGTCGCCGAGCGTCTTCTGGTCGCTCTGGTCAATCTTGTTGATGAGCAGCAGCACGGGTATGGTCATGCGCTTCACCTTGTCGAGGAAGTCCTGGTTCTTCTCGGGGTTCTCCACTACGTCGGTGACGTAGAGCAACACGTCGGCATCCTGCAACGCCGACTCCGAGAATGCGAGCATCGACTCCTGGAGCTTATAGTTCGGTTTGAGTACGCCGGGCGTGTCCGAGAAGACAATCTGCGCGTCCTCCTCATTCACGATGCCCATGATGCGGTGGCGCGTGGTCTGCGCCTTGAACGTGGCAATGCTGATGCGCTCGCCGACGAGCTGGTTCATCAGCGTCGACTTGCCCACATTAGGATTGCCCACTATGTTTACAAATCCTGCTTTGTGCATATTTCTTTTACGTTTAAACAAAAGGGGTGACACTCCCAACGGCGCATCAGCGCGTCGCAAGGAATTGGTCTTGATCTTAATTTGCTTTTAATGAATATATACGTATAAAATAGTACTATGCTGCAAAGTTACTCTTTTTTTTCTACACTACGTGTATCTGCATCTGCATTTAAACGTTTTTTATTGTTTCAGAGCGCACACATAGGAGGGCATTCGTAGGAGGCTACGGCATTCCTGCCGTAGCCATAGCAGCCAATGACCACTTCTGTAGGAGGCTACGGCATTCCTGCCGTAGCCATAGCAGCCAATGACCACTTCTGTAGGAGGCTACGGCATTCTTGCCGTAGCCATAGCAGCCAATGACCACTTCTGACTATGGGAAACTATCGGCGATGGCTACGGCAGGAATGCCGTAGCCTCCTACCAAATGCCATCGGATACCGAACGCAATCTGATCGGACGGCGGATGCAATCTGATCGGACACCGAACGCAATCTGATCGGACACCGAACGCAATCTGATCAGACGGCGAACGCAATCTGATCGGGCGGCGAACGCGAGCGGTGACAAAAGTATAACGTACGCACACGAGAAGTTGAACTGTTTCAGGGGGTGCACTTGTCTCAAGTGCACCAAAAGTATAACATACACCACCAAAAATATAACATACGCACACGCGAAGTTGAACCGCAAAGCGTTAATAGTTATTAAAATAAACCATGATACAGCCGAAGTTTAGAACAATTCAGCTAACTTTGCAACCAATTATTTAAGGTAATTATGGTAAACAAGTTTAAAACAGTATGCTTGACAGCAGCGATTGCCTCAAGCAGTGCGACTTTCGCCGGTGGTCTTCTCACTAACACCAACCAGCACGTCGCTTTTAATCGTATGATGAGCCGCGAGGCTTCTATTGGTATTGATGGTGTGTATTACAACCCTGCCGGCGTTGTGTTCATGGGCGAAGGAAGCCACCTCGCTCTCAACTGGCAGATGGCATACCAGACACGTACTATCAAGAACGACTACAAGTTGTTCACCAACAACGTGAACAACCCCACTACTCCACGCGATTTCAAGGGTAAGGCTTTCGCTCCCGTTATTCCGTCTTTCCAATATGCCTACAACAAGGGCAGATGGTCGCTGCAGGGCAACTTCGCTCTGACCGGCGGTGGCGGTAAGTGTACGTTCGACAACGGACTCGGCTCGTTCGAGAAGATCGTTGGCGAGACAGCCATGGGTGCTATCGGACTGGCTAAGACTATAGATCATGTTGCAAACAGTATCTTGGTTCCGGGATACCCACAGGACCCTACCAAGTTCAAACCGATGTTCACCGATAACAAGGTTTTCGGCAGTAAGGGCGACTATAGCTTCAACAGCTACATGCATGGTCGTCAGTACTACTTCGGTCTCTCGGCTGGTGCTGCATACAAGGTTTCAGACAACTTCAGCGTTTACGCCGGTTTGCGCGGCATCTACGCTACATGCAACTACTACGGATATGTTGAGGACATCAAGGTGGGCAATATGCCGCTCTACAAGGTGCTCGACCCTTCGAAGGAGAACTCGGCTAACATCGAGCTGAGCTGCGACCAGAGCGGCATCGGCTTCACACCAATGTTGGCTGTCGATTACAAGACCGGACGCTGGAACTTCTCGGCTAAGTACGAGTTCAAGACTCGTATGCGTCTGAAGAACAAGTCGGTTAACAAACTGCCGTCTATCGGTAACCTCGACGACAACTTGAAAGCTACAATGCCCCTACTTGGCATTCCTACAGATCAAGTAGACAATATACTCAATAACTCAACCGTTATGGCTACAACAGCTGGACTGAAGCAGCAGTTCGACTCGAAGATCAACGAGGCTCTCGGCGAGTACGCCGACGGCAAGAAGATTGCGGGCGACATCCCGTCGCTGCTCACCGTGGGCGTGGGCTACAGCCCCATCGACGAGCTGCGCATCAACGTAGGCTTCCACTGGTTCGACGACTATAACGCTACATCGTACAACAACCGCAACAAGCTGCTCAAGAAGCGCGGCACACTCGAGTTCAACGCCGGCGTTGAGTACGACGTGACAAAGAAGATTACGGTCAGCACCGGTTGGCAGAACACCAACTATGGCTTGACAGACAAGTACATGGACGATAAGTCGTTCGTAGTAGGTTCCAACTCTGTTGGCTTGGGCGGCGTTTACCACATCACAAAGAAGCTCGACTTCTCCGTGGCTTACTTCCACACGTTCTACAACCACGTGAAGACTTCGGAGACTGTTACTCTCGCTCCCGGCGTGTCTAACACTTACAACTCTGATTACACGCGTAACAACAGCGCGTTTGCAGCCGGCGTGAACATCACATTCTAAGCAAACAGCAATATAATAAAAAGTTACGGAGACTGTTGATATTCTCCGTAACTTTTTAGAAAAACACTTCGACAACAAGTAAAGCAAAAAATGATGCCTTAGGCACTACTGTACAATGAATAAAAAAACAATAACATATAAGAAAATATCAGTATGTCTGATACTTCTATTTAGTCTTCTTTTATGTCATGCATGTTCAAAAGACGATTCTAATTTGAATACTATTCGTGTACAAATAGAAGCGAATTCTGATGAACCTATTAGAGTTTATGGAATTAAAGATAGTGGAGAAACAGGACTTGTCATAAAAAGGTATTTTGAAAAAACTTACGAGACGGAAAGTAAAATTATTTCAATAGAAGCAAATTGCGAAGACGAGAACACATTGATGACAATTAAGGTTTGGGTCAATGGGAAACTCAAGATTGACAGATCAAGAAATAAATATCTACCATCTGGAGATATATTATTATAGAGATTGTACAGCAAAGGCTGGAAGATACGTTTATCTTATCTTCCAGCCTTTGCTTTTATACTATAGCACCTACTCGGTGAACAACGCACTCGTCGCACCCTTGAATATAAGGTGTTCATACGAGGCAGGCGATACCTTCACGGTAGAGTTCTTCAGCTTGCCCCATACCACCTCCGGTGTGAGGTTCTTCGGATAGGTGTGGATTTCTACCGTTACACCATCCTCAAACTCCTTGCGCAGCGCAGCCAGATACTTAGCATCCTTGCACACGATTGTGAACACAGCCTTGTCGGCACGGTGCTCGATTGTCACCTTCACGGGGTTGGTGCTGTCGAGAGCATACTCGGTGCCGTTGATGTAGATGCGCGATTCGAGCTCTACGTCGTAAGTGCGGATAGCGAAGTCGTCAGACTCAGCGATGTTCTCGTACTCGAGCGGAATCTCCACCACGACATTGTCTACGAGGTCGCGCACATGAACCGTGGTCTTAATCTCCTGCCATGTGTTGTGCTCCTGCTGGTGTATGTCTACCTCGATATTGCCCTTGCCGTCGTTAGGCAGCGAAGGAGTCTCGGCAGAGTCCTCAAACTTATTATCCTTGTTGATGCCCGGCACATCAGTGATGTTGTCAACGCTCTTGAATGTGAGCACGCCGTCGACATGCCAAACGCCGCTCTCGAACTTAGACACATACCAGATGATGTGCAAGTCCTTGGTGTCAATCTCGTCAACATCCAGCGACCAGTCCTGGTTGGCAGACATCAGCGACGCGTAAGAAGGCACGTCGCCGAGTGTAGCCTGCACAGCCTTGCCCGTAGTGTCGTACACGTACTTGGTGATGCCGTCCTGACCGAAGAACTTCCAGTAGGGATAAGTGGTGTTCACTGTACCCTTGTTGCCCTCGGCGAAGACCGAACCGCCACGCACAGTGCGCGGCCAATAATAGTTGGGCTTGCACGCTCCCATGTTCGGGATACGGTTGTCCACACGAATGAAATAATAAGCCGGAGCATACGTTGCCAAGACGGAAACGGGGGCTGCCGCGTTAGCCTTCACCTCCTGCCCCATCACGAACACTTGCGTTGCGGGCGCATTATTCTTTACACCTGCGCCATCGTCGTCAGACGAACATGCTGTCAGCATTATGACAGACATGATAAGTAATAATACTTTCTTCATAATTGCTTGATAAAACTGTTAAAGAATTGATGTTATAAAAAACTATAGTATGTTCTGCATTTGTAAGACGATGCGCACACCGTCCTTGCTCTTCGTGTCGATGTATATACATCCGCCTAAGAGGCATGCCATTCGATGACACAACTCGATACGCACGCCGAGGTCGTCTACATCCGGGTCGTAGAGCGTATTCTTAACGTACACGGGCAGCTCTTTCATTCCCGACATGCTGCTGTTGGGGTCTACTACTGCGAGTTCGAGTGCGCCGGCATTGAGCTTGGCACTCAGCAGCAGTTCGTCGCTCGACGCGAACTGCACACCGTAGAAGAGCATATGCATCAGTATCTGCTGTATGCGTCGTGCGTCGCTTTTTATGGTGAAGCCGTCGGGCAGCTCGTTCTGCAACTGCACTTGCTTAGACTTCGACTGCGCGAACTGGAGCGACTGCAGCGTGCTATCGCATATCTTTGCCACATCAACCGGCTCGCAGCTCACGCCGAACGTCTTTTGGTTGGTCTGCGTGTACTCGATGAGGTCGTTGAGCAGCAGGTCGAGCATACGATAATTGTCGTTGATGTAGGTGTTGTACTTCTCGCGCTCCTCGTCAGTCCACGACCCCTCGGGCATACCGAGCAGCTGCGCGAAACCATACACCATATTGAGCGATGTGCGTATCTCGTGACTCATGTTCTGCAGAAACTTCGTCTTGCTTTGATAAAGTTTCTCGCGAGCAGCTGTAACAACAAACACGTACAGTATCAGCACCGACAACATGAAGCCCATACTGAAGAAGGGCGATGCGAAATACTTCACATTCATGATGCCCGGCAGTAGCGGTATGAGCGAAGAGAACAACACTGCCTTGCACCTTATGCAGCCTTTAGCACCTATGCCTCTGCGCATCATGGTGAAGAGCGTGCCTAACAACACCACCACAAACACCGAGTAGACGTTGAACGCTGTGACAAGGGCATACTTGCAACGCATGTACTCGCCGTCGACGATGCGGAACAGAACCGGACTGAAGAAGTTGGCGATGACCAACACCACCTCGGAGAGCAGTAAAACAGTCGATACGAATTGAATGACGTAACGATACCTGCGCGGACACCTTATGTATTGCAGCACATAGCAAAGCCACGACAAGGTGGTGACAACAGCCAAGACGTGGAGCAACGCCGACGAAGCGTAGTAGACGACATCGGAGCGTATAGCCTTCACCAAGCACAGCCCCCATAAGAAGTCGACGACAAAAAACGTCAAGGAGATGCACACAAGAGGCATGAAGGCACGTCCCACCTTTTCGCTGTGGTATATATACTTGCGTTCTCGTATGAGGATAGTCAGCGTAATGACTATGTAGCCCAACACCGACACCCAATATAAATCATTTGTCATTGACATTTACCTGCCTGTATTTTCTTTGTTAATTCTTCGGTGATAGTGCTATAGAGCTGCGCCATGACAACAGGCTTTGTTACGAACTGGTTGGCACCAAGCTCCAAGCCACGCTTTATGTCCTCGCTGAAGTTCATGCCCGAGAGTATCACTATCGGTAGTTTCTCCTTGCTATGCGCCGGAATGTTAAACTCGCCGTCGTTAGCGCCGTTGCGCAGCACCTCTATCACCTTGTAGCCGTCGATGTCGGGCATCATAAGGTCGACAATGGCGAGGTCTATTTCCTCGGGGGTGCCCAAACGCTCTTGTATGGCGTGCAGTGCCTCGCGTCCGTTGGAAGCTTTCACCAGTTGGAACTCGAACGGCTTAAGCATTTTGTCGAGCAAAAGCAAGTTCAATGGTATGTCGTCGACAATAAGGATTTTGAATGTATTGGAGCAAACACCTGCAATCTCTTTCATAATTATTACGTGTTATAGTTGTTTTGTTATTTTATTTTATTTTATTTTTATTCTTCTTCTCTTGACGGATGGTCATCCGTATAGTATCCCTTCTCGCTATAGCGTCCGTCGAGGAGGTGTTCGCCTACAGAGCGCAGCTCCTTCTGGTGATACTCCTCGTGGTCGGATAGGTCGATCGATGGGCGCACTACATGCGTGTCGAACACGAGTTCAGCCACACCTTTCGGTGCGATATTGCCGTAGAGGCGTATGCTGTGGCGTGCCAGTCCGATATTCTTGTCAGCGTGGAAGACGAATTTCATCGGCACCTCCTCGCCTGGCGGTATCGTCGTCACGTTCTCCGCAGCCGACTCGATTGTTGGGCAAGCCGGTTGTATATCGGTTATCACCAGCATCTCGTCGCCCGTGTTGCGCAGCACGAACACCATCGTGAGTTCGTCGCCGAGCACTACAGAGGGATAGTGGCGCACGGAGTCTGCCACTTCCACGATGGTCAGTGCGAGCCGCTTGTGGCACGACGTGAGCGTACTGCTGCCCACTAATCCCAGAGCCACAAGGAGCAGTATGCCGAACGCAGAGCGCAGGGCTGTGCGCCGAACGGCTTTTATATGTCTCATGTTTATTCCCATTTCTTCAGATAATCGTCTATTGAGTGTCCAGACTCGTCGCGGTTGTTCATGCCTTTCAGTTCGCTATGTCCCTTCAGTATCTCGCGCATCTCGCCAATCGTCTCCGCGTCCTTTGCGAGCAGTCCGGTGCGGTACATCTCAAGCTGCGTATAGGCGAGGGCGGTGAGCAGTGCGTTGAGACGTTTGCGCTCGTCGCCCACAGTAAGCTTGCTTGCTTTGTCGAGCTGGCTACGGAAGCTGACAAACTCCTGCACATCGAGATACGACTCGCACATCTCCTGCATGGAGCCATAGAGCGGCAGCAGGTGGTTGGTCGACTGGGCGCGCTGCTCCAGTCCCCAGTAGTATGTGGTGAGCAAATCGGCGGTTTGCGGATAGTGCTCGCGGTAGTAGCGTGCTATCGACTCGTGCACATCGGTGTCCGGATTGTCCAAGAGGAGCGCGAGGACATAGGTCTGCATATCGTCGAACGCAGAGTAGTCGTCGCCACTACCATTGACGAACACGCCCTGCACCTGCAAGTCGCGATATAGCTTAAAGCGTGCCTGCATAGCGAGCAGGCAGGGGAAGGGCGACAGATAGTCGTCGTAGTTGCGCTCGTAGTCCCACACGTAAATGCGTGAGCACTGCTTGCGCCATGCCTTCACGTTCTGCACGAACTCGTTGTAGCCCTCCGTCTTTGTGAAGTCGACCCTCATAGGCAGCTTTATGCTCGACACGAACGTTCCGACGTTGGCAGCAAGCGACGTTGTGGGCGGCGTATTGGTTGTGTGATAAGCCGACGTAAAGAACTTATGGCGCGGAAACTCCTCAGCCAAACGCTCCACGAACGCCGTAACGGCTGGTGTTGCGTTGGTGGAGGTGTTGCCTCGGGCTGTACAATCGTCGCAGGTGCACGCCGTCTTGTTGTCCATAGGCATTATGCTGATGCGCTCACTGTAGTCGGCAGTGCCCCAACCGTACTGATCGAGTACGTATTCGCGTACCTTATTATATAGTGACTGGCTGGAGAAGCAGAACTGCTTGTGGCTGCGCTTGCCGTCGACGATGGCGTACATATCGTCTGTAGCTTCGTCCTTGACGAGCTTTGCGAGGTTATGCCCCCACACTCCCCAGTCGTAGTCGGGGTGATTGGTGTGCATGGATGCCTGAAACTCCTCCGTGTTAGAAGGTGTGTACAACCCATGATATTCGGACAGGGGGTCTGCGCTCTGCGCTGTCTGCGCATTGCTGTGGCACCCACCGAGCACAACGCCCACGACGAGTGCCGCCAATGACTTAGAAATGGATTGTAACATTTGCATTCAGATATAGATAGTTCTTACTGTTGTTAACACCAGTTGCATCGTTCGACTTCACCGACATGGTATACCACTGGCCGGAGAGTCCGAAATCGAGCGTCGCATTGAGCGAGTAGACGCCACCCAAGCCGAGCATCGTGTTGAGCTGACTGAACCTTATCGGCATCGAATTGTCGATGAGCGACACTTCCGGTGCGTTACCCACACTGCCCGTCAGGAACAGGTTTGTCTTGCTTCCCTCGATAGGATAGCACTTGGCTATCACGCTGCCGTTGACGAAGAAGTGCCCATCGAAGCTGGCTGACTTCTCGCCAAGCATTACAAACGTGCGCAGGTCGGCTCCAACCTCAAAGATGTTGATAGGCTTTGCAGCACCCACGCCCAGGCTCAACAGCGATGTGTTCTTGTCGCCACCGATGAGTCGATACGACAAGCTGCCCTTTGCAGTCAGTTCGTATGGCAGCTGGTAGGTGCCGTTGAGCTCGGCACGTATCTTCGGGAAGAACTTGTTGGCCCAACTAACTATTGCTGTTGTGCTTAGCTTGTCGTCCCACTCGTGTTCCCACTCGCCGCTCAGCTGCACTCCACTTCCACCTTCGTCGCCTCCGTCAGCCACCTTCGTTGTACCGTCGCGACCGGCATATCCCACGCCGACGGTGTAGGCGTTGCGCTTAGCGTAGCGCGAGTACGAAAGAAATGCCTTCGAGCTGATGTTGTCTTCCTTTGCCGGACGTGCCCGCTGGTAGTCGATGACCACAGCGTTGTACATGGCACGTCGTCTGAGCATTGTCATACGATTGTTGTACTCGCCGAGCTCGTAGGGCGAAGGATGATATAGCTGATACTGCTCAATGGCTTTCTTCCACTCTTTCCGCTTCTCGTATATAGTAGCTTTAGCGAGTATGAGCTGCTTATTATTGGGATAGTAGACCATGGCTTCGTCTATGAGCTGCATGGCTTCATCATAGCGTTTCTCCTTCATGCATTTCATGGCAAACGCCTCGCAGCATCCTGCGTACGCACCGACAACGACCGAGTCGCCAATGTACTCGTCTACCAGCGGACGCAGCCTCTGCAGTGCCGCTTCGTAGTCGCCTACGCCTGCCTTCAGTTGCGCTTCCTTCAGCACAAAGAACGGGTCGGCGGGATAGCGTTTGCGTCCCCACTCCACAAGCGTCACAGCATCGTTGTTCTTCTTCAGCAGTAGCGCAGTGGTTATGCCCATACGCAAGATGTCGGAAGAAGGGTTCTCGTTGTTCAGCACCTTTATTATCTCCGCCTCAGCCTGGCGCAGTCTGCCCTCAGCCATGAGCTGTTTGATATACGGTGTCACGATTTCCTCGTACATAGCCGCACGCTTCGCAGGGTCGCTGTAGGACTTCTCCAACTGGTTGAGTGCCTTCTGTCGTTTACCGGTTTGTATGTAGCATGTGAGGAGACGACGTTCGATGGCGGTCTTTGTCTCTTGGTCGACACTGAATGTCTGCAACTTCTCCAGCATCGGTATCACCTCTTCGTACTTGTTCAGATCCATCTGTCGGCGCACCTCCTCCAAGCGTATAGCGCAGAGCTCTTCGCTCACCTCCTGATTGCTCGGGTACATGGTGTGAATACGCTCTAACAGCACAATGGCAGCGCGCTTGTTGCCCAATCGGCGCTGCACGGTGTACTCGCGGAAGAGCAGGTTCTGCGTGTCGCCACGCCGACGGCGAGCCTCGCGGATGTACATCAGCGCATCGTCGAGGTAGCCCCGGCTCATCGACGTATTGAGCAGATAGGTGAGTGCTTCCTCCGAATGGTTCTTCTCGTAGAGGCGTGCGTATGCGGTGTAGGGGTCGTTCTGAGCCGCATAGCGTGCTCGTTCCTCCTCCAGTTTGGTCTTCAGCTGATTGATTTGTGCGCCTCGCACGCCCGAGAGTGTGCGCTCCGACATGCTGATATACGACAACGCTTCGCTGTAGCGGGTCATATCGCCGAGTATGCTTGCCTTCTTCTCGACGAACGGCAGTGGCTGCTTCACCTGCGTTGCGGCGTGTCCTGCCTGGTCGGCAGCTTGCTCCAAGCGTCCTGTCTTCAGCAGCAGATTGCAGAGTGCCATTTGGTATTCGGCGTTCTTGGGGGACATTTCGATCAGTTTGCGCAGTGCTTCCTCCTGTCCTACGAGGTTGTTTGTCTTGACCAGCTTGCGATAGCGTTGGTCATAGTCCCACGCCATCTCCTTCTTCACCTCCACTCTGTCGGGGTATATCTCGGCGAGTCGTTGCAGCAGACGTGTTGCTTCCACGGTGTTTCCGTCGAGTCGGTAGAGTTCTATTTTCTTCTTCCAGAGCGTGAAGTCGTAGGGCGCAGCCTCCAGGAGTTCGTTGCAGTAGACAATCGCCGTGCTATAGTGCTTCGTCAGTTCCTCCAATCGCATGAGCATTGTCTTCGACTGCAGGTTGCCGTTGTCGTCTTTTATAGAACGTATGAAGTAGAAGCGTGCCTTGTCGTAGTTCTTGTAGTGATACCAATAGGTGCCCAACAGTTCGTTGTAAGCAGAGAGCGAGCCATACTTGTCGTAGCCCTCCTCCACCATCTTGCGTCCTTCAGCCCACTTCCCGCTCTTGAACAGAGCGCGTGCCTGCTGCTCGTAGTAGGCAGGCAGCCCCTCCTTGGCAGGCGTGTACTTACGACTGAGATGCGCGCGGTTCTGCGTGTTCTGCGCCGTAGAGGTCAGAACAGCCGAGAAGAGTATTGCTATGGTCAGTATTTTGTATCTCATAATAATCAGTTCGATTGGTTTGCATTTGGCTGCGGTGCCGACTGTTGGGCAGGCTGACTGCCACCTGCCGGCACAGTAGCGTGCTTCACACCGGTTCGCTCCATTGACACCCACACGGCTTTCTGGCGTGTTATGTACTTGAAGTAGCCCACTAACGAGCATACCACGATTATCGGGTGGTAGACGATAGGCTCCAGAGCTGCCGCCAGCAGCAGCTTCAGATAGCTGCGCACGCTGGTGTAGGAGCAGCCGAGCAGATAGTCGTAGAACACCACGAACGCCGAGAGCATGAAGCTGAAGACGTATATGGCGAAGTAGGTGACGAAGAACGTGCTCCAGTTGACACCGCCCGTAAAGGCAAGGTACACTATCATAAGCGTTCCGAAGAACTCTATGATCGGTGCGAGGAACTCGAAGAGGAACGTGTAGGACATCGTGATGAGTCCGAGACGCTTGTACTTCGGGTTGAAGAGCAGGCGGCGGTGCTCCCACATGGTCTGTATCAGTCCGCGTCCCCAACGTGTGCGCTGGCGATAGAGCATGTGCAAGGTCGACGGACCCTCGGTCCAGCAGCACGTGTGCGGGATTTGCACCACACGATACTTGCGGTTGAAGTCGCAGCAGTAGGCTATCATTCGCGTAATCATATCCATATCCTCGGCGAACGACGAGCTGCTGTAGCCGCCGGCGTTGATGACCACCTCTGTAGAGAAGAGTCCGTAACCGCCCGACACGTTGTTCATAGCGTTGATCTTGCTCCATCCCATCTTGCCGACGAGGAACGAGCGTTTGTACTCCAAGTCCTGGAAGAGCGGCACTGGGCGGCTCGACGGACGTATATCGACGAGCTTGCCGTCGTGCAGCGTCGAGCCGTTGCTCATAGACATCGTTCCCGACACGGCGATGATCGTCTCGTCCATGATGACGGGGAAGATACACTGGTACATGGCATCTTTCGAGAGGATGCAGTCTACGTCGGTGTTGATGAAATACGGCGTAGATATTACGTTCAGTCCAGCGTTCACGGCATCGGCTTTTGTTCCGCCGTTCACCTTGTCCACCACTACGAGCTTGGCGTAGTCGGGGTTGGTAGAGCGGAGCAGACGCTTGAATGGTGCGCTATGCACCTTCTGCACGTAGTCGAACGGCACCTCCACGAGGTCGAAGGTGTTGATGAGCAGTTCGAGGGTCTTGTCCTTACTGCCGTCGTTGACGATGCACACCTCGAACTTCGGATAGTCCATATTGAGCAGCGAGCGCACGTTGTCGACGATGGTCTTCTCCTCGTTGTAGGCAGGAGCCACGATAGAGATGCTCGGCACGTAGGGTGCGCTCTGCACCATGTTGCGTATATAGTCGTCCGACCAACGCTTGTAGCCCGTGCTATAGCGGTAGGCGAAGACGAGCAGCATGACATACGTTGCGATGAGCAGCATTGAGTATGCCAGGATGGTATAGCCAAAGAAATATAGTAAGAACTCCCACATAGTTTTAAAGCATCCTCATTTGGTTGATAATAGCCATTGCGTCAATCTGATCGAGCAGCACACGGTCGGTCTTGCTCTCAAGCACTTCGCCACGCAACTCCTCGAAGGCGTACCTGCCGGCACTGCCGTATGAGTAGAGGCAGGCGAGTGCTACCTCGCGTGTCTCCTTCGACGACGATGTGCGATAGGCGTGTACGAAGAAGTCGACGTGCTTACCCGAGTTGATGGCTGCCAGCACGCGCAGCACTTCCTGTCGCACTGGCTCGGGTTGCTGGTCGTAGGAGTCGAGTGCTGCCTGCTCTTGCGACGCGTCGTGCAGAAGTGCCACAGCGTGCAGTGCCGCTGTGCGGTAGGTGTAGTTGGGCGAGAGGAAGAGCGTATGCAGTGCTGCCTTCTCGCGCTCGCTGCCCCAGTAAGCCACCTCTTCAATCAGAAAGCGCACCGACTCCTCGTTCTTTATATTCTCGGTGAGTATGAGGAACTGCGGCATCTGCCGGTCGTTAGCCCAAAGCCATGCAAAGAGGCGGTGGAGCATCATCAGACGCCACACGCCGTGCTCGTTCTCAAGGTCGCTGACGAAGTAGTGGTAAGGGTCGGCTTGTGATGATATGACGTGACACATGCGCGCCATCTGTCGCACGTTGTCGTTGTAATGGTTGATGTAGACGGCGAGGAGTCCCTCGCTCACACAGATGTGCATGTTCACCACGTTCTGCAGAGTTTGCAATACGAGATGTCCTGTGGCAAGATTGCGCTCATAATAAGTCTTGACGCCGGTGAGCGCACAGAGTGTTTCGGCGTTAGGTATGCTTGGCAGCTCACGACTCAAATCCATACAAATCTCGGAAATGAGTCGGGAGAGTATTTCGGGGCGATACTTCTTCTTGATGTTGTCGAGCGTAGCGTTGCAGGCTATCTCCACATCCTCGTAGTTAGACATGGTGTCGGAGGTGAGCACATTGTAGAAGCCATCGTAGAGGTCGGCGCGTGCAGCCTCGAACGCACGCCGGTCGCGATTGTTGCGCCTGATTTTCAAAAAGAAAAGAACAAAGAGCACGATAAGCGTGAGTATGCAGAGCAATATCATACCATACAACACACGGATGTGTATTGCATAGTCTGAGAAATATAGAAGGAAGCGTTGCACGTAGAACTGAATCACTTCCACTCCGTAAAAGTCTACCGAGTGTCCGTCAGGATACTGGTATCCAGCTGTCAGGAGATTGCTTATCAATGTCGTGTACTCAGTATTAAGAGTTTATATTTAAAGAATGAAAAGGAAGCGTGCGCCCTTGGTGTATGTCTGGTCGAGCTTCACCTCGGCACCGAGTCGGTCGGCTATGATGCTGCAGATATGCAAGCCGAGTCCGGAGCCTTGCACGTTGCCGTCCAGCTTCTTATATCGCTCGAAGATGTCCTTCGCCATCTCCGGCGGTATGCCCGTGCCGGTGTCGGTTACGGAGAAGGTGAGTCTGCCGGGGTTTTCCGTGGTGGAGAGGTGCAGATGTATCTCGCCTTGCACGGTGTGTTTGCAGGCGTTGGTGAGGAAGTTGACGAGCACTTGCTGTATGCGTCTGCTGTCCGACGTGATGAAGTAATCGTCTGCCACGTCCGACGTGAAGTACATGTTGACGTTGGCGTGGCGGCGCATATCTGCCATGAGCATCGCATTGCGACACATCTCGTTCACGGCGAAGCGTCCTTTCTCCACGCGATAGTTGCCGTGCTCGGCATCGGCTACGTCCAGCACGTCGTCGATAAGCATCGAGAGCATGTTGAAACTGTTGAATATATAGTTGAAGTACTCGTGCTTCTGCGTCTCCGACACGTAGCCGTCTGGCATACAGAGCAGCTGCGAGAAACCGAACATGGCGTTGAGCGGAGTACGTATCTCGTGAGTCATATTCTGTAGCATCTGCGTCTTCGAGCGGTTGGCGCGAATGTTCCGCTTCAGCTCTTCTATACGTTCGTGCTCCATCTCTTTCATCTCGGAGACATCCTTCACGGCTACCACCATGCTCTTCACGCTGCCGTCGCTATGGCGGTCGCAGACGATGAACGCCAGGCGCAACCAGTCGTAGATAGTGCTCTGGAAGTGGATGCGTGCAACGCTGTTAAATCGCAATCGCTCGTTTATTGTGGAGAGGTCGTTAAACTCCTCTAACATCGAACGGTCGCAGGGCTTGCAGAGCTGCTCGTTAAACACTTTCATAGCATCGCGAACATTGCCCGTACGCGGTATGTACTTCGTGATGACGTGTAGCGTGTTGATGTACGACATGTATTGTTCTGTATCCAAATCGACGTAGAACAAGCAGGAGTAGATATTGGCTAACGACTTCACAACAAGTTCGTCCTGCATGGTGCGCTCCACTTGCTCAGTAAAGTCCTGGTGGTAGCCCTCCATAATGCGTGTGCCATCCTCCTTCACCGATACCACACCGCCACAACGCGCATAGCGCAAACCCAACGTAGGGTGGTCCCAGCGGTATGTATTCTCAAAATGATCCTGATCGAAAATATCATCAAGCGACATACCCTTCGACAATACATCTGCCGGAGCTATACGCGAATACCAATAGTCGTAGAACTCTTCCTCTGTAAAGCGACAGTCTTTGTCTACGCCTAACAGCTCGCGCAACTTTGCTGAACCTTGAAGCCGTGGATGCTCGCCCTTGCGCAGAATAATCCTGTAAATGCCAATCTCCGCAGAGTTGAGAATTTCGTCAACTCTGTCCATCTGCATCGGGAGTTTACCGCCATCCAATGTCATCGTTCTGTCTGTCATACTATAACTATGAAATAGTCCTGTCTTATCTTCGTTATAATTATTGTAATTTTTACACTCTTTTAGTTTGCAAAATTATCAAAAAAACGCGATATACAATCAAACAAAGCACAGAATTTTACGTACGGGGGGGGGGATTTTTTAACTTTTTACAAATATTTTAACTCCCTCGGGATTAATAGGATGATAACAATGCAAAAACTGTCGCATTATTACCACGCTACGGCAACATTGTTGTTGTGCTACGGCAACACGGTTATAGTGCTACGGCAACACGGTTATAGTGCTACGGCAACATCGTTGTTGTTGCGCATATCATAAAAAAAAGAGGGTGTGTCAGCGACACACCCTCCTCAAGAGTCTTTATTTCTTCAGCATCTTCTTGCCATTCTTGATGACGATGCCTTTGTATGTATCGTTTACGCGCTGACCGCTCACGTTGTACATGTAGCCGTCGCGTGCAACATCGGTCTTCACTGCGTTGATGCCAGTCGGAGTGAACGAGCCGTCGAAGTCGAGCACTACTACCGAGCCGTTAGCGCCGGTGAGTGTAGCTACGTTGTCCTCAACAGCCACTTCCTTCAGCTCGTTGTCTACGTAAACCTTAGCCTTAGCGAGGTTCTTGTAGTGAACGCGCATTGTCTGTCCCTGGTTGTTGGTGAGTGTGACGCGTGTAGCTTCGCCGTTCTTCCAGTCGATGCTTACGGTTACGTCGCCTACAGCCTTCATGCCGTGCATGTGACCTTCTGTCCAAGCTGACGGAAGAGCCGGCAGGATGCGGATAAGACCCGAGTTGCTCTGCATAATCATCTCGGCGATGCCGGCGCAAGCACCGAAGTTGCCGTCGATCTGGAACGGAGCGTGCGAGTCGAAGAGGTTGTAGAACACGCCTGCACCACCGTTACTGTGAGCGAGGGCGTTGTTGAGGATTGTGCGAGCGTGGTCGCCGTCGAGGGCGCGTGCCCAGAGGTTCATCTTCCAGCCCATTGACCAGCCGGTTGCACCGTCGCCACGAAGCTTCATTGAGTTGACTGCTGCGTCGAAGAGCTCTGTGCCTGGCTCGATCTGTGAGAACGGATAGAGACACATGAGGTGCGACATGTGGCGGTGGCCGTTCTCACCTCTTGTATATGTGCTGTACTTCCACTCGCGCAGAATCTTTGTACCTGTAGGTATAGCCGAACCGAAGTAGCCGGTGTATGTCTCTGTAGCAAGACCCTTGTCGAGCTTAGAGAAGCGGTCCTTCAGCGTAGCGAGGTCGGTAGCCGACACCTCTGCATCGTCGCCGAGCACCTCAATAGCTTCGAGAGTGTTGCTGAAGAGGTCGTAAACGAGCTGCTGTGCGTGTGCAACACCATTCTCCGACTCTGGTCCGTGCTCCGGCGACCACTCGTTCGGGCACTCGTATGTGCCGTCAGAAGCCAGTTTGAGGCGATCCATCCAGAACTGCGATGCTGAGAGCATTGCCGGGAACACGCGCTTCAGATACTCGCGGTCGAGTGTGTAGCGGTAGTGCTGCCAGAGATGTGTAGCGTACCAAGCGTTGGCGATAACGTAGTTGTTCTTGAATGCGCTCACACCGCCGAAGATGTTGTTCTCGGTGAAGCAAGTCCAGCCGCGGCTCTGACCCTGCAGCTTAGCCCACTGCTTCCACTGCGGCTGCTTCTCTGCCATCGCCCAGATGTAGTTGAGGAACGGCAGGTGCATCTCGCTGAGGTTTGTAGGCTCAGCCGGCCAGTAGTTCATCTGAACGTTGATGTTCGAATGGATATCCGAGTTCCAAGCCACGCCGTTGATGTTGTTCCAGATACCCTGGAGGTTCGACGGAGAGTCGACACCGCGTGAAGAAGAGATTTCGAGGTAGCGACCGTAAGCGAAGTAGAGCTGCTCGAGCATGAGAGCGTCTGCGCCACGACCACTGTTGTATGAGTCGATGAGACGGTTGGTTGTCATCTCGTTCTTCGTACCGGCAAGGTCGAACTCGCAACGGTTGAAGAAGCTCTGATAGTCGGCTACGTGCTCTGCGTAGAGGTCTTTCCACGACTTAGCAGCAGCTGCTGCCACGCGGTCAGAAATGGTCTGAGCCAAAGCCGATGTGTTCTTGGTATATGTGCTCTCGTAAGCGTCGAAGTCGGTGCCACCACCGAGCACAACCATGATTTCGTCAGCACCGATAACCTCGATACCTTCGTCGTCGGTTGTCATTGTGCCGCCTACCGGCACTACCTTCATGCGTGCGTTGTAGCTGATGGTCTCAAGCTTGCCGCTGAATGTGCCCTCGCCGTCAGCGTATGTCGGGTCGGCTGTGATTGAGCCTGCAGCCATTGTGAAGCGGAAGCTGAGCTTGCCGCCCTTGCTTGCTGTGTAGTGAGCCACTACGACGCGTGCAGGGTTGGAAGCGATGTACTCGCGTGTGTACTCAACGCCGGCTGCCGACTTGAACATTGTCTTGCCTGTAGCTGTGGTGAGGTCGAGCAAACGAACGTAGTTAGAAGCTGCCTTGTCGGTGGTGAGACCGAACTCGCCGCTGAGGTCCTTAGCGTAGATCGAACCGAAGTTCTCGTACTTGCCGTAGCCCTTGCCGCCCTGTGATGAGCGTGCTGGTGTGCCGCTCCAGAGAGTCTTCTCGTTGAACTGAATCTCGTCTCTGTACACGCCACCGAAGAGGCAAGCACCGAACTGTCCGTCGCCGATAGGCAATGCGTACTCCATCCAGTTTGAGTAGCCCTGACCACCGCTGTAGAGCTTGGCTGTTGTGGCTGGCTCGGTGTACCAGAGTGTGAGCTTGTTCTCAGGCTTGAAGGTCATCGAACCTACTGTCTTGTAGTCGGCTGCACCGAGGTCGGTGTCGGGCTTCACGAACACAACAACGTTGTTCTGGTCGTTGGTCTTCCAGAAGCCGATCGAGTTGCCGTCGCCTGGGTCGCCCCAAAGGTTCACAACGTTGTAGCCCGACTTAGAGTTGGCAACGATCTCCCAGCCCGTGCCGTTGTCTGTGTTCGGAGCCACCTGAAGCTTGAAGCCGCCAGGCTGCTCTGATGTGCTCGGACGCAACGGGGTAGGGTTAGCAGCACCAGTAGAGGTAGCGCCAAGGCTCTGCGAGCTAACCACGATGTACTGTCCGTCCTTGTTCTGGAACTGGAAGTTGTCCTGCGTTCCGACGAGACGCCACTGCTGTGAGCTTTCGCCACTGCCTGCGTAGAGACGAATGCAGTTGTCCGAACTTACAGACATCACCTTCTCGTTACGCAGGAACTTAACGTAATAGTAAGTACCACCATCGCCCGATGTTACGAACTCCGGTGTCTTAGGAGCCGCCTTCTTTGAGGCAGCAGCACTCGTGCTCTGCACGCCCACGAAGAGGCACGCAAAGAGTGCGATAAAGAATAAAGTAATTCTTTTCATTGTAGATTGGTTTATAATGTAATTTTAGTTATTACAGATTGGTTGTAGATGTAATTCGCTATTACATATTGGTTGTAGGTGTAATTCGTTATTACATATTGGTTTATAGTACGCTGCAAAGTTACTGCTTTTTATTGAATTACAGCACATTTCACACAAAAATATTTAGGAGGGTATGGCATCCTGCCATACCCACGCCGCCATCGTCACATCCATAGGAGGGTATGGCATCCTGTCATACCCACGCTGCCATCGTCACATATTCACGCACCCATAATATCAACCTATAGCATCAGCTGGGTGCGTGGGTATGGCAGGATGCCATACCCTCCTAAGAACACCACAGCAATCATCAGCAGGATGCCATACCCTCCTAAGAATGTCTAAGATATAAAGTGTACGAATAATGTGGAAGACATTGTGGGTTCTGTATTATATAATTCCATTTTGCATCAAAATCCGCTGCACTCCGTATTATCCTATCAAAGATGCCATGCTGCCACAATTTTCCATCATTGCCTAAGAGTTTGTTTATCACAATAGCGGTATAACCCTTTACCTTGCCAAGCGAATCTACCACCGGCAAGCCACCGAGTGGTGTCAACAACAAGTGTACATGGTTGGGCATCACAACAAAAGAATGTAGCACATACAACTTTCCATCACCTAAAATCCGCAACTATCATTCAATACACGATTAAGGGTAGATTTATGAATCGTTAGTAGCAGCTTTCAGTAAAAAGCAACAGCACAACATCAATATGTAGCCACCATCCCCTTACCCCACGATGCG